>Ga0070672_100000270_pt1 | contig 29460 bp, 27 predicted proteins | sample KBSM13metaG_FD_66151 | JGI IMG/M metagenome (GOLD analysis project Ga0070672, IMG submission 66151) | Miscanthus rhizosphere microbial communities from Kellogg Biological Station, Michigan, USA - KBS M1-3 metaG | ecosystem: Host-associated > Plants > Roots > Rhizosphere > Soil ... | reverse complement strand
CGCCGTACCTCGCCCTTGCTCTCGTCGCGTGGGCGGTGGCCACGCGTCATCTCGAGGATGGCGTCCGGCGGGCGGCGTTGGTGGCCGCGGTGTTCCTCGCATGCGCGCCGTTTGACATCATCCGGACGGCCGGTATCAAGGGCGGGGCCGGCGGGGAGTTCCATTGGCGATGGACGCCGACTCCCGAGCAACTGTTGCTGGCCAAGGGCGGCGACGAGCCCAAGCCGCTGCCGCCGCCAACGGCAGTAGCGGCTTCACCGGGGGCGCCAGCCGAGACTGCCAAGGAAACACCGGCAGCCGCCACTGCCAGCGTGACGCCCGCAGCGGCAACCGCGCGGGCAGCCGCAGAGGAGACTCCACCCGCTTCGGCCGCGATGGATACACCGGCGGAGTGGCCGGGTTTTCGCGGAGCCAATCGCGACAGCATCATCCACGGCGTGCAGATCAAGACCGACTGGTCCACCTCTCCGCCCGTCGAGATCTGGCGCCGGCCTATCGGACCCGGGTGGTCATCCTTCGCGGTGCACGGCGATCTCCTCTATACGCAGGAGCAGCGCGGTGATGACGAGGTCGTTTCCTGTTACAGGGTGAGCACCGGCGAGCCGGTGTGGCGACACCGCGATCCGATCCGCTTCTATGAATCGAACGGCGGCGCCGGTCCGCGTGCGACGCCGACCCTCAGCCGCGGTCGCGTCTACACCCTGGGCGCGACCGCGTTGCTGAATGCGCTCGACGCCGCCACCGGCAAAGTCGTGTGGTCTCACAATGCGGCGACCGACACCGGCCGGAAGACTCCGGAGTGGGGCTTCACGAGCTCGCCGCTGGTCGTCGACGACATCGTGATCGTCGCCGTGTCCGGCACGCTCGCGGCTTACGACGCAGCCACGGGCAAACCGCGATGGGTCGGTCCGCAGCACGGCGGCAGCTACAGCTCGCCACAACTGGCGACGATTGACGGCGTTGCGCAGATCCTGCTGTTGAGCGCGCCAGGCGTCGTGAGTGTCTCGCCGGCGGACGGCAAGCTGCTGTGGGAGCACACATGGGAAGGCGGCGCGATCGTGCAGCCGGCGCTCATGGCGGATGGCGGCATTCTGATCAACGCGATGAGCGCGATGGGCGGCATCGCCACGCGGCGTCTGGCAGTCGCGCGTGGAACCGGCGGATGGACCGTCGAAGAGCGCTGGACCTCGAATGGACTGAAGCCGTACTACAGCGATTTCGTCGTCCACAAGGGCCATGCCTACGGTTTCGACGGCAGTATCCTCGCGTGCATCGACCTCGAGGACGGCAAGCGCAAGTGGAAGGGCGGACGCTATGGCACGGGCCAACTTGTCCTGTTAGCCGACCAGGACGTGCTGCTCGTGACGTCTGAGGACGGTGAGCTGGCGCTGGTCAAGGCCACGCCCGACCAGTTCACCGAGCTCGCGCGCATCCCGGCGCTCAACAGCAAGACGTGGAACCACCCGGTGCTGATCGGCGATCGCCTGCTCGTTCGCAACGGCGAGGAGATGGTCGCGTTCCGGCTGTCGCTCGCCCCGGCTGCGACGATTTCAGACCGCTGACGAGCGGGATTCCTGCACGTTTCTCGTCTTTGCAATTACGCGGCTGTCCGCCTATCCTTCGTGTCGCAGTGGGGGTCGGATACCGTATCCGACCCCTTCTCCACCATCAACGACCTCGGATGTGGGGTCGGACACCGTATCCGACGCCTCATCCACGGAGGAATGCCGTGAAGACGATTCACTACCGCACTCACTTCTGGCTGGCCGCCCTTTGCCTGGCCCTCACCGGTCATCTGCACGGTCAGTCGTCGAAATCTCCAGCAGCCGATCCAGCCTGGCCTCGGAGCGCGGTTGCCGATCCGGCCTCGCTCGGCTTCACAAAGGCCGGCCTCGACGCACTCGACGCACGCCTGAAGCAGTCGGTCGCTGACGGCGACACCGCCGGCATGACCTACATCCTGATCCGTCACGGCCAGGTCGCGGACTTCCGCAGCATCGGGCAGCAGACGCCCGACAAGCCGATGGCGCTCGATTCGCTGTTCCGCATCTACTCGATGTCGAAGCCGATCACCGGCGTCGCGATGATGCAGCTCTACGAACAGGGCAAGTGGCAGCTCGACGATCCGATTACGAAGTACGCGCCGGAGCTCGCGGGCCTGAAAGAGCTGACCTGGGACAAGGACGGCAAGGTCGTGACGGGCGCCGACGGCGCCGCGGTGCTCGCCGCGCCGAAAAAGCCGGCGACGATGCGCCAGTTGATGAGCCATACGGCGGGCTTCGGCTACGGCCTGGGCGGCGACGATCCGGTCAACAAGGCCTTCCGCGATCAGCGCGTGCTGGCGTCCGCGGATCTCGACGAGATGATGAAGAAGCTCACCACCATCCCGTTGCTGTACGAACCGGGAACGAAATGGTCGTACTCGGTGGCCGTTGACATTCAGGGCTACCTGGTGCAGAAGCTCTCCGGTCAGAAATTCGGCGACTACCTCAAGCAGCACGTCACCGGCCCGATGGGGATGACCGATACCGCGTTCTACGTCACGACGGATCGCAAGCCGCGTTTCACCGAGGTCTATCGCTGGGACACGCAGCAGAACAAGCTGGTGATGAACGTCGCGCGGACCGATCGCGGCGGTTTCGAAGATCCGGCGCGGCTCGAGTCTGGTGGCGGCGGCCTCGTCGGCTCGACCCACGACTACGCGCGCTTCTGCCAGATGTTCCTGAACAAAGGCGAAATCGGCGGCACGCGCATCCTCAAGCCTGAGACGGTCAAGCTCATGACGCAGAACCACATCGGCCCCCTACAGGTGGCTGTCGACGGCACGCGGCCGCAGCCTGGAGCACAAGCGGTTCGCTTCGGTCTCGATTTCGCGGTGTACGTGGAGCCCGCGAGCGCCGGCCTTCCGTTCGGCAACGGGACGTTCTACTGGGGCGGCGCGGCCGGCACCTGGTTCTGGATCGATCCGGTCAACGACCTGGCCTTCATCGGCATGATTCAGAACCAGGGCGGGAACCGTCCGGGCGGTCTCAACTTCCGCGCCGACTCGGCCAAACTGGTCTACGCGGCACTGGCGAAATCGCCGACCAGCTCGCTCGAGCGCTGAACGCGTCTGCGAGGCACGAGTCATGGGCGACTCGACGACCATCCCTCCGTGGTGGGCTCGCGGACTGCTGGTCGAAAACTGCTCGTGTACCCTCGTCTGCCCCGGTCACATGCACTTCAGCCAGAACTGCACGCACGAGCGCTGCAAGGGCTACTGGGCAATTCGCGTCGACGACGGTCTGTTCGATCGCACGACGCTGGCGGGCACGCGAGCCGTCGTTGCGTTCGACACACCGCAACGCATGATCGACGGCGGCTGGCTGCAGACGATCATCATCGACGACTCGGCGTCGCCCGAACAGCGCCGCGCGCTCGAAACGATCCTGACCGGACGCGCCGGCGGACCGTGGGAGAAGCTGGCGGCGTTCGTGGGCACGCGCCGGCCGACCGAGTTCCGCGCCATCGACTTCGTTGACGAAGGCGACACCAAACGCGCGACCATCGCCGGCCGGTTGAAGACCGTCGTCCAGCGGATCCGCGGACGGGACAGGTCGAAGCCGGTGCTGTTCGAAAACTGCTTCAACCAGATCCACGCGCCGACACAGGTCATCGCGCTCGGCGAGTCGGAGTACGACGACGGCGTCGTCTCGTTCCGGACGACGGGGTCGCACGGCCTGTTTTCCCACTTCGAGTGGACGGTGCGCGCGACCCCGCTGTCGACCGCGATGTGATGCACGGGCACACCGCTGCGGCAGGAGCGGCCGGATTCTGGCCGCTCACTGCGATGTGGTTCGGCATGATGACGGCGATGATGGCGCCGACCGTCTGGCCGTGGGTGCGGTCGTTCCATCGGCTCAGCGGTCGAGAATCGGGACCACGCGTCAAGGCCACGGCCGAATTCGTCGCCGGCTACTTGATCGCGTGGCTCGCGTACTCGATCGGCGCCGCTTCGCTACAGCTCGTCCTGCAGCGTGCCGGCATGCTCGGTCCTCCCGCCGCCTCGGTGACACCCGGACTGGGAGCCGCGGTCTTCCTGTTCGCGGGTCTCTATCAGTTCGCGCCGATCAAGCGGGCCTGCTTGACGCACTGCCGCACACCGTTCGGTTACTTTCTGAGCCGCTGGCACGACGGCCCCGCCAGCGGCTTTCGCCTCGGCGTCAATCACGGTCTGTTTTGCGTCGGCTGCTGCTGGGCGTTGATGGCGACGGCGTTCGCTGTCGGCATCATGAATCTGTGGTGGATGGCGGCGCTGGCTGCGCTCGCCGCGACGGAGCAGCTCGCGCCGCACGGTCATCGGCTGCGCGTGCCTCTCGGCGTCGCCTTGTTGATTGCCGCTATCTGGCGGTTTGCGGCGGCGGCGTGAGGGGCGAACGTCGTGACGCCATATCTGACTTCCGCTCGCGACTTGCTATGCTGACCCGATGCCAGACGTTGCGATCCGGCCCGCGGTGCTGCGCGATCTTCCGGCGATCACCGACATCTACAACCACTACATCGTCAATACGACGATCACGTTCGATCTTGCCCCCTTCGAGCCCGGCGACCGCCGTGCGTGGTTTGACGATCATTTGCCGGCGGGCCGCCATCGTCTGCTCGTCGCAGTTGATGAAGCCGATTCCGAAGCCGTTCTCGGATACGCGAGCACCAGCCGGTGGCGGCCGAAGGCGGCGTACGAGACGACCGTCGAGTCGAGCGTCTACTGCCGGGCGGACGCCGTTGGGCGGGGCATCGGAACCCGGCTTTATCAAGCGCTCTTCGAATCGATCAAGGACGAAGACGTTCACCGGATCGTGGCGGGCGTCAGCCTTCCCAATCCCGCGTCCGTCGCCCTCCACGAGCGATTGGGCTTTCAACGTGTGGGTGTGTTCGAAAGGGTCGGCCGGAAGTTCGGACGTTATTGGGACGTTGCCTGGTTTCAGCGTCCACTACGGTGACCAGCACAGTGCTCATGACTGTGCCTTTGCACGGCGATCGCGTGAGGCATGAACCGCGAAGGTTTCAGCCGAGTGGCCCAGGACGGTTGTCCCGTTCGATCTTCGCAATCTGCTCCGCGGTCAAACCCGCGCGGCGCAGGATGTCGAGGACGAAATCGGTTTTCCCGAGGACATATCGGTCGATGTCGTCCGGAAATCGCTCCGCCAGCTGTTTCTTCAGAGCGCCGTAACCCGTGGCGGCCTCCGGGTTCGCGCGAAGGTAGTCGCGCACCGCGACCTGATTGACGACACCGATCGTGCCTTCCGGACAGACATAGAGATTGTGCCGCGGCAGCCCGGCCGGGTGATCGAACGCCTCGCGGTCGTCGATGCCGAGATTCCCGCGATGCACGTAGCCCAGCTGCGCCAGGCGCTCGATCGCCTGCGGCACATCGTCCCGCGTGCCGACGACGATCGTCATGTCGATGATCGGTTTCGCCGCCAGGCCCGGGACGGACGTGCTGCCGACGTGTTCGACCCGCACGGCGACGTCGGCAAGGCTCGGCCAGATGCGCTCACGCAACATCTCGAAGTCGCGCGGCCACGCCGGATCGTAATCGACAACGATGACCGTCCGTCTGCCCGGGGTTACTCGAATCGTTCGAGGCCTCGAGGTTTCCACACCTTGTTCGACTCCGGCCGCAACAGATACCGGATCAGCGCGCGCGCATCTTCGGCATGCGTCGCCCGGGTGGACACCGCCACGCCGGAGTCGATCCACGCGCCGAGCTCGGCGGGCAGCGGACCGACCAGCTCGATTTCCTTGTACGGAAGAATCTGGCTGATCGTCTGGATCGCCATGTCGCCTTCGCCCGCCGCCAGCGCCTGACCGCCCTCGCCCTTCGTGCTCGGCGGCGCGTTCACGCCGGCGAACTCCGGCCGCTTGAGCACGCCGTCAATCAGCAGGGCGACCATCGTGCGCGACGCCGGATTCGAGCGCATCACGGCCTTTGCGTTCTTGAGCGCCACGGCCAGCTTTTCCACTGTCGAGATGTCCGGCTTCGGCGCGCCCGCCCGTACCGCAAGACCCATGCGCGTGCGACCGAGCGGCGTAAAGGTCCCCGGCGCCACGCCGCCGTCGAGCGACAGCGTCGTCATCAGCTGGAAGGGCAGCACGATGACGTCGGGCGGTGGGGTTTTCTTCGTCATCTCCTCCACGATCGTGCCCATGCCGACGACGACGATGCCAACCTTCTTGCCGGTTTCTTTCGTGAAATCGGCGGCGATGTCGGGCAGGCCCGACGCGAACACGACGCCGGGAGTGATCACTCTGATATCCGCAGTCGCATAGTCGCCGGATGTCGGCGAAAAGACTGCTGGCGTGTTCTGCCCCTGACCTCGCACTCCGCCGAGCGAGAGGATGATGCAGGCAACTGTGAGCACAGACAGACGAATGCCGGACACCTGCGCCTCCCTTCAGTGGTTCGACGAGTCGATCACCGTGTAATCGAAAAACAATTGGTCGAATACCGCACGATCCGTGAACGCCTTCCAGGTTCCCGCGCTGACCGACGTCGGCTTCGACGGCTGGTTCTCGTCAGTCTGGAACACGCGTCCGGCGGCCTTCCGGACGAGCGCCTTCTTGATGGACGGCAGCGGATGCCGCCACGGCGGATCGTTCTTCGTCAAGGCCCACTGGTTCACGGCCGTGATCATAGCCGTGAACTCCTTCGCGCACGCCGGCGCGGTCGCCATCCACGAGAGGTTCGCGTAGGTGCTGGACTTCTTCCCGGCCAGCGTCGCGTTGTGGCTGCCGTGATGCCCGACCTTGTAGAGCACGGTCTGGGCCAGCAGCTCGCGGGCGGTGATCGTCCGATTGTCGACGTGCCACGACGGCACCGTCCACGAGATCCAGTTGCCGCGCTGCGCATCACCCGCAAACAGCAGGACTTTGCCGGAGTGCGGCAGCTCGAACGCAAGGACGAGACTGGTGTTGTTGATTCCGGTGTTCAACGCCAGCGCGAGGTTCTCGGCCGAGTAGAGCCACTCGTTGTCGATGCGCCGCCAGGGAGCGTTGTCGGCGACTTCGACGCGGTCGGCCTCGTCCGTGCCGAGCGCCTCCTTCCCGTAGTGCTCGATGAAGAACGGATCCGCGCCGTTGAGGGCCGATTCGATGGTGACGGCGAACCGGTTGGCGAACGGCGCCGCTCCGGCGCCGGCCGGCGCGGTGGCCGCGGCGCTGAACGTGAGTCCCTGCGCATCGTCCGGAAACCCCTCCCCGCCGTGCGGATCTTCGTCCGCCAGCAGGTCCGCATCATGAGGCGGGCCGAGCACGAACACGCGGATGCCCGCGGTGCCCGGAATCGTGAGCGGACCGTCCCCCGGCTTCAGATACGAGACGCCGCGTTTCTCAGACGCCTTGTCCTTGACGAGCTTCATCCCCTGCTTGTTCACGGACGCCGCCGGGTCGTCCGCGGCGGCGAGCAGGTCGGCCGCCGTCAACGCCTCGTCGCCGCCGAACTCGAACGCGAGCAGCGCGTCCACCCGGCGCACCGAGGCGTCGTCCTCGCCGATCGCGAGCGCGAGCTTGCGCCTCGCCTCCAGCAGACCGAGCAGTTGATCCTTGTGCCGTTTCCGCAGCTCGTTGGCGAGATCGTCGTCTGGATCCTCGGTCCAGGCCAGCCAGGCTTCGTCGATCGTGAAGTCGCCGAAGTACGGGTCGTTCTTCCTCCAGATGCCGTTCAGGTGATCCTGGTGTTCGTGCGTCAGGATCATGAGGTCGATGTGGCCGCCGGTCGCGGCCTCGAGATGAGCGACCGTATCGCCAATCGGCTTGTTGTGGATGAATTGCTGCGAGCCCGGCTTGTAGCCGCAGTCGATCACGACGTACACCGGGTCGCCGCCACCTTCGCGCGGCAACGCGATGAGGAAACAGTCGCCGTGCCCCTGCCGGTACATCCGGACGGTCACGCCGTTTTGGGGCGGCTTGAGCTTCGCCATCGCTAGTCCTCCAGCTGGTGCAGCAACGCGAACGGCTCGACGCGCAGGCTGCGGTTCTCGTCGCTGAGGCTCGCCGCAATCCCGGCATCGAAGCTGTTGCCGACCACGCCGCGTTCGCCCTTCAGATAGTCCGCAACCAGACGCAGTTGCGCGTTGTCGGTCACGGTGCCCGCCGTGCGTATCACGCGTCTGATCTCGACGCTCCGCGGGTCGATCAGCACAGTGCACCCGGACCGATAGATGAAGTCCGGCTTCGGCGGCTCGCCGCGCGCCTCCGCTGCGTCCGCGGTCTCCTGGGCGTCGGGGTCGAAGTAGCCGCGCCGGCGCTGCGTGATTTCGACGACGATGTCGGTGTGGGCGCCGCCGTCGATGGTGCGCCGGAGCGCCGGGCGGACGGCATGCACCTCGATGGCCGGCTCGCCGTACTTGCCGCGATACACCGTCGGCGGCGCCGCCGCCCGGTCGATGACGAGACCGAACAGCCTGGCATAGTCCCGGCCGTACGAATCGCCTTCGTGAAGCCATTTCCAGAGCAGGAAGCGGACGCGATCGAGATCCTTCCAGATCTCGTAGCGGCTGCTTTCGAGGTTCCACTGCTGCACGGCATCGCGGACGAACGACCGCAGGTGCGGCTTCAGGTCCTGCTGCACGTGGGCGAAGGCGCTGCCGTTGGACATGTTCGCGAACAGCTCGTCGCCGCTCGGCCACTCGAGGGCATCCAGCCCCATGCTCCTGACGCCGCGCGGATAGATGCCCCACTCCCGGAAGCTCTCGATGAAGACGATCCGGAATCCACTCGTGTCCGCGGGCGAGTAGTCGAGGTCTGCGGTGACGACGCCGCGGAGAAAATCGCCGAAGGTGATGTCGACCGGCGGGCAGTAATCGATCGCGCGGATGCACATCTGCAGAATCCGCTCGGCGCTGGCGGCCGCCTCGCCCGCCAGACGCTTCGTCAGGTCCGGGTGAATCTCGCCTTCCGCGAGGCGTCCCGATCCCTGAGTGGCAATCCGGAACAGGTCGGCGGTTCGCGCGCGGTACATCAGGAGGAAGGCGCGAAACACCGCGGCGACGAGAATCGCGCCGCGGGCATGCGGCCCCTCCAGACCGTCGAGGGCGTGCGGATCGGGCAGGGTCGGCTCCCAGACGCCGGTGTCTTCGTTGGGGCCGCCCAGCGCGTCGCGCAGCGCCGCGCCGCGTCCGGTGGCGCGCCCGAACTGCTGTGCGAGCTGGCCCAGCAGGCTTTCGCTGTGCAGGTCGCCGCTCGTCCGCCGGATCTGGCTTTCGAGCACCGCCGGATAGGAGAAATGCTGAAACAGCGCCACGATGTCGGCGAACGCTTCGTGGAACGCGTGCACGTCCGGATTGCTCGGCTCGTTGAATCGTGGGTGCACGCCGTCGAGCAACGCATGGGTCGTCTCATGCGCCACGATGTCGTGCGACAGGCACGTGAACACCAGCGTGCCCGGCGTGTTGAAGGCGTCCTTGGTCGTGACCGGGAAGTAGCCGAACAGCAGCGCCTTCTTCGCCGGGCTGTAGTACGCGTTTCGATCGCGCAGCGCGTGCGGATAGATCCGCAGCCGGCGCACGAACTGGTCGACGTAGTCGCCGGGGCCTTTCACGATCTGACGATCGGCCCACAAGGCGACGCGACCCAGCGCCCGCTCGAAGTGGCGAATGGTCGTCATCGCCACGGCGTAGACCATCTGCTGGTGAAACTGCGGATCGGATTCCGACGGGGCAATGCCGTCCTGGGCCAGCAGATACCCGTCGTCGAGATTTACCGGGCGATAGAAGGAACCGCTGGCCGGATCGCAGTCGACGACTTCGATATATTCGCCGATCGGGCCGGGCTCCAGGTCCTCCCACGGCACTTCGACGGTGATTTCGTTGATGGCGGCGGTCTCGAGCCGCGTCATCAGGCTCGGATCGAATGCGAGAATGCGCAGCCGCCGCGACGTGGGACGCTCGGTCATGATGGACGCTCCGGCGAATGCCGTAGTGTCCATCACTTATCGGGCGCGCTCAAGCCCGGCGATCGGACTCAACTCGCGGTGTGCGCCGCCCGCATGATGGCGCCGACGCTTTCCGGTGACAGAAACTGGGCCGGCGAAATGGTGCCAGCGTTCATCTGGACGAAGCCGTCCATCGCGGCTCGATTGCCGTGAATCGCGCCGAACAGCTGCTGCATCTCGGGTGGCGGCGGCTCGAGCGTCGCCAGCTGGCACGTGAACTCGTACATCGGCAGCACGTGGTCGTCGCGACGCTGTTGGTACTCGCGCATCGCGTCGTCGAACGAGCGCGCGCCGCCGAACGCCTGATCGACCGCGGTCGCGCAGAGCTCCGCGGCACGGAAAGCATCGTTGATGCCCTGGGCGGTGATCGGATCTTTGGTGTAGCCCGCATCCCCGACCAGCGCCCAACCAGGGCCGTAGGGCTGACGGAAGAAGTTCGCCACCGGGGTGCCGGCGAACGGCGCCACCCGCTTGGCGCCGCGGACGCGTTCGGCGAACTCGGGGACGAGGTCGAACATCTTCAAAAAGTGGCCTTCGATATCTTTTTTGTTGGCGTCGAACTCCGAGTGCGGCCAGCCGCCGACCGTGAGCGTCAGCCCATCATGAGTGGGTGCCGCCGCAAACCCACGGTGTGGACGAATATAGGTGTCGAACCGTCCATCGATCGGAAGATCGCTCCAATACGTGTAGTACGGAGCCAGCAGCATCGGCCTGTCGTTGTAGTGCGCAGGGCTGACGGCTTCCGCGACTTTGGAATGACGGCCATCCGCCCCGATGACCAGGTTGGCACGCTCGGTGATGGCCTCACCGGCTTTCGAGCGTCCCTTGATACCTACGACGCGGCTATCTTCGAAGACGATGGCGTCGACGGAAAACGCTTCACGAACCTCGACCCCGGCTTCGACGGCCGCGTCAACCAGCAGCTTGTCGAGCACCGTCCGGCGAGGGCAGTACGCAACTGGTGAGTCGGTGGTGCCTGGCGAGCCCTCAATTGTGAAGGGACCGAAATCGAACGTGTAGGTGTGAATCGGCGGACAGCCGGTCGCCGCCAGCCGCTGCAGAAGCCCCCACCGTTCGAGGGCGGCCACGGCCAACGGATGGACGACATGTGTCGACACCGTATCACTGGGGAACGTCGCGCGATCGACTAGCAGAACGCGATACCCCTTGCGTGCCAGGAGCATCGCCGTCGGCGAACCGGCACAACGCGCCCCGACGACAATCACATCATGTGCTGCACTCACGTCGGTGGCCCCCTTCCCGGTACTGTACCGTATGCCCTGCTAGCCGATGACTGGATTTGACCTCGCCGCGATTCTGCTCGCCATCGCCGCGATCTTTGGCTATCTGAATCACCGCATCCTGCGGCTGCCGCCAGCCAGCGGCATGCTCGCGGTGGCGCTCGTCAGTTCGTTGCTGCTGGGATGAGCTCTCGAACCCGGGAACACATCGACGGCTTCTGGACGATGATCGATGAAATCCTCAACGCCGTGCTGTTTCTCTTACTCGGTCTGCAGGTCTTTGCGGTGGCGATCGGTCCGGGTGCCATCGCGGCTGGCTTGCTGAGCATCGCCGTCGTACTGATCGCCCGGCTGGTGTCGGTCGCCGTGCCGGTGGCGGCGATGAGCGTTCGCGGTCCCTTCAAGCGCGGCATCGTCCCGGTCCTGACCTGGAGCGGGCTTCGAGGCGGCCTCTCGGTGGCGATGGCGCTCTCGCTGCCGCCTTTTCCGGCCCGTTTCCTGATCCTGGCGTACACCTACGCCGTCGTCGTGTTTTCGATTCTCGCGCAGGGGCTGACGGTACGAAGGCTGCTCGTCTACCACCGAATCGCAGACGACGTCGTGGATGGCTGACCGCTCTCCAGCAATCGTCTGATCACGGTTTCACGAGCCGCTCGAGATCGCGCGCCAGTGCTTCGCTCGAGCGAAGTATCGGTGCGCCCCAGCTGATGACCGCGGGCGGCTGATCAGCCCAATCTGTGTCGCGCCCGTACAACAGGTAGGCGTCCCATAACGCATCCGCATCCGGCAGCACTGTTTCGGTTGACCGCTTCGGCCAAATCGCCGGCAAGGTTTGAAGATACAGCCGTCCCACAACGCGCTGCTCATCCCAGTAGTGACGGACCCGGGGGTCGGTCAGGAGCGTGTCACGCCAGTGCTGGCGCGCATCCCCTGGAAACATGTTGAACCAGATAGCGTACACACGAAGGCGTGAGTCGATCGCTGGATCTTTCAAGGTTCGCTGCACCCAACGGGCGGCTGCCATACACGCCGGTCACGTCGGCGACAGCAGCAGCACCAGACGCACATGACCGCGATCGTTGTTGAATTGCTTTTGCAGGTCTGTCGATCCGCTGAGATCGATGAGTGGGGACCGGGTCTGTGCCGCTGCCAGAGATGGCGGCGACGAAGCGCCGGCCATCAGCGCCGTGCCGGCCGCAAGGACCAGCACGGCGCGCAGGATTCCTCGTGAGCAGCCTGTCACTGACTACCCACCCGGCTTTCTTGGGACTGTGCCCGGCGCCTGACTCGGGCACGGCGCGTTGATGGATGTCGTGCAGAGATTGTTGTCGAACGTGGTGGCGCCGGGCGGCGATTGATTCCAGATGTCGACGCCGGCGCTGCCTGACACCCCGGTCGACACCTGGATCGCGGGATTGCCCATCACCACATTGCCTCTGATTCGAGTATTCGTGGCCGCGGCGCCCACGATGATGCCATTCGTGTTGCCCATGGCCGTGTTCTCTTCGACGAGGTTGTTGTTGCCGCTGAGGATGCCGATGCCGAAATCGTCATTGGGGGTCACGAAGCCGTTTCCTGTCGTCTCGTTCCACCGGAGCGAGTTGTCATTGCCCAGGATTCATATGCCGCCGCAGGACGCCCCCGGCTGCGAGCTGCCATTCCGCACCGAGACATTCGATCCGATGCTGATCTTGGACGATGTGGGATTGATCAGAATGCCGGACTGGCAGTTGGTCGTCGCCGTCACCCCTTCGACCTTGCCAAGCAGCGTTCCGGTGAAGAAGATGCCATGCGCCCGAAACCGCTGGACCACGCCTGGACCTCGAACCTCGACGTCGCTCTGACCGCCCGAGCTGATGCCGTGTTCGTTCGCCGTGATCGTTCCGTTGCACGCGGTTGTGGGATCGGCTTGCCCGGTGATCGTGAAGCCGTTCAAACGCAGATCGATGTGAGACGCGCCGAATGTGATGCACGGCGCACCGGTCACGGTACATGTGACATCGCCGACGAGGCGGCTGTTGTCCCGAATCGTCCGCGTCGTCGTGATGAAACCGCTGATGTCCTCCGCCAACGCCGTGCCGGTCAAACACAGGAGCGCAATCGTGACGAGAGCGCTGGCTCCACACAATCTGAGGGCTCGCATGAACACTTCCTTTCAAAAGCGGATGATGATTCGGACGCTGATCTCCTCGCGATCGTCCTCCTCCGGTGACAACGAGCCGCTCGAACGGGTGTCTCGGACACACTGCGACCTCGCGGCAGAGGCCGCCATCACGTACTAACGCGTAAACCGTCGATCAATCACCTCACGACTTGAGCGGCCCTCCAACCTTGCGTATCCTCGGGCCACCCCATGACGCCGGAGCGATGGTCGGCCATCAAGGAGGTCTTTGCCGAAGCGGTTACCCGGGAACCGCCTGCTCGGGAAGCGTTTGTCGCCGCCCGGTGCGGCGACGACGTTGAATTGCGCGAGGGCGTCGAACGTCTCCTGGCTTCTGATGCCGCCCCCGGAGGCTTCATCGACGAATCGCCGGTTCAAGGTCTCGTCGCGGCGCTTGCCGTGCGAGGACGCTTCAGCGGCGCCGCGCGCGGTTGCTATCGCCTCGGTCGGCGGGTTGCCACCGGCGGGATGGGCGAGGTTTACGAAGCCACGGACACCCGCACGGCGCAGCGCGTCGCCATCAAAGTGTTGACGGAGGAGGGGACGCAGGCCAGCGCGCGGCTCAAGCGCGAAGCCGAGCATGCGTCGGAGCTCGATCATCCGAACATCTGTACGGTCTACGAAGTCGGCGAGGACCAGGCCGGTGCGTACATCGCCATGGAATTCCTCGACGGCACGAACCTCGTCGACGCGGTGCCGGCAGACGGCGTCGACTCCGCAACGGCGCTATCGATGGCGTTGCAGCTCGCCGAAGCGATTGCGCACGCGCACGGACGCAACATCGTGCATCGCGATCTGAAAAGCGCGAACGTGATGGTGTTGGCCGACGGCCGCCTCAAGGTGCTCGACTTCGGTCTGGCGCGACGGCTGCCTGGCGACGTCGAATCCGCCGTCTCGGTCGCCTCGCTGACCGAAGTCGGCGTCATCGCCGGAACACTCAGTTACCTGGCGCCCGAACTGCTGAAGGGAGAGCGCGCCGACAGTCGAAGCGACATCTGGGCATTCGGCATCATCCTGCATGAACTGTTGACCGGCCGTCAGCCATTCGAGGGCCGCACGCCATTCGAGCTCACGTCGGCCATCCTGAGGGAACCGCCGTTCGATTTGCCGTCGCACGTCCCCGCGGGACTGCGCGTGGTTCACGACAACTGTCTAGCCAAGGATCCGACGGACCGGTACCACGACGGCTCCGGGCTGCTCGAAGCGCTGCGCGCCGTTCAATCCGGGATCCGGGTGCGGCGACATACGAAATCACGATCCTGGCTGGGACGGGCGGCTCTCGGCGCGCTCGCCGGCGCCACATTGCTGGCCGCCGGCTGGTGGGCCGTTCGAGAGCAGGCACATGCGATTCCGTCACGTCCGATCTCGATCGCCGTCCTCCCCTTTCGCGACGCGTCCGTCGCAACCGAAACCGGATATTTCGGCGACGGGGTCGCGGAAGCGTTGATCGATCGCCTGGGAACGATTGAATCCCTGCGAGTGTTTTCACGCGAGTCGGCCATGCGGTTTCGTGATGAGCAGGCACTCGCCGCCATCAAGCGTGAGTTGTCGGCGGACATGGTCGTTCGGGGAAGCTTGCGGCGTACGACGGACCGCATTCGCGTCACGGCCGAACTCGTCGACGCGAGCACGATTCGGCCGGTGTGGCAGCAGACCTACGAGCGCTCCACCAACGAGATTCTCGCGCTCGAGAACGACATCGTCCGCGATATCGCCGATCGCCTCGGGATTTCGCTCTCGGCCTCGCGACAATCCACATTACGAGTCGTACGGGCAGTCGACCCCGTCGTGTACGAGGCTTACCTGAAGGGTCGTTTTCAATGGAACAAGCGCACGTCGGCGTCGCTCGAGCAGGCCGTGACGTTCTTTACGTCGGCGATCGAGCGCGATCCAACGTATGCACCGGCTCACGCCGCGCTCGCGGACTGCTACAACCAACAGGGCACCGTCCTGGTGGGAACGGCATCGCCTGTCGACATGCGCCCTCGGGCCAAAGCCGAAGCGATCGCCTCGATTCAGACCGACGAATCCCTGGCCGAGGCTCACGCCACGCTCGCCTACGTCAGCCACTATGACTGGGATTGGGCGACCGCCGATCGGGAATTTCGCCGGGCTCTCGAGCTGAATCCCAACCTGGCGCTCGCGCACGCGTGGTACAGCAACTACCTGATCACTCGAGGGCGACGGGATGAGGCCGTCGCCGAGGTGCGGCGAGCCGAGGAGATCGACCCATTTTCCCTGGTGGTCGTGACCAACGTGGGGTGGACGTTGTCCAACGCGCGACGCCCGCACGAAGCGATCGCTGCATACCGGCGCGCCCTCGCCATTGACCCTTCATACGTCCAGGCCCGCATGCGGCTCGGCTCTGAACTCGCCAATGTCGGCCAGTTCGACGAAGCCATTCGTCACCACCAACAGGTCGTGGACATGACGAATGGCGGCCCGGTCGCGCGCGCATCCCTGGCGCAGAGTTACGCCAAAGCCGGCCGGCGCGCCGACGCGGAGGAGATTGTCCGCAACCTGGCCGAGTTCTCGCGGCAGCGCTACGTTTCTCCCGTGAACATGTATCTGACGTATTTCCAGCTCGGCGATCGTGAGAAAGGATTCGAGTGGCTCGCCCGGGCTTTTCGAGAGCGCTCGAATGGCATCGTCTATCTCGCCGCAGAACCGTCACTGGACATCGTGCGAGACGATCCGCGCTTTCAACGTGCCCTCATCCAGGCGGGCCTGTCCAATGTCCCCTGACAACACCGCGCCAGCCCACATCACTCAGCTGTTGATCGCCTGGGGTCAGGGCCACGATGAGGCGCTCGCCGAGCTGATGACGCAGGTTTATGAAGAACTGCGGCGGATCGCGTCGGCTCACCTTCGACACGAGCTCGCCGGACACACGCTGCAGCCAACGGCGCTCGTTCATGAAGCGTACCTTCGGCTCGTCGATCAACGGCGCGTAAAGTGGCGGAATCGTGCGCAGTTCTATGGCATCGCCGCGCAGATCATGCGGAGGATTCTCGTCGACCACGCCCGCTCGCAGCATGCCGCCAAGCGAGGCGCCGGGTGGGAGCTGGTTTCGCTCGCCGATCACGACCCGCCCGCTGATGCCGAGCACGTCGACGTCATCGCGCTGGACGAGGCGCTTCTGCGACTGGCCGCATTCGACGGCCAGCAATCGCGAGTCGTTGAATTGCGCTACTTCGGGGGCTTGACGATCGAGGAAACCGCCGAGGTGATGGGAATCTCGCCGGCGACCGTCGTGCGCGAGTGGACGATCGCTCGGGCCTGGCTGCGGGCCGAACTGACGAAATAGGACGGCATTCGCCTGCGGCTGGCGCCTACCAGGCGAGTCGCACGCCGGCGTTGATGTTCCGACCGTCGAGCGGCGCCCACGCGTCGACGGTCCACCGGCCGTCGAAACCGCGCGCCGGCCGCAGCAGCGGCTCCCATCGTGTCTGCCTGACATCCATCAGGTTCTCGCCGTTCACGAACAGCAGCGCGCGACCGATGCGACGGGTCGCCAGGACGCCGAACAGGCTGTACGGCCGGCTCTCGGTCCGATAGGGGTTGGCCTCCAGTCGCTGCGTGCCGGTGTAGAACCATTCGACTCCGAGGCGTCCGACACCCTCCCATTCCCACGCACCGTCCAGACCGACGTTGTGCCGCGGTGTCAACGGCACGTCGACGCGGCCTTCGTCGGTCGTTTCTCGAGACCGCACGTAGGCGTAGTTGGCGACGAACGAAAAGTTGTTCCCTTTCCAGACCGCAAGCGCCTCGAGACCGGTGTTGATCGTCGGCTCGGACAGGTTCTTCAGCACGTAACCCTCGGTGCGCTCCACTTCCACTGGAGCTTTGACCGTTGAGCGAAACAGCGTCAGCGTCGTCGACAGCGGACCGCTGTTCCGCGTGACGTCAAAGGAAGCGCTCCGTCCTCGCTCGGCCTCGAGCGCACCGATCATCGTGAGGCGCGAGAGTCCGGCGGCCTCCGTCTCTTCAGTCACGGGGGTTGGCGCGGAGAATCCGGTGCCGTACGACAGCCGGCTGGACCACTGCCCGCGGCGGACAAGACCGGAGATGCGCGGGCTGATGAACGTCCCGAATTCGCTGTGCTGGTCGAGCCTGGCGCTCGCGGATAGCGCAAGCCAACGCGCCACGTCGAGGTCGTCCTGCACGAACAGGCCCGGCACCGTGAAGGTGTAGCCGAAGCGCGGCAGGTCGATCGGATTAAAGCGATCGCGTTCGATCGCCAAGCCGCCGACCAGCGTGTGCCGGCCGATGCCGCGACGGACTGTCAATTCTGCAAAGCCCGTGTCATGGTCGTCCCTCTCGGTGATCTCGCCGTATTGGTGATCCTGACGCTGCGATGTCCACGACCCGCGAATGTTCCATATCACACCGTGTGCCGACAGCAGTTGGAACGCCGCACCGGCGTCGGCGCGACGCGTCTGCAGCGCTTCGACATAGGGGTTGCCGGTTGCCGCCAGCACCGCGTCCGGCATCGAGCCTCCGGTGCGGTCTTCATACGTGCCGCCGGCGGTCGCGAAGAACGTCCGTCCGGCGTGGTCGTCCCAGAACAACCGCGGCCGCAGGACGCCGCGGGCGTAGTTCGGCACATCGGCCCAGCCGTCGTCGTCGATATCGGACCGGCGCTGACCATTGGCGCTCGCGAGCAGTGTCAGACCCCACTGCGCCGTCAACGGCGTGGAGTACCAGAGGCCAACATCAGTCGCGCCGCGCGTCGAGGCATTGAACAGGAGCTGGCGTTCCGGTTTCGTTCCCGGACGCCGCGACACCAGGTTGACAACGCCGCTCATCGCCCCCGCGCCGTACAAAGACGATGCGACGCCTTTGATGACTTCCAGGCGCCCCAGATCGAGCGGCGGAATCTGCATCAGACCCAGGGACACCTGCTCGCCGAACAACGGGAGACCATCCGAGAGAAACCGCGTGTAGCGTCCGCGCATCCCTTGAATGCGCACGCTCGCGGCACCGAGCGACGGTGACGTCGCCTGCACGCGCATGCCACCCATCTCGTTCAGCATCATGACCACATCGCCAGGCGTCATCATCAGTTTCTCGTCGATCTCCTCGGCATCAAGGACCTCGACGCGCATCGGTTGATCCTCCAGCCCACGATTGGTGCGCGTCGCGGCCACGGTGACCGCCTCCTGCACGGACGGGAGCTTCTGGAGCTCGATCGTGACCGCCTGCTGCTGCTCGCCTGCGACGGTGACGGTGATCGTGACCGGGACGAAGCCCTCCTTGGCGACCGTCAGCTCGATGGCGCCAGGTACAACGTCGATTCGCGCTTCGCCCCGCCGGTCGGTCGCGTGCGTCCTGCCGGCCACCACAATCTCGGCGCCCGCGACCGGCACGCCGCCGGCGGTGACCGTGCAGCTGATTGACGATTGGCTGGTTTGACCGCTCGTCAGGAACAGGGACAACAGCAGCGCGCGACCGAGCACTCAAACCTCCACGAATGGGCTTCAGAACAGACCTATCATGACCCGTCCACGGTCGGGAGAGGAGGACAGGGGATGAATCCGGCTGGAGAGCGGCCCGCCAAGGCTGCCTTTGAAATCGGCAAAGGCCCGCGGCAGGTGATGACGCTGAGTGAGTCCGATGTCGAGCGGTGTCTGGATCCTGGCGAGCTGCTGGACGGGCTGGAAGACGGTTTTTGCGGACTGGAATCGGGCGACGTGCAGTCTCCACCGCGGCCAGCGCTGACGGTGCCCGGCAAGGGATTCTGTCTGGCGATGCCGTCGTGGCGCCCGGGCCTGCAGCTGACGATCAAGATCGTCAACGTCTTCGATGGCAACCTCGCCAACGATCTGCCCAACCATCTCGCGCTGATCAACCTGTTCGATCCGGATACCGGAGCCACGACCTGCGTGATGGACGGCACCTACATCACCGGCATCCGCACGGCGGCATCCGCGGTGCTGTCGGCACGCCTGTTGAGCCGCCCCAGCTGCCGGGTGGCAACGGTGATCGGCGCCGGCGTCCAGGGGCGCGAGCACCTGCGATTGCTGCCGCTGGTTCGCCAGCTCGATCGCATCAACGTGTGCTCGCTTCATTTCGAGGACGCGCGGAAGCTTGCGGCACATAGCAACCTCGCGCGCGCGGTGTCAGACGTGGAGTCCGCCGTCCGCGAGTCGGACATTGTCTGCCTGGCCACTCACTCGCCGGTTCCAGTGATTGAGGCGCAATGGATCCAGCCGGGTGCGCACGTGTCCTCGGTCGGCTACTATCCGCCGAACGGCGAACTGCCCCCGCAATTGGCGCGAACGCATCGCCTGTTCGTCGAGACCCTCGACGCCTTTCAACCGGCGCCGGTCGGTTGTGGCGAGCTCGCGGGCCTCGATGCCTCGACCGGGACGACGTTGGGCGCGGTGGTGCTCGGAAGAGCGCCCGGCCGCGTCAGCGACACCGAGATTACGGTCTACAAGGCGATGGGCGTCGCGATGGAGGACATGATTGCAGCCAATCTCGCGTATCAACGAGCGAAGCGGGATGGCGCCGGCGGCGTGATGATGTGGTGATTGACAGAGAGTCCAGAGCGTTGTCAGGTGTCGGCATTCTGAACGGCGAAAGACCAGGCGGGGCGTCATCCTCACGAAAGGCCATCACCATGACGCAAAACAGCGGATCGATCGATCGCAGAGCGGATCGACGCTGAAACTCGTCGACGAAGCCGACGCGCAGAAATCCGCCGACCAGCTGCTGACGAAGCTTGGGATCGCGCGCAGCCGCATCGCCGACATCCAGCGCGTGCCATGGGAGCAGTTGCTCGAAGCGCAGACCCAGGTGATCGGCGGTTTCACGCCGGTGCTGGACGGCAAGTACCTCCCCCATCATCCGTTCGATCCCGCCGCCCCGGCCGAATCGAAGTACGACGCCGTCACGCGCGCCACGATGATCTTCGACGCGAACACGCGCGTCGTCAACGATCCGCGCGGTGCCCATGCGGACGTACTTCGCCAGGAATCCCACGCCGGCAACGGCGGGTCAGGAAGACTGAGGGCGCCGCGCGATCGCGCGCTACTGGAACATCACCTGCGCGAACTCGCCGAGGAAGTCGCGCCACAGGAACCAGTAGTGCCGGCCGGGAATCTCGCGGTACGAGGTCTTGAAACCGTGTTCAGTCACGAGCTTCGAGAGGTTCATCGTGCCTTCCCGCGCCTGGTCGGTCGTCCCGGCGCCAAGCCAATAGAACTTCACGCCGCCCATCTTGACCGCGTCGATCTGCTTTTCGAGCGCCGCGTCGACGGTTCTCGGTCCGGAGCTGAAGACGCCGATGTAGCCGAACACGCCAGGGTTGTTGTTGGTGGCCGCCAGTGTGTGGCCGCCGCCCATCGACAGACCGGCGATCGCCCGATTGTCCTTCTCGGTCTGCACGCGAAAGGTTTTCTCGACGAACGGGATGACGTCTTTCACGAGGCTCTGCGGATACGACCCCTCGTAGGGCTGCGGCGGCGCGCCGCGACCGCCGCCGGGGCCGGCGCCGCGTTGCGCGGCCGCCGCCTGCATCGGCGGAGGCGCAGGCGCTTGCACGGACTGCAGCGCGGGCGTCGGTCCGAAGCCAAAGCCCTGCGACACGGTTTGGGTGGCGTTGCCGTTCGGCATCACCACGATCATCGGCTTCGCCTTGCCCAGCGCGATGAGGTTGTCCAGGATGATGTTGGCCCGGCCCATCGTGAGCCACGCATCCTCGTCGCCGCCGCCGCCATGGAGGAGATAGAGGACAGGATACTTGCGCGTGCTGGTGGCGTAGTCCGGCGGGGTGTACACCATCATGCGGCGGTTCGCCTGCTTCAGGGTCGGCGACGGATACCAGATCGCCTGCACCGTGCCGTGCGGGACGTCTTTGAAGTCCCAGAGCGCCGACTCGGGTCCTGAAATCATCAGCAGGTTGGCGTAGCGCGCACCGTCGCGTTGGGTTTCGGCGTTGCCGGGATCGAGCGCCTTCACGCCGTCGACCATGTACCAGTAGCCCCAGAGCTGCGCACCGAGCGGACCCACCGTCACCGACCAGACGCCACCCTCGTCCTTGGTCATCTTGATGTTCGCCCCGCCGTCCCAGCTGCCGTTCAAGGTCACGTCGCTCGAATGCGGCGCGGACAGCCGGAACGTCACCGTCCGGTCCGGGTGAATCTCCGGCGATCGCGGAATTGGCGGCGGAGCGGCCGCGGGCGCCTGCACCGGCTGCGCGAATGCCGCGGAAACGACCAGCAGCGCGAGCGCTGAATGGCAGAGACCAGAAACGAGTTGACGTGTCGTCATGGTGCAAACCCCCTTCGCCAAGGTTGAAGCCAGCGACGTCGAGTCTACATCCGTGCGGGCCGAAAAGCGCCTTCGTCAGGGCCGAGGCGCTGGCGCTGCGAGGTGAGCCTGGACGTCTTTCGCGGCCTTGGTTTCCACGCCCGGTTTGCCCAGGAACCCGAGATCGCGGAACCAGTCGATGAACCGGTTCGGCCAGGTGCCGAACGGCGTCCCATCACGATCTTTCAGGCCGTTCCCGTGCACGCCGTTTCCGTAGAGATGCATCTCGAGGTTGGGAATACGCGCTTTCAGGAACGCCGCAAAGTATTCGTCGGCCCATTGCGCGTGAATCGCATCGCCGGTGCCGGCCGACGCGATGAACGAAGGCGGCGCATCCCGGGGAATCGCCGTGTTCGGATCGCGGGCAAATGGCGTCGGCCCCGGATAAATCAACACCGCGAAATCGGGCCGCGACCGCACAGCGCGCAGCGGATCGCCCGGGGCGTTGTTGGCCCGATCGAACGTGTCGTAAAAGACCGCGGCCGGCGCCACGAGCTCGGCGCCAGCCGAGAAACCCATCAGGCCGATCTTGTTCGCGTCGATGCCCCATTCCTTCGCATGCGCGCGGACCATTCGCACGGCCTGCTGCGCGTCGTAGACCTCGTCGGTTTGCGCGTTGTAGCCATCGCGGCGCAGCCGGCTCCTCAGGATGATGGTCGTCACCCCGTATTGATAGAAGTAGGACACGAGGTCGGCGCCTTCGGTGCCGACGTTCAACGTGTTGTGCCCGCCGCCGGCGATGAGGATGACGGCCGTCCCGGTGTTCGTGCCGCGCTCGACACGATGCAACTCGATCGAGGGGTTGTGAATGTTGACGATGCTCTGGATGCGGCCGGGCACACCGCTGGTCATGTTGTGCTGCTCCGGCTCGTTGACCCGGTCCTGTTTCAGAAACGGCGAATTGGGTGGGTACAACAGGAACACTTCTCCACCTTGGAGAATCGGTGCCGGCACGAATCCCGCCGCGGTCACCGTCCCCGGGGCGGTCACGGCGCCTGAAGGCGCCGGCGGCTGCTGCGGGTTGTGAGCAGAGGCCGGGACCGCCAGAGACAAGAACAGAGACAGCAGTCCAATCGCCTTCGCACTCGAGGTGTGCATGGTCAATCGATCTTCTTGACCCAGATATTCCGCACCGACACCTTCGTCGTCGCCTCGATCTCGATGCCGAACCGGCCGGGCTGATTGTTCGATGAGGCGGGATCGTCGTCGATCATCACCGCCATGAGCTGGCCGTTGACGATGTGCACGAACGTGCCGCCTCGGGCGATGACGATGTACTGATTCCAGTCGTTCGCCTTGACCACGGTGCCGAGCGCCGCGCGATCGGCGATCGTGCCTACGAGCGTCTTGCTGCGCGCGCCGAAGCCTTCCACCACCTGTCCGCGCCAGGCGAGAATCCGCATCGGCGTGTTCTCCGAGTAGAACTGCCCGGTGTAAACGCGGCTCGGCCAGAAGTCGGCCTGCGGACCCGTCATCATCCAGTTCAAGTTGACCGGGCCGACATTGGCGGTCACTGCCGGCGAGATGTTGGCCAGCCACGGCAGCCCAGTCTGGCTTCGATACTGGATCCCGCTGCCGCCGTCGCCTTCTACCTTGATCTCGAACTTCAACGTGAAGTCGTGCGCGACGAGATCCCGATAGACGATGTAGTTGTTGCCGCTGGGATTGGTTGGCGTGGACTCGCCGACAATCGCGCCGTTCTCGACGCGCCAGAACTTCGGGTTCCCGTCCCATCCCTTGAGGCTGACGCCGTCGAAGAGCGAGACATAACCGGTATGATCGCTGAAGTCGAATGGCGCCGGCTCGGTGAAGATCATGCGCCCGCCGGCCGCAGGGGCGGCCGCAGTCGGCTGCGGTGCGGGAGGCTGCTGCGCGCGTCCGATGGCTGACATCGTCAAAACACTCAAAGCCAGAGCCGCGCTCGATCCCGCGATCGACGTTCGCACCATCGCCGTTACTCCTCGATCGAGCGGTACTGCCAAGTTGGGCGTGTAAAGCCTTCACTGATGAGCCGGCGGCCGCTCACGTTTGCCGACTCTAGCATGTGCCGGGCCGCCAAAGTGCGCGCGGAAGGCTTATTGCAACGTCGAGGAAGCCTGATGCGACCACTCACATTTGTCCTGGTAGCTGGGGTCACCAGCTCGACAATCGCCGCGACCGCGGTAGCCGCCAAAGACCACCGCGACAGCGTCATCGCGCGCGCACAGGTATGGGAAGCCACCGACATCCCGTCCATGAACCTGAAGATCGGGCCCACGGGCGAGAAGGCGTTCAAGTTCCTCGAAACAGTGACCTGCAAGTACGACAGCAAGAAACTGCCGGGCGCGACACCGAAGTTTGCCTGCCGGATCGAGCAGGACGACGAGGTGAAGGTCAAGTACGGCGGCAGCAACGGCGAGGTGTATGCGGAGGTGGCAGCCACGCGACTGCTCTGGGCGATGGGGTTTGGAGCCGATCGGTACTATCCCGTCAAGATCGTGTGTCGAGGATGCTCCACTGACATCCCCGGCGTCATCCGCAGCCCGCAAGAGAGCCTAATCGACCCCGCGATCATCGAGCGCAAGATGCCAGGCAAGCCGTGGGAACCCAATGACATCTGGGCGTGGGACGAATTGGATCGCGTCGACGAACGAGCGGGCGGCGCCCCGCGGGCCCAACGCGACGCCCTCAAACTGATGGCGGTCTTTCTTCAGCACAGCGACAACAAGCCGGAGCAGCAGCGCCTGATTTGCCGCGACCAGCCGAAGGACAAGGCGAACGGGAAAACGGCCGAACGCCGCAGCGTAACCAGGGCCTGCGACCATCCGTTCATGTACGTGCACGATGTAGGAGTGACGTTCGGCCGGGCGAACAAGCTGAATCAGAATGCGGTCGGCTCCATGAATCTCGTCGAATGGTCTCGCACGCCGGTCTGGAAAGACACCGCGGGCTGCGTGGGGAATCTGCCGAAGTCGATCACGGGAACGTTTTTCGATCCGCCGATCAGCGAGGAAGGACGCCGGTTTCTCGCCGACCTGCTCGTGAAGCTGTCTGACGCACAGCTGCGGGACATGTTCGAGGCGGCGCGCGTCACCCTGCGCCTTCGCAATCCCGCGGATCTCTCGTCAGGCTTCCCCACGGTCGACGAATGGATCGAGGCGTTCAAGACCAAACGCGACCAGATCGTCAACCGTCGCTGCTCGGCGACGTAGCCCGACGAACCGCCCTCTGTTCTACGGCACGGACTCAAATGAGGTCACAATTGTGACCCGATGACGAAGACCCCGGGTGAGAAGGCGTTGTATCGCTGGACTCGCGATCTGCACCTATGCCTGGGGTTGTTTGTCAGCCCATTCGTGATCGCGTTCGCAGTCAGTGTGTTCTTTTTGAATCACGCCAAGGTCGACACCACCGTCGCGACCTCGGTGGTCACTATCCGCGACGTGACTCTTCCGGCTGGACTCGAGGTCGCGCGTGGCCGCGAGGCCGCCGACCGCGCCCGGGAGCTCGTGAATCAAGCGGGACTGGCCGGAGAGATAGGATTTGTCCGCTACGTTCGCAGCGAGCAGCGCGTCGTCATTCCGGTGTCCAGGCCTGGCCTCGAAGCGACCGTCGACGTCGACCTCGCGCGCAGGATTGCGGTGATTTCCAAGCGTCCGACCGGCCTGCTGGAGTCGGTGGCGTACCTGCACAAGATGCCTGGTCCGCACAACGCCGAGCTGCGCGGTAACTGGTTCTGGATTCGGCTGTGGCGCTGGCTGGCCGACTGGACGGTCTACTTGCTGTTGTTCATTTCGGCGTCCGGCTTGTATTTGTGGTTCGCGATCAAGGCCGAACGGCAGATTGGGCTCGGGCTGCTCGCCGCGGGCGCCGTGTGCTTCGCCGCATGTGTATATGTCCTCGCTGTCTGATCCAAGACGCAAGGCCGCCGCGGTTCTCGAAGCGTGGAATCGCCGTCTTCATTACTATCTGGGTCTCTACTTTCTCCTATTCATCTGGCTGTTCTCGTTCACGGGTCTGCTGCTGAACCATCCGCGCTGGTCGCTCTCGAGGATTCCAAACGACGCCAATCCTGCTTACGAGCGCCCGATCGAACCGCCTCGCGGCGGCGCGGACCTCGAGCGCGCTCGCGATGTCATGCGGCAGCTCGGCCTGTCGGGCGAAATCGACTGGCCGCAAGCCGCGCAGGCCCAGGGCCGACTCGACTTCAACATCGCGTACCCGAAACAGGCGACGCAGGTCCGCGTCGATCTGGCGCGGCAACGGGCGACGGTACAGCAGGTCGATCGCAGCCTGTGGTCCGGCCTCCGGATCATGCACACGTTCAGCGGCTGGCGGTACACCAGCGCCGGCACGTCACGCGACTGGATCGTGACGTCGGTGTGGGTGGTCGCGATGGACGCCCTCGCCGCCGGTCTGCTGGTCATGGTCTTCGGCAGCTATTACATGTGGTGGCGGCTCGGGCGCATGAGAGTCGTCGGCTGGATGGCGCTGGCCGCCGGATGGGCGAGTTGCGTGTTGTTCGTTTACGGACTCGGGTTCATCGCGCCGTGCTTTGAGGAACTCCTTCATTGACGAACTCCAGCGCGCCGGTGCTCAGGTCGTACATGCCTCCGACAATCAGTATGGTGCGCTTCTTTTCCAGATCGGCCAGTATCGGGCTTCGCCGTCGGATGCTATCCAACCCGAGCAGAACGTTTGTTCGGGCGACCGCATCGACATAGGCGGCATCCTTGCTCGACGCCTTGCCGCTAAACTTCGTCGCCGTGATGGCCGGCTTGATGCGGGCGAGCAGTCCGGTGAGATTCCCCATCTCCACGTCGTCGATGGCACCCTTGACGGCGCCGCACGCGGTGTGCCCGAAGAGCACGATCACTTTCGCGCCAGCCACGGCGCACGCGAATTCGAGACTGCCCAGCAGGTCGTCGTTGACGACGTTTCCGGCAATGCGGGCGCTGAACATGTCGCCGATTCCCACGTCGAAGATCACTTCGGCGGGTACGCGCGAGTCTACACATCCGAGCGTCACACACGCGGGAAATTGAGCGGCCGCGCTCGAGCGCTGCTGGGCACGATAGTCCCGAGCCACCATCGCTCCTGCTCGAAAGCGTTCGTTGCCCTTCTTCAACTCGTCGAGCACCTGTGCCGGCGTCAGGCGGTCGCGCTGCTCTTTGGTCAGGGCGCTGTGTGCCTGCATGAGCGCCTGCGCGGACGAGGCCACCGGGCGGGCCATCGCGCACGCGCCGAGCGCCGCAAGAAATCGACGCCGACCGGGGTTCGAATGTGCTGGAGTCCTCATGGTCGACGACGGTGCATGACGCGCGCCGTTCATGGCGAGAACGTTGCACGCGGAGAAAGGCGCTGACGAACGGAGTGTTATAAGGCGCCGAGTGCGGCGAGACGGCCACTCATCGAGGCGTTGGCCTCAAGAACTCGAGACGACCCTCTCAAGATGCGGCGAGCCCCGCCGCCAACATGCGAACATCGCGACGATGGCTGCCGGCGGCTTGTGCATACTTGCTCTGGAGTGTGCCTGCCGTTTCGTTCGCACGACCGCAAGCTCAGACTCCGCCTGCGGCGCAGCCGGCATTCAGCCCCGATCAAGAGGAAGAAGAAGAGATCGAGGAGCTTCAGGAAGAGGTGGGCGACCGGGACCCGACGTACCTCCTCGAGGTGCGCGCCGAAGAACGTGTGGCGCGCCCAATTCACGGACCGAATCGTCCGACGTGGAGCACTCGGGCCGTCAGAAACGCGAGGCCCGCTCCCGCGATGGTGACGAGTGCGCCCATCTTCATCTCGAGCAGGACCGGCCCGAGGGGCATGACGGCGGTTGCGAACAACAAGGCGAAGACCAGCCCAATCGAAGCAGTGGCGCCAACGACGATCAGCTCACGCCAACCGACGTGTCTCGGCAGGTGCAACCCCGCGAGAATCGCCATCCCCGCAGCGGCAACGATGCCAATCGGTCGTGCCAGGGCGCCGATTGGAATGGCCCAGACGCCCGGCTCGAGTCCGTGAAACGGGACGCCGGCGTTGACGAGCCCGAACAGCAGCAGCACCCCTTCGACAGGAAACCGCCACCAACGTTCAAACTGGGTCAGCGTATCGTGCGCCTCCGGTGCGGGCTCGACCAGGAGACCACGATCCCGCAACCCATGGGGGAAGAAGGGAACGATCGGGACCAGCGCGAATACCGGGTAGGCGCCCGCGAGGTACAGGGCCGACCAGGACAATGTTCCCGGACCGATCAAGTAGAGCCAGAAGTTTCTGGTGCCGCGACGGCGCAACGCCCAAGCCGCACCGATGGCCACCGCCATCAGGCCGAGACCGATGATCGGGTGCGCATCGCCCGCAGGTTGGACCGCGGCCACGAACGCCAAGCCGATCGCGTCGGCGGAAATCGCCAGCAACAACAGAAAAGGGACCGCGGGATGACGCCCGAAGATCAGCCGGGCGACGACGTAGCTGCCGGGAATATCGACGGCGATGGATGCGACCCATCCCCCCGCCAGCATGTATTCACCCACGTAACGAACAAACGCCAGATAGGACGCGATGGACGTAACGACACCGCCCACGGCTGCAGCGACCGGCAGCGCAGCACGTCGCCAGGGGTGCAGCGCCCCGTCCGGCAGTGTGGCTTCCACGACCTCCTTGGTGATCAGTCCGAGGAAGAAGGCGATGGCGACATCGTTGACGAAAAACGCGTTGGCGTGCGCGAATTGAAAGTAGCTGTCGGGGAGCGTGTTCGCCCAGACCAGCGCTGCGGCGCAGCCGAGCGGCAGCGCGACCAGATAGTCGTGCACGAAGCCCGAGACGCGCCGTACGAGACGCCGGCTTCTCGACTTCGCTGGCGGTTCGTGGCGTTTCACCAGAGTTCCTTCATGTCACGTCTCAGCGCTCGGTCCGGTCCTGACGCCGCGTAATCGAACCGGAATCGACGGTCGCGCCGGTTCGCGAGACCACCTGGAAGGACAGCCGGTTGCCATCGATTTCCACGAGCATGAAACTGAGATCCTGATCGAAGGCTCGCGCGGTCATGGCGGAGCGTTTGGTATCGCCGCGTCTCAGCTGCCCCGAGGCGCCCTCGACAAAGTAGAGGATCCCTTTTTGCGGCGTCAGCCGCTCGTAGATGTGGTCGTGGCCCGCAAAGACGACGTTGACGCCGTGTGCGACGAACAGCGGCTCGAACAGCACACGCACGTCGACCGAAGACCCGTGCGTACCGCCATCGGAATAGATCGGATGATGGAAGTAACAGATCTTCCACTCCTCCGGCGCGCTCTTCAACGCGTTCTCGAGCCAGGCCAGCTCCCTGCGATCGACCTGGTTGCTGTCGAGCGCGAAGAACCGGACGTTCTTCGTCGCGTGGCTGTAGTACAGATTGCCGTCCATGTTCCAGAGTGGATATTTGCGGTTGGCGGGATCGTCGTGATTGCCGAGCGAGGCATAGAACTTGACACCGCGGTCGAGCAGCGCCTGATAGGGTTTCGAGAACTTTTTGACGAGGTCCTGCGGCCCCTGGCCGCCATAGATGTTGTCGCCCAGCATGATGACGCGATCGAACGCGAATTTCTGGTGGAACTGCGTCATCTGATTCGCCATCTCGTACTGCGGCGAATCGCCGGTTCCAGCGTCACCGATCACGGCGAACTTCACCGAATTCTGCGCGTTGGGAAGCGACAGCTCCTGGGCCGCGACGCTCCACCAGCCGAGGCCGAGGAGGAACGTCGTCAGGAGCCATGGGCCGTACTTGCGCGTGCGCCCGAGCGTTTGGCCGCGCATGGAGACGA
>Ga0070672_100000264_pt1 | contig 29688 bp, 30 predicted proteins | sample KBSM13metaG_FD_66151 | JGI IMG/M metagenome (GOLD analysis project Ga0070672, IMG submission 66151) | Miscanthus rhizosphere microbial communities from Kellogg Biological Station, Michigan, USA - KBS M1-3 metaG | ecosystem: Host-associated > Plants > Roots > Rhizosphere > Soil ... | reverse complement strand
TTTCGCGCCGAGCAGCTCGCGAAGCTGCATCCGGACGTGGCGGCGAACGCGGCATTGAACTCGATCACGCGCGAGCTGTCGCTGTACGAGATCGCCATCATGACGCGCGCTGCGCCAGCGCGCCTGCTTGGCCTGAAGGACCGTGGCCACCTCGGCGCGGGCGCCGCGGCTGACATTGCGGTCTACCGCGAAGACCCGAATCGCGAGGCGATGTTTGCGACGCCGGCCTTCGTGTTCAAGGACGGCGAACTGGTCGCGTGTGCCGGCCGCATCGTCGCGGTGCCGGTGGGCGGCACCCATTTTGTCGCGCCCGACTACGACCGCGGCATCGAAGCGATGCTGCGCAAGCATCACGCGGCGAATGGCCTGGTGAATGTCGATCACCTTGCAATCGGCCGCGACGAGCTGTGCGGCTGCTGCAACGGCGGCCGTCTGTTGCCCGCGAGCTGCTTCGAGGCGCAATCATGACGACCCCGGCTCCGCCGAATACGCCGGCCGGCGCGGCGGCGCGCGCGTCGACTTCGGAGCGGCCCGGTACTCGTCCCGTGAGCGAGGCACGCATCCTCAACGGCGTCGTCATCGACGACACCTTCGCCGAAGCCTTCCCGATGAAGGCCACGCGAATTCTCATCACCGCCCACAACCTGACCTGGGCCCGGCACGCCGCCGTGAGTGCGACCGGCTTTGCGACCTCGGTGATCGCCTGCGGGTGCGAGGCGGGCATCGAGGCCGAGATCGGTCCGGACGACACGCCGGACGGACGGCCGGGCTACTCGGTGCTGTTCTTCTCGATGTCGGGCAAGGAACTCGCGAAGCAGATCGAGCGCCGCGTCGGCCAGTGCGTGCTGACGTGTCCGACCACGGCGGTGTTCGCCGGCTTTCCTCGGACCGGCAACGAGCGAGCCGAAGGCGAGGTGATCGGCCTCGGTAGAAACCTGCGCTTCTTCGGCGACGGCTGGCAGATCTCGAAAGTCATCAACGGCGTACGCTACTGGCGCATACCGGTGATGGACGGCGAATTCGTCGCACAAGAGACGACGACGCTGACCAAGGCAGTCGGTGGCGGCAACCTGCTGATCCTCGCCACCGACACCGACGCGGCACTCCTCCTCGCCGAAGCCGCAGTGCGCGCGATGCGGCGATTGCCGAATGTCGTGATGCCGTTCCCCGGCGGCGTCGTGCGCTCGGGATCAAAAGTCGGCAGCAAGTACGCTGCACTCCGGGCCTCGACCAACGCTGCCTTCTGCCCGGGGTTGTACGGCTTGACCGCCGACAGCGAGATCACGCCGGACGTGCACTGCGTGCTCGAGATCGTGATCGACGGGCTGACCGAAGCCGATGTCGGTGCGGCCATGCTCGCCGGCATGCGCGCCTGCATCGAGATCGGTGCGGACGGCGGGCTGCGGCGCATCTCGGCCGGCAACTATGGCGGCAAGCTCGGGCCTTACCTGTTTCACCTGCACCGGCTGCTGGATATGCAGGGCGGTGAGTCATGAGCGTGCGGCTCACATTGAAGCGGGTGCCGGCGTTGCGGGTCGACCTGCGCGGCGTGGCACCGGCCGCATTGCAAGGCCTGAGCACCGCGCGCATCGAGCGCCTGACCGTGACGCACGGCATGCAAACGCTGGCGCTCGCCGAGTTCTTCGCGGTCGCTCGCGATGACGCAGACGAGGCCGCTGACGAGCTGGTGTTCGAGGGCGAGCTGGCGCGCTTCGACCGCATCGGCTGGCAGCTGACCGACGGCCGCATCGTCGTCGAGGGTTCGGCCGGTGACTACGTCGGCGCCTGCATGAGCGGCGGCGAGGTTCACGTGCGGGGCAGTGCCGGGCTGCTCGCGGCATGCGAGATGGCAGGCGGCAAGTTGCGGATAGACGGCGATGTCGGCGACTACGCCGCAAGCAGTCTGCCTGGCAGCATGGACGGCATGCGCGGCGGCACGCTGATCGTGCGCGGCGCCGCGGGCGATCGCTTCGCCGACCGAATGCGGCGTGGCACCGCCGTGGTGTTCGATGATGTCGGCGATTTTCTTGCCTCGCGGCTGGTCGCCGGGACCATCGCGATCGGCGGTCGGGCCGGCGCGCACATCGGCTACGGCATGCGGCGCGGCAGCGTCGTGTTCGTTGGCGCAGCGCCGGGCGTCGCGCCCACTTTCGTACCCGCGCTCGGCGACGCGTCCGTCGCGTGGCAACTGCTGGCGCGCGATCTGGCCAGCCACGGCGGCCCCTTCGCCGGCCTGCCGGCGCGCCGCATCAGGCGCCACCTCGGCGATCTCTCGTCCGACGGCAAGGGCGAGCTGATCGCGGTTCTGTAGCCTTGCGTCCGAGAGGCTGGGCGCCCGCTGATTCCGCTCACGGTCAACCTGACGATCTGACGACATGAGGCTGGCGCTGTTCGACCTGGACCACACGCTGATCCCGTTCGACAGTGGCATGGCCTGGACGCGGTTTCTGGTCGAGCGCGGCGTGCTGCCGGCGCAGGCCGAGGAGACTTACCTCGGCTATTGCCGGCAATACGTAGCCGGTACGCTCGACATCCACGGCATGCACCTGGCCACTGTCGCACCGCTGGGCCGCTTTTCGAGGTCGCTGCTCGCCCAATGGGCGCGCGAGTTCGAGCAGGTGATGCGCGAGCGTGTGCCCCAGGACATGCTGGAGCTGGTGCAGCGTCACCTCGACGCCGGTGATGTCTGTGCGGTTGTGACCGCGACCACGCGCCTCGTCGCCGAGCCTTGCGCGCGCGCCTTCGGCCTGGTGCAAGTGGTGGCCACTGAAGCGGCGACGGTGGGCGGCACGCTTGATGGGGCATTGACCGGCGAGATCGCGGGCCTGCCGTGCTTTCGCGAGCACAAGCCCACGCGGGTGCGGCAATGGCTGGCGCAGCAGCGGCCTGGCGATGCTGCCGAGCTGGGCGCGTTCGAGCAGAGCTGGTTCTATTCCGATTCGGCCAGCGACCTGCCGTTGCTGCAGGCCGTCTCGCACCCGGTCGCCGTCCGTCCGGACGAGCGGCTGCGCCGACATGCGCTCGAGGCCGGCTGGCCGGTATTCGATCCGACGTGAGGTGTTTTCGAGGTCACGCCTCGAAGACGCGTGAGCTCCGGTTGGAATGGACTACTGCACGAGCTGCAGGATTTCGAGCTGCTCTTCGACGGTCTCGAAGGTGCCGGTTCCAGCCGGCATCTGCATCAATGGCTTGAGCTGAGGGTCGAACAACCAGACGGTGGGGTAGACCAACATGCGGCTCCGCTCGTCGCCGATCGAACGCTGGAATTCGGTGTAGGGCTGCGACTTACCGCCAACGCGAATGAACAGGCGCTGCGCGTTCGTCGCCAGGGAGCTGTGCAGGTCAACGACCAGCCAGGGTTTGAAGTGCGGCCCCAGCTCGGCCGCGTTCTTGCGCAGAAAGTTCTCGTAACGCCGGCAGTATGGGCAGTCGCTTGCCCCGAGGTAGACGTACAGGCGCTTGTTCTCGCGCTGCGCGCGCGCCAGCGCTGGCCCGAGATCGAACTCGGCGCGCTCTGGGCCGCCGCTGGGTTCGACGACGAGCGGGGCGTAAGCCGGCGGGATGCCGCGTGCCTCCTCTGCACGACCGAGTGGCGGGAAGATCGCGACGCAACAGACACAGCCCAACAGCCGGCGCCGACGGTGCAGCGACATCATCCGACCTTGAGCGAGCCAGTGAAGTGGCGCTCCTTCGAGTCCACGACCTCAGCGCGCAGTTCGCCCGGGCCATGCGGAACGAAGTTGAAGCGCCAAGTCGGATTCTCGCTAAGCGAGAAATCAAGATCGGCATCGAAGATCTTCCGCCCCGCAAAGCTCACCGCGATCGTGCGGACGAAGTACGAGGGGATGTACATCACCGTCACGTTGTTCAGCTCGAAGCCGGTGTCGTTGGGGTGGACCACGGTCAGGTCGGCAGTGGTCGGTGCGCCCATCTTCGGCGGCCCCGGCAGCTTGAAGATCGTCCGGCCGATCAGCTCCGGTGAATCGCGGTTGGGCGGCGCCGAGCAGCCGCCGGAAGTCTTCACAAAGCGCGAGTCCATGTGCAGTTCGCCGTTCGAGAGTTCGCTGACGACGCGCACGTGGCTGTACTCGTCGACGCGAAGGCGGGTCTCGAAGTCGGCCTGACCGACTTCCGGTGTCAGCTCCAGTGTGGCGGCCAGAGGCGACGGGTTCTTGTCGACCAGCAGATGGATGCGCCTCACGTGCAACTCGGGAGTCTGCGCCAGCTTCGAGACGATCTTCACCGGCACCGAGGCGCCGTAGGCTGCACGCAGCGGTGCGATCAGCTGCACGCGGTCGGCGCCGGCCGTGATCGGCTGCGTGCCGAATAGTCGGCCGCGCAGCAACTCCCATTCCGGCGAGAGATCGGCGTGGCCGGTGTTGCTCGGCAGGCCGCCAATCGCGGCGCGCGAAGAGAGGGGCGTCAGGGGCAGCGCCCCCACGCCGAGCATGAACGCGCGCCGCCGGCAATCAGTGAGAGGCTTCATCGGCGATGGCATGGTCTCGAGGCTCCCGGCAGTTCTAATAGGACTATTTCAACAACAACTCGCGCTCGTAACGCAAGTAGACGAGGGCCGCGTTGCGCCTGTGCACCGTATCGTACTGATCCCAGGCTTCGAAGTCAGGCAGCGCGGTGGCATCGGGGACTTCGCTCAAGGCCGTGCCCGCGGTTAGCAGCGCGCGCACGCGCGTCGTCAGCCGATCGAGGTAGCGCTCGACCTGCGTGATCAGGTGCTTCGTGCCGGCCGGCCCATGACCGGGCACGATCACGTTGAGCGGCAATGCTTGCAGCGTGCGCAGCGCTTCCTGCCAGGTCGGCAGGTCGCTGTCGAACACGTCCGGGATGCGCTGCGCGTCGAGCAGGCCGCCGGCGAACAGCGCGCCGGTGCGCGGATCGAACACCGCAATGTCGCCGGGGCCGCTCGAGTGGCCGAAATACAGCACTTGAATCGGACGGCCGATCAGCGTGGCGGCGTTGACGCCGAGCGGGTCGGTGAAGCGGATGTCGGGCTCGAACAGCGTCGTGCCGCGCATCGCGTCTTCACCCAGCGTCGCACGCAGGGTCTTCAGGCAGGTGTCGCAACGCGAGGCCATCAGATCGGCGGCGGCCTGCTGCATCGCGATCGGAATGCCCATCTCGCGAAATGCCGCGGCGCCGAACAGGAACTCCTGCCGGGTGTGCGTGATGATGGCCAGGCGCACCGGCTTGTCGGTCACGCTGCGGATCGCCTCGAGCAGCGCGCGACCGTGCCGATACGAGGTGCCCGTGTCGATTGCCAGCACGCCGATGCGGCCGACGACAAAGCCTGCATTGCCGACGCGGCCCTGGTTCGCGGCTTCCGGTTCGCCGCCGGTGCCAGCCAGCATGTAGACACCGGCAGCGAGCTCGATCACCGGCACTTCGTTGCTGCCCTGGTTCGTCAGGTAGGCAGACGATGCGGCGACGCCCGGCGTGCCGGTGCCGATGAGCAGCAACAACAGGACGGCAATCGCGGCGGCGCGGCGCATCCCTTCAGGCAGCAGTCGGCGTGACGTCCAGGCTGCTCTTCCAAGCAGCCTGATGGCTGTCGACGACCTCTGCCGTCAGCCGGCCCGGCGCGTCCGGCACGAAGTAGAAGCGCAGGTTCGGGTTCTCGCTGATCGAGAAGTCGAGATCGGCCGTCAGCACCGGTTGGCCGGCGTAGAAGACGTTGACCGTGCGCACGAACCGGCGTGGCGTGAACTGGCGCGTTAGCTGATCCATCACCATGCCCGAGTCGTTCGGGTGGCTGATCATCAGCTGCACCAGCGTCGGCTTGTGAAGCACCACGTCGCCGTCGACGCGCAGCCTGATCTTGCCGAGCGCTGCGAGCGCGGCCTGCGGATCCTTGCCCGGCGGGGCCGAGCAGCCACCCGAAGCCTTGACGAAGCGGGTGCGCATCAACAGCCGGCCGTCGTTGGTCTCGGCAATGGCTCGCACGAAGCTGTATTCGTCAACGCGCACGCGGGTCTCGATGTCGGCGCGACCACTTTGCGGCGTGAACGAGAAGATCGCCGAGATCGGCGAGGGGTTGCTGTCGATGACGAGGTACAGCTTAGCGACATGGCTCGCTGCAGTGTGCGGCAGCCGTGCGCGCATTGCGATCGGCACGACAGCGGCATCCTCGGCACGACTTGGCGCATCGAGCGCCAGCATGTCGTCGCCAGCGTTCGCGATCGGCCGGTTCTCGAACAGGCTCGCCCGCACCTTCTGCCAGATCGCGCTGGCCTCGGGGTTCTCGCCGGACTTGATCTCGGCGACCGCGCTGCGCGGCGTGCCCCACAAGGTTGCTGTGACCAGCGCCGTGCCGGTGACCATGAGCTTGCGTCTGTCAATGTCGTGGTTCATCGCAGCACCTTCAGTCTTCCCACTCCAGCTCGGCAAACGCTGCAGTGACGTTGCGGCGGTGAAACCGGTCAGTGAGCTGCCAATCCGAAGCAGCCGCCATGCCGACGCTGTCGACCGCCTGGGGCAGCGTCTTTCCGGCCTTGATCGCAGCGCGTGTCTCGCGCCGCAGGGTTTCAAGATACTCCTGTTGCGGCTTCAGTGCTGCAGGCCAGTCGTTGCTGATCGGGCCGTGGCCGGGGATGACCCGGGTCGCGTCGATCGCCGCGAGGTCTTGCATCACGGCCAGCCAACCGCGCAGATTGCCGTCGACGACCGGAATGTGTTGCGTGAACAACAGGTCCGAGGCGAACAACGTGCGTGTGCGGCGGTCGTACACCGTGAGATCGTTGTCGGTGTGAGCGGTCGGCCACGCCTTCAGCACGAGCACGCGGTCGCCGAGGTCCAGTTCACGGGTTCCCTCGACGGCCAGGGTTGGATAGACCACCGCGCCATGCGCCACGCTGACGCCGAAATCGCGCGCCAGTGAATTCAGGAAGTAGCGCTCGCGTGCTGCCAGCGCGGCGTTGAATTTCGCGCTCGCGACGAAGCGCGTGTCCGGGCCGGCGAAGGCGGCGTTGCCGAGCACGTGATCGGGATGGGCGTGGGTGTCGATCACGAAGCAGATCGGGAGGCGTGTCGTGCGCTCGATGGCGGCGCGCCAGCGCTGGCCGAGCTGCGGCGTGCCGCCGGTGTCGATCACCGCCACACAGCGGCTGCCGATGACGAAGCCGAGGTTTGCAATGTCGCCAGCGTTGCTCGGCAGCCAGTCTTCGACAAGGCCGGCATGCATGTAGACGCCGGGGGCGACCTCGGTCACTGCGAGCGGTGCCGCCTCGGCCACGCCTTGTGCGGCGGCGACAACGTGCAAGAAGGCACCCAGAAGTAGGGCGCCCACGCGTCGGTGCATGCGGAGCGGCATGGTCGGCACCTCAATGAGGGTGGCGGCCTACTTGGCGTCGTTGATGAAGCAGCCCTTCTTGACCTTCGCTTGCAGTTCCCGATACTTCTTCAGCTCCGGTTGCAGTACCGGCGTGTCGCGGATCGAATTCCCGCGCTCGCCGCCGATCGACATGCCGTTGCTGATGGTCTGCATGGTCGTGAACTCCTCGTACTTGACCTCGGCCGCCAAGGCGTCGACCGCGCACGAGCACTTGCTAACCATCTCGAAATACGGGCCGGGGTTGGCACGCATGCAGTCCTCGACGTACAGCACGCGGTCGGCGGTCGGGAAGTCGTTGGCGCGGGCGGCGCCGCTCCCGATCAGCAATGCCGCGAGCACGGCAGCACCCAGCGTGGTGGAGCGGGCGGTGAAGTGGATCATGGTCGGGTCCGTGTGCGATGAAGGAAGGGTCGGCTTGGCGTGCGGTAGCGGATCGTTAGGAGCCGGGCTTTCCCGCGGTGTCGGCCCCGTCGATCAGCAGTTCCTCGGCGAGCAGCGGTGGCGCATCGGCACCCTTGGTGCCATCAGGAATCCGCGTGCGGATCGCGTACACGCCGCCCGGCACTGCCTCGGAGAGCGTGAACACGTATTGCTTGGCCGCCAGCTTTTCGAAGCGTGCCCGGTTAGGGTCGTCGACGAACGGTGAGATCGTGAACTCCAGACCAGCCACCGCCTTGCCGCGATAGCGCAGCGTCACGGCACGCTGCTGCGCGCCCTGGAAGATCGCCATGCGGATGCGCTTGCGGAAATAGCTCGATTGGCCTTTCGTCAGGCGCTGCATCTCGCGCACATCGCGTTCGAGAAAGAATAGCGTGACCGGGTTTCCGGTCGCACCTTCGACCGGCGGCAACGTGACCTTGCGTTCGCCGCTCAGGAAGTCGCCTGTCGCGTCGCAGCAGCGGCCGCCGCTCTGCGCCTTCAGCACGATCGAGGCCTTGTCCTTGAAGCCGGGTTCGAGGCTGCCCGAGCGATGGAATGCGTAGCGCAGCGTCAGCGGCGGGTGCAGATTGGCGATCTGATCGGTCATGAACAGCGCCCGTTCGGCGGGCGAGTAGTCTTTGGCCGGCTCTTCGGCGCTCGTTGCCGTGGCCGCAAGCACCAGCGCCAGAGGGGCGAGGGTGGCCGTGAGGGGTCTCAATGGCCTGGACGTGGTCATGGTGAGGAAAAGCACTGCGCTCGCGTCAGGGGCGGCATGGCAAAGGCGTGGCCGCGCTGTCGGATGGCCGGCCCGGGCGCATGTGAAGGCGCTGAGTTTCGAGACGGGCGCTTTCAAAATCGGGATCGATGGCCAGCGAGCACTCGAGCGCATCGAGCGCATCACCCGGAAGGTCCAACATGCCGAGCGCACGGCCGAGCAGGTACCAGGGTTCCGGGTCGCTCGTGTCGCGGCGGGCCCAGTCGGCGGCGAGCAGTCGCAGCGCCTGCCAGTTGCCGTCGCGCTCGAGCACGGCGGCACGCATGAACGGCGGCTGCTCTGCCAGCGGCTGCTCCCAGAAGGCGGGATCACGCGCAGCCGGCGGGCCGGCGGGCAGGGGGTGGTCGGCAGCGTCGAGATCGCGTGCAAGCCATTCGGCCGGCATCGCGAAATAGTGGCCCGTGGCACCGCGCAAGCGGAAGCTCAGCACGCCGACGAGTTTGCCCTCGGCGTCGAACAGCCCGCCGCCGCTCGCGCCGGAACTGAAGAAATTGGAGCTCTGGATGACCCGGGCACCGTCCATCCGGTGCAGCGCGAGCACGGCACCGGCACTGCTGTGGAACGCCCCGGCCGTGTGCCCGACAGCCGTCACCGGCTGACCGATCGAGAGCTCACCGGCCAGCCCGAGCCGGACCGCGCGGGCGCTCTCGATGCCGCGCACGCGCAGGAAGCAGAGATCGTGATAGGCATCGACCTGCTGCAATTGCGCGGGCAGGCGCAGACCGCCCTGCAGCACCCTGATCTGCCGCGCATCGCGGGTGACGTGGCAGTTGGTGACGACGCGTTCGCTGCCAACAACCACTCCGGACCCGAGCGAATAGCCGCCCTCGGCACGGAGCACCTCGACCTTCAGAACGCTGCTCGAGAGCTTGACCAGCATGGCCCGGTCGAGCCCGGCGAGCACCGGGCTTGCCTGGGTCGCAACCAGTATCAGGGCGAGCAGGCGCTTCATCCGCGATCGCACGTTCAGTTCTTCGGTGCCTCGTACGACGCATCGACCACCGGGACGCCGTACTCCTTCAGGATCGACTGGATCTCCGCCCGGCGCGACTCGATCAAGCCTTCGACCTGCTGCTTCCATTCGCGTTCGCCGTAGCGCACGCCCATGGCGATCTCGTAGTCGAGCTTGACGCCGGGTTCGGATTGCAGCGGAAGCACGATCAGCTGCGGCGTCTTCACCCGCCGCGCGAAGTAGCCGGCGATCGGGCCCCAGACGATGGCCGCGTCGATCTTGCCGCTGGCCAAGTCCTTCTCGATGATTTCGCCGGGGTACTGCTGCGGGTCGGGATTGCGGATCGGGTACGGCACGCCGCTTTCGAGGAGCTGGTGCTTGGACAGCCATTCGGAGGCTGGCGAACGGTCGTAGAGGCCAATGCGCAGCGACCGCAATTTGGCCGAATCCAGCGCGAGGAACTCAGCTGCCGTGCTGACGTTGTCCATGCCCTTGCCCTTCGGGAACACGAGCGCATAGGTCGAGCGGTAATAGGGCTTCGTGACCGATACACCCTCATCGAATCCGACGGGCACGCTGATCACGATGTCGCAAGGGTAGTCCTGGCCCGGGAGTTTGTAGCGCAGCGTGTTGCGAATGAACGCGAGCCGCTGCGGGAACGAGTAGTAGGTGACTGGCAGATTCAGCGCCTTGCCGAAGACCTCGGCGATGCGGTTCTCGATGCCTTCACCTTTGGTGTTGGAGAACGGCAGGTTGTTCGGATCCTGGCAGACGCGTAGCTCGGTGCGCTTGGGCGGCGTGTCCTGGGCTGCGGCTTCGGTTGCCACAGGCGCAACCACACAAGCCACCGTCAGCCAAGCCGCCGTCGCCACGCGCCTGCCGTGCTTGAAGGCGCCCGGCAGCTCCACTGGACTCATGGCATGGCCTCGACCCGAGCCTTCGTGATCGCGCCGTCGGAACGCCCCTTCAGGTAAGCATAGAGCTGGTCCATGTTCTTCATCACCTCCGCGTTGCCCGAGAAGGCGACCATCTGCGTGTTGGGGCGACCTTTGGAGACGGCCTGGACGAACTCATCCTTCGTGAGCGTCTTCAGGCTATTGATCAACGACGGGCCGACCAGGCCTTCCTGGCTCGCACCATGGCAACGGTCGCAGGCTGCCGAGCGCCAGGTCCTGAACCCCTGCAGCGTGTTGGGGTCGACCTTGTAGCCGTCGACGACGGTGTAAGGCGGGGACTTGGCGCCACCAGGGGAAGAAGCCGCCTGACCGAACGCCGTGGCGGCCGAGGCGAATAACAGAATGAAGCAAAGGGTCTTGGAGTGCTGCATGTGGCATCAGTGGAACGGCATTGGAAAAGCGGGGATGGCCCCCCATCGAAAGCCATCCCCCCGGTTAGATGATGCGCCGTGTTCAGGTCACGGCTGCACTGTACTTCCTGCGTTGCTTCAGTTCGGCAGCGCGAACACGGTCAGCGAACCACCGAGTTCTGTGTACTTCGCCAGTTCACGGTAGCCGCCCACGGCGCCGAGGCCGTCCTGATCCTTCTCGAGACCTGCTGCCATGCCGATGCCGGCCCATCCCCCGATGCCGGAGAACACGCCGATGTACTGCTTGCCCTTGTGCGTGTACGAGAACACGTTGCCGATGATCCCGGACGGCGTCTTGAACTTGAACAGTTCCTTGTTGATGTCCTTCTTGTCGACGCACTTCAGGTAGCCCTCGAGCGTGCCGTAGCAGGAAAGGCCGCCCGCCGTGTTGAGCGCGCCGCTCCAGACCGAGAACTTCTCGGGGTGGCTCTGCACGACCTTGCCGGTGCCCGCATCCCAGCTGATGTAGTTGCCCATGCCGCCGTGGCTGCCCGGCGTCGGGAACATCGACAGGGTCGCGCCCACATACGGTTGGCCCGCGGTGTACTCGACCTTGAACGGCTCGTAGTCCATGCAGACGTGGTTCGTCGGCACGTAGAAGAGCTTGGTTTCAGGATCGAACGACGCCGGTTGCTGGTCCTTGCTGCCCAACGCCGCGGGGCAGATGCCTTTGGTGTTGACGTCCGGACCGCCCTTCGCAGTGGAGTACTTCGCGACGACTTCCGGCCGACCGGTCTTCATGTCGACGTGGGTGGCCCAGTTGACCTTCGGATCGTACTTCTCGGCCACCAGCAGGGCGCCGGTGACGCGGTCCATGGTGTACCCGAAGCCGTTGCGGTCGAAGTGCACCAGTGCCTTGGTCGGCTGGCCCTTCACGTTGATGTCGGCCAGGATCATCTCGTTGATGCCGTCGAAGTCCCACTCGTCGTACGGCGTCATTTGATAGACCCACTTCGTCATGCCGGTATCGACGTCACGCGCGAAGATCGTCATCGACCACTTGTTGTCGCCCGGCCGCTGCGCCGGGTTCCAGGTCGACGGGTTGCCGGTGCCGTAGTACATGAGGTTCAGCGCCTTGTCGTAGCTGTACCAGCCCCAGGTCGTGCCGCCACCGGTCTTCCACTGATCGCCCTTCCACGTCTTGAGCGAAGAGTCGGCGCCCACCGGCGCCATCTTGCCGTCGGTCCAGGTCATGGTCTTGGCCGGGTCGATCAGCATCTCGGCATCGGGGCCGACGCTGTAGCCCTTCCAGGCCAGCTTGCCGTCGGACAGGTTGTAGGCCGCGATGAAGCCGCGCACTCCCCACTCGCCGCCGCTGATGCCGGTGATGACCTTGTCCTTGAAGACGTGCGGCGCATTGGTGTTGACCGCGCCGAGCTTCGGGTCGCCGTTCTTGACGCTCCAGACCACCTTGCCGGTCTTGGCATCGAGCGCCACCAGCGTGCTGTCGGCCTGCTGCAAGATCACCTTGCCCTCGGCATAGGCGACGCCGCGGTTGACGGTGTCGCAGCACATCTGCGGGATCACGGCCGGGTCCTGCTTGGGCTCGTACTTCCAGATGATCTGCTGGTTGTCGAGGTTCAGCGCGTACACCTTGTTCGGAAACGGCGAGTGCAGGTACATCACGCCGTCGATCACCAGAGGGGAGCCCTCGTGGCCGCGCAGCACGCCGGTCGAGAAGGTCCAGGCCACCTGCATCTTGCCGACGTTCGTGGTGTTGATCTGCTTCAGTTGCGAGTACCGTTGGTTGAACATGTCCCCCGCTTGCATCGCCCAGTTGCCGGAGTTGGCGATGTTCTTCTCCACATCGGCGTTGGCGTGAGCCAACGCGGGTAGAGCGAGCAACGCCAGCCCCAACTGACGCGCGAAGCTCGCGCTCAATAGCCGTGAAAGTCGCATTGAAGTCCCCTTGCTTCTGAGGTGGTCTAGGATCTTGCGGAGGTCGCCACCGATTCCCCCGCGAAACCGCTGGCCGCAACATCCGTGCCCAGCGCAAATGCAGATTCGCGCGCCTCATTCTCTGCACTATCTGCAATGCGGAGACCGCGTTGGTCCGTCGCAGACCCTAGGCGAAACCCTGCGTTTTTTTGCTTGAATTTCCGCCGAACGCGACTACGGAATGTGCGCGCACCCTGCGTAATTTCGTCGTTCGCCCATGATCCTCCGGAAACCAAACCATGATGGCGACGCAGCGGATTCTGACGACGGGTCGATCGCGAGCAGAGTAGGGTGCGAAAGGCGCAACGTTCATAACCACTTTTGGCGCAGAGTGTTCCACTGTCAAGTAGTCCGTTGGGCAGGTGCGGGACCTCTCTTCGGGTGAGCGCGCCAGCCGTTCTGTCGGCGCAGAAGTTGCTGTCGCGTTGGGGCGCGGCGCACAGGCCCACGGGCCGGCATGCCGATGCCGCTCCAGGGGCTTGTCGGCTTGTTCGCGGCCGGCGCTGACGGATCGAAGTGGCGCGTTATTGCCTGAGTCATCCGGCCTCGTGCTGGTGAAGGACGAAGCCAGGCGATGATCGCGCCCCGTCCCGCGGTCATGACACAGTCCCGCCGTCTGCACGGCAGAGAGGTATTGCATGGATCGCAGCGATGCGCTGTTGCACGACTGGCGCGAACGTGCGCTGGCGCTCGAGCGCGAGGTGGCCGCGGCCGTGATCGGGCAAGCGCGCGTGATCCGCCTCCTCAACACGGCCGTGTTCGCGCGCGGCCACGTGCTGCTGCAGGGTGATGTGGGCGTCGGCAAGACGACGCTGCTGCGCGCCTTCGCGCGCGTGCTCGGCGGCGCCTACGCGCGCATCGAGGGCACGATCGACCTGATGCCCAACGACCTGATCTACTACACCTACATCAGCGCCGAGGGCCGGCCGGCCGTCGATCCCGGGCCGCTGATCGAGCACGGCGAAGACCTTGCGATCTTCTTCTTCAATGAGATCAACCGCGCACGGCCGCAGGTGCATTCACTGCTGCTGCGCGTGATGGCCGAGCGCACGGTCTCGGCTTTCAATCGCGAGTGGCGCTTTCCGCACCTGCTGGTGTTCGCCGACCGCAATCGCGTCGAGCGTGAAGAGACCTTCGAGATTGCGTCCGCTGCACGCGACCGCTTCGCGATGGAGGTGACGATCGAGACGCCAGCAAGCGAGGCCGACCGCCGCACGCTGATGTTCGATCCGCGTTACCACGACACCGATGCCCTCGTCGACTCGCTGGCCGGCGCGCTGCTCCCCCACCGCGAGCTGAACGACATCGCGGCGCAGATCCAGCGGAGGGTGCAGACTTCGGATGCCTTGGAGAAGTACGCCCTGGAGCTGTGGCGCGCGACCGAGGCTCCGGCCGATTACGGCGTGAAGCTCTCCGACCTCGACACAGCGCACCTGATGCTGGCCGGCGCGAGCCCGCGCGGCATGAGCATGTTGCTGCGCGCGGCACGCGTGACCGCGTGGCTGGCGGGCCGCGACTACACGACGCCCGAGGACGTGCAGGCGGTGTTCGACGTGACCATTGCCCATCGCCTGTGCTACCAGCCCGTCTACGAGATGCGCCGGCACGAAATCTCGGCTCCGTTGATATCCGGCATTCTCGGCAGCGTCGCTGCGCCCTGACGGACTCGAGTGTGCTGAGTTGCGAACCCATGGCCGTGACCGACTTGCAGACACCCGCTGTTGCGACGATCCGCGAGGTCCACTATCGCTCCAATCCTCCGGCGCTGGGCCACTTCCCCGGGCATCACCGCAGCCGGCGCGGAGACAGCGGCTTCGAGTTCCGTGGCCACGCGTCGCTGCTCGACGCCCCGGACCCGCGGCGTCTCGACCTGCACGCGAGCCTGCGCGATCCGTTCGGCAACTGGCGTGTGCGCATCTACAGCCAGCGCAAGTCGATCCCGGTCGTGGTCGTGGCCGACCTGTCAGCCTCGATGGGCTTCAGCGGACGCGAGCGCAAGCTCGAGGTGCTGGCCGACTTCGTCAACAGCCTCGCGTGGTCGGCCTGGCGCACCGGCGACAGCTTCGGCTTTGTCGGCTGCGACAGCTCGGTACGCGCCGATCTGCTGCAGCCGCAGACCCGGGCGCGCGGCGCCGGCGGCGCGATCGCGAGCAAGCTGCGCCGGTTTCAACCCCAGGGGCGCGATGCGCGCGGACTGCTCGCGGCACCGCGCCACCTGAGCCGCCAGCGCGCGCTGCTGTTCCTGGTCTCGGACTTCCATCTGCCGCTCGAGTTCACCGTTGCAGTGCTCGAGGCGTTCAGCCTGCATGAGGTCGTGCCGACGGTGCTGTGGGACCCGCTGGAGTTTGGCTTGAGCGCGCGGCGCGGCCTGGTCCAGGTGATCGACCCCGAGAGCGGTCGCCAGCGCCTGGTGTGGTGGCGCCCCGCCTTGCGCGCGCGCTGGGAGGACGCGCAGGCGCGGCGCCGCGAGGCGCTGTCCGGGTTGTTCCGCAGCCGGCGGCTCAAGCCGCTGTTCATCGAAGGTGGGTATGACGCCGAGGTGGTCACCCGGCACTTTCATTCATGACGCGCCGCGCCTCGACGTTGGCGTTGGCGAGCGCGCTGCTGGCCCTGGCCCTGGCCGACCAGGCAGTGGGCGCGAACAGCAGCGAGCCGCGCGCGTTCGGCTACACCGTCGGCGACGTGGTGACTCGCCGCATCGCGCTGCGCGTGCCGACCGGGTTGAGACTTGATGAGGACTCGCTGCCGCGCGCCGGTGGCCGGGGCAGGGCCCTGGAGCTGCAGCGCGTTGCGGTGCACCGGTCGCTCACCGGCGCGCCGGAGGAACTCCAGCTCGACTACCAGGTCTTTCTCGCGCCGCGCGAGCTGCGGGTGCTGGAGATGCCTGCGGTCGAGCTGCGCTTCGACGGCTCGCCGCAGGCGCAGACGCTGCGCATCGGTGCCTGGCCGCTCACGGTTGCGCCGCTGACCCCCGCCGACCCGTCGCCGCGCGATGGGCTGGGCGAGCTACGGCCGGATCAGGAGCCGCCGCAGCTCGACACCTCCGCGCCGCGCGAACGCCTGCTGGCAGAGGCCGTGGTCGGCGTGCTGCTGCTCACCTACCTGGCGCACGTCTACCTGGTCCTGCCATGGTCGGCGCAGAGGCGCCGGCCCTTCGGTCGTGCCTGGACGGCGCTGCGTGCACTGTCCGACGAACCTGACCCGCCGAAGCGCCGCGCCGCGTACGAGCGGATGCACGCGGCCTTGAACGAGACGGCCGGCGAGGTCGTGTTCGCCCCCGGACTGGCGGGTTTCATCGCACGGCAACCGCGCTTTGCGCCGCTGAGCGACGACCTCGCTGTCTTCTTCGCGCGGTCGCGCGCAGAGTTCTTCGCCAGCGACCCGCCGGTGTCCGACGCGCGCTGGCTGGTCGCGCTCTGCCGCCGCTGCCGCGACCTCGAGCGCGGATCCGCATGAGCACCGCACGGCCGTCCAAACGGGCTTGCCGTGCAAAGCCGAGCACGGGGCTCGCCGAGTGAGCTTCGACCAGCCGGCCTGGTTGGCGCTGCTCCCGCTGGCGCTGCTGCCGCTGTTTGCGCCCGTACGCGGCGCCTTGCCCAATGCCTGGGTCGCGCTGCTGCCTCGCGACCGCAGCTCGCAGGTCCTGCAGGGGCTGTTGCGCGGGGCGGCAGTGCTCGCGCTCGCCGCCGCCATCGTCGGCATTGCCGGCCCGTATCGGCCCGAGTACGAGGTCGAACGCGTCGGTCGCGGTGCCGAGATCGTGCTGCTGCTGGACCGCAGCCGCAGCATGGATCAGGGCTTCGGCGGCGGCCGCAGCACCGCGCTGCACGGCACCGGGCCGGAGGCATTGGACTACTACTCGAAGCTCCGCGCGAACGAGGCGCGCGAGACCAAGGGCGTCGTCGCGCGGCGCGTGCTGTCGGAGTTCGCGGCCCAGCGTCCAGGGGACCGCTTCGGCATGATCGCGTTCAGCACGTTGCCACTGCGCCTGCTCGAGTTCACGCAGAAAAGCGAGGTGATCCAGGCGGCGATCAACGCCGGAAATATCGGGCGCGGTCTTTCGGAGACCAACATCGCGCTGGCACTCGAGTCCGCTCTCGGCTACTTCGAGGACCGGGCCTACACCGGCTCGCGCATCATTCTGCTGGTGTCCGACGGCGGTGACCGGATCGATCCCGATGCGCGCGAGCGCATCGCGCACCTCGTCAGCAAGACCCGTGTCGCGATTTACTGGATCTACATCCGCTCCGCGCGCAGCCCGGGGCTGCTGCCGGACCAGGCCGAACCGCCCGCCAACGCCGAGACCGTGCCAGAGTACTTCCTGCACCGCTTCTTCCTGTCGCTGGGTGCGCCGTACCGTGCCTACGAGGCCGGCACGCCGGAAGCGCTCCAACAGGCCGTGGACGACGTGAACCGGCTTGAGAACCTGCCGATCACCTACAAGGACACGCTCCCGCGCCGTGACTTGTCGAGCTGGGGCTTCGCGCTCGCGCTGGCCGGGGTGCTGGTGCTGCTGGGAGCGAACCTGCTGGAGCTGCGTCGATGGGCGTAGCCACGCGCCGTCGCACGCACTTCGCCATGGCGCTGCTTGCGCTTTTGGCGGGGGCATCGGCGGTCGATTCCGCCATGCTGTGGCGTGCGGCTCAGACCAATGCCGTGATTGCCTCCGGTCAGACGATCCCCGACGCGCCCGGCCAGGCCCCGGAACTGCGCTTCGCGCTGGCCCACGCGCAGGCGGCGAGCGGCGCACGGGACGCGGCGCTGAACCGCTATCGCGCGCTGCAGAGCGATCCACGTCTCGGTGCGGCGGCGCGCTTCAACAGCGCGAACCTGCTGGTGCGCCAGGCGGTCGAGGTGCGTGCCAGCACCCAGCCGGGCCAGGCGATCGCATTGCTGGAGCTGGCCAAGGAGTACTACCGCGACGTCCTGCGCGACGACCCCTCGCATTGGGACGCACGCTACAACCTCGAACGCGCGCAGCGTCTGCTGCCTGACCCCGACGACGAAGAGACGACGTCAGTCGACCCCCCGCGCAACCGCGAGCGCGCCGCGACGACGATGCGCGGCTATTCGCCCGGCCTGCCGTGAAGGCACGCGACTTCGCCGACCGCGTCGTCGCCTCGTGGCGCACGCATGCCGATCGCTGGCTGCTCGCGGGTGCCGCGACCGCGTTGGCGACGTGCCTGCTGCAGCCCGGCTGGCCGGTGGAACGGGCCCGCTTCGACCACGTGATCGTGCTCGACATCACGCAGAGCATGGACGTGCAGGACGAGTCGCTGGACGGCAAGCCGGCCTCGCGCCTGAGCTACGCCAAGGAGGCGTTGCGGCGAGCACTCCTGCACCTGCCCTGCGGCTCCAAGGTCGGCTGGGGCGTGTTCACCGAGTACCGCGCCTTTCTGCTGTTCGAGCCGGTCGAGGTCTGCGCGAACCTGACCGAGCTGCGCGCAACGCTCGCGCACATCGACGGGCGCATGGCCTGGAACGGCAACAGCGAGATCGCGAAAGGCCTGCACAGCGGCCTTCAGGTGGCCAAGCAGCTCGCTGGCAGCCCCGCGCTGGTTTTCGTTACCGACGGCCACGAGGCGCCGCCTTTGAGCCCGCAGCACCGGCCGGCCTTCGACGACAAGCCGGGCGAAGTGAAGGGGCTGATCGTCGGCGTCGGCGATGCGCGGCCGTCGCCGATTCCGAAGAGCGATCCGAGTGGCAAGCCGCTGGGCTTTTGGGAGGCCGACGAGGTGGCGCAGGCCGATCTCTACGGCCGCGGGCGCGGTACCAGCGTCACGGGCGAGCGCATGACCGAAGACGCCGCCGAGGCCCCGATGCCCGGGCTCGGCGCGACGCCGGGCAGTGAGCACCTGTCGGCACTGCGCGAACCCTATCTGCGCCTGCTCGCCCGCGAGCGCGGCCTGGGCTTCATGCGCCTGGGATCGCCAGACGAGCTGGCAGCGGCGCTCACGGGGCCAGCCCTGGCCAAGCCGACGCAGGTGCGGGCCGATGGGCGAATTGCGTTCGCGCTGTTGGCGCTGATCCTGCTGCTGGCGCGCCACGCTTCACCGCTGCGCCGCCTGCCACTCGTGAACGGCCTGCCGACGCTGCGCCCGGCGAAGAGGCCAAAGTGAAACGGCGTCTCCCATCCAGGTGACACGCAAGTCGAGGGTCAGTCGTACTTCAGGTATTTGAAACGCGGATCGTCTGGCGTTCCCTCGAGCGGCGATCCTGCGACGCTGCCGGGTTGCCACATGACGACCTCTTCGATCTTCTTGGCGAGCTCGAAGTCCTTGTCGGTGATTCCCTTGGCAGCGTGGTTCATGAGCTTCACCGTGACGAAGGCATATGAAACCGTGAGGTCGGGATGATGCCAAGCCGCCTCGGCGAGGTGGCCGACGGTATTGACGACCATCAAGGTGCCCTTCCAGCCACTGGTCTTGAACTTGCGCCGAATCCAGCCATCCTCGAAATACCACTTCGGCAACTCTTCCGCGAGCCGTGCCGTGATCTCGTCGGGACCGTACACGGCATCTGCAGTCTGTTTGCGCCAACTGGTCATGTCCGCCTCCTCGTGAGTCCGGAAATCGGCATGTTAGTGCTGCCTCGACACTGCACCGAGTCGACACACACCGCGGTGACTTCGATTGAAGCGCCTGACCGTGCGGAAGATTTGACGAGGCAGTTCGCTGATAGGAAGTTTGCTACCGGCTTGCCACCAGCCATTGGGGGTTGAACCACCGATCGGCGTCGCCGTCATAGGGCAGGCGCGTGATGTCCCAGTGGGTGATGAACGGGGCATACGCGTCCCAGACCGGCGGGCCGCCGCCTATGAAAATCACGCGGCCCGGGTAGCGCGAGACCACGTCTTCAGGGCGCTCGCCGGAGCGGATCACGGTCGCCGTGCGACTTGCCCTTGCAAATTCCGGCAAGCTGCCGATCGTGCGCGGGCCGGCCAGCAGCACATGGCCGACGGTGATCTCGAAGAAGCGCTCCACATCGGTCACGTATTCGCGGCCGTGCGCGCCCTCCCACGGCAGGCGCCCGTCGAGACCGAGCTGGCCCCGTTGGCCAATGGCGCAGATAGAGCGAACGATAGGCCGTAATTTCAAGGGCGCTCCTGTGAAGGCATCGTCCCAGGTGCACGGGGCTGGCCGGACACGACACAAGTCGGAAATCCGCTGGAGGGTACGCCTTTTGCCACGTGAACATCCCTAACTGACATAACTACAGGTGCCACATGAGACATCAAATTGCTTGCACGGTCGCTGCCATGCTGCTCGGCGCAACGATCACCCCGGCCATGGGACAGGCGACGACGCCGTCGACCAATCCGCCGGCGGCCTCGCCCGCGACGCCGCCCACGCATCCGACCATGCGTGAAAACCCGACCACCTCGCCGGGCCAATCAATGTCCGGATCGCCGCAGCGCAAGAAGGCCGGTTCGATCGATGAAGCGAAGCAAGCCTGCAAAAACCTGACTGGCGACCAGGCGCAGCGCGACTGCTTGAAGAAGGCCGAGGACGATTTCAAGAACTCCAAGACGTCACAGACGAAGTCTCCTCAATAGGTACTTCGCTCCCGAACGCCCGGGGCGAGACGTCCGGCTGTGCCGCGTGCCTCAGCGTCGCGGACTATCGGATCGCAACGCCCCAGGGCAGCTTGCCGACGGCGATGTCCTTGAGCCTGACTGCGCGATCGGTGTCGATCACCGAGACGGTGCCCGACCGCCCGCAGGCGACGTAGAGCTTCTTGCCATCGGCAGTAAGCGCCATGTTCCAGGGCCGCTGACCGACGCCGATAGTCGCCGTGATCGCGCCGGTATCGGCATCGATTACCGACACCGTCGCGTCGCCGCCGTTCGAGACGAAGACCCGGCGACCGTCGGGATGCACCGCGATCCCATTGCTGCGCAGGCCGGCCTTGATCTTCTTCAGCACCTGGAACGTCGCGGCATCGATGAAATAGACCTCGTTCGCGTTCTCTGCGGCAACGTAGGCGACCCGAGAGTCCGGTGAGAAGCCGATGCCGCGCGGTCGTGCGCCGACCGGCACTTGTGCGACCTGCTCGCGCCGCGCGACGTCGATGACATCGACCGCATCGCCTTCCTCCGCGCTCACCAGGACATGCTTGCCGTCGGGCGAGAACACCGCATGCTCGGGGTTCTTGCCGCGAACCTTCACCACGAACGCCTTCCGGTTCGTGGCCGTGTCCACGAAGGCGACGTCGTTCGATTCCTCGACCGCCGCAACAACCCAGCGGCCATCCGGCGAGATACCGACCCCTTCAGGTGACTCACCGAGGTCGATCTGACCGCCGGGTTTGCGGCCGACCAGGTCGATCAACACCAGTTGGTTGCCCGTCTGATCGCTGACGTAGGCGGTTCGGCCGTCCTGGCTGATGACGATGCCGCGTGGCTTCTTGCCCGCCGCGATGTCGCCCACTACGAGATCGGATGCGATGTCGATGATGCTGAGCGTGCCGGAGCCCTCGTTGGGAACGTACGCGAACGGCGCGCCGTGGGCGAGGCACGGCAGGGCCGCAAGGGCAGCGAACTTCAGCAAGTTGAACCACATGGCGAGGCGATGGCTCCGGACGAGGGTTGAATCAGACGGTCGGATGTCGAGTCCACGGCCACATGCGGCCGAAGACCTCGTCGTGATCGATCAGCGCGTGCTTCAGCGAGACCGCGATATGGCCAACGATGAGCACGCTGAACAGGTAAGCGGCGCCGATGTGGACGCCGTTGAAGAATGCATACACGGCCGGATTGTCAGGCCCCCATGGGCGCAGGTGCTGGCCGAAGAACCTCACGCCGTGCTTGCTGAAGTTGCTGGCTACGTAGCCCGCAGCCGGCATCAGCAGCATGCAGGCATAGAGGGCTCGGTGTCCGATCAGAGCCGCCTTGCGTTGCCATTCGGGCATCGTGACAGGCAGCGCCGGCGGCGCATGGCGCAGTCGCCATACCAGCCGAACGACGATGACGACCGCGAGGATCAGGCCGAACGACTTGTGCAGATTGATCGTCGCCGTCCGGGCCGGCGTTCCCCTGGGTGCGATCTCGTCGAGCAGGAAACCGAATGCAATTTGCGCGATGAGCGCCAATCCGATGACCCAGTGGAGGACCACGGCGGGCCAACCATAGCGAGCGCCGGGCATTCTCGTTTCCATCAGCGGGAGGGGAGCTGTCGCACTGGCTCTCGGCCAGTGGGCGTCAACAGGGGGCGCGGGGAATGTGTGCGGGTTCCGCGAATCGGCTTCGGCAGCACGCCGTTCCTCATCCACATGCGCTGCAGACACGAACTTCGATGGTGATGTTGACGAGCTTGCTCATGTCCACCTGTGCGCGGTAGCTGACGATGGCATAGCGGCTGATGCATGGCAAGCGGTCTGCCAGGCTCGGACAAACTCGTGTCCGGGGAGTCAAGTGTGGAGATCGACGATGCGGAGCGCACGGCCGCCGGGTCGCGATGCTCGCGCAGACGGCCGAGCCGATGCGTCGCTGGGAGGCCATGGCGACCCGAAGCGACCGGCGTCTCAGGGGAACGCATGGCGGAGCGCCGCGAGCCGACCGGCCAATCGCAGAACGACACATCGGGCGGCGGCCGGTCCCGCCGTAGCATACGAGCGCAGTGCTTCGAGTGGAATCCGGACGGATACGGGCTTCCTCCCATGCGAGCTCGGGCGCCGCAACCTCGTGGCGGGCGCCATCGATGGTCCACGGATCGCTCATCGGGGCGATGTAGATCACCTGAGGAAAGCCGTCGTTCGGACCGCGCACACAGGCTTGCTTCTGTTGAATCACAGGTTCTCCGCGTACATCCGGTTCCAGGTCGGGCTGATGATCAGCTGGTTGATGCAGACGTGCGGCGGCAGGCCGGCGATGAAGCGTATCGTCTCGCCCATGTCGTCGGGCTGGAGCATGCGCGCGCGATCCTGCGCGCTCGGCGGCACCGGCCGGCGGTCCATGATCGGCGTCGCGACTTCGGCGGGGCAGAGCGCACAGGCGCGAATGCCGTTCGTGCACTCTTCCATGTTGATCGTCTCGGTCATCGCGGTGACCGCGTGCTTGCTGCCGTTGTAGGCCGCGCCGGTGAACTTGGCATGGAAGACGCCGGCCCATGACGACACGTTGATGATCAGCCCGTCGCGTTGCTTCCGCATCGCCGGCAGCACCGCAAGCGTCGTGTAGAACGAGCCGTCGAGGTTGATCCCGACGACGCTGCGCCAGCCGTCGACCGACTGGTCCTTCCACAGGCGCTTCGGCGTGTTGAGGCCGGCGCTGTTGAGGAGGATGTCGATCCGCCCGTGGCGCGCCAGGATGGCCTCGGCGGTGCGTTTCACGGCCTCGGCATCGGCCACGTCGAGCACCTCGGCCTCCGCCTGTCCGCCGTCGCCGCGGATGCGCTCGGCCGCTTCGGCGAGCACATCGGCGCGGCGGCCCGACATGACGACCGTGGCACCGCCGGCCGAGAGCGCACGCGCGCCGGCCAAGCCGATGCCGGTGCCCGCGCCAGTGATCCAGACGACCTTGCCGTTGAGCTTGCTCATGGTGTCAGCTCCGTGCTCATTCGACCTTGGCGCCGGACGAGATCACCACCTTTTCCCACTTGGCGGTCTCGGCGGCGATGACCTTGCCGAAGTCCTCCGGCGTGCCGGCGATCGCCTTGCCGCCGAGCTCGGCGAGCCGCTCGCGCATCTTCGGGTCGGCGAGCGCGCGGTTGATCTCGGCGTTGACCTTGTCAATGACATCGCGCGGCGTGTTCTTCGGCATGCCGATGCCGAACCAGGCGGTCGCCTCGTAACCGGGGACCGTCTCGCCGACCGTCGGCACCTGCGGCAGCGACGGCTCGCGCTGCTCCGACGTGACGCCGAGCGGACGCAGCTTGCCGCCCTTGATGTGGCCGATCGACGACGGCAGGTTGTCGAACAGCACATGCACCTGGCCGCCGATCAGGTCGGTCAGCGCCGGACCAGCTCCTTTGTAAGGCACGTGGACCATGTCGCAGCCGGTCATCGACTTGAAGAGCTCGCCCGACAAATGCACGGAGGTGCCGCTTCCTGACGATGCCATGTTGATCTTGCCGGGGTTGGCCTTGCAGTAGGTGATGAACTCCTGCACCGTCTTCACCGGCAGCGAGTTGGTCACCTCCATCACGTTCGGCGTGCGAACGATGCCGGCGACCGGCGCGATGTCGCGGATGAAGTTGAACGACAGGTTCTTGTAGAGCGTCGCGTTGATTCCGTTGGCCGGGTTGACGAGCAGCATGGTGTAGCCGTCGGGCGGTGCGTTGACCACCGCTTCGACGCCGATGTTGTTGCCCGCGCCCGGCTTGTTCTCGACGACGAAGGGCTGGCCCATTTTCTCGGTCAGCCATTGGGCGACGATGCGCGCGAGCACGTCGGTCGTGCCGGCCGGCGGATACGGCACGATCCAGCGGACGGGCTTGGTCGGGTAGTCCGCCGCATGGACAGATCCCAGCGTACCAATGGCCGCGAACGCAGCCACCGCACAAACGCGAGCGATTCGAATCACAGTGTCTCCTCGTTGATGGTCGGCGCTCCAGACGCGCGTCCGGCCGGCACCGGGTGTGTTCTAGCCCGTCCGGACGAGCCCCGCAAGTCTCGCGATCGACGATTGCAAGCCGTTGCAGAGTGGCGCCGCGATTCGGCGCGCGTCTGCGTCGGCGCGTTTGGATTGCTCTCGCTGCGTTCACCGGAAACGACGATTCGCCCTCTGGCCAGCGACCCGACCCAGCCGATCGGCACCGGAGATCGCAGCGCCGGCACCGGCGGCGTCGCAGTCGCAGCCGGCGCGCTCGCCTTAGCGGCTGGTTTCACGCAGTGCGCTGTTACGGACCGAGCGGGACGGCGATCACGGCGGTCGGCCGCAGCGTCTCCGGGTCCTGCACCGTGCCGTCGGGCTGGTAATGGCCGACGTGCGTGTTGGCGAGCACCTGGATCGCGCGGCCCACGATGGCCCCGGTGGTGGGTTCGGCGAACTCCGGATGGTGATGCGACTGCAGCACGGTGAGGCCGACGATGCGCTGGCCCTCCGGATCGAGGCGGATGCGGATCACGCGGCCCGGATTGGTGCTGTTTTGGACGCCGACCAGATCGCCGCGGTACCAGTAGAGCCCGTCGATGCCGCCAGTGACGACGCTGTCCGGCTGATCGAGGCGCTTTACCGCGCCGTCGCTTGGGTCGATGCGCCCGATGCCGGTGGTCAAGGTGACGAACAGCGCGCCGTTCGGTGCCGCCGCGATGCCGTTCGCGCCGCGCGCTGCCGCCGGCGTTCCGAACGGCGTCAGCACCGACTCGCCCGGCCGCATGCGGAAGAGAGAACTGGCCTCCGAATCGGTTGCGTAGAGCGTGCCATCGGGCGCGACCGCGACGTCGTTGAGTTGTTTCGCCGCCGGGGCATCGTGGCGCGAGACCAGCCGGCCATTGCGCAGGTCGTATCGGAGCACGGCATTGCGGCGCTCGATCTTCGCGCTGTCCTCGAAGCCATTGGTGCTGACGGCGAACAGCGCCCGGCCGGGTGCATCGACGGTCAGGCCGAGGACGGTGTCGAGCTTGTCGGCGGGTTGCGAGAAGTCGCGTGCGGGACCGCGTCCGTCGGTGACGACGACCTTGCGCTGGGCCAGGCTGCCGAGGTAGTAGCGTTTGCCGACCGGGTCGAATGCGATGCCTTCGGGCAGCAGGCGCGCCTCGTTCAGGCGGAAGGCCACGGGCGCGTTCGGCGTGCGGACCTCGTCCGCGGCCAGCCGGTCGCGCAGCGCTTGAAACTCGGCGTCATCCCACAACGAATCGAAGCCGGTGCCGCGCGCCGGGACGATGCCGAGCCGGCGCCCGACCAGGGTCTTCAGTTCGCCCAGTGCCGCGTCGCGCTCGCCGAGCATCATGTGCGCAACCGCCTGGTAGTAGACGAGGAGGCCGTCGCCCGGGCGTTCGAGACGAAGGGCACGCACGCGGCCGAGGCTTGCACGCGCGGCGGCCGCGGCGTCATCGGCCACCTGCGCTGGCGAAGCTGGGTGGACGAGCAGGGCGACGATGAGGGCAGCGGCGCGAAGGCGGCGCGATGCGACGGTGCCGATGTGGCAGGCAGTGGCGGTGGCTGAACTCATGCCGCATCTTCCCCACGGTGTGTGCGGCACGGGTGCATTCCGAGGTCACGAATCCGCCGTCCGTCGCATCGGTGGTTCGCCGGTGTGGCCGGCCGCCGATTTGGATTCGACGCCCAGCCATGGCGCCAGTTCATCGAACAGCTTGCGGTGGCGCTGGAACGCGGCCTTCGCCTCGGTCACGACGACGTCGGCGTCGGACAACGCGGATAGATCGGGAGCGCTCCGGAAGCGCGCAGCGAGTACAGCGACGCCTGGCGTCTCGTCGAAGTCGTAGAAGGCGGTGCCTGCGCCGGGCGGCAGCCGCAGCGCATCGCGCACGAGGCGGCCGAGCAGTTGTCCGCCGTTCAGATCGCCGAGTTAGTGCACATCGCCGCGGCAACCGGCAATTCGGGCGCGCAGCGCCCCAAATAGGCCAGCCGGTAGACGCAGTCGATCGGCGCGGCTTCGAGCGGCGACCGGCCGGCTGCTTCCGCGGCGCCGTCGTCAAGCTCTGCGATGTCGGCGACAGCGCAGCGCCGTGCACCAGCGCGTCCAGATCGAACGGCACCACGGGATGCGCTGCATGGCGCTGAAAAACGCCGGCTCGAGCGCCGCGTAGAAATCGCCTGCAGGTTCTGAAGGAGCGCGAGGTAGGCGTGCCGGTCGAGCCCGTCCAGCAATGCCACGATCACGGCGCTGCGTTTGACGTCGACGTGCAGCGGGCGGGTCTCGACCTTCAGCCGTTCGGCAAGGATCAACGGCTGGGCCTTCTCGAGACGCTGCGTTACTTCGATCAAAAGCAGGCCGGCTCCCACAGCCGGTGTCGAAAGTCGAGGAGCCGGTCCCTGATGCGTGGTGGCTCGTTCCGCGTCCTTTTCTTGAGTCATGCGACGCGCAAAAGCGTGTGGATTTCCCAGTTCGAGGACCGGCCTGGCCCAGGTGCGCAAAGACGTTAAGTTGTTCTCCGGCCGTCCGATACAGCACCGGTACCTTTCTGGTCACGACATCGTCTTTGTCAGTGGTGACACGTCCGGATCGCTTCGACCCGGAGCCGGTTGCCGCGTAAAGGGAAGTTCATGGGGGCCTCGCCCGTTCGGTTTGCGTTGCTTGCGATTGCGCTGCTGCTGTGTCTGTACCTGCCGCAAGTCGCGCTGGACATGGTGCGCCGCGCCCGCACGAATCGCCACGCCCGCCCCTGGGGCGCGGTCATGGGCGGCTCGGTTGCTTGGGGCACCAGCCTCTGGGCGGCGCTGCTGTTCACGCTGCTGGCGCGTCACGGTGCGCTCGAGCTCTCGCACGACCCGGCCCTGCTGATCGCCTGCTGGCTGCTTTCGCTCGGCACGGCGTTCGGCGTCTTCGCTGCGGCATCCGTCACGCTCGCCGACTGGCGCGGCTGGCTCGGCATCAGTGCCGGCCTCGCGTTCGGCTTGAGCACGGTTGTCTGCCTGATGCTGGTCTCGCTGCAGCCGGTCAATCCGTGGGCCTGGCTCTGGGTGCAGTCGTGGATGCTGTCGCTGTCGGTGCTGGCAGCGAGCACGCTGCTGGTCTGCTTCATCATGGCGAGCGAAGGCCTGCTGGGCCTGAAGCCGTGGCAGGTCAAGGTGACGCCATTCCTGACCGGCGGTGCGCTGATGACGGTGCTGTTCGCGGCGGTCAACGACGAGGTCTCGTCCGGCGCCGCGCCGACTCTCGGCGGCCTGCCGACCAAGCATGCGGCGCTGCTGGCCGGCATCGCCTCGGTCCTGGCGCTTGCGGTGACCCGCTTCATGTCGCGCATCGAACGCCATCTCGTCGACCGCGCCGACGGCCTCGAGCAATCGCTGCGCAAGGCAAATTCCGACCTGCAGAAGATCGCCTACTACGACGCCCTGACCAAGCTGCCGAACCGGCTCGTCTTCGAGGACAAGCTGCTCGCCGCAGTCGGCCGTGTCGACCAGGTCAAGTCGCGCCTTGCGGTGCTGTTCATCGACCTCGACGGGTTCAAGCCGATCAACGACTCGTTCGGCCACAGCAGCGGCGACGCGGTGCTGCGCCAGGTCGGCGAGCGCCTGCGCGGCCTGTCGCGCTCGGCCGACACGATGGCCCGTGTCGGCGGCGACGAATTCCTGATGCTGCTCGAAGGCGATGCCGACGAGCAGAGCGCGGCGCAGGTCGCGACCCGGATGCTCGCGACCTTGAGCGAGCCGTACTCGATCGGCAGCCGCGAGGTTGCGGTCTCGGCGTCGATCGGCATCGTCTTCTATCCCGACGGCGGCTCGCAGACCAAGCTGATCGCGCGCGCCGATGCGGCGATGTACGCGGCCAAGCGCTCCGGCGGTGCCTGCTACTGCTTCTTCGAGCCGAGCATGGAGGCCGATGCGCACGACCAGCTCGACCTGCAGCGCGATCTGCGCCTCGCGCTTGAGAACAAGGAGCTCGAGCTGTTCTACCAGCCGAAGGTCGACGCGCGAACGGGCAAGGTGACGGCGGCAGAGGCGCTGCTGCGCTGGAAGCACCCGAAGCGCGGCATGATCGGCCCCGCCACGTTCATCCCGGTCGCCGAGCGCTTCGGCCTGATCGGCTCGCTCGGCAACTGGGTCATCGAGGACGCCTGCCGGCAATCGCGCGCCTGGCGCGACAAGGGCCTGCGCATGCGGGTCGCGATCAACCTGTCGGCCTTCCAGATGCGCCAGGATGATCTGGTCGAGCGCATCACGACCGCGCTGGCGCGGCACCGCATCGACCCGTCGCTGCTGACCTGCGAGATCACCGAATCGGTCGCGATGGAGGACACGAAGGCGACGCAGACGGCATTCCGTCGCCTCGGCGAGACCGGCGTGCACCTGTCGATCGACGACTTCGGCACCGGCTACTCGAGCCTGGCCTATCTGCGCAAGCTTCCGGCCGAGGAGCTGAAGATCGACCGCAGCTTCGTGATGGACCTCGAGACCAGCGCCGATGCCCGCGCGGTCGTCGACGCGGTGATTCACCTGGCGCATGCGCTCGGCCTGAAGGTCGTCGCCGAGGGCGTCGAGACGGAGCGCCAGCGCGAGGTGCTCACGCAACTCGGCTGCGACGAGCTCCAGGGCTTCCTGTTCGCAAAGCCGATGTCGGCGCGTGCGCTGCTGCTCTGGGCCAGCGACGATCGAGAGCGCGTCACCGCGTTCAAGCCGTCGCTGTTCGGTCAGACCCGGCCGATGACGCCGGCCGATGCCGAGATCCTGCGCAGCGCGACATCGACCGTCCCGCAGTCGACCCGGCAGGGCACGGCCACCGTCGCCTACGCCGAGACCGTGCAGAGCAGCAAGTTCGGCACCTGAGCACCCGGTCCTCGCGGACCACTGCTCGGCCCGCCGTCAGACCGCGACCGGTGCCTTGATCGCCGGATGGTGGCGGTAGTCGGTGAACGCGAAGTCGTCGTACTCGTAGTCGAAGATCGACGCCGGCCGGCGCCGGATCGACAGCACCGGGTACGGATACGGCTCGCGCGACAACTGCTCCTTGACCTGCTCGACGTGGTTGTCGTAGATGTGGCAATCGCCGCCGGTCCAGATGAAGTCGCCGACGTCGAGGTTGCACTGCTGCGCGAGCATGTGGGTCAGCAGCGCATAGCTCGCGATGTTGAACGGCACGCCGAGAAAGATGTCGGCGCTGCGCTGGTAGAGCTGGCAGCTCAGCTTGCCGCGTCCGCCGGCAGCGCTCGGCGGCGCCACGTAGAACTGGAAGAACGCGTGGCACGGCATCAGCGCCATGTCGCCGAGCGCCGCGACGTTCCACGCGCTGACGATGATGCGGCGCGAATCCGGGTTGGTCTTGAGCTGC
>Ga0070672_100000249_pt1 | contig 30273 bp, 30 predicted proteins | sample KBSM13metaG_FD_66151 | JGI IMG/M metagenome (GOLD analysis project Ga0070672, IMG submission 66151) | Miscanthus rhizosphere microbial communities from Kellogg Biological Station, Michigan, USA - KBS M1-3 metaG | ecosystem: Host-associated > Plants > Roots > Rhizosphere > Soil ... | reverse complement strand
CGGCCGTCCGTATCAAACCGGTGGCGGGCGCACGATCAATGCGCTGGACATCGACATGCTGCTGACCTGGATCGTCAATCGCGACCGCGAGCCGCTGCACGGCGGCGCGAAGCAGGCGACTCAGCCGGGGCGCACCGCGTTTCCTTACTTCGCACCGCCGAATGCCGAACTGCAGACAGTGGCCGAGTCGGTGGTGCTCAACGCTCCGGCCGACAAGGTCTGGGAGCTCATCGGCGGCTTCGGCGCCACCTGGCATCCCCTGATCGCCGGGGTGCGCATCACCGGCGCCGGCGTCGGTCAATTGCGTACTGTGGAAACGGTCGACGGCAAGCGAATCATCGAGCGGCTCGATGCCGCGGAAAATGCGCCGCGCCAGTATCGCTATTCGGGCGTCAGCGGAATGGGCGCATCGAACTATGTAGGCGTCCTGGAGGTCGCGCCGCAGGGCAGCGGCGGCAGCACGGTAACCTGGCGCGTGCAGTTCGTGTCGGACGGACAGCCGACGATCATCATCAGGACGATCGTCGGCACGCTTCAGAAGGTCGGTCTCGAGAGCCTGAAAAAGCGATTCGGATGACCGTGATGGCTCAAGCGACCGAGGTCGAGCCGCAACGCCCTTCAGCAACGGCAGGGGACATCGCCGCCATCAACCTGGAAAGCACACGGCAGCGCTCCTGGAATCGGTTCTGGCGCGCGCCCGAGCAACCGGGAATCGCCGAGGCGATCGTCGAGCAGGAGCAGCTGACGGCGCAGTTCACGGGCGACCTCGCCGCATTCGATCGTCTCGAGATGCTCGCGAACGAGCTGGGGCAACGTGAACCGGAGTCTGCGCGGGCGGCGTTGATCGCGGCACAAGCGGCCTGCTTGACGCATCGGTTCGCGCACGCGCGACAGAGCCTTGCCGTGGCGGTGGCGCGCGGCACGCCACCGGACATCGCCGATCGCCTCGCCCTGAGCATCGACCAGGCCACCGGAACCGACCTGCCCATCGTCCTTGCGGCCCGGCGCGAGCGTGCCGCCCGGCCGAGGCATTGGGACGAGCAGATCCCGCTGGGGGGCGCTGCTGGCCGATCTGGGCGATTTCGCCGGGGCCGAGCGGACCTATCTGCACGCACTGCGAACCTATCCCGACGTCGCGCCCTTCTCGCTCGCGTGGCTCTCGTTTCAGCTCGGCGTGCTGTGGGGTGAAAGCGCGCCCGTATCGCAACCGGAACGTGCCGCGACGTGGTACCGCACGGCGATCGACTACATGCCGGGCTACGTGAAGGCGAGGCTGCATCTCGCCGAGATCTGCCTCGGCAGGGGGCGAGCGAACGAGGCTCGGTCGTTGCTCACGCCTGTACAGGCGAGCGGCGATCCGGAAGTCGCGTGGCGGCTCGCCGACATCGCCCAAGCCGCCGGCGACTCTGCCGAAGCGATCGTGCAGCTCGCGGCGGCGCGTGACGGCTTCGAGTCGCTTCTGGCGAAGCACCCGCTCGCGTTTGCCGACCACGGCGCCGAGTTCTATCTGGGCAGCGGCGACGATCCGAGACGGGCGCTCGAGCTTGCTCGGCTGAACCTTGCGAATCGTCCGACCCTGCGTGCATTCGAGCAGGCGGTCGCGGCTGCACGCGCCGCCGGTGATTCGAATGCCGCCGGCAGATTGCGCCACGAGGCGTCCGAGTTGTGGGGAAGCCCGGTAGCCTTCAGGATCTCGCCGCTGGCGCGCACCTGACCACCCGCGCCGGACACCGGAGCAAACACATGATCGGACGTAGACCGTTCCTGATCGGCAGCGTCGGCCTTGCGGCGACTCCTATCTTCGCGCGGCCAGAGTGGCCGACGACGGCAACGCTAGGGCAAGAGTCGGCGGCTGGCTCGCCGGCGCCGGCGGCATGGGCGGATTCAGCCGAAGCCAATGACGCTGTCCTGCGCATACACGGCTGGGACGCGGCCGAAGACCCGAGCGGCGCGTCTCACGGCCAGGCGTGGATCCACGTCAATTCATCCTGGCGAGCCGCCTGGCGTTGATCGGCCCGACTCGGCCAGCGGCTCTGCAAGCCGCTCGCCTCCTGCTGGGCTCCAGCTACGTCGGCAGGACGCTTCGGGCGGCGCAGGATTCCACGAAGAGAGGATACGTCTCAGCGGTCCGGCAGGTGCCCATGGTCGTTCGACTCGCCTGCGAGTCGACGACGGCTGCGTAGCGCGCACAGCGATGGTGATGCGGGCAGCCAACGCCGAAGCAGGCCCGCAAGGGAGATGATGGATCGTTGTTCGTCACCGAGGCGCCTCCGAACACGCGCCGGATGAGCACCGTGCCGTCTTCGGCGCCGAGCTTTCGATTCGATGGCGAGTGCATGGGACGAGAACGATCCGTGGCCGTCGCGCGTTGACGGAAAAAGCCTGAGCGTGGCGGCGCAGCAACTCAATTCCGTCACGCGGTACGCGAAATCGCGAAATCCCCCAACTGAGTGGTGCGGAGCGACGCCGCTCGCGGCATGCTTGCTCTCCGACGGGCAAGTGGGGCGGGTGATGGATCTGGTCGCGGAGAGCTTGGCGACGATGGGCATGGTCCAGGCCCTGCTCGCGACCATCTTTCTCGCCAGCTACGTGCTGGCGCTGGGCAAGTTCGTGGCGGCGCGCAGCCGCCTGATTGCCGGGGCGGCGGCGGTCGCCTCCGCCGCGGCCTTTGCCGCGTGCAGCCGCCCCTGGGAAGCAGGACTGGTGCTGATCGCCTTCGTTCCGCTCGGGATGGCGCTGCTGGCCGGGGCCGCGTGGGCACTCTGGCACCTCGCCACGTGGCGCGTTCGCGCCGCAAGTCTCGAGGCGTCGCCTCTTCGGGAGTCTCCGCTGCAAGCCGCGGCGCGCCCGCGTCTCGCCCGGGTCCGGGCGATCCACTCGCCGCTCGAAGCTCGCTCCCCGGCCCGGCCTCAGGGCTGACGCCGTGTCTCGCGCTCGAGCGTCTCGTTGACCTGGTCGAGCTTTTCGGCGGATCGCGTCAGGCGCTTCTCGACCTTGTCGGTTTCGGCGACCGCCCGTGCGACGTCGCCGTCGCTCTCACCCTTGGCGAGCTTGGTATCGAGCACGGCGTGGACGACCGCGAGGTCGTCGGCCGCCTTCTTGACGTCCTCGGTCGCCTGCCTGCTCTTGTCGAGTGCTTCGGCGATCGGCGACGATCCCCTCTGGCCGCGACGGGTTTCCTGTGGTGAGCTCGACATGGCTTGATCGTTTCAGTCGTGTGCGTGACGGCGCGTCGTTGGCGCGGCGTCCTACATTATGGTCGCTCGCTCCCACGTATAACGGCCAAGCAACCACCGTCATGAGCCAAAACACGAGCCCTGGGTGCCCGAGATGCCTCTCGTCACCGTCCTGATAGAAGACAGCTCGACGATTCGCGAGAGTCTGATCCCCGCCTTGGCCGAGGTGGCAGACGCGGAGGTCGTCGCCGAGGCGGAGACGGCGGCCGATGGGATCGCCGCGTTGCAGGCCCATGCGGACAGTTGGCGCCTTGCCGTCGTCGACATGTTCCTGCGCAACGGCAACGGGCTCGAGATCGTGCGCGCCTTTCGCATCCGCCGCGCCGATCAGCACATGCTCGTCCTGACCAACTACGCCACGCCCGAGATCAGGCGCAAGGCGATCGATGCCGGCGCCGACGCGGTGTTCGACAAGTCGACCGAGATCGACGTCTTCTTCGACCTGTGCCGGAGCTACTCGCGCGGCTGAGCCGACACGCGCGGCTGTCGACCTATCATGGGCGCTCGGAGAAGTGCCATGGAACTGACGGGTCTGACGATCAGCGAAGCCGCCGACGCATTGCGGCGCGGCGATTTCAGCGCGCAAACGTATGCCGAAGCCCTGCTCGCCAAGGCGGCGCAGGGCGCCGGGCTCAATGCCTTCATCCATCACGATCCGGCGCAGGTGCGCGCCGATGCCCGCGCGGCCGACGCGGCGCGTGCCCGCTCCACGCCGCTCGGCGCCTTGCATGGCGTTCCCTTGGCGCTGAAGGACAACCTCGACACCGCCGCGATGGCGACGACCGGCGGCACGCCCGGGCTGCGCGGCCACCGGCCAGCGAAGAACGGCGCCGTCGTCCAGAAGCTGCTCGATGCCGGCGCGATCGTCTTCGGCAAGACCAACCTGCATGAGCTCGCCTATGGCATCACCAACAACAACGCAGCGTTCGGGCCGGCGAGGAATCCCTACGACCCGAGCCGGATTCCGGGCGCGTCGAGCGGCGGTGTCGGCGTCGCGGTGGCGGCACGGATGGCGCCGGGCGGCATCGGTTCGGACACCGGCGGCTCGGTGCGAATTCCCGCCGCGCTCTGCGGCATCGTCGGCTTCAGGCCGACGACCGGGCGCTGGTCGCAGGCCGGCATCGTGCCGATCTCGCACACCCGAGACACCGCCGGGCCGATGACGCGCAGCGTCGCTGACTGCGAACTGCTCGACGGCGTCGTCACCGGCAGCAAGCCGGCTGACGCGGTGACGCTGAAGGGCCTTCGTCTCGGCGTTCCCCGGGCGCACTTCTGGGCGCCGCTCGACAGCGAGGTCGCGCGTCTGATGGAAGGTGTGCTGACAACGCTGACAGAAGCCGGCGCGGTCTTGGTGGAAGCCGACATCCCCGACGTCGGCCGGCTCGACAACGAAGCCGGCTTTCCGATCGCGCTCTACGAGACCGTCGCCGACCTCGACTCTTATCTCGCCGGGCACGGCTCGAAGCTCGGCTACCGCGAGCTCGTCGCCCAGTGCGCGAGCCCCGACGTCGCCGGCCTGCTGCAGAGCCTGCACGGCGCCGGTGGCATCCCCGCGGCGGCGTATCGCCATGCGCTCGAAGTCCAGCGACCGCAGTTGCAGGCCGCATACCGCGATCACTTCGCGCGCCACGACCTCGCCGCGCTGGTCTTTCCGACGACGCCGCTCGCCGCGGCGCCGATCGGCGACGACGAGACCGTCGACCTCAACGGCGAGCGCGTGCCGACGTTCCCGACCTTCATCCGCAACTCGAGCCCGGGCAGCGTTGCCGGCATTCCCGGGATCAGCCTGCCCGCGGCGCGCACTCAGTCGGGCCTGCCGCTCGGCATCGAGCTCGACGGTCCCGAAGGCAGCGATGCCCGGCTGCTGGCGATCGCGCGTGCCGTCGAAGCGATCCTGCCGAAGATGCCGGCGCCGAAGGGCTAGAGACACGGTTTCGTTGAGAGCCATCCTGTCCGCGTCGCGGCCACAGGCTTCAGCAGAAAGACCAGGAGGACTGATCAATGGGCCACGACTTCATTCCCGCGCGCCGACGCATCCTGACCGCCGCCGCCGGCACCGCAGTGCTCGGCACGGGCCGCTTCGTCCGGGCGCAGGCGAACGACTTCAAGATCGGCTTCTTCATCGCGTTGAGCGGGCCGGCGTCGCTGTTCGGGCCGACCCAGCGCGCCTGCGCCGACCTCGCTGCCGAAAAGATCAACAAGGCCGGCGGCGTCATGGGTCGTCCCGTCAAGCTCATCTTCACCGACGCCGGCGGGGCGCCGGCCGAGACCGCGAAGTCGGCGGTCAGGCTGATGCTCGAGGACAAGGTCGATCTCTTCATCGGCTCGCACGACAGCGCCACGCGAGAGGCCAATATCGCGACCATCAAGGCGAAGACGCCCTACATCTATTCGCCGGTGTACGAAGGCGGCGAGTGCTCGCCCAACGTCTACTGCCTCGGGGAGACACCGCCGCAGCAGGCGCAGCCGGCCACCGAGTTCCTGGCCAAGGAGAAGGGCGCCAAGACCTTCTACCTGATCGGCGACGACTACGTCTGGCCGAGGAAGTCGAACGAGCAGATCAAGAAGTACGTCGCCCAGTACGGCGGCAAGGTCGTCGGCGAGGAGTACGTGCCGTTCGGCGCGCCCAACAAGTTTGAGGAAGCGGTAACTCGGATCAAGGGCGCCAAGCCCGACGCGGTGATCGCGACCCTGGTCGGCGCCGACAACGTCAACTTCAACCGCGCCTTCGCCGGCTTCGGCCTCGACAAGTCGATCGCGCGCGTCTCGATGCTGCTCGAGGAGAACACGCTGATGGGCGTCGGCGCCGAGAGCAGCGCCAACCTCTACTCGTGCATGGGCTACTTCGCGAACAGCCCGTCCGAGGTGGGCAAGGCGTTCAAGGCCGAGTACCTGGCCAAGTACGGCGCCAAGGCACCGCAGCTCGCGACCATCGGCGCCGATTGCTATTCGGCGCTCAACCTGGCCAAGGCGATGTTCGACAAGGCCGGCTCGGCGGACGCCAAGAAGCTGACCGCGGCGTCCGAAGGCCTCGCGTTCGATACCGCCTCGGCACACGTGACGATGCGCGGCCGCCAGGTCGACAAGGACATGTACCTCGCGAGCTGCAAGGGCACCGAGTTCGAGGTCTTCAAGACCATCAAGGCGGTCAAGAGCGGCACGGCCTGCAAGGTCTGAGCAAGCTGCGGCGCGGCGTGTCCACGATCGTCGCGCCGCGCCGCTGACCCGACCGGCCGCCGTCGCCCGCGGATGGAACCGGTCCTCGTCGCCCAGGCGCTGAACGCGCTGTTCGGGATCGCCTCGCTGGCGATCGTTGCGCTCGGCCTGGCGGTCGTCCTCGGCCTTCTCGGCGTCCTCAACCTCGCCCACGGCGAGCTGGTGATGGTCGGCGCCTATTGCGCCTGGGTCGCGCAGCAGAACGGCTGGCCGTACCTGACCGCCGTGCCACTGGCGCTCGTCGTCTGCGGCATCCTCGGCTACGCGGTCGAGCGCTGGCTGGTGCGGCCGCTTTACCAGCGACCGTTCGACACCCTGGTCGTGACCTGGGGCCTCAGCCTGCTGCTGCGCAAGTGCGCCGAGGCGATCTTCGGCCTCGGCTACAAGAGCCTGAGCGAGCCGATCGGCGGCACGGTCGACGTCCTCGGCGCAACCTATCCGCGCTTTCGCCTGGTCCTGATCGGCGTCAGCGCCGTCGTCCTCGGCGGCCTCGTGCTCTGGTACGCGAAGAGCCGCACCGGGACGCGGATCAAGGCGATGGCAGGCAATCCCGACCTCGCGCGCGCCCTTGGCATTCCGGTGGCGCGCTACGCCTCGGCGACGTTCATCGTCGGCACTTGCCTGGCCGGGCTCGCCGGCGTGCTGATCGCGCCGCTCGTTCCGGTGCAGCCTTTCATGGGGCTCGACCACGTCCTGATGTCGTTCTTCGTTCTCGTCGTCGGCGGGCTCGGCAGCGTCGGCGGCCTGCTCACCGGATCGGCCGTCATCGGCGGCACCAACAGCGTGGTCTCGGCGCTGAGCGACAGCACCGGCGGCTACTTCGCCGTCCTGGCACTCGCTATCGTGTTTCTCTGGCTCCGACCGCGCGGGATCCATGCGCGCACCTGACGCGCCGCGGCGCGGCGTGCCGACGGTCGTTCGCGCCGGCGTCGCAATCGTCGCGCTGCTGGCGCTGCCGTTCGCGGTCGGCGACTTCTGGGCCTATCAGCTCGGCCTGCTCTATCTGTACGCGATCGCTGCCCTCGGCATCGGCCTGTGCTGGGGCCGGGCCGGCTTTCTACCACTCGGCCAGGGACTGTTCTTCGGCCTCGCCGCCTACCTCTCGGGATTGGCGCTGATCGCCTGCGACGAGACGCCGTGGCTGCTGCTGGTGCTGATTCCGCTCGCCGCCTGTGCCTCGGGCGTGCTGGCGTTCGCGATCGGCACGCTGGTCTTTCGCCGGCGCGGCGAGAGTGGTCCCTACTTCTCGATGATCACCCTCGCGCTGTCGCTGCTCGCCTACCAGGTCGCCAACAACTGGGAGTCGGTCACCGGCGGCTTCAACGGCCTGAAAGGGATACCCGGCCTGCCCGGGCTCGACAGCTACACCGCCGCCTACTACGTCGCCGCACTGGCGCTGATCAGCTCGACCCTGGCCACCGGATGGCTCTACCGCGCGCCGCTCGGCGTGCTGTGGGCGGCGTTGTCGTACAACGAGCGCCGCGTCGTGATGTTCGGCTTCGACAGCAACCGGCTCAAGGCGGTCGCGTTCGGCGTCAGCGGCCTGCTCGCCGGCATCGGCGGCGCGCTCTACGCGCCGCAGCAGGGCCTGGTGACGCCGCAGCTGTGCGGCTTCGCGCTCTCGGCGGACCTCGTCATCTGGGCCGCCGTCGGCGGCCGCGGCCGGCTGCTCGGGCCGGTGCTGGGCGCGATCGTGATCGGCGCGGCGACGAGCGCGCTGCGCGACCGGTTCCAGTTCTGGGAGATCGGCCTCGCGATCGTCTTCATCCTCGTCGTGCTGCTGTTCCCGCAGGGCTTGGTCGGCGTGTTCGCGCCGCTCGAGCGCTGGTGGCGCGGCGGCGTGCGCCGGCTGGCGCCGATCGCGGCGCCGGCACGATCCGCGGCATCGGGCGCGGCGCGGCTCGCGATCGAGGCGATCGACGTCCGGCTCGGCGAGGTGCGGATCCTCGATCGCCTGACGCTGGCCTTCGACCGCCCCGGCATTTACTGCGTCATCGGCCCGAACGGCGCCGGCAAGACCTCGACCTTCAACGTGCTGACTGGGGAGCTGGCGGCGCAGGCCGGCCGGGTGAGCTTCGACGGCCGCTCGATCGATCGCCTGCCGACGCATCGCATCGTCCGTCTCGGCATCGGCCGCAAGTTCCAGATCCCGTCGGTGTTCGCCGATCTGACGATCGCCGACAACCTGGCGATCGCCCTCTGGAGCGGGCGCGCCGGCGCGCTCGCGTTGCTGCGGCCGAGCCTGCGTCGCTGGTCGAGCGCGCTGCGCGACGAGCTCGAGCTGCGCTACCCGTTCCTCGGCGACGACAGCCGGACCGCGGCCGAGCTCTCGCACGGCGAGCGCCAGGTGCTCGAGCTGGCGATGGCGCTGCTCGGCGAGCCGCGCCTGCTGCTCCTCGACGAGCCTTGCGCCGGCCTGTCGCCGCAGGAAACCGCGGCGGCGATCGACGCGATCCGGTGGGCGAGCGAGCGGCGCGGCGCCACCATCGTCGTCATCGAGCACGACATGGCCCTGGTGCGAAAGCTCGCCGATCACGTCTTCGTGCTGCACAACGGCAGCCTGATCGCCCAGGGCAGCGTCGCTCAGGTCCAGGGCAACGCGGCGGTCCAGGCGATCTACGTCGGCGCCGAGAAATGACGAGCGTGCCGCGCCTCGAGTTCAGCGGCCTCGCCGGCGGGTACGGCGACGTCGTCGTCGTCCGCGACATCGCCGGCACGGTCGCCGCCGGCGAGGTCCTGTGCGTGATCGGCAGGAACGGCGTCGGCAAGAGCACGCTCCTGAAGCTGCTGTTCGGCCAGCTGCCGTGCCGCGCCGGCAGCGTCCGCCTCGAGGGCCGCGCGATCGACAGCGTGCCGTCGGCGCAGCGACGGGCGCTCGGCATCAGCTACTGCCCGCAGGAGCGCCCTGTGTTCGACGACCTGAGCGTGCGCGATAACCTGACGCTGATGCGCGCCGACCGGGGCCTGGCGGCATTCGCGCCGTTCTTCGCCCGCTTTCCGATCCTCGAGCGCCGGCTCGAGCAGCCCGCCGGAACGCTCTCCGGTGGCGAGAAGAAGATCCTGTCGTTCGTCCGCGGCGTCTCGGAGGGGCAGCCTTTGCTACTCCTCGACGAGCCGAGCGAGGGCGTGCAGTGGGAGAACATTGTCCACATGGCAACGCTGATCGGCGCCGCCAAGCGCGAGGGCCGCGCCCTGGTCGTCGTCGAGCAGAACCTGGCGTTCGCCGAGCTCGTCGCCGATCGCTATCTCGTCATCGAGCAGGGTCGGGTCGCCCTTGCCGGCGACCGCGGCGCCATCGATCGCGCAACCCTGCTCGCGCACCTGCAGGTGTAGCGCCGATCAGGGGGTGACGACGTTGAAGAACGGGTCGAAGGTCTCGACCTGGGCGAACACCGTGGCCAGCACACGCGTGTCGCCTTCGACCTTCACCATCCCGGCTTGGACCAGCTCAGGCAGCTTCTTGCCCTGCAGCAGCATCGCCAGGAACGCCGGCCGCGTCAGCGTCAGCGTGACGTCGGGGCTCTTGAGGACGCGACCCTTGGTGTTGTTCAAGACCGAGTTCGACAGCTCGAGCGCCCAGGTCTCGTTGAGGTCGGTGAAGACCATGCTGATCGCGGCCTTCAGGCCGTCGGTCTTCTCGTGGTTCAGGCGCAGCGCGATGTAGTCGAACAGCAGCTCCTGGCTCATGCCGCGAACGACGTCGGGGCCCTGGGTCGAGGTCGAGGGCTTGAGGACGCCGCCGCGCAGCTCCCTTGCGCCGACCAGGTAGGCGTTGCGCCAGGTGCCGGCTTCGGCCTGGTAGCCGAGCTGCTCGAGCGTGTCGGCCTGCAGCGTGCGCGCCTCGGCATTGGCAGGGTTGGCGAAGACGACGTGGTTCACCAGCTCGGCGACCCAGCGGTAGTCGCCGGCGTCGAACGCCTGCCGCGCGGTCGCCAGTACCGCCGCTTCGCCGCCCATCGCCGCGACGTAGCGCTTGGCGCTGTCGCTGGGCGGCAACCGGTGCAGGTTGGCCGGATTGGCGTCGTAGTAGCCGAGGTAGAAGTTGTAGACGCCGCGCAGGTTATGGCTGAGCGTGCCGTAGTAGCCGCGCGAGCTAGCGTCGGCGGCGAGCGCCTTGGGGAAGAACTCGACGTCGCCGATCTCGTCCATCGTTTGGCCCTTGTTGGCCAGGTTCACCGCCTGGTCGTGGACGAAGCGGTAGGTGTCGCGCTGATCGGCCAGGTACTGGCGGATCTGCGCTCCGCCCCAGGTCGGCCAGTGGTGGCTGGCGAAGGTCACCTCGACGTCGGGGTAGAGGTCGATCGTCTCGTTCGCGTATTTGCTCCACGACAGCGCATCGCGCATCTTGGCGCCGCGGATGGTGTAGACGTTGTGCATGTGCTTGGTCAGCACCTCCGAGAGGCAGAGCGCCTTCTTCTCGGGGAAATAGAACATCATTTCCGAAGGCGCTTCCGATCCCTGCGCCATCTGGAAGACGATGCGCACGCCGTCGACCACCATCTCCTGGCCCGACTTGGTGATGAGATCGGTCGGCGGGATCAGGCCGATCGTGCCGCTGCTCGCCGCCTTGCCGAGACCGGTGCCGATGGCCTGGCGCTCGTTGGCGTCGAGGCCGACGCCGAACTGATACGTGGCGCGTCGGGTCATGGCATTTCCGGCGAGAACGTTCTCGGCGACCGCGTTGTCCATGAAGCCTTCGGGGGCGATCACCTTGACCTTGCCCGAGCGGACGTCGGCCTCGTCGACCACGCCGCGAACGCCGCCGTAGTGGTCGGCGTGGCTGTGGGTGTAGATCACCGCTGCGACCGGCTTCTTGCTGCCGAGCTTTTCCATCGCGAACGCGAGCGTGCTGCGCGCGATCTCGGCGGTGAGCAGCGTGTCGATCACGATCCAGCCGGTCTTGCCTTCGACCAGCGTCATGTTGGCGAGGTCGTAGCCGCGGATCTGGTAGATGCCGTCGGTGACCTTGAACAGGCCGCGCGCGTTGTTGAGCTTCTCCTGGCGCCACAGGCTCGGGTTGACCGTCGCCGGCGCCTGGCCCTTAATGAAGTCGAAGCGGTTCGCGTCCCACACGATCTTGCCGTCGGCGCCCTTGACGATCGGATCGGCCAGGGTCGCGATCAGGCCGCGTGTCGCGTCGCCGAAGTCGCGCTTGTCGTCGAAGGCGATGCTCTTGGCGACCTCCTGGTTGGCGCGGGTCGTGCTGGGAGTGGCCGGCTTTGGCGCGCTTGCGGCGCCGATCGCCGGCTGCGCGAAGGCGCCGGGGGCAACGGTCGAGGCGACGATCGCCGCGAGAAGAACGTGGGTGGGTTTTTTCACGAGAGGGTCCAGGGTTAATGCAATGGGAGCGTCGGCGCGCGCGGCGCTGCCGTCAGAGCCGCGCGTCGGCGCGGATCATGTCGGCCGCCTTCTCGCCGATCATGATCGTCGGCGCGTTGGTGTTGCCGCCGCTGACCTGCGGCATGACCGACGCGTCAACGACGCGCAGGCCGGAGATGCCGCGCACCCGCAGGCGCGTGTCGACGACCGCCGTCGGGTCGCTGTCCGGACCCATCTTGCAGGTGCCGACCGGGTGGTACTGGGTATCGGCGCGGTTGCGGATGTCCTCGGCGATCGCTGCGGTGTCGTTGCGGTCGACCGGATAGAGCATCTTGCCGCGCCACGGGTCGAACGGTCTGGCGCCGAGGATGTCCATCTGCAGCTGCACGCCCTTGACGAGCAGCTCGAGATCGCGCGGGTCCTCGAGGAACGCGGGATCGATGAGCGGCGCGGCGTGCGGGTCGGTGCTGGCCAGCTTGACGCTGCCGCGGCTGTGCGGACGCAGGACCTCGATGTGGCACGAGTAGCCATGGCCGAGATGGAGCTTCCTGCTGTGGTCGTCGACCACGCCGACGACGAACACCATCTGCAGGTCCGGCACCTCGACCTCGGGCGACGAGCGCAGGAAGGCGCCCGATTCGGCGAAGTTGCTGGTGCCGAGCCCGGTGCGCTTCTTCTTCCACTCGGGAATCGCACCCATCACCTTCATCGAGCCGCGCAGCGAGACGCCGAACGTCGGCGAGTCGCTTGCCGCGCGCCAGGTCTGGACGTGATCGATGTGATCGTGCAGGTTCTCGCCGACTCCCGCCAGGTCTCGCCGCACCGGGATGCCAAGCCGGCCCAGCTCCTCGCCCGGGCCGATGCCCGACAGCTTCAGCAGCTGCGGCGACCCGAAGGCACCCGCGGAGACGATCACCTCGCGCCGCGCTCTGGCCTCCTTGGCTGCGCCGCCCACGCTGTAGGCGACGCCCACGGCGCGCGTGCCATCGAAGACGATGCGCGAGGTGAGCGCGTTGGTCACGACCTTCAGGTTCGGCCGCGACAGGTTGGGCGTGAGGTAGCCCTTGGCCGCACTGCAGCGCTCGCCGTTCTTCTGCGTCACCTGGTACATGAACGAGCCAAACTGCTCGGCGCCGTTGTAGTCGACGACGTTGGGAATTCCCTTCATCGCCGCCGCCGCCAGGAACGCCTGGTTGAGCGCGCTCGGGCTGCGCGGATCGACGACATTGAGCGGGCCGCCGCTGCCGTGATAGGGATCGGCGCCGTGGGTCTCGTTGTTCTCGGCGCGCTTGAAGTAAGGCAGCACCTCGTCGTACGACCAGCCGGTGTTGCCGAGCGCCGCCCAGTGGTCGTAGTCCCAGCGGTGGCCGCGGACGTAGAGCATTGCGTTGGTCGAGCTCGAGCCGCCCAGCACCTTGCCGCGCGGCTGGTAGCCGCGGCGGCCGTTCAGCCCCTTCTGCGGAACGGTCTTGAAGGCCCAGTTCTTGAAAGCAACTGGCAGCATCGCGACGACCAGGGCGGGCGCCTGGACGAAGACGCTGGCATCGCTGCCACCCGCCTCCAGCAAGCAGACCGACACGCTCGGGTCCTCGGTCAGTCGCGAGGCGAGGACGCAGCCGGCGGAACCTCCGCCGACCACGACATAGTCGAATTCGTCAGTGCTCATGTGGTCTCGATGTGGGCTTCGCGGGCCGCCGCGCGGGCCGCGATGGAAGTGCTCGGATGCGGCGCTGCCAGCGCAGCGTCGGCACGGCCGAGGAAGAAGCGCAGCACCAGTCGCTGCACGAAGTTGCCGTAGGGCGGATAGAACAGGTCGATCGGGAAGAAGCGCTGGCGCTGGAACACCGTCTTCGCGTGCGACAGCTCGCGAAAGCCCTCGATGCCGTGATAGGTGCCCATGCCCGAGTTGCCGATGCCGCCGAAGGGCGCGTCGTGGTTGACGACTTGCCAGCCCCAGTCGTTGACGGCGACGCCGCCCGAGTGGGTGCGGCGCAGCAGCTCGTCGCGCTCGGCGGCATCGTGGCTGAAGCAATAGAGCGCGAGCGGCCGCGGACCGGCGTTGATGTAGGCAGTGGCCTGCTCGATCGTGTCGTAGGGAACGATCGGCAGGATCGGGCCGAACAGTTCCTCGTTCATCAGGCGCATGTCGGACGTCACGCCGGTGACGATCTGCAGCGGGAGCTGCCGGCCGTCGCGGCCCGGTCCGGGCGCGCACGGTTCGACGCACGCGCCTTTCCTGACCGCGTCGTCGAGCAGCGCGCGCAGCCGGCCGAGATGATGGTCGTTGACGACGGCGGTGTAGTCGGCGTTGCCGACCGCCTTGTCGCCATACAGCGACGCGAACGCGCGCTGCACACCGGCGACGAATTCGTCGACGCGCTCGCGCGGCACGAGCGCGTAGTCGGGCGAGACGCAGATCTGGCCGGCGTTGGTCGACTTGCCGTGGGTGATGCGCTTGGCAGCGTCGGCGATCGGGTAGTTGCGGGTGACGAGCGCCGGCGACTTGCCGCCGAGCTCGAGGGTGACCGGTGTCAGGCTCTCGGCGGCGGTCCGCATGACGATCCGGCCGACGGCGGGCGAGCCGGTGAAGACGATGTGGTCGAACGGCTGCGAGGTGAAGACATCGGGATCGGCGAGCTCTTCGCCGACCACGGCGACGAGGTCTTCGGCGAACACCTCGGCCAGCATCGCGCGCAGGACCGCATTGGTCGCCGGAGTGACCTCCGACATCTTGATCATCACCCGGTTGCCCGCCGCGAGCGCGGCGACGAGCGGGCCGAGCGCGAGGTAGACCGGGAAGTTCCACGGCACGATCACGCCGACCACGCCCTTGGGCTGGTACAGCACCTTGACGCTGTTGCTCAGGAACAGCAGCTCGGTCGAGCGCCGGCTCGGCTTCATCCAGCGACGCAGGTGAGCGAGCGCGTGGTTGATCTCGAGCACCGAGCCGAGCAGATCGAGCATCTTCGACTCGGCCGCGGCGCGGTAGCCGAAGTCCTGGCTCATCGCTTCGGCCAGCGGGTCCTGGTAGCGCTGCACCTGGCGCTTGATCGCCTGGAGGCGGCTGCGCCGCTCGCTGGCGCCCGGCGCGGGATCGTTGGCAAAGGCTGCTCGCTGCGCCGCGAACAGGCGCGCGACGCGCTCGTTGTCGGCGCTGGCCGCGGCTGGCGATGGGGCCGTCGTGGTGTTGCTCATGCGTGTCTCCTTCGACCCTGCGGGCGCCGCGATCGGTGCCGCTCGGTTCGTGACCCAATTTAGGCTCGCACGAGGGTGGCGCCTAGGTTCTGGTCCGACAACATTCGGGTGAAAATCTGCCAATCGCCCGACTGCCGCCGCCGTGCTCAAAGAAGTCGCCTCCACCCAGCCAGCAGCGTCGCGAATCGTCGGCCACTACGGCCGCGAGATGGACGTGCCCCTGCACAGCATGCTCGGCCTCGGAGCGCTCGCCCAAGTGATGGCTGAGCATGGCGTCGCTGCCGACCGATTGTTCGACGGCACCGGCATCGCCGCGGAGTCGATCTCGAGCCCGGAAGCGAGGCTGTCGCATCGGCAGAAGATCGCGCTTTTCGCCAACGTGCTCCGGCTGTCACCCGAGCCGGCGATCGGCCTGCTCGCCGGCCAGCGCCAACGGGTCTCGGATTTCGGCGTCTTCGGCTACGCGCTGCTCAGCAGCGCGACCTTCGGCGAGGCGATCGCCTTCGGCGTCAAGCATGTCCGGCTCGCCGGTCCGGTGATCGAGAAGAGCTTTCGCGTCGAAGGCGACGTCGCGATCTTCGGGGGCCACGACGTCATCGACCTCGGTCCGGTGCTGCCGCTCGCGACCGAGTTCTGGTTCAGCTCGATCCAGGCGCTGGCCAGCCGCGTCCTGGAGCGGCCCTTCGAAACGCGGCTGTTGCAGCTGCCGTATCCGGCTCCAGCCGCCGCTGCGCGCTATGCCGAGATCCTGTGTTGCCCGGTGCAGTTCGACGCGCCGGTGATGGAATGGCACTTCGACGCCGCCCTGCTCGAGCTGCCGTTGCCGGGAGCTAATCCGATCACGGCCGAGATCTCGGCCGCGTTCTGCGGCCGCATGCTCGAGGCGATCGGCGGCGAACACGAGGTCGTCAAGGCGATCAAGCAGGCGTGCCTCAACAGCGTCGGCGGCATCCCGAGGGTCGAGCAGATGGCCGACCGGCTGCACATGTCGACGCGCACGCTGCATCGTCGCCTGGTGGAGGCGGGGACGAGCTACCAGGACATCGTCGACGGGGTTCGCAAGCGGCTCGCGATCGAGTTCCTCGAGCGCACCGAAATGTCGCTCGACGAGCTCGCCGAGCGCAGCGGCTTTTCCGACGTCTCGAACTTTCGCAAGGCATTCAAGAAGTGGACCGGCCGGACGCCGGCTTCCTACCGCGGCCGCTCGCCTCGATTCGGCGGCGTGCAGCGCTCGCCCGCCAACTAGGCGTCGAGCGGCGGCAGGAGCTTTTTCAGCACGTCGGGGTCGACCGGCTTTTGCAGGTAGTGATCGACCCGGGCGAAGGTTTCCGAGACGCGCTCGTCGTCCTTCTCGCGGCCGGTGACGGCGATCAGCACGATGTCGTCGCCATAGCGGTCGCGCAGCTCCTGGGTCAGCTGGAAGCCGTCCATCCCCGGCATGCCGACGTCGAGCAGGACGCAGTGCGGGCGATGTTCTTCGATCAGACCCAGCGCCTCCTGGCCGCCGGTGGCGATCCAGACCTTGTAGCCGGACAGCTCGAGAGCGGCGGCGAGCGCCTCGGCGGCGTCGGCTACGTCGTCGACCACCACTACTCTGACATCGTCCTGGCTCATGCCGGAGATTGTCCCATTGCCGGCGACCGATTAGCCCGGTGGCCCACCTATCCGCGGGGCTTGATCGGCGTGTAAAGCTGCTCGGCGGCGGCTTCCGGCTTCATCAGCCGCCAGCGCTCCAGGCCCGCCAGCTCGCTCACCGAGCGGCTCGCCTCTTCGGCCTTGATGATCGGGTCGAGCTCGAGCACGCGGCGTACGCACCGGGCCACCCACTCGTTGTTGTCGCGGACGTATTCGCCGGCCGCCTGGAGGCGCTCGACCGGGATCCGCTCGGTGCGCTCGAACACGCTTTCACCGGCGATGCCGAGCGTATGGTCGAAGTCGACGCCGCTGGCGAGCTGGCTCGCCTGCAGCCGGGTCGCGAACTCCTGGTCGGCCGCGGTCTCGGGGTCGAGGTGTCCAGTGGTCGCCCACAGTCGGGTCGCGACCTCGGCCAATGAGTCAAGGTCGGCGCCGATCTCGAGATTCGCGAGATGGATCGCGAAGCGCTCGACCCATTGCTCTCGGGTGACATTGAAGTCCATCGCCTCAGCCCGACGCGGCGACCGGCGCCGCCTGCCATTCCCCGCCGACGAGCAACTCGTGCGGGCCGAACTGCGCCTTGTAGGCCATCTTGCCGCTCCCTTCGATCCAGTAGCCGAGATAGACGTGGGGCAGGCCCAGCAATCGGGTCTGCTCGATCTGCCAGAGGACGTTGTAGGTGCCGTAGCTCGTCTTCGGCTCGGGCTCGAAGAAGGTATAGACCGCCGACAAGCCGTCGTTGAGCACGTCGAGGATCGAGACCATCTTGAGCGCGCCGTTGCCATCGGCCGAAGGCTCGCGGAACTCGACCAGGCGTGAGTTGACGCGGCTTTGCAGCAGGAACTGGGTGTACTGGTCGATCGAGTCGTGGTCCATGCCGCCGCCGATGTGGCGTCCGGCCTGGTAGCGCAGGTAGAGCTGGTAGTGCTCGGCGACGAAGCACAGGCGCAGCACGCGTGCCTCGAGGAGGCGATGCGCGCGCACGGCGCGCCGCTGGCTGCGCGTCGGCACGAAGCTGGCCACCGGCACGCGCAGCGGCAGGCAGGCGCGGCAGCCGTCGCAGTACGGCCGATAAGTGAACATGCCGCTGCGCCTGAAGCCGTTGGCGACCAGGCCCGAATAGGCGTCGGCGTGGATCAGATGGCTCGGCGTCGCGACCTGCGAGCGTGCCATCCGGCCCGGGAGATAGCTGCACGGGTAGGGCGCGGTGGCGTAGAACTGCAGCGAGGCGAGCGGTAGTTCTTTCGGATGCGTCACGGGCAGGGTGTCCTAGGGCGCCGGCGGGTCGCCGATCGGCGTCACGTCGATCTGCGCCCACAGGCGCAAATCATAGGTCCAATCGGCGACGTCGTCGCGTGCAAGAGCCATGCCGAGACGGCTCGTGAACTCCCTGCGCGCGATCTCTCGGCCGCCGAACGACGCCAGGTGGGAGGTGCGCTGCTGGCAGTCGATCGTCTCGATCGCGTGGCCGCGGCAGAACGCGACCAGCGCCGCCAGGGCGATCTTGGAGGCATCGCTCCGGCGCGCGAACATCGACTCGCCGAAGAACATCCGACCGAGGCTGACGCCGTAGAGCCCGCCGACCAGCTCGTCGTCGATCCAGGTCTCGAAGCTGTGGACCCGCCCCAGCGTGTGCCACGCGCGATAGGCATCGATCATCTCGCTGACGATCCAGGTGCCGGCCGCGCCGTCGCGGGGCGCGTGGGCGCAGGCCTCGATCACCCGGCCGGTGGCGCTGTCGATGCGCAACTCGGCGCCCGGCGTGGCGATGAAGCGGCGGATCGTCTTCCTGAGCGATCGGCTGAGCTTGAACTCGGCCGGCAACAGCACCATGCGCGGGTCGGGCGCCCACCACAGGATCGGCTGGCCGTCGCTGTACCAGGGGAAGATGCCTTTCGAATAGGCCTCGGTCAGCCGCTCGGGCGAAAGCTCGCCGCCGGCCGCGATCAGGCCGGGGATGTCGCCCGGCCGCTGCGCCACCCGGCCGGGGTCGGGAAGCGGGTCGGCAGGGCCCTGCAGCCAGCGGATCACGCCGGCCGGATCAAGGCGCGACGCTCGCCGCGACGCCCGGCTTCTTCTGCGTCACGACGACGCCGTTCTTGACCGCCACGACCTCGGCCAGGATCGAGACCGCGATCTCGGCCGGCGTGCGGCTGCCGATGTCGAGGCCGATCGGGCCGTGCAGGCGCGCGATCTCGGTCGCGCTCAGGTCGAACAGGGCGAGCCGCTCCTTCCTCTTGGCGGTGTTGCCGCGCGAGCCGAGCGCGCCGACGTAGAACGCGGGCGATTTCAGAGCCTCGAGCAGCGCCAGATCGTCGAGCTTGGGGTCGTGGGTGACGGCGACGACTGCAGTGTGCGGATCGAGACGCAGCTCGACCGCGAGGTCGTCGGGCATGGCGGTGCTGAAGGTGGTCCCGGGGACGTCCCAGGTGAGGTGGTATTCCTCGCGCGGGTCGCAGACGATGACCTCGAAATCGAGGCCGAGCGCCATCTGAGCGAGGGCGCGCGAGAGCTGGCCGGCGCCGATGACGAGCATCCGCCAGCGCGGCCCGTAGAGGGCTCGCATCGTCTTGCCGTCGAACGAGAAGGCTTCGCCGCGGCTCGCCGGCTCGACCCGCACCTGGCCGCTGGCGAGATCGACGGTTCGCGCGACCAGCTCGTGACGCTCGGTGCGCTCGAGCACCTCGTCGATCCAGCCGGTGTCGCCGAGCGGCTCCTGCACCAGGCGCAGGTTGCCGCCGCACGGCAGGCCGAAGCGCGCCGCCTCTTCCTTGCTGACGCCGTAGGCGACGAGCGACGGCGTGGCGACCCGCTCGCCCTTGCGCACGCGGTCGATCAGATCGTCCTCGACGCAGCCGCCCGAAACCGAGCCGGCGACCAGGCCATCGCCGCGCATCGCCAGCAATGCGCCGGGCGGGCGCGGCGCCGAGCCCCAGGTCTCGAGCACCGTCACCAGCCAGACGTCATGACCCTCCGCGCGCCATGCGCGCGCCTGCTGAAGCACTTGCAGATCGAGGCTGTCCATGGCGAGTCGCGGTCGGTTACTGCATGAACCAGCCGTGGCTGACCACCAGCGACTGGCCGGTCAGCGCGTTGGTCGGGAAGGCGGCGAAGAAGAGGGCGGTCTGGGCGACATCGGCGGTGGTCGTGAACTCGCCGTCGACGGTCTCCTTCAGCATCACCTTCTTGATCACGTCGTCCTCGCTGATGCCGAGCGCCTTCGACTGCTCCGGGATCTGCTTGTCGACCAGCGGCGTGCGAACGAAGCCGGGGCAGATGACGTTGGCCCGGACGCCGTGCTTCGCGCCTTCCTTGGCCATCACCTTGGCCAGGCCGATGAGGCCGTGCTTGGCGGCGACGTACGGCGCCTTCAGCATCGACGCCTCCTTCGAGTGCACCGAGCCCATGTAGATCAGGCTGCCACCCCGTCCCGAGGCGTACATGTGCGGCAGGCACGCCTTGGTCGTGAGGAAGGCGCCGTCGAGGTGGATCGCGAGCATCTTCTTCCATTCGGCGAACGGAAATTCCTCCAGCGGATGGACGATCTGGATGCCGGCGTTGCTGACCAGGATGTCGACCCCGCCCCAGGCCTTGACGACCTCGGCCACCGCAGCGTTGACCTGGTCCTCGTTGGTGACGTCCATCGCCACCGCCATCGCCTGGGCGCCGCCGGACTTGATCTCCTCGGCCGCGGCCTGGGCTGCGCCCAGGTTCATGTCGGCGATCGCGACCTTGGCGCCCGCGCCGGCGTAGACGCGCGCGATTTCCTTGCCGATGCCGCTCGCGGCACCGGTGACGATGGCGATCCTGTCCTGAAGTTGCTGGCTCATGGCGAGAGTGTCCTCGGTGATGAAGTGGGGGTGACGGTCTTGGCGACGTCGTGGTCGCTGGCCGCGAAGTCGAACACGTAGACGCCGTGCGAGGGCACGTCGCGGCCGAGCCAGCGCGGGTCCTCGAGGGTCGTCTGGGTATCGGTCATGCCTGCGGCCCAATGTTCGAGCATCGAGGTGCGCGAGAACTCGTAGTCCTTCGACTGGCTCTCGTAGTGCTTGCTGCGATAGATCAGGTGCACGACCGAGACCGCGGCCTCCGCCGGCAGCGCCGCCAGCGCCCTGGCATCGGGGTCGTCGCGCAGGCTCCCGGGCAGCTTGGCGACGAGGCGCTTGGCCGCCTGGAGCGTCGCCTGGCGCTTCAGCTCGTAGGTCGTGTTGAGTCGGGTCCGGCTCGAGTAGCGGATGTCCTTCTCGCGCTCGCTGGCCTCGCCGAGCGTCGCCGGCATCGGGCCGCGCGCCGCGAACAGGTCGACCTGGAACACCAGCCGCTCGCGCCGGCCCGGCTGGTCGAGCACGTACTGCAGCGGCGTGTTCGACACCAGACCGCCGTCCCAGTAGAACTCGCCGTCGATCTCGATCGGCGGAAAGCCCGGCGGCAACGCCCCGCTCGCCATGATGTGGCGCGCGTCGATGACCTGGCCACGGTGTGCGGTGTCGAAGTACTTGAAGTTGCCGCAAGTCACGCTGACTGCGCCGACCGATAGCCGCACCCGGTCGGAATTGAGCAGGTCGAAGTCGATCAGGCGCTCGAGGGTCCTCTTCAGCGGCTCGGTATCGTAGTAGCTGATCGCGGCGACGGTACCCGGCGGCTGGAACGGCGCCGCCGGAAGGCGCGGCGAGAAGAAGCCGTTGACGCCGAACAGCATCGCCATCGTCGCGTTGGTTTCATTGACCGCGTCGCGCGCGCCGTCGCAGCCGTGGAGCACGGCCGGAAGTGCCGGCGCGGCGAACGGCGACGACGAGACGCCTTCCCAGAACTCGCGCAGTCGCTCGACGCGGCGCTCCGGGACGTTGCCGGCGATGAGCGCGGCGTTGATCGCGCCGATCGAGATCCCCGCGACCCAATCGGGCGCCTGCTGCATCGCCGCCAGCGCCTCGTACACGCCCGCCTGGTAGGCGCCGAGCGCGCCGCCCCCCTGCAGCACGAGGATGCACTCCTCGTGCTGCGCGGCGCCGTTGGCGCGCCGGAGCGTCGCAATCGCGGGGCGCGGCGACGCGCGCCGGGTTCGCTTCGTCATCAATGACGCCAGCTGTCGTCGATGCGATCGAGCCGGCGCAGCAGGCCGGGCCACATGAGGTCGCCGGGGCCGAAATTGAGGGTCGCCATGCGTGCCTGCTCCGCGCCGGTGCGCAGAACCTCGGCGCCGATCTCGATCAGATCGCCGGTGTCCATTCTGCCGCCGGCCTGGGCGCGGATCTGGACCGCGCAGGTGGCCTCGAACGTGTACATCGCCGCGAACGCCGCGGCGACGTTCTTGCCGACGGTCAAGAGGCCATGGTTGCGCAGCATGAGGAAGGTCTTGTTGCCGAGGTCGGTGATGAGGCGCGGCTTTTCCTCGTCGCGCAGGGCGACGCCTTCGTAGTCGTGATACGCGAGACTGGCAAGAACGAAGATCGAGAACTGCGAGATCGGCAGCACGCCGCCCTTTTGCGCCGAGACGGCGACGCCGTTCAGCGTGTGCGTGTGCATGACGCATTGCGCGTCGTGACGCGCCGAGTGCACCGCGCTGTGGATGACGAAGCCGGCGGGATTGATCGGGAACGGCGTTTCCTGCAGGATCTTTCCCTGGATGTCGATCTTGACCAGGCTCGATGCCGTGATCTCGTCGAACATCAGGCCGTACGGGTTGATCAGGAAGTGCTCGGTGCCCGGGATCTTGGCCGTGATGTGGGTGAAGACGAGGTCGTCCCAGCGGAACAGCGCGACCAGCCGATAGGCGGCGGCCAAGTCGAGGCGCGCCTGCCATTCTTCGGCGCTCACGCGCCCCTCGAGCTGCGGTGTCAGTCGGGAAAGATCGCCGGGTGCATTCATGGCAGCCTCCTCGGAAAAAGGCGGACGGGAGCGGAAGTATCCACGAGCGCGGCACGGCATGTGAAGCGCCGAACACTTCACGATTTTCCTCCCTGTTACCGCGATCGGCGGACGAACGGCACGGGCCGCGCCGGCGGCCGCGCGATCGCCACGCGACACTTGCCCCACGCCGTTTTTCGAGCCAGAACCGATGCAGACCTCGTTCGATCAGACCCTGCCGCAGCATTCGCGCTGGGACCCCGACGGCGCCGAGTACGTGCGCTCGAGCATCGACTGGTGCGCGCGTTGCTCGAAGCGCCTGGTCGGCCTCAATCCGGCGCTCTCGTTCGAGCATGCGCTCGATCTGGCGCACGAGCTGAGCGGCGACGACAACCTGCGCGTGAAGAGCCCGGAGACGGTCGCAGAGGATCTGCACAAGATCGACTTGCGCACCGATTGCTGAGGTCGCGCGAGCCGGCCGTGGACTCCTAGCGCCGAAGGAAATGCCGCGCTGCCGCCGCCGACGACGAGCTTGCCGATCGCCGTGCCTGTCATCTGCCAGACCTTCTATGTCAGCCGCGCTCGTGCGCCATTCGACGAAAGCGCCGTGCGGGCGATCCTCGAGAGTGCACGCCGGCACAACCCTCCGACCGGCATCAGCGGCTGCCTGCTCTTTTCGGGCCGCTGCTTTGCCCAGGTCCTGGAAGGCGAGCGCGCGGTCGTCGACTCTCTCGCAGCCCGCATCGTGACCGACCGTCGCCACCACGCCGTCCGCTTCCTGCATCGCGCGAGCCGGTCCGAGCGCGAGTACGCCGACTGGCCGATGGGCTACCTCCACGACGTCAGCCTCGAGGATGACCTCGAGACCTTGCTCCTCATTCCCGACCGCTCGCCGGTCGTGGTCGCCGACGTGATGGAGCGGATGCGACCCGATCCCGTGATGGGCGCATTGCGCTGAGGCAGCGTCGGTCGCCGCGGGCCGCGGCTCAGAGGCGGTTCAGGCGATCGGGGCGTGGCTGGCCGAACGTTCCGGCGAGCAGGAACAGATGCGCCGCGAACGCGGCCAGGAGCAGCCAGCCGGCATCGTCGCCGGCGCTGTGGGTGCCGAGCCGCAGGGCGAGCGCCGCGGCCAGCGTCAGGGTGCCGACCAGCAGCGCCGCGAGGACGAAGCGGCGCTGCGCCGGCCGGCGCACCAGGCGCGATCCGGAGCTGAGGATCCGCATCCACGCACCGATGAAGCCGATGCACAGGGCCGAGCCGACGAGCGCCGATGGCCAGCTGCCGTCATGCGCGGGGCCGAAGGCGAGCAGCTCGTCGCCAGCGCCATCGAGCAGGCCCGAGAGCGGCCCCAGGAAAACGAGCGCCGACGGCATCACCAGCACTCCGGCGAGGCAAAGCCGGATGCCGACGTTGTCGGTCAGCAGGCTGGCGCGATAGAGAGCGGTCTTGGTCAGCAGCATCGACAGTCCGATCGGCTGGTCATGATCATCCGTCGTTTTTCGCCGCTTGCGAACCTCCGGCGCGCGCGCTTCCGCGCGAACGTGCGCTGAAGTTCACGGCTTCGGTGCCGTGCCGCGACAGGTGCGCCGCGCGCTGGCCGCCTGCCTCGTGCGAGACGCGACAATCGCTCTCCCACGACGAGAGCGCGCCATGAATCGAGCCTTGCTGTCCTGCGCTGCAGTCGCCTTGCTGGGCGCGCTGAACGCCGTACCTGCGGCGGCGCAGCAGCAAGTGACCGCGCTGTGCTCGACCGACCAGGCCTGGTGCGAGCTGGCGGCCAAGGAGTTCCAGGCCCAGACCGGGATCAAGGTCCTGCAGGCCCGGAAGGCGACCGGCGAGGCGTTCGCGCAGATCCGCGCCGAGGCCGCCAATCCCAAGACCGACCTGTGGTGGGGCGGCACCGGCGATCCGTTCCTTCAGGCGGCCGAGATCGGCCTGCTCGACGCCTATCGGCCCGCCTACCTGAACGACCTGCAGGGCTGGTCGGTGCGCCAGTACGCGATGAGCGGCAACCTCGTGGGCGGCTTCTATACCAGTGCCATCGGCTTCGGCTGGAACGAGGACGTGCTGAGGAAGAAGGGCTTGCCGGCGCCGAAGTGCTGGGCCGACCTGACCGATCCGAGATACAAAGGTGAGATCGAGACCTCGCATCCCGGCTCGAGCGGCACCGGCTACACGATCATCGCCGGGCTGGTGCAGCTGATGGGCGAAGACGCCGCCTTCGACTACCTGAAGAAGGTTCACAAGAACATCACCCAGTACACGCGCAGCGGCACCGCCCAGGCCAAGAGCGTCGCGCAAGGCGAAGTCGGCATCGGCGTCAGCTTCATCTTCGGCTTCGAGAGCGAGCGCCAGCAGGGCTTCGCGATGGTGAAGAGCGCGGCGCCATGCGAAGGCACGAGCTACGAAATCGGCGGCATCGCGCTGGTCAAGGGCGGCAAGAACCGGGAAGCGGCCAAGCGCTACTACGACTGGCTGATGAGCCCTGCCGGGCAAAGCCTGGGTGCCAAGGCGGCATCGCTGCAATACCCGGCCAACAAGACGTTCAAGGTCGACCCACGCGTGCCCACGCTCGACTCGGTGCGCCTGGTCAAGTACGACTTCGAGCGCTTCGGCCGTGCGGCCGAGCGGAAGCGCTTGATCGAGCGCTGGGAGAAGGAAGTGAACTCGCTGCCGCGTTGACTAAGATCGCACCATGCCTCTTGCACGCCCCGGGCTCCTCGCTGCCTGCCTCTGCCTCGCTCTCGCCGACGCCGCCAGCGCTCCGGCTCCGAAGTCGGTTTTCCTCGAAGAGCTGACCTGGACCGAGCTGCGCGACGACATCCGCGCCGGCGCGACGACGGTGATCGTTCCGATCGGCGGCACCGAGCAGAGCGGCCCGCACATGGCGCTCGGCAAGCACAACGTGCGCGTCAAGGCGCTCGCCGCCCGCATCGCCGAGAGCATGGGCAACGTCCTGGTCGCGCCGGTGATCGCCTACGTGCCCGAGGGCAGCATCGAGCCGCCCGCCGGGCACATGCGCTTCGCCGGAACCATCAGCATCCCCGAGGGCGCGTTCGAGACCACGTTGGAGTACGCGGCGCGCAGCTTTCGCCGCCACGGCTTTCGCGACATCGTGCTGATCGGCGACCACGGCGGCTATCAGAAGAGCCTCGCCAAAGTGGCCGACAAGCTGAACCGCGAGTGGGCCGCTTCGCCGGTGCGCGTCCATGCGGTCGACGACTACTACCAGGCTGCCAGCGGCGAGTTCGCCCAGGTGCTCAAGCGCGAGGGCTTCAGCGCCGCCGAGATCGGCACGCACGCGGGCACCGCCGACACCTCGTTGATGCTCGCGGTAGATCCGCGGCTGGTGCGCAGCGACCGCCTGCACGACGGCGCGGCGCTCGGCGCGGCCGAAGGCGTGCAGGGCGATCCGCGCCGCTCGAGCGCGACCGCGGGCAAGACGGGCGTCGACCTGATCGTGGCGCGAACGCGCGCGGCGATCGAGAAGGACGTGCAGCGACGTTGAAGATGCCGAGGCCTGCGGCAGCGCCGGCCTCATGACCCATGGAGCTTTCGTTGATCTTGAATTCGACCCTTTCCTTCCGCCGTGCCACCGCCGTCGCCCTTGCGACGCTCGCCGTGGCGACGACGCTCCCGATCCCGGCGCACGCCGCCGGCCCGGTCGACACCGTGGTCGGCATGCCGCCGGTCAGCGATCCGACCAACCTCTACGGCGACGCCGGCGCCGGCAAGCTGAGCGAGGCCACCAAGGGCGCGCTCGCGCGCGTCTACGTTCCCAACCTGCGCTCGAACGACGTCTACGTGATCGACCCGGAGACGTTCAAGGTGATCGGCAAGTTCAGGGTCGGGCTCAACCCGCAGCACGTCGTTCCGGCGTGGGACCTGAAGACGCTCTGGGTCGCCAACAACGCCGAGAACACGACCAAGGGCAGCCTGACGCCGATCGACCCGACGACCGGCAAGCCGGGCAAGGCGGTCGCCGTCGACGATCCGTACAACATGTACTTCACGCCCGACGGCAAGGAGGCGATCGTGGTCGCCGAGGCGTACAAGCGGCTCGACTTCCGCGACCCGCAGACGATGGCGCTGAAGTCGTCGCTGGCGACGCCGCAATGCGCCGGCATCAACCACGCCGACTTCTCGATCGACGGCCGCTTTGCGATCTTCACCTGCGAGTTCGGCGGCACGCTGGTCAAGATCGACATGGTCGGACGCAAGGTGCTCGGCTACCTGAAGTTGTCGAGCGGCAAGATGCCGCAGGACATCCGTGTCTCGCCCGACGGCAGCACGTTCTTCGTCGCCGACATGATGGCCGACGGCGTCTTCGTCATCGACGGCGCGAGCTTCAAGGAGATCGGCTTCATCAAGACCGGCAAGGGCACGCACGGCCTGTACCCGAGCCGCGACGGCAAGAAGCTCTACGTCACCAACCGCGGCTCGAACAAGATCCACGGCGCCGAGAAGGGGATGGGCAGCGTCTCGGTGCTCGACTTCGCGACCCGCACCGTCGACGTCACCTGGCCGATCCCCGGCGGCGGCAGTCCCGACATGGGCAACGTCAGCGCCGACGGCAAGTGGCTCTGGCTCTCGGGGCGCTACGACAACGTCGTCTACGCCTTCGACACCGCCAGCGGCGCGGTCAAGATCATCCCGGTCGGCCACGAGCCGCACGGACTCACGGTGTGGCCGCAGCCGGGCCGTTATTCGCTCGGCCACACCGGCAACATGCGCTAGCGCGGAGGTCCCCATGTTCAAGGCGATCCAGCTCAGCCAGGGCGACGACAAGAAGACGATCGCCCGGATCGAGAACCTCGACGAGACGGCGCTGCCGCCGGGCGACGTCACGGTGCGGGTCGAGTATTCGAGCCTCAACTTCAAGGATGCGCTCGCCATCACGGGCCGCGGCGCCATCGTCAAGAGCTGGCCGCTCGTCCCGGGCATCGACCTGGCGGGCGTGGTCGAGGAAAGCGCCTCGGCCGAGTGGCGCCCGGGCGACCGCGTCGTCGTCAACGGCTGGGGAATGGGCGAGAGCCACGGCGGCGGGCTGGCGCAGAAGGCACGCCTGCCGGCGGCCTGGCTGCTGCGCCTGCCGGCGTCGCTGTCGGCGCGCCAGGCGATGGCGGTCGGCACCGCAGGCTACACGGCGGCGCTGTGCACGATGGCGCTGCAAAGGCACGGCATCGCTGCCGACGCCGGGCCGATCCTGGTGACCGGTGCTTCGGGCGGCGTGGGTTCGGTCGCGACGGCGCTGCTCGCCGGGCTCGGCTATGCCGTGACCGCGTCCACCGGCCGGCCGCAGGAAAAGAGCTACCTCGAGGCGCTGGGCGCGGTCGAGGTGATCGATCGAGCCGAGCTCGCGGCGCCGGGCAAGCCCCTGCAGCGCGAACGCTGGGCCGGCGCCGTCGACTCGGTCGGCAGCCAGACGCTGGCCAACATCTGCGCCGCGACCCGATCCAACGGCGCGGTGGCTGCCTGCGGATTGGCGCAGGGAGCCGACTTTCCCGCCACCGTCCTGCCGTTCATCCTGCGCGGCGTGACGCTCTACGGCATCAACTGCGTCTACGTCGACAACGCGACGCGGGCCCGCGCCTGGGAGCTGATCGCCGGCCACGTCGTCGGCCCGCGGCTCGACCAGATGACGAGCGAGATCGGCCTGACGCAGGCGATCGACGCCGCGAGCGCGTTGCTCGACGGCAAGTCGAAGGGCCGGATCGTCGTCGACGTCAATCGCTGACCGCGACCGTCGCCTCAACCGTTGCGAGCCGTCGCCAGGGCCGAGAGGTTCGGCTTCGGGATCGGCCGCGTCGTCTCGTACGCGCGCGCGGCGCGCAGCACGAGCGCGTCGCCGAACATCGGGCCGACCAGCTGCAGGCCGATCGGCAGGCCGTCGCTGGTGAAGCCGCACGGGATCGTGCACGCCGGCTGCTGGGTGAGGTTGAACGGGTAGCTGAACGGGGTCCAGCCGAGCATCGCTTCGGGCGTCATCGCGCTGTGCCCCGCGGGTCGGGCCGGGAACGCCGGCACGGCGACCGCCGGGGTCGCGATCAGGTCCCAGCTCTGCATGAACTGGCGCATGTACGAGCCGAGCGCGCCGCGCCGGAGGTGCAGGCGCTGGACCTCGAGCACGCTCAGCTTCGAGCCGAGCATCGCCTCGGCGCGGAAATCGGGGTCGACGAGTTCCTGCTCCGCCGGAGTCAGGCCGCTCCAGACGGTCCAGGCGCCGGCGAACCAGAGGCCGGTCGTGATGTCGAGCGGATCGTCGAAGCCGGGATCGACGCGTTCGACGACCGCACCGAGCGTCGCCAGCGTAGCGACGGCGCCGGCGACCGCGGCAGCTACCTCTGGGTGAACGTTCTTGGCGTAGCCGAGCGTCGGCGACCAGGCGATGCGCAGGCCGCGGATGCCAGCGTCGAGGCCGAGTGTGTAGTCGCTCGGATCGGCCGGCAGCGACGTCCAGTCGCGTGCGTCGGGCTGCTTGATCACGTTCATCATCAGCGCAGCGTCGGCGACGCTGAGCGAATGCGGGCCGAGGTGGGCGACGCTGCCGAAGGGCGACAGCGGGTACGCCGGCACGCGGCCGAAGCTCGGCTTCAGGCCGAAGTTGCCGCAGAACGCCGCCGGAATGCGAACGCTGCCCGCGCCGTCGGTGCCGACCGCGAGCGGGCCCATTCCGGCGGCGATCGCGGCCGCCGCTCCACCGGACGAGCCGCCGGGAGTCCGTTCGACGTTCCAGGGGTTGCGGGTGATGCCGGTGAGCGGCGAGTTGGTCTCGCCCTTGCAGCCGAACTCCGGCGTCGCCGTCTTGCCGAGGATCACCGCGCCGGCCTCGCGCAAGCGCGCCGCGACCGGTGCGTCGATCACCCACGGCTGCACTGGATCGATCGTGCGCGAGCCGCGCAGGGTCGGCATGCCGCGCACCAGGATCAGGTCCTTGATCGAGACCGGAACGCCGTCGAGCGCGCCGCACGGCGTCTGCAGCTTCCAGCGCGCCTCGCTCGCGCGTGCGGCGGCCAGCGCCTCGTCGCCGGCAATGAAGCAAAAGGCATTGAGAGCCGGATTGAAGCGCTCGATCCGGGCCAGCACCGAACGCGTCGCTTCGACCGGCGAGGCGGCGCCCGATCGATAGAGGCGCAGCAGCTCGACGGCACTGCGATCGGCGAGGTCGGTGGTGTCGGTCATGGTCGGGTCCTCATGCGGGCGATGGAGAGGGCGGATCGATGGCGAGGATCGCGTCGCGAAGCGATCGCTTCATCAGCTTGCCGTTGGCATTGCGCGGCAGCGGTGTCTCGCTCCAGGTGATCGTCTCGGGGACCTTGTAGTCGGCGAGCCGTGCAGCGCAATGGGCGCGCACGGCCTCGTCGTCGCAGGCGATGCCGGGTGCGTGGACGAAGGCATGGACGCGCTCGCCGAGCACCGGGCACGGCCGGGCGACGATCGCCGCCTCGACGATGCCCGGATAGCCCATCAGCACGTTCTCGACCTCGACCGAGTAGATCTTGAAGCCGCCGCGATTGAGCATGTCCTTCTTGCGGTCGAAGATGCGGACGTAGCCTTCGCGGTCGATCGAGCCGAGGTCGCCCGAATGCCAGAAGCCGGCGGTGAACGATGCGGCGCTGGCGGCGGCGTTGTCCCAGTAGCCGGGGACGACCATCGGCCCGCCGATCCAGAGCTCGCCGGTCTCGCCGGCGCCGACCTGGCGGCCGGCATCGTCCATGACGACGAGCTCGGCGCACGGCAGCGCCACGCCGACGGTGTCGGCATGGGCGCGCGTCTGGCCGGCCGGCATCATCGTCGTCGGCGAGGTGGTTTCGGTGGCGCCGTAGGC
>Ga0070672_100000245_pt1 | contig 30454 bp, 25 predicted proteins | sample KBSM13metaG_FD_66151 | JGI IMG/M metagenome (GOLD analysis project Ga0070672, IMG submission 66151) | Miscanthus rhizosphere microbial communities from Kellogg Biological Station, Michigan, USA - KBS M1-3 metaG | ecosystem: Host-associated > Plants > Roots > Rhizosphere > Soil ... | reverse complement strand
TTTTTGTCTCAGGGCTACCGGCGATCGCGCCGAGCTCGGGATGCCCCGCGCTCCCGGCGGCCTTGCCAGGACTTCAAATCTGGCGTTCGCGCCGCCAAATTGGCAGACGCTGCGACGAGCGCTGTTTCGAGTTAGTTCCACGCCGAGCACGTGAGCGGGATTGTGAGGCGCGTGGGTGGCGTTGCTCCGGCGCGACGAACGGTTCGTCGCTGAGCAAGGGGAATCGAATGCGCGTGTTGCGATTGCGTGGGTTCTTGGCTGGTGGCTTGGTGTTCGTTGCGTTGACGCGATCAGGTGCGGCAGAGGCGCAGGAAAAGGGACGCGTCCAGTTGTCGTTGCAAACGACCCTGTTCGGCTATTCGCACGACGAGACGCAGCCTGACTCCTCGAGCGGGGCTGAAGCGTACGAAAGCTCGTCCTGGAGGGCAGGTCTCGAAGGCCCGGGCTTGGGTGCGGGTGTGGGTTACCAATGGGGCCACTGGTTGGTCGGGCTTCGCACTTCCTTCTCCACGAATCATGTGACGCCTTCGACGGGGGCATACGCGCAAACTGCCTCGCAGTGGAATAGCCAGGTGAGTCTCATGCCACGCCTCGAATACCTGTTCGGTCGCGGCGACGTGCGTCCGTTCGTCGCTGGCATGGTTGGCTATCGGCACACGTGGGGCTCGGGAGTGGTCGATATGACCATCGACTCTCAGCCTTACCACAGCGAGGGCGAGAGCTCGTCGGATGGGATCACGTTCGGCGGGGCCCTCGGCCTGCACGGCTTTCTCGAGCAATGGTTTTCGGTCGACCCAGAAGTCGCGCTGCTCGGGGCTTCGGCGAAGAGTCGCAATGACGCGAGCAGCTCGTCGTTGGATGGCAGTGGGAACGTTTACAACAGCTGGAAAGGATCCTCGAACGCATTCGCGATCATGGTAAACGTCGGTCTGAGTGGGTGGCTCTGACGTTCGACTCGGCATGAGCACGACACAAGACGAGCGAGCTCGGATGCAGCGAGGTGTGCAGCCGCATGAAGCGAGCGCCATCTCGCGAAGCCATCAGCCCTTGCTCGACGGCGAGCGTTCGTGATATTCGAAACGCGAAAGAACGGGCGAAATCAATGAAGAAACTTCGATGCGGAGTGGCGTTGTCGGTATCGGTTTCTCTCGGCACCTGTGTAGCCGTTGCGCTGGCGGCGCCGCCAGCAGCGAATAAGGGGGCCGCGCCCGGCGCAGCGAAAGCGGCTGAGAAGCCAGCAGCTGCGAAGCCAGTCGAGAAGCCAGCAGCTGCGAAGCCAGTGGAGAAGTCGGCAGCTGCGAAGCCAGCCGAGAAATCGGCGGCGGCGGGCGCGAAGCCAGCAGGCGAAAAGGCGACCGCGGGCGTCGGGGCGAACCTGGCCAGCGTGATGGCCGCGAACCCGTCCGCGTTTGCGCGAGCGCGGGAGACGATCGCTCTCTCGAGCTCGGAGCTGAGCAAGTTCGCGCCCGGGCTCGAGTTGAAGAAGGCATTGGTCGTCGATGCGGCGGGTCGCCCGGTGCTCTCGCAGCTCGTCGACATGAACGGTGACGACGAGCCCGACGAGCTCGTCTTCCAAGCCGACTTTGCCGCAGGTGAGGTCAAGCGTTTCCATCTGCGCCACGGCCAACGCCACCCCGCGGCTCCGGCCGAGTACAAGGTCTACGGCCGTTTCGTGCGCGAGCGGCACGATGACTTCGTGTGGGAAAACGATCTGGTCGCGCATCGCATGTACGGACCGGATCTGGAGACCTGGCAAAAAGATCCACTCGTATCGAGTGGCATCGACACCTGGTCCAAGCGCACCACCAAGCTGGTCGTCAACGAGTGGTACATGACCGACGACTATCACGTAGACAGCGGCCAGGGCGCCGACTTCTACGGCGTTGGAAAGTCGCGGGGGTGTGGTGGGCTCGGGGTTTGGGCGGGCGGCAAGCTGTACTCCTCGCGCAATTTCACTCGTTCGCGCGTGCTGGCAAACGGCCCCATCCGGCTCGTGTTCGAGCTCAGCTATGCTCCTTGGGACGTGCCGGGCGGAGCCCACATCAGCGAAACCAAACGCATCATTTTGGATGCAGGCACACCGTTCAACCGTTTCGAGAGCACGTTTACTGGCAGCAAAGGCGCGCTTTCGGTGGGCATCGGCATTGCCAAGCACGCGGGGGCCGTGTTGAACAACGAAGCCAGCTCGAGCTCGATGCGCGTCTGGGAGCCCGTCAAGGACAGCAAGGGAAACGCCAGCGGAAGCCTGGGCTGTGCCGTCGTGTTGAGCGCTGGTGCGCCGCTCGAAGCGCATAGCACTGAGCTCGACTACCTCGCGGTCACTCCCGCCGATTCGAATGGGCGCGTCGCGTATCGCGTGGGCTCGGTCTGGGATCGCGCAGGCCGTGTGCGAGATGCAGCGGCTTGGACCAAGACCGTGGAGAGTGCCGCGGCCAGCGCAGCGGTCCCTCTCCAGGTCATGATCGCGCCGGCCGCGGCCAAGTGAGCTAACGGCTCTTGTTGAATGCGTTCAGCTGCTCGAGCTCGCCGGGCGCAAAGCTGAAGCGCTCGGTGCTCTCTTCTTTGTGCACGGCGCTCAGTTGCAGCAAGAGCGCCGACGCTCCGGCGTCGCCGCTCGTGCGCGCCTTCTCCAGGTAGGCCACCGCAGTGCCCAAGGCGGCGCTTGCTCGACGCAGATTGCCCGTCGACAACGCCTGTCCCGCCTCGAGCAGCTGCTCGGCTACCTGTTGCCGCCAGATTAAAGCGGCCATCACATCGAAAAGCACGCGCCCAGCGCGTCATTTTGCGCTTGGCAGGCGTCGCCCGGGAAGACCCCGATGCCGTCGAAGCACAGCCAGTTCGCTGGATCGGCGGACAGCCCGGCCGTGCACAGGTTCAGGGCCGTGTTCTGCTCCAAACAGTACGGATAAATCTCGGTCACGAATTGCGTGGTGCCGAGGCACGAGCCGACGCAGCTCTCGAAGCTCGGCAGATCCGCGCAGCCGGATTGTTCGCTGGCACGGCAGGACAGCGCGCACTCGGCCTGGGCCGCTTGCTCTGCACCGCAGCGCGGGGACTTGGCATCGACGCTGATCGTGCTCGAACGCGCGCCTTCGGGCGAGAGCGTCCAGCTCAGGCTCTGACCCGCGCTGAAGTCCACGCCGAAGGCGAAATCATGCGCGCCGGGCAGGAAACGCGTGGGGCGTTGGTTGTTCGTGTCGCGCGCGAGCTTGTTCTTGCTGCCGTAGGGCACGTTCACGCTCACGCCGTTCTCGTTCTTGTAACCGAAGAACGCGGTCAAGGTGCCCTGCGGGTTCTCGGCCACGCAATCGAACACCGGCTTCACGGGCTGTTCGCCGCTGCCCTTCTTTTCGGCCTTGTCGAGGAACGGTAGGAAGGCGCTGGGGCGCACGTACAGGCTGTAGTCCTTGCACGACAAGCCGCCGAAGTACTCGACGCCGGCAACGTACGTCTTGCCGCAGTCCTCGAGCAGAATTGGACCGCCGGAATCACCGAAGCACGCGTTGGCGTACGGCGCGTGGCCATCGGTCTTGATCAAGCGCGCGCGATTGGCGGCGCTGTTCAGTCCGGGGTTCGGATCTTCCGGATGATTGTCAGCGAGCGTGGGCGAGCCCAAGGTGCGCGTCTTGCCCGTGCGCTGCACGCGGCCGCCAGCGCCGGTGGTCGGTGTGGGTGCGCTATTGGCGCCCCAGCCCGAGATCGTGACCTCTTGATTCGCTTTGAGTTGGTTGCGCGAGATGGGCAGCGGCGCGAACGGCAGCTTGCGATCCAAGTACACCACGCCGAGATCGGGATAGAACTGAGTCGCATCGAAGTCGGGGTGCTGCTCGAAAGAATCCGCCTGTGCCCAGGCGGAGGGCTGGCCCGGCGCGGGCGCCAGCATGCCGTTCGGCCCCGGGCCAAGTTGGCCGAAATCAGCCTGGAAATTGTCGCCGAAGTATACGAACAGCTGATCGGCGAAGACGTTCTGCAGGCAATGCGCCGCGGTAACCACCACACGAGACGCGAAATAAGTGCCGGTACAGGTGCGAGTGCCGAGTGAGCCGTTGGCGTTGATTACACTGGCATACAGCATGACCACTTGATTGGGTCCGTTCGCCTTGGACGGTCCGATGATCGCTTCGCTCGCTGAGCCCACATCCTGGTCAGCGGTGTCAGCGCCACCTGCACACGCTGCTGCAATCAAGCCGCTGAGTAGAACCGAACTGAATGCTCTGAGTTTCATGCGATGTCCTTGTGATCGTGGTCCCTACAAAAATCATAAACATAACTCAGGCGAGCTCCTCTTCGCTAGTGCCTTCCAACTTTCGGCGACGAATGCGCGACATGTGCATCGGTTGCGCTACTTGTTCATCGCGCTCTTCAGTCTGGTGCTCAGCGCGTTGCTCGTCCATCCGCGCTTCTGTCTTCGTCGTTCCGATTCGAGACGGAGGACGCGTCGGAATAAGACAACTCGAGCTTTGTCGAGCGCGTGGTCGCGTGAGCCGCTTGCGAGTTTCGGCGGCGAAATGGCGCTTTTGCGCGGCGTTTCAGGCTGGCCTCGCGCTTGCACTAAGCCCCTGCCGTGAAAGCTCTCGAACTCGATCCGCACTCGCTCATGGAACGCATTACCAACGTGCTCGGCGATTGCCTGGCAGTTGGTTCACTGAACCGTAGGACCGGCGCCCTGGGCGCGTATCTACCGCGCAGCACGCCGTGGAAAGAGCAGCTCGCTCGAGCTGCCGTGGGTGCAAACGCAGTTTTTCCCGGTGTGCGTCTGGGTGCGATTGCCGCGTTGCTCAGTGAAATATCGGCAGGTCGGCGCAACACGGCGCAGTTCGAGAATGTGTCGATCACTGCCGAAGAAGGTTCGACGGTCGTTTTTCAACGTTGTCCGTGGGACGAGCACGAAGTGCTGTTCGTCGTGCTACCGGACGACGGCGGAGGCGCGACCAACCTCGCCGTGCTGCGCGTCGTGCTCGAGTCCGTGCGGCGAGACGTCGCCATCGTGCGCGCGCCGCGCGTGGAAGAGCGCTGCTGGAACTAGCTGTCGCTCAAACCGTACGTAGCGGATCCCGATCCCGCTCCGAAACCAACACCTCGAGCTGCTCTCCCGCCAAGCTCTGTAGTCGTCGAGCGAATTCGGGCAAGTAGCCGCGTTCGGTGTGCGTGTGCTCCGACAGGATCACGCTCGAGCCGGCACGTAGTTTGGCAAGCACGTCGTGGTGACGCATCTCTCCGGTCACGAATAGATCCGCGGCCTGCACCTTTTCGAACAGGCTGCCGCCCGCGCCCGCGCACACGGCAATGCGCGTGAGCGGCGTGCCCGCGACATGCCTTTCGGCGCTCGCGACACGCACGCTGTCGAGTCCGAGGTGCAGCTTCAGGCGCGTCACGGCTTCGCTGAGTGAGATCGGAGCATCGAGCTCGAGCAGGCGCCCCGCACCGACGTTCGCGCGCGGCGGCGCGAGCAGCGGGTACAGGTCCCACGCCGGCTCCTCGTACGGGTGGTGTGCCGCGATCACGCGCGCCAGCTGTGGCAGCGCGGACCTCGGGCAACGCATCTCGAGCCGTGTTTCGGCCACGAATTCCAGCTTGCCGCGCTCACCCACGCTGGGCAGAGCGGCTTCGTTGCCGAAGAACGAGCCGCGCCCCGCAAGCTCGTAGCTGCATTCGGAGTAGTTGCCGATGCTGCCCGCACCGAGCTCACGCGACAGCGCGTTGCGTAATTCGGCGACGTGGGATTCGGGGACGAACACCACCAGTTTGAGCTCCGGCGTGGCCGTGGCCGCGATCAGCGGCGCACAGCTACCTGCTCCGAACGCGCGCGCGAGCCAGTCGTTCACGCCGCCCTGCACGGCGTCGAGCGCGGTGTGCGGCGAGTACACGGCAAGCCCCGCAGCCAACGCTCGCAGCAGCACGCGCTCCTCGGGCGAGCGTGCGCGTAAGCGCTTGAGCCCGCGAAAGAGCGGCGGATGATAGGCGACCAGCAAATCTGCCCCGCGCTCGATCGCTTCCTCGAGCACGATTTCACTCAGATCGATGCATAGGAACGCGCGCTCGATCGGGCGCGTGGCCGCGCCCAGCGGTTCCAAGAGCAGACCGGTATTGTCCCAATCCTCACTCAGATCCAGGGGTGCCAGGCGCTCGAGTAGCGCGCTCACTTCAGCCAGCGTTCGGCTCATGCGCGGCAGCATAGCGCCGGGAGCCGGCGCCAGGCTCGCCGTCAATCGCCGAAGCGGATATTGGCCGAGGAGGATTGGGTGAGGCGTTGCCGCGTGCTGGAGGCCGGATACTCCCGCAGCAGGCCCTCGCTCGGCACACCGAGCAGAATACGTTCCAGCTCTCTGGCCGACGCGGGCCGCTCGGCGGCGCGCTTCTTCAAGCACAGCATCACTGCGTCGTCCAAAGCGTCGGGGATCTGAAGATCCGGACGCGCGACCCGCAGTGGGCGTGGGATCTCGCGTTGATGCAGCTCGAGCAGCTCACGCCGGTTACGACCGCGGATGGGCAATTCACCGGTCAGGGCTTCGTACATCAGCACGCCGAAGGCATACAGATCCGTGCGCGGATCGACCGGAGCTCCGATGCATTGTTCGGGAGCCATGTATTCGGGCGTGCCCAGCGTGTAGCCGTCTTGGGTGAGCGATTCGGACTCGCCCAGCTTGCTCATGCCGAAGTCGAGCACCTTGATGCTGCCATCTTCATTGATGAAGATGTTCCCCGGCTTCAAGTCTCGGTGCACGATGCCGAGTTGATGGGCCGCGCTGAGCGCGTGACAGACCTGAATGAACATCGGGATGCCGTAGCCGGGCGCGAGCGGCCCCTGTGCCTTCAGGCGTTGAGCCAGGCTCATGCCGTGCAGCAGCTCCATCACCACGTAAATGGACCCGTCCGGCATCTGATCGAGGTCCAGCGTCTTGACGACGTTGGCTTGTTCGATCGAGCCTTGCACGCGCGCTTCACGACGCAGGCGCGCGATCTCGGAGGCGTCCACCGCTGCGGCGCCGCGCAAGACCTTGATCGCCACCTTGGCGCCGATCCCGACGTGCTCGGCCGCGTACACGGCGCCGATGCCGCCGGAGCCAATGCGGTGCAAAATTCGGTATTTTCCGCCCAAAGTCTCGCCGGCCAAATCGCCCGCGGCGTCGCGAAAGTGGCCGCGCGCCTCCAGCCCCCGCTCCAGGGCGGCGATGCGATTTTTCTCGAACACGCGTGAGGCGCGCTCTTCTTCGACCCGCTCGGTGAGTCGGCCGATGGCCGCGCCCGCGACGGTGCCAATCAAGGTAGCGATGGCCGCGCCCAGGTGACTGCCAGAGGCCAACACTGCGGCGCCGCAGCTCAGCCCGCCGGCGGTTCCACCAAGTAGCACGCGGTGCCGGCGTGGCGCGACCCAGCGAACGCGGTAGCGGCACTCGCTGCCACCCTTGGCCAGACATACGTCGTGCTCGATCGTGGCCTCAGCCAGACCCCAAATGCGCGGCATGGAGCCGAGCTCCGCGCGCCGAGTCATACACAGCAGAGGGTCACTTTGGTCCGCTTCCAGCTCGGGGCGGGGGCGATACACGAGCTCGGCCTTGCCGCGCTCGAGCTGCACCAGTTCGTACGCGCCCACGCGCGTCGACTCGGCCGAGTTTGCGGCGAGGTAGCGATACGCATCTTCCGGTACGGAAGCGACGCGCAAGAGTCGCACGTAGGCGCCCAAGGTTTCCGGATGGGTGGTCCAGCTGCCGCGGCTCGCGAGTGCGTCGTCGCCCAGCGCGGTGGCGAGGGCGGCGAGCGTGCGCCGCGTGGCTGCCAGCGACAGCCAAGCCGAGTCGTCGTCGACCAGCGTGGGCGGAACGCCCACGGTCGCGAGCAGAGCCCGTACCGCGCTATCGCCGCGCTCGTCGCGCAAGCGGAGGAGGTAGGGCTTGAGCATCGTGATGCGCAGCTCTTCGCGCCCGGCGCCAGAAGGCGGGAGGACGCGCTCCATACGAGCGGCCCGAGACGAGTTGTTCACGCTCGTTCCTCGGACGATATCTTTGGCACGCGCCGCATGCTGGTGAGCGATCTTAACACCCTGTCCTCGGAGCCGCTGTTGGGTCAGCCCTCGGGGTTACAAACGGCAGCATAGCTGCCAGAAGTAGCCCTGGGCCTTGAACGAAACCGCTTTTTTCTTGCTTCGGCGCTGTTGCGCTCTGGAGCGCGACGGCCGAGGGGCCAAAGCTCGCACCCTCGGTTTCGCTATTTTGCTGAACGGGCGCGGAGCTTTACGAGCGCCGGGACTTGGCACAATCTTCCGCCACGGCCGCAGCTGTCGGGGCTCGCGCGTCTAGGAAGAGAAGATCATGCAGCTCGGAATGGTAGGTCTTGGTCGGATGGGTGGGAACATGGTCCGGCGTTTGATGGACAACGGCCATCAATGCGTCGTGTTCGACGTGTTCGCGGACAGTGTGGCAAAGCTTGCCGCCGAGGGCGCCACCGGGGGCACCACCCTGGCGGATTTCGTGCACAAGCTGAACAAGCCCCGCGCGGTCTGGTTGATGGTGCCCGCCGCCCACGTCGACTCCACGATTCATCAGCTGCTGGAATTGCTCGAGCCGGGAGACATCATCATCGATGGCGGCAATTCGCACTACCAGGATGACATTCGCCGCGGGCAGGAGATAGCACCCAAGGGTCTCCACTATGTGGACGTCGGCACGAGCGGCGGCGTGTGGGGGCGTGAGCGCGGCTACTGCATGATGATCGGCGGCGAAGGCGAGGTCGTGCAGCGGCTCGACCCGATCTTCCGCACCTTGGCGCCCAGCATCGACAGTGCGCCGCGCACCGCGGGCCGCCCCGAAGGCAAGGGCACCGCCGAACACGGCTACTTGCACTGCGGACCCGTGGGCGCCGGCCACTTCGTGAAGATGGTTCACAACGGTATCGAGTACGGGATCATGGCGGCGTACGCCGAGGGACTCAATATTTTGCACCACGCCAACGCCGGCAAGGGCGTACGTGCCAATGACGCCGAGACCAGTCCGCTCAAGCACCCCGAGCACTACCAATACGACATGGATCTGGGGGAGATCACCGAACTTTGGCGGCGCGGCAGCGTGATCAGCTCCTGGCTGCTCGATCTCACCGCTGCGGCCTTCGCCAAGAGCCCGGGGCTGGCCGAGTACTCGGGCCGTGTTGCCGACTCGGGCGAGGGCCGTTGGACGATCCAGGCGGCCGTCGATGAATCGGTGCCCGCACACGTGCTCACGGCGGCGGTGTACGATCGCTTCGCCTCTCGCGGCGAGGCTGATTTCTCGAACAAGGTGCTGTCGGCCATGCGCTTTGGCTTCGGCGGGCACGTCGAAAAGAAGGGCTGAACATGAGCGACGTAAACAGCGACGCGTTCGTGCTCTTCGGCGCCACGGGCGATCTCGCGTTCAAGAAGATTTTCCCGGCGTTGCACTCGATGATCAAGCGCGGCAACTCGCCGGGCACGATCATCGGCGTATCCCGCGGCGGCTCGAGCTTGGAAAAGCTGCGTGAGCGCGTGCGCGAGAGCATCAAAGAGTTCGGCGGGGGCGTAGACGAAACCGCGTTCCAAACCTTGTGTCAAAACCTGCGCTACGTGGACGGTGATTACCGCACGCCGGAGCTGTTCAGCAAAATCCGTGAAGCGCTGGGTGAAGCCAAGCGCCCGCTGTTTTACCTGTCGATCCCGCCCAGCGTGTTCCCGGAAGTGGTGGAGCTGCTCGGCTCCACCGGCTTTTCCAAGGTCTCGCGCGTGGTCGTCGAAAAGCCCTTCGGACGCGATCTGGCCTCTGCCAAGGTGCTGAACAAGACCCTGCAAAGCGTGTTCAAGGAGTCGTCGATTTTCCGCATCGACCACTTCCTGGGCAAAGAGCCGGTGCAAAACTTGCTCTATTTCCGCTTCGCCAACTCGCTGTTCGAGCCGATTTGGAATCGCAACTACGTGGCCAGCGTACAGGTCACGATGGCCGAGTCGTTCGGCGTCTCGGGCCGCGGCCGCTTCTACGAAGAAGCCGGCGCGATCCGCGACGTCGTGCAGAATCATTTGCTCGAGGTGGTCGCGTTCCTGTCCATGGAGCCGCCGCCCGCTGGCGACCGCGAGGCGCTGCGCGACGAGAAGACCAAAATCTTCAAAGCCATTCGTCCGCTCACGCCCGATCACATCGTGCGTGGTCAATTTCGCGGCTATCGCAACGAAGAAGGCGTGGCCCGCGACTCCACGGTCGAGACGTTCGCGGCGCTGCGCCTGCACATCGACTCTTGGCGCTGGTCGGGCGTACCGTTTTACGTCAGAACCGGTAAGAATTTGCCGGTCACCGCCACGGAGGTGCTGGTCGAATTTCATCGTCCGCCGCACCAAGTGTTCTCCGAACCGCTCGCCGAACGAGCCAACTACGTCCGTTTCCGGCTCGGCCCGGACTTCGCCATCGCTATCGGCGCTCGCGCCAAGCACCCGGGCGAAGCCATGGCTGGCGACAACGTCGAGCTCTACCTCTCCAACCAAACCGCCACCGAGATGGGCGCGTACGAACGGTTGATCGGTGACGCCATCAAGGGTGACGCGAACTTGTTCGCCCGTGAAGACGGCGTGATCGCGGCCTGGCGCATCGTCGAGCCCATCCTCGGTAACGCAGCGCCCATTTACGAGTACGAGAAGGGCACTTGGGGTCCTGGCGACGCCAATCGCCTGCTCGCTCCGGGCAGCCGCTGGCACGACCCCGTGAAGACGCCCAAGCCGTAGTCCGGTCAGAGCCCGCTTCGTTCGCACTCAGTTGTGGACGAAGTGGGTTCGACGGGTGAGCTGTGCGCGGTCCGTCATGCGCTGAAGCACGCATATTGGATCCCTGAATCTCGATTGCGACAGTCCATGATCGGAGCGCCAGAGGTTTCAGTGCACGCCTCGCACAAACCTCGGCGATTCGCGCACGATCCCGCCCGAAATCGTGGAAAACGGCTGCCTGGCATGCGCGATGCAGTTGAGCTGGGTCGAGGCGTTACGGAGCGTTCTCCCCTCACGCTCCGTAGACGCTTCCCTTATTTGCTTACTGACGCCTCACTTCTAATGCGGCCGCGAGCTCTTCCGCTCGCGGCCGCCCTTCTTTTGTGCGAGCGAGTTGCGGTGGGACCTTCGCCGTGACTGATCGCTTTCAGCGGTCCGAGCGTTTGTAGTGCGCGGACCTACCCTGACTGAAGGGTCGCGCTGTGCGGCACGGCCCTGGCACAGCTAGTAAGGAAAGTCCGCGATTTTTGGCGGGTGGTGCGCATGCGGCCGCCTGGCACGTGGCGTGCTTTCTGAGGGACGGACACAACCTTCGGAGGCTAGATCAATGCGCGCTCACTTCACCTTTGCTTCGCTCCTGGCCTTCGCTCTCTGTGGCTTGGCGTCACGCCCTGCACACGCCCAGAGCACCTGCAGCGCGGACTCCGATTGCGTCAAGGGTTGGACGTGCCAGGTCAGTGGCAGTTCCGGGTGTACGTCCCCTGCGTGCGCGCCCGGCGAAAAATGCGACCCGCTACCGAGCGACTGCACGAGCGTGGAATACAAGTCGTGCCAGCCAGGCGCGTGTCACGTCGACAGTGACTGCGCGGTCGGCATGGTCTGTTACACGCACACCGAGAGCGACTGTGCGCCGAATGCTTGCGCCTCCGGCCAAGCCTGCCCGCCACCGTCTTGTGAAACCAGGACCGAGAGTGCGTGCGTGCCGCGCTACGTCCTGCCGTGTACCACCGCGAGCGACTGCGGCGCTGGCTTCTCTTGCGAATCTGCCGGCGAGCAATGTGCTTGCAGCGGCAGCGCGGGCAGCGCGGGCGGGAGTGAGGCTCCGAGCGACGGCAGGACGCCGCTGCCGGATCCCGTGCCGACGCCCGCGGAAGAGTGCGTGTGCGAGCCGTCGAAGGAGCTGCGCTGCCATGCTGTGAGCGTGGATTGCGGAAGTGACGGGGATTGCCCGCGCGATTGGAGCTGTGCGGCGGTCGGCGCCACTACCGACTGCGCGAGCACACCGACGCCGGAGCCGACTCCCGGCGGGAACGCCCAAGGTGGCAGCGCTTCAGGCGACGGCACCCCGCCGCCGGATTGTCGCCCTTCGCAGGTCATCAAGCAGTGCGTGCCGCCGTACTACGCCTTGGTCGAAGGCGCCCATGGCGTCGAGCGCGACGACGCGGGCGGCCCCCAGGCGGGCGGGGACGTAGCCTCCGGCTCGGGCAATCCTGCTATCCCGCCCAGCGCCGAGAGCGGCGATGGCGATGCGACGTCGAGCGCCGGTTGCTCGGTCGCGTACGGCTCGCAGACCGGCTCCACGCTGGCGGTGCTCGGCATGCTGGGTCTGTTCGGCGCGCTGCGCCGTCGGCGCGCTCGCTGAGCGGTGAGGCGAGCGTCTCGTGCTCGCACGCGTTGCACGACTGCCGCCTGAGCGGACAGCCGTGCATCTGCGCGCACGCTGAGCCCGAAGATGCACGGCGAGCAGTCTCGGGAAATGCCATGCCGCCATAAGTTCCCGTCCTGGCCACCTGCCCGGACGATCGGGCCGTTGCTGCGACGTCGCTCCGCCTGCGCAGACAGCCATGCACCGAAACGTCGAAAGACGATTCAATGAGTCTCGATTGCTACACCTGTGATCGGCCTGCCAGGCCTCTCGCTTGACGGTAACTGTGCAACCCTCGGGTTTCGAGCTGATCCCTCGCAAAAATAGGGTGCGCGGAGAGCTGGCACGCGCAATGCAATAGCTGAGGGCGAGGCGCCGCGGCACGTTCCCTCCCCATCACCTCTGCCCGTGAGTGCCTCACTAACTACACAGCGGCCGCGAGCTCCCCTCTCGCGGCCGCGTTCCTTTTGTACGTCCGAGCCGCTCGTTGCAAGTGTGCGCGCCGGCGAACGGGCGAGCGAGCTCAGCGCGAGGCGACTAACCGGGTGTCTCGCGCTTGGTGCCCGTTTTCTTCGCGACTCGAGGGCGCTTCTTCTTCGTGACTCGAGCGCGCTTCGCCCGGCGTTCTGCCAACAGCGCGACCGTCTCTTGGGCGCGGACTTTGGCGATGGCAGCGATCAGCTTCGTGGGAACGGGCTCTGAGAGCGGGAAGCGAATCGTGCCCTTGCGCAGCTCGTATCCAGCGAGCTCCCGTTCGAAGGTCGAGATCACCTGTTTGGTCGCGGGGTAGAGCGAATAGTGCTCTTTCCAACCAGCGAAGTAGATGACTGCGCTGCCCTCGAGCTTCAACGTGGGGATCTGATAGCTGATGGCTTCCTCGCCATCGGGTACCGCCTTGCGGATCGCGCTACGAACGCGCTGCAGCGTCGTTCTCGTGGCCTTGGGCAAGGTCGCGAGATACTCCGCGACGGATTTGAAGTCGGTGTTGGCCATGGCCATCAACTCATTGTCGTCTCATTCGACGAGCATCGTCACTTGAACGGCGCGGGCGTACAGCCGCGGCCGCGACAGCCCTCGACGTCGACACCGAACGCGTGGGCCTCGCGCTTGGCCCAACAACCGCGGGCCGTCGTGTCCTCTTCGTAGTCGAACACGTGCGCTCCAGGGGTCTCGTTGTAGAAGACTCGGGTTTGCAGGATATGCTCGGAGTCGATCTTGATGCGCGCGTGAAAGCGGTAGTGATTCCGTGACGCGGTTTCGCTCTCGTAGGCTTCGGCGGGCGCGTCGAAGAACACGCGGGCTTTGAGTGTGCAACCCTCACCGGTGAGCAGGACGCGCGAAAACTCGTGCTTGTGCACCCGGGCGGCAAATTGCTGTTCTTGCTTCCAGGCAAAAGCCAGCGCGGGCACGAGCAGCGCGGCGCTGACGATGATTGATCGGGCAAAACACCGGTGCATGCTCGCGCGAGCGTGCACCCTGACCCGACCCGGCGCAACCGAGTTCTAGCTGCTTTCGACTCGCGGGCGCCGTGCTATGCGCTCGAGCCGCATGGAACGTAGGCTTCTAGGGAACCCGCTGTTGATCGGCTTGCTGGTAGTGGCGTGTGGCAATGCTCAGCAACGCGGCGCAAGCAAGAACGAGCAGACCGGCGGCCTGGGCGGTGCTGGTCTCGCTGGCGGCGCGAGCTCGGCGGGAGCGATGGCGTCTGCCGGTACGCTGAACGGCGGCGCTGCGAACGGCGGCATTGCGAACGGCGGCGCTGCGAATGGAGGCGAGTCCGGCTTGCAAGCTAGCGCTGGCACACCGAACGGCGGCAACGGCAACGGAGGCTCGACGGCGGAGCAAGCACCGGCCGGCGCGAGCGGCTCAGACCCGACCGCTGGCGCCGCCGGCGGAGACGACCCCGCATGCCAGAACGGTTGCCCAACCCGAAACATCGTCCAGCTGACCACGGGCGACGCACACACGTGCGCGCTTTTGGCGGACCATTCCCTCAAGTGTTGGGGGAATGCCAGCTTCGGCGCGCTCGGCTACGGCCCGGGCACCTGGGAGGAGCGGCGCTTACCGAACACGGTCGGAACGGTGCCCGTCTCGAGCGATCCTCAGGTGTACCCCACACAAATCGCGGCTGGTGCGCCTCAGACCTGCGCGCGCCTTTCCGATGGTTCGCTCAAATGCTGGGGCAGCAACGGCTACGGCGCCTGCGGCAACGGGATTCACGATGACAATGGGAGTGTCAGCTGGGTTCCGGGCGCTGCCCTCAGTGTCACGAACGAACCGGGTATGACGGTCAAAGAGGTCGCGGCCGGCAACGACCGCACCTGCGTGATCCTCTCGAACGGCGGCATCAAATGTTGGGGCAACAATCAATGGGGGCAACTCGGGTATGGCAACCTCGAAACCATCGGGGACGATGAGCTGCCCTCGGCCGTTGGCGAAATTGCCGTCACCGAGGAGCCCGGCGTGAAGACCACACAACTGGCGCTCGGGTTCCGTCACACCTGCGCGCTGCTCGCGAATGGTTCGGTGAAGTGCTGGGGCGAAGACTTCGAAGGGCAGCTAGGGCTCGGCAAGTACGACGTGATCGGGGACGACGAGCTGCCGTCGGCCGCGCCTGCGGTCAGCCTTTCGTCCGATCCGAGCGTGAAAGCAGTGCAGATCGCCGCCGGCTACGTTCACACCTGCGCGCTGATGTCGGACGGCTCCGTCCGCTGCTGGGGCGCATCCCCCGGGATCGGTGCGGCCGTGGTGACCCAGATCGGCGACGACGAGCTGCCTTCGGCATGGCCAGCGGTAGCGATTGGCGCGCCCAGCGGCGTGACGGTGACCCAAATCGTCGCGGCAGGCTGGCACACCTGCGTTCGTCTCTCCGATGGCACGGCGAAATGCTGGGGCCAGAGCGAAAAGGGCGAGCTCGGCTACGGCAATGCTTCGACCATCGGGGACGATGAATCTCCCGCGTCGGTGGCAGCGATCCGCGTGACCGTCGACGCCGCCGCTCGCGTCGCGTCGCTTTCTGCCGGCATATACACGACGTGCGCAGTGCTGTCGGACGGCACGGGCAAGTGTTGGGGCTCCAACCGCTGGGCTCAGCTCGGCCTCGAGTACTTCGACGACATCGGCGACGACGAGCTGCCCGCCAGCATCGACGCCTTCGAGCTGTTCAAGCCTTAGCAGGCCGAGCTTCGAATCGGCCAAGCGTGCAGAGCGGACTAGCGCAAGCCTCGCTTTGCGCTAAACTGTAAATGGAATCACATTCCGAATAATGGAACGCTCTGGAACGGTCGACAAAGCCCTACGTGTCCTGTCAGTGCTGCACCAAGCCCGTGCGCCACTTTCGCTGGCGGAGCTGTCGCGCGCGCTGTCCATCCCCAAGCCGACCACGCATCGCTTGCTCGCCTCGCTGCTCGAAGCAAGCTTGGTCGAGCAACAGTCGGACGCGCGCTACGCCCTAGGCGTAGGGCTGGTGCGGCTCGGGCTCGGCGCGCTCGCGCTCGATCCAGTGGTGCGCGCCAGTCAGGTCGAGCTGGAGCGCGCCGCGCACGAGCTCGGGGAGACATTCTTCTTGGTCAAGGCTCGGGGTGGTCGCTTGGTCGTGCTGAGCAAGGTCGAGGGCACGGGCATGCTGCGCGTGGCACCGGACGTGGGCTCGGAAGTGCCGGTCGAGGTCACCGCGAGCGGGCGCTTGTACATGGCGTTTGCGCCCGAGCTGCTCGCGGGCAACCCGGGAGCTTCCCGCGTGTCCGCGACGGCCGTCAAACGCGCGCGCAGCCGCGGCTACGACGTGAACGAGGCCGAGTGGTTGCCGGGGCTGAGCGTGGTCGCGGCACCCATCTTGTCGAACGGCGAGCTCCTGGGCTGCGTCACCTGCGCCGGCCCTGCGGTGCGGCTCACGGGGCCGCGCCTGAAAACAGCCATTTTGGCCGCCCGTGGCGTGGCCGAGCGCGTCTCGCGCAGCTTGCAAGGAAGGTAACGGAGCAATGAACAAGGCAGTTTCAATCGACGGCCAGCTGGTGGCCGAAAAAGACGCGAAGATCTCGGTGCTGGACCATGGCCTGCTCTACGGCGACGGCTTGTTCGAAGGGATCCGCGTGCGCGCGGGGCGCATCTTCCGCCTCGAGCAGCACCTGGCACGGCTCGAGCTCGGCGCGCGCGCCTTGGGTCTCGACTTGCCCTTCGACGGCGAAGGGCGGGCGCGCATCGTGCGCGAGACCGTGCGCGCCTTCGCTCAGAAGGAAGCCTACGTTCGCTTGCTGGTGACGCGCGGTGAGGGGCCGCTCGGCGTCGATCCCTCGACTTGCAAGCAACCGACGCTGGTGTGCATCGTGGCCGAGATCGGTTTGTACAGCGCCGAGCAGCGCGCCCAGGGCCTGACCCTGATCACGTCCAGCTATCGTCGCCCGAGCCCAGACGTGCAAGACGTCGCCATCAAGACGCTCAACTATCTGGGGTCGGTGCTGGCCAAGCAAGAAGCCAGAAGGCAGGGCGCGGACGAGGCGCTGCTGCTCAATCAGAGCGGTCGCGTGTCCGAAGCCTCGGTCGCCAATATTTTCGTCGTACGTGGCCGCACGCTCTCGACGCCCCCCGCGCTCGATGGCTGTTTGGAGGGCATCAACCGCGGGGCGGTGCTGGAGCTAGCCCGAGAATTCGGCTTTTCCGCCGGCGAACGCTCGCTCGGCCGACGCGATCTGTTGGCGGCGGACGAGGTGTTCTTGACCGGTTCGGGCGCGGGGGTGGTCGGTGTGCGCAGCTTGGACGGTCGCGCGATTGGTCGTGGTCGGACGGGCGAGGTCACGCTCGAGCTCGAGCGCCGTCACCGCGCGCTTGCGGAGAGCGAAGGCCCGGTCACGGTGCCTTGAGCACGCAGGGCCGCCGCCGCTAGCATGCACAGCAGCGGCGTCACCACCAAGTGGTAGCGGTCTTCACCGAAGAACACCACATGCGTCAGCGCGGTCACCGCCAAGAGCGAGAGCAAGTAGCCGCCAGCGGCCCCTTGGGCGGGCCGCCCCGGAATGGGCAGCGCCGCGAGCACCGGCGTGAGCACCGCCAACAGATAGAACGGGTGGTCGTCGCTGAGCGCTGCATGAGCCGCCACGCCCAGCACCAGGGCCACCAGCGCGAGTTGCGCGAAAAACGCGGGGCGCGCGCGCCTGTCCCAGCGCGGCAAACCGACCGCCGAAAAAGCAGCGATCGCGAGCAGCAAGCGGTGAAACGCCGTCAGCAGCTCACGCGCCGCGACGCGCCGTGGCTCGGGCCAAGAATCCGGGTCGGCTTCGTGCAGATACTCGACCGCAAACGACTCGTGATCGAAGGTTTGCGCGAGCTTTAGCGGCGCGAGTGCAAGCCAACGCCAGGGAGCGGCTGCGATTTTCTTGCGCCCAACCTCGCCCCAGCAGCGATCTTGTTGCACCTGGCCGGTCACGATCGGACAGCCGTCGGCCCCTCGCAGTGTCTGAAACCGGCCGCTCTCGGTGATCGCGCCGATGGCCAGGTTCCAGCCGCCGTTGGTCGAGACCAACGCGCAGCCGTCCAAACGCTGACAATTGCGGATCGTCCAGGGCAGCACGACCAAGAGCGCGACCGCGCTGGCCGCTACCGCGCGCGCGGCGGCCTGCCACAGCGGTTTGGGCTGCGTGAAGATCAAGAGCGGCGCGGCCAGCAGGCTTGCCGGTCTGACGAGCGTGGCCACACCCAACAGTGCGCCGGCGTAGACGATCGCTTGCCACTGGCCACGAAAGTGCAGGGCTGCCAGCGCCGCGCCGACCAAGAGCAGCGCCGCGAGCGGCTCGGTCATCACCACTGCCGAATACACAATCAGGCCGGGGTGCATGGCGCACAGGCCGGCCGCTACGCGCGCGCGATCTCGGCTCAGGTAGTAGCGCGCGACGCGATGCAGGGCGGCCACCAAGAGCGCGCCGGTGACCGCGTTGACCACCGGCGCGACCACCAGCTCTGCCCCGAAAATACGGTAAAAGAAGCCCAATATGGCGCTGTAGCCGACGGGATAGTGGACCCAGGGCTTCCACAGCAAATGCCCATGTGAGAGCACGTCTTCGGAGTAGCCGAGGCCACGTGCGATGCGCGCCGCGCCAAAGTGATAATAGTGCCCGTCCCAAACGGGCTCTTTGGCCCAGGCGATGGCCACGAACAAGCGTGGCAAGAGCGCTGCCATGAACGCCGCCAACGTGAACGCCACGTCGCCGGACAATAGCCCAGCGTCCCTGACGAGGGGCCGAACGACCCCTCGCTCGCCCGCGCCGTTCAAGATTCTTGATCCCCGTCGCTGAGCGCTCGCCATTCGCGCAAGCGTCGGAGGTAGGTCTTGGACACCTGAGTCGGGTCGAGCTTGAGAAACTTGGCCAACTGCTGCACGAAGCCGCGCGTGTAGACCAGCGCTGGCAACTCCGCGTAGCGCTCGGCCTCGATGGCCTGCAGATGCGTGGACGAAATTTTGGTCAGCTTCGCGATCTCGCTCAGCTCGATGCCCTGAGATTCCCGCACTTTGCGCAGCAAGGTGCCGGTGAACTCGGTCTCGCCGTTGATCTCCCGGGCCAGCTCTTTTTGCAGCATGGAACGCTCGGCTTCGAGCGCGCTGTCGAGCGCGGCGTTGCGCTTGGGCAGCTCGGCCTGTTCGGCCGGGAACACGGAGGCGTCGTAGGCCTTGCGCCGCAGCGGATCGAGCAAGGTGTCGTGCGCTTCCTCGACCCGCGCTTGCTCGGCGCGCAGTTGCTCACCTTTCAGGAGCGAGGTCAGCGGCAAACTGCCGGGCTGATACAGCTCGCGCTGGCGCTTGTAGGCGCGCCTCAGATCTTCGTCGCTGGCGCTCTGGTGTGTCCAGAGCACATCGTACAGATTCGGATCGCCTGGGATCAAAGATAGCGCGCGCACGGCGGGCTGTTGCTCGCGCGTGGTGCTCAAGGCCAGCACGCGCCGGGCGATGCGCTCCAGGTTGCGCGCGCTCTTGCTGGTTGGACTGTCGATCAAGAGCGGCCGGCGGTGCACGACGCTGAGCCACACCGCGTCGTCCTGCTCGATGTGACCTACGTAGTCGTAGTTCACGCCCAGATAGCGCTCGGCCATGTCGCACATGGCTGGACCGAGCTCGGTATCGCCGCGTAGGCGGCCGTTGTTCACCACCAGGCGCGGTCGCAGCTTGCTGAGCTCGGCGGCCGCAAGCTCGCCCAAAGTGGAGTCGTAGCGCGCCACGGCGCGCACCAAGTCTTGCGGCGGCGGCAGCGGCCCGAGCTCGGCCTCTGCGCGCTCCAGCAGGCGCATCTTGAAGCGGTCCTTGGCCAGCAAGCGGCGCATCACGCGTTGGAAGAGCGCGCGCGCGAAGCGATACGTGGCCTCGATGCTGGGCGGCTCGGGGGACGCGACCGTGATGCCGATGTCCGCGCCCAAGAACAAGTCGAGCGTGGCGGGGCCCGTGCCTGCACCGAGATCGATGATCACGTAGTCGATATCGAGCTTCTGCACCTGGCGTGCCCAGCGCGGTTTACGGCCGGGCCGCACGGGCACGGGTGAGCCGATGCGGTAGCCTTGCGGCACGAGCTGCAGACCGGGCACCTGCGTCGGCAGGGCGACCAGAGTCTCTTCTTCTTCGTCTTCGCTGCTGCTCGGCGCGGTGTTGGGCAAGTCGATGCCGAGCACGGTGTGCAAGGCGGCGCCCGCTGGATCGGCATCGATCAGCAAGACCGAACGGCCGAGCTGGGCCACGTACACGCCCAGGTTGGCGGCGAGCACGCTTTTTCCGACGCCGCCGCGGCCGCCGCCCACGGCGATCGTGCGCCGCACGCCCGGAGGCGGCGCGATGCCTTGGGAGGAATCGGGAGAGTAGGTTGGCGGCGAGACGTCCGACATACGGGAGGCTGCGATTTACATGACTCGTGCTGCCTTCGCCATCCGAACAGCCCCGGATCGCCACGCTGACGTCGACGGGCCGCGTCAAAATTACCCAGGATCTTGGCAATTGGCCGGCAAAGCGCGGAAATCGATAACGAAAGGCCGCGGGCGCGCGATCCGCCTTCCAAGACCGCCCAGGTCGAGACTACGCTCGGCCCCGCAATGTTCAGCCTGCGCTTGGCTGGGGCAGCCCTCGGTTTTGCCCTGTTAAATTCTCAGTTGACCACCTGTCGCTCGCCCGGCGAGGGAGGCTCGGAAGCGGCTCCCGCGCACACCGAGGTGAAGGACGTGACGCTTCCCGGGGTGGACACCTCGGAGCTGACCGGTCGCGAAAAGGCCGACTGGTCGCGGGACGTCTCGGATCTGCTCGCGCCTTGCCCGGATCAGCCGGTGAGCTTGGCCCAGTGCGTGAAAGAAAATAGAAACTGTAAGCAGTGCCTGCCTGCGGTGAATTTCCTGCTCAAGCAAGTACGACGCGGGCGCCCGCGCGCTCAGATCGAAGCCGCGTACCGCAACCGGTTTTCGCCTGATGCGGTGCAGAACATCGAGCTGCAAGATTCACCCGCCAAGGGGCCGACTGGCGCGCCGGTTTTGATCGTGGAGTTCGCGGACTTCGAATGCCCGCACTGCGCCGCGACACGGCCCATGCTCGACGAGCTGGTCAAGCGCTACGACGGGCAAATTCGCTTCGTGTACAAGAATTTCCCGCTGCAAAGTCACCAATACGCCGAAAAAGCGGCGCGTGCGGCGTTGGCCGCGCACAAGCAGAACAAGTTCTGGGAGATGGAAGTCGCGCTCTTCGACAACCAGACGAATCTGCAGCCGTCGGTCGTGGAGCAGCTGGCGAAATCGATCGGGCTCGACATGCCGCGCTTCCAAAAGGATTGGGAGAGCGAGGCCGTGGCCGATCTCGTGTCGCGCGATCGCAAGCAGGGCGAACGCTTGGAGCTGTCCGGCACGCCGACCATCTTCATCAACGGCCGCAAATTCGAAAGCGCCGGCGAGTTCAAGGAAGACCTCGAAGAGTGGGTTCTGCTCGAGATCAAGCTCTCGGGTGGCAACGCAACGCCGCACGTGGCCGAAGCTGCACCGAGCAACGCGGCTCCCAGCGCTAGCGCTGCGCCAGCGGGCTCGGCCAAAGCCGCCGTCAAAGATCAAAAGCCGCGGTCGCCGCTTTGAGAGGCGTTAGCGCCGATCACGGCTGTTTTCCCAGCGGGCGTCACTATCCGGGTATTGCGCACCTGCTGCGCATCGTCGCGGCCGGCTTGGTCGATGAGTTCGCGGCGGACCACGCGGTGCATGGCCTTCACTTGGTGGCGATCGACACGGAGACCACGGGTCGCGATCCGCTCACCTGCCGCGTCGTCGAGGTCGCGTGTGTGTTTTGGCGCGACGGCGGCGTCGTCGAACGAAAGAGCTGGCTGGTCAACCCGGGTTGTCCCATCCCGCAAGAAGCCTTCGAGGTGCACGGCATCGGCGATGAGCAGGTGAAGGACGCGCCGCCTTTCTCGGCCATCGTGTCCGAGCTGTTCGAGTGCCTCGCGGGCCATGTGCCGATGGCCTACAACGCCGAATACGATCGCAAGGTCTTGACGGCCGAGCTCGGCCGTCTGGCTAGTCTCCCGGCCATTGCTCCGCCCGCCTTCAAGAAGGGTGTCGAGTGGGTCGATCCCTTGGTCTGGGCGCGTGAGCTGCAGAAGCTCGAAAAGAGCCGCGCGCTCGGCGACGTCGTGCAACGCCTGGGCATCGTGCTCGAAAATGCTCATCGTGCGGCCGCCGACGCCGAGGCCACGCTGCACGTGTTCGCGGCGTTCATGGCCGATACGCGGGTCCCGAAGGCGTACGGTGCCCTGGTCCAAGAACAGCGCCGTCTGGCGCGCGCCTTCGAAGACGAACGCGGCTGGCGCTTTCGCTAGTCTTTAATGCAATGTGAACGCCGGTACGCGCGGCGCTCACCCCGCGCGCTTGGAATCGAGTCTCGATTAGTGAGAAGGTACCCGAGGAGGGAAGATGGCATCCCAAGTCTTCGTCGTTCCGAATTCGGGTGGCAATGCTCTGCTCGCCTGTCTGCTGCTCGTGCCGGCTGCGCTGGTGGTAATTCTCGCCGTGGTCTTTTGGCCGCGGCCCCTGCGTATCCAGGTCACGCCCCAGGAGCTGAAGGTGAGCGGTAGTGTCTACGGGCGTACGTTCGCGCGCGGCGACCTGGAGCTCGAGGACGCGCGCGTCGTCGATCTCGGCCGCGAGCGAGCGCTGGTTCCCGCACGGCGCAGCAACGGGGTGGCTCTCGCCAATTATCAGGTGGGCTGGTTCCGTTTGAAAAATGGTCAACGGGCGCTGTGCTTTCTGACCGCCCGAGACAAGGTCCTCTACCTGCCCACGAAGAATAGTTTCGTTCTGCTGCTCAGTGTGTCCGAGCCGGACCAGCTGTTGGCAGCCCTGGGAACGTGAGAACGATGCGGCGAACCGCGGGCTAGGCCGTGCGCCACGGGCAAAGCCCGGGGAAACGCCTGGCTTCGCTCTGGGGGCTTTTCGGCCGCCGCTGTCGTAAGGGGCGGGAACGCGCTACGGTAGGCTGGCACCCATGCCTCAACGCGTACCCGTCAAGATTGGTGATCAGCTGTTCCAACATGAAGATGGCGCGTCGTTCGGCGCTGTAGTCGGCATTCACGAACACGAGCTGCTCGTGGAGATCGAAGGCGTCGGGCAAGCCGTGCTGCCAGGCATCGCCATCAAAGCCGTGCACGACGGGAAGCTGATCGTCGATCTGAGCCAGTTGCCCCCGCCGCTGCGCACGTCGATCAAGCACGCCCACGATCGCGAGACGGAATAGTCGCAAGTCAGTCAGCGGCCTTCGAGCAGGGCCGGGGCCGCTTCAGGGCGTCAATACGGCTCGGAAACGCACTCGGTTCTCCATCACCTTGGCGAAGGCCTCTTCGGCTTGTTCCAGCTTGAAGCGCTCGATGCGTGGACGGACACCGCTGAGCGCACTGAAGCTCAGCGTCTCCTCCGAATCCATGGCCGTTCCGCTGGGCCAGCCGGCGACGGTCTTACCGCTGAGCAGGCTGAACGCCGAGAGCGAGACCGGATCTTGCGGTGCCGCGATGATCAGCAGCTTGCCTCGCGATTTCAAGCCTCCGAGCGTGCTGGCCATGGCCTCGGCGTTGGGCGCCGTGGCCAGCACCAAATCGGCCCCGCCGAGCTTCTGCAAGCCTTCGGCGGCGCTACTGACGTTGGTATCGACGTACTCGTGCGCGCCGAGTTGCCGAGCGAGCTGTTCTTTATCCGCACCCCGCGAGACGGCGATGGTGCGAAAGCCCATCTTTGCTGCGTATTGAAGCCCGAGGTGCCCGAGCCCCCCGATGCCTTGCACCGCCACCGTGTCGCCGGCGCGAGCGCCGCTGTTGCGCAGCGCATTGTAAGTCGTGATGCCGGCACACAAGAGCGGTGCCGCGTCCACGGCGGAAAGCTCGGCCGGCATGCGGGCGACCGCCTCTTGGGGCACGACCACGAACTCCGCATAGCCGCCGTCGTAGCTGATGCCACAGACCTTGGCCTTCTCGCAGTTGATGAACAGGCCCTTGCGACAGGCCGTGCACTCGAAGCAATGACCGCCGTGCCAGCCCACACCCACGCGGTCACCCACTTTCCAGGCGTTCACGCCTTCACCGATGGCGTCCACCGTGCCCGCGATTTCATGGCCGGGGATGCGCGGTAGCTGTAGCCCGGGGTATACGCCGAACTTCACGAAAGCGTCACTGTGACAGATGCCACACGCTTCGACGCGGATACGCACCTGGTGCGGCCCGGCCTGGGGGACTTCGCGTTCGACGAGCTCGAACGGTCCGCGTGCTGCCGAAACTTGAATTGCTCGCATTTTCGCCATGGTGCCCTCGCGATCTGAAAGTGGGCGGAGTGCATAACGACGCGGCCGGCTCACCGCCAGTCCCACCCGGGCGTTGGTCGGCGCGATTTCCTGGCACTTGGAGTGAGCGAGTCGATAGAAAATGCTTGGGAGCGGCGTCGCGTCGCTGCCAAAAAACGCAGCCCAAGCCGCTACTCGCGGATCTGAAAGCTCTTCGGCAGCGTGAGCGAGCTGCCACTGAAGGGCGGTACGTGCGCGCCGCGAAAGGCCCCTATCACGCACTGTCCCACGGCCGTGCCGGCGAAGGGCGGCGAGACTGCCACCGATTTGACGGCGCCCTCGGGCGAGAAGGTCACGCTCGCCGAGCCAGCACCGCTCGGGCCGCCGTCGCGCTTGCAGGCAGTGGCGGCGGACGCGGCGGAGCCCAGCGCTGCCAACGCGGCACCGCGGTTGAAGGGCGCGCGCTGATCCGCGGGCACGACTTCGGCTGGCGGTGTGCTGGTCGTGGTCGCGGGCACGTTCGCGGCAGGGAGCTCTTTGGTTTTGTACGGGTTCTCGACCTCGTCGGGATCTCGACCCAGGTCTTTGCTCAGGTGCGTCGCGCTGGCAGCAGGGGGTGCGACCGCCGCGACCGCGACAGAAGTCCGGTGACTGCCGATCGCGTCCGAAGCGGGCGCTGGGGGGACGGCTCCGACTGCGGTCGGCAAGCTGTCGATGTTCACCCCAACAGGGCCCGTGTCGTCGGTTGGCGCGCGGTTGGCCGCGGCTTGGGGAGTCGCGCGCTGCAGCTGGGTGGTGATCAGTGGTGTCGGGCCGGGTCGATGCGACGCCCAAAAGATTGCGCTGGCCGCCGCGGCGAGCCCGCCGAGCGCCGCGAAAAACGGCAAAAAGCCGGTCTTTCGCGCGAGCGTTCGATCGAGCGTTTGCGCGTGCGGGGTGGTGCCCGTACGCGAAGTCGAATACTGCGAGCCGCTGGTCGGCGGCTCGGAGGGCAAACCGAAATGTCCGCTCACTCGGTCCGAAGGTGAAGCAAAATGCCCACTCACGCGGTCCGAGCTCGAGCGATCGGGCAAGGCCGAGTGCTCCGGCACCAGCCCCGATGCCACCACGCCGTCTGCCATGGTCAAAGCATCGCGTAGGGCCTGGCGCTGCTGCTCGATGCGCGTGCCCAGCACGCGCTTCACCAGCTGGCCAACACCAGCAGGCGAAACCATGATCCGCTCTTCCTTCAAATAGTGTTCGAGCGCGTCACGGAATTCAGCTGCCGTCTGAAAGCGTTCGTTCACGTTGCGAGAAAGCGCCCGCTTGACGATCGCCGCGAGGGTGTCGGGGTACTTCGCGTACACTTCCTGCGGCGACGGAATGCGGCCGCTCTTGACCAACTCCAACGTGTGCGCCGCGTCGTCACCGCGAAACAGCCGCTCACCGGTGGTCAGCTCGTACAAAACGATGCCCAGCGCGAACACGTCACTGCGCCGATCGACCTTGCCGGCGCGCGCCTGTTCCGGCGACATATAGCCGAATTTTCCCTTGATTCGGTCGCCGCCTTCGAGCTCGGAGTGAGCCGTGGCGTTGGCGACGCCGAAGTCGACCAGCTTGGCTTGGCCGTCGAGTCCGACCAAAATGTTGTGCGGCGAGATGTCGCAATGAACGATGTTGCGCAGCTCGCCGTCCCAGCCGCGCAGCTCATGTGCGGCGTGCAAACCCGCAGCGGTATCGGCGATGATCTTCACGGCCATCTCTGCCGGAATCGCGCGGCGGCGCTTGGCCTCCTTGATCAGTGTACGCAGTGAGTCTCCCTCGACCCACTCCATGGCCATGTACAGGATGCCGCGGTCTTCCGAGACCTCGTGCACCTTGACCACATTGGGGTGGTCGATGCTGCGCACGATCTGCCCCTCGCCCAAGAACATGGCGCGAAAGTCGGAGTGCTGTGCCAGCTCGGGGAGCATGGCCTTGACGGCCACCAAACGCTGCCTACCGCTGACCGGGGCTTTCTCGCGCGCGACCCAAACGCTCGCCATGCCACCGCGTCCGAGGCGCGTGAGTAGCTCGTAGTGGCCGAGGGTCGACCCTGACTTTAGTTCTGCGTTCATGTGTGGGTCGGATTCGACCAACCGCGCCTGATCAATCTGCAAAGCGAGGCTCGCTCGCGAACTTCGCTATCATTATTTATGCCACGACTTTCCAGGGCATGCGAGTAGCCGAGCTCGCCTGCAACAGCCAGCGGGCGCGCGCGTTCATGTAGTTCAGGGTGTACCGCTGTCGCCTGAGCTGCGCGTGCCGTCTTCGGCCGCGGCGGCGCGTGCCTTGGCCAGGGCGGCTGCGCTTGGGCTGAGCTTGGGTGCAGTGACCTTCAACGTGACATCGAGCAATAGTGTCTCGCCGGGGGTCAGTTCGATGGTGCGCCGCTCGACCGGCGCGTTGGGGTGCTCGAGCCGCACGTAGTGGCTGCCGGCGCTGAGCGGGATCGGCCGAGCAAAGGGAGTGATTTCAACCTCTTGGCCGTCCACGATCACGTGCGCCCAGGGGTGGGCCACCACTCGCAAGGAGGCTCGCCCAACCGGCAAGAGCTCGAGCCGTCGGCCGGCTTGGGCGGCCACGGCGGTGCCCACGTTTTTGCCCGACAGCAGCTGGATGGCGAACCCGCCGCCCAGGACTGCCAACAATGCCACGAACAGGCCCGCCAGCGTCACGCCCACACGCCCCTCGCGTGAGCGCGGTTTTCGCTCGGCCGTGCCTTTGAGCGGGCTGCCATCGACCAAGCGGGCTCGGATCAGCGTGTCGCGCAGCAGCGGCGCGGTGGGCTCGGCGCCCAATTCTTGGCCGGCGGCTTCCAGGATGGCGCAGGCCTCGAGCGCGCCGTCGAAGCGATCGCTCGGCATTTTTTCTAGGCAGCGCTGCGTCATGCGCTCGAGCGCTTGGCTCACGCCGGGCGCCTTCTTGCTCAATGGGGGCACCGGGTCGCGTCGAATGCGCAGCGACGTGCTGCGATCGTCGGGACCATCGAACGGGCGCTCGCCGCTCAGCATCTCGTACAGCAGTACGCCGAGCGAAAAAAGATCGCTTCGGCCGTCCGCGCGCTCGCCCAAGATCTGCTCCGGCGACATGTACGCGGGTCCGCCGTAACCCGTGCCGCCTTCGAGTAGCTCGGGCGCCGTCGGCATGCGCTCGTCGAATGCGACGCTGAAATTCGCCAGCTTGAGCGAACCGTCTTTTCCGATCAGGATGTTTTTCGGTTGCACGTCGCGGTGCACGACGCCATGCGCATGCGCATGCGCGAGCGCTCGGCACACTTCGAGCGCGACCGCGCAGGCGAAGGCCTCTGGCACGCGCTTGCTGCGCTTCATCACCTCGTCGAGCGATACGCCGTCGACGTATTCGAGCACGAGCCACATGCGCTCGCCTCGGCGCACGAAATCGTATACCTCGAGGATGTTCGGATGGTTCAGCTCGGCCAAGAGCCGCGCCTCGCGCTCGAGCGAGGCGGCGAACGGCGACGAGGGCAAGATACTCGAGCCGAGCGCCTTGATGAACGCCGGGCGCCCGAGCGGCTCTTGGACCACGTGATACAGGTCCGTGATCGGCCCTGTGCTCAGCTTTTTTACGATTTCGCAGCCGTCGAAGCGTTCCGCTGCCGTCATTTCGCGCGCACGTTAACATCGGCAATCGGCCCGGTGTCGAGCCAAGAACTCGCTCATTGAGACTTCGGGGGCTTGGCACTACAACGGCGCGGCGCAGCCTATGAACGGCGAGTCCCTTCCCAGCCCCGTCGCTCCCTCGCCTCCGTCGTCGCCCGAGCCTCGCGTGACCCTGCGCGAGCGGCTGGTCGCTTGGCTCGCCGGGCTCAGGGCCTACTTCAGCGAGCAGGATCCGCGCTTCCTGACCGCCTTCGCGCCCGCGTTCGTGCTGAGCGTGCTGATCTACGTGCGCAGCCCGCTCTCGAACTACATCTTCGACGAGCAAGAGGCGCTGCTCGCCAATCCGTACGTCAACGGCCAGGCCGGCGGCTTCCTCCACGCCTTCACGCGCGACTTTTGGGGTTTGCCGCCGGAGCGCAGCATCGGTTCGTACCGGCCGCTGCCGGACCTGGTGTGGCGTGCGCTGTGGTTCGTCAGCCATCGCCCGTTTTTGCACCATTGGGTCAACGTGCTCGTGCACGCGGTGAACGCTTCGCTCGTGGCAAGCTTCGTGCTTTTGCTCAGCCGGCAGCGCGCCACGAGTTGGCTTGCGGGAGCTTGCTTCCTTTCGTCGGCGGTGCTCACCGAGGCCATCACCGGCGTGGTGGGCATCGCCGATGTGTTCGGCGGCTTGTTCGTGCTGACGGCGCTGATGTGCTTGCAGCGCGGCCTGCTCTCCATGCCGCTGGGTGTGTTCGCGCTGGTGCTGCTCGGCCTGTTCAGCAAAGAGAGCGTGCTCGTGGCGCTGCCGCTCGTGCCCTGGGTCGCGCTGCTCAGCGCGCCGATCTTGCATCCCGCGCGGCCACTGCGTGCGCTCAGGGCCGGCGCTGCATTCGTGGCCTGCGCAGCTGCGCTCGTGGGCTACACCTACTTTCGACGCCGCTTCTTTCCCGTCGTATCGCAGGTCGATGCGGGCGCCGCGTTGCCGGCCGAGGCCGGCGCGTTCGCGCACGCGCTGGCCAAGTTCTTACACTGGTTTCAGCAGCCGCAATTGCCGCACGATCCGGTCAATAATCCGCTGGTCGACGCCGATCTGCCGCATCGCGTGGCGGGCGCCCTGCGTGTTTACGCGCGCGGCCTGGGGCAAATCGTCTTTCCCTGGACGCTCAGCGGCGACTATTCGTTCCCGCAGGAGCCGAGCCCGGAGCGCGTGTACTTTCCCGAGAGCATCTTGGGCGGGCTACTCTTGGTGCTGCCGCCGATCGCGGGCGTTTTCATCTGGATCGGGAGCCTGGGGCGCGAAATGCGCGCGCGCGCTCGAGCCAAACTGCAGGGCGTTGCGTTCGGCGCAGACGAGCGACAAGGCCTGCTCGTGTTGCTCGCGATCGGCTTGGTTTGGCTGCCGGTCGCCTACTTTCCGCACTCCAACATCCCCGTGCTCTTGCCCACGATTCGCGCGGAGCGCTTTTGGTACTTACCTGCCTTCGGTTCGGCCTGCGTGTTGGCCGTGCTGTTTACGCGCCTTTTGCGCAGCAAGTGGCCGTGGGGCGCTGCGGCGGTGGGCGCGTTTCTGGGCTTCCAAGCCCTCTCAGGTCGCCTGCACGCCTTCGACTACAGCGACGATTTGATGTTCTGGCGCGCGACGCACAACGCCGCTCCGCGTAGCGCCAAAGCGCAACTCAACTACTCGGTCATGCTCGGTGCCCGCGGTCAGCTCGAAGAACGCCTGAAAATCAACGCCGAGGCCATGCGCCTCGCGCCCAACTGGCCCATGGCTCACGTGTATTACGGCGACACCCTGTGCCGGCTCAAACGCGCCGAACAAGCCTGGCCCCATTACATGCGCGGCTTCGAGCTCGCGCCCAATGATCTGAATCTGATCGCGCTCGGTTTGCAGTGCGCGTGGGAAGAGAAGATCATCGAGGCGCACAAGGATGACCTGCTCGCGGCCTCGGAAAAGCACCCCGGAAGCTGGCTCGCGTTTCTGGGCACTGACCTCGTGTACAACGGCGTCGCGAACGGGGGAGTGCAGAAGAAGTATCGCCCGCGCGCTTACGATGAGGGGCCCAAGGGCGACGCTCCTTGATTCGTACGTCGTAGTGCGGCCTCATGCCGATTGCTCAGGTCGCGTTCAGGCTACCGGCACCGCTGTTGGCGATAACCGTCACGGAGCCCGCTACCGGTAGCCCCGTTGGCGATCAGCGTCACGGTCGGGACTACGGGCAGCGCTGTTGGCCATGACCGTAGCGAGCTGGGCTGCGGCTGCCCGACAGATGTGTTGTGTCGTGTTTTATAGAAACACGCACAGGCGATCGAGCGGGCTTCCGGCAGCTGAAATCACCTCTGTTGAAACATGAGCGTAGCGTGCCGTGGTCCGGATACTTCGATGTCCGAGCAGAACCTGAACGACGCGAAGATCGGTGCCGGCCTCGAGTGAGTGGGTCGCAAAGCAATGGCGGAGTACGTGCGGCGTGACACGCTTCGCCAAGCCAGCCTCGGCCGCCGCGCGCTTCAATGCATTCCGCGCAACCTCGGGACTTACCGGCGTGCCACGTGACGTAGCGAACAACCAGGGCGCTGGCGGACGGGTAAATTTCCAATATGCACGCAGAATGCCCAGTAGCCGGGCGCCCAATGTCACCAATCTTTCTTGCCGCCCCTTCCCGTGTCGAACGCAGATGACTCCGCGCTCGGCGTCGATGTCCCGCGTCTCGAGTTGGCTGGCTTCCCAG
>Ga0070672_100000244_pt1 | contig 30475 bp, 29 predicted proteins | sample KBSM13metaG_FD_66151 | JGI IMG/M metagenome (GOLD analysis project Ga0070672, IMG submission 66151) | Miscanthus rhizosphere microbial communities from Kellogg Biological Station, Michigan, USA - KBS M1-3 metaG | ecosystem: Host-associated > Plants > Roots > Rhizosphere > Soil ... | reverse complement strand
CATGGCCGACCTTTCCGAAGTCGCAGCGCTCGAGTCCGCCGCCGCACCCGCCGGTGACTTCATCTCCTATCCGGATTCGCCGTTCCAGCTGTTCCGGCCGTATCTCCCGGCCGGTGATCAGCCCGAGGCGATCGCGGGGCTGGTCGAAGGCGTCCGAGACGGTCTGAGCTTCCAGACGCTGCTCGGCGTGACGGGCTCGGGCAAGACCTTCACGATGGCCAACGTGATCGCGCAGATCGGCCGGCCGGCGATCGTGTTCGCGCCGAACAAGACGTTGGCGGCCCAGCTGTACAGCGAGTTCCGCGAGTTCTTTCCGAAGAACGCGGTCGAGTATTTCGTCAGCTATTACGACTACTACCAGCCCGAGGCCTATGTGCCGCAGCGCGACCTCTTCATCGAGAAGGACAGCGCGATCAACGAGCACATCGAGCAGATGCGCCTGTCGGCGACCAAGAGCGTGCTCGAGCGTCGCGATGTCGTGATCGTCGCGTCGGTCAGCGCGATCTACGGCATCGGCGCGCCGGAGGATTACACCGAGATGCGGATGATCATGCGCACCGGCGACAGGCTCGGCCAGCGCGATGCGATCGCGCATTTGATCCGGATGCAGTACTCGCGCAACGAGAACGACTTCGCGCGCGGAACGTTCCGGGTGCGCGGCGACACGATCGATGTCTTCCCGGCCGAGCACAGTGAGCTGGCGGTGCGCATCGAGCTGTTCGACGACGAGGTCGAGAGCCTGCAGCTGTTCGATCCGCTGACGGGCCGCATCCGCCAAAAGATTCCGCGCTTCGTGATCTACCCGGCGAATCACTACGTGACGCCGCGCGGCCGGGTCGTCAACGCGATCCAGACCATCAAGGACGAGCTGCGGGTCCGCCTCGATGAACTGGTCGGGCAGGGTAAGCTGGTCGAGGCCCAGCGCCTCGAGCAGCGCACGCGCTTCGACCTCGAGATGCTGCAGGAGATCGGCCACTGCAAGGGCATCGAGAACTACACGCGCCACCTGTCGGGCGCGGCACCCGGCGACCCGCCGGCGACCCTGGTCGATTACCTGCCGCGCGATGCGTTGATGTTTCTCGACGAGAGCCACGTGATGATCGGCCAGCTCGGCGGCATGTACAACGGCGACCGCGCGCGCAAGACCACGCTCGTCGACTACGGCTTCCGCTTGCCGTCCGCCCTCGACAACCGGCCGCTGAAGTTCGAAGAGTTCGAACGCAAGATGCGGCAAGTCATCTTCGTCTCGGCGACACCGGCCGCGTACGAGAAGGACAACGCCGGCCAAGTGGTCGAGCAACTGGTCCGCCCGACCGGGCTTGTCGATCCGGAGGTCGATGTCCGCCCGGCGGCCAACCAGGTCGACGACGTGCTGCAGGAGATCCGCGTGCACGTCGAGGTCGGCGAGCGCGTCCTGATCACGACCTTGACCAAGCGGATGGCTGAGCAGCTGACCGATTACCTCAGCGACAACGGCGTCAAGGTGCGCTATCTGCACAGCGACATCGACACCGTCGAGCGGGTCGAGATCTTGCGCGACCTCCGCCTCGGTGCGTTCGACGTGCTGGTCGGGATCAACCTCCTGCGCGAAGGGCTCGACATCCCCGAGGTCTCGCTGGTCGCGATCCTCGATGCGGACAAGGAGGGGTTCCTCCGCTCCGAGCGCAGCCTGATCCAGACGATCGGCCGGGCCGCGCGCAACCTGAACGGGCGCGCGATCCTCTACGCCGATCAGACCACCGACTCGATGCGGCGGGCCCTCGACGAGACGAGCCGGCGCCGGGAGCGCCAGATCGCCCATAACCTGGCGTCGGGCATCACGCCGCGCAGCGTCGTCAAGAAGATCCGCGACCTGATTGACGGCGTCTACAGCGAAAAGAGCGCCAAGGACGACCTGAAGCGGGCGAACCAGGCGGCCGCGGTCGAGGCCCTTAGCGAGCGCGATCTGGGCAAGCGCATCAAGCAACTGGAGCGCGAGATGCTGGAGCACGCCCGCAATCTCGAATTCGAGAAAGCGGCCCGGATCCGAGATCAGCTGACGGCTTTGCGGGAGCAGGCTTTTGGTGCGGCGGTGCCGGACCAGGTGGTCGTTTCGGCGTCGACGGGGGCCTCGAAAAGCTGAGGTTCGGTCGCATCTGTAGGACAGGATGCCACCGCGAAGTCAGTCGAAGCCACGCCCGAGAAAGACCCCTTTCGCGAGCGGAACTTCGGCCGTCAATGCCGACCGAATTAGTCGGCTTCCGCTATACTCGACTAAATCGCTCGGATTAGTGGTGCCTGCGGGGCAACTGCCCATCCTGACGCTTGGCCATATGAGGAGATTTCAATGCGTTTGACCACCAAAGGCCGCTTTGCCGTGACCGCCATGATCGATCTCGCGCTGCGGGAGCATTCCGGTCCCGTCGCGTTGGCCGCCATCAGCGGGCGCCAGCAGATTTCGCTGTCCTACCTGGAGCAATTGTTCGGCAAGCTGCGTCGCCACGAGCTCGTCGAAAGCACCCGGGGGCCGGGCGGCGGCTATTCGCTCGGACGCAAGGCCGAGGAGATCACCGTGGCCGACATCATCGTCGCGGTCGACGAGCCGATCGATGCGACCGGCTGTGCAGGCAAGGAAAATTGCATGGGCGATGACGCCGGCCGCTGCATGACGCACGACCTGTGGGCCAGCCTGAACTCCAAGATGATCGAGTTTCTCGACTCGGTGTCGTTGCGCAAGCTCGTCGACGAGCAGCTCGCGAAGGGCATCTCGATCGAGGAGCACCCGGTCAAGCGCGCGATATCGACCCAGCCGGTCGTCAAGCCGATCAAGATCACGGCACCGAACTCGGTCTTCGCGCTCGGCGCCGCCTTCTCGAAGTGAGACTTTTGCCAGCCGCCCAGCGCCAGCGTGCGCAGGCCGCCCATTCGCCATGGACATGACCCCGCACTTCCCGATCTACCTGGACTACGGCGCGACGACGCCTGTCGATCAGCGTGTCGTCGACGCGATGATCCCGTGGCTGCGCGAACACTTCGGCAACCCCGCGTCGCGCAGCCATGCCTGGGGCTGGGAAGCGGAAGAAGCGGTCGAGAAAGCGCGTGCCGAAGTGGCAGCGCTGATCAATGCCGACCCGCGCGAGATCGTCTGGACGTCCGGCGCCACCGAGTCGGACAACCTCGCGCTGAAGGGCGCGGCACAGTTCTACAAGACGCGCGGCAAGCACCTGGTGACGGTGAAGACCGAGCACAAGGCGGTGCTCGACACGATGCGCGAGCTCGAACGTCAGGGCTTCGAGGTGACCTACCTCGACGTCCAGGAAGACGGCTTGCTCGACCTCGAACGGCTGAAGGCGGCGCTGCGTCCCGACACGATTCTTGTCTCGGTGATGTACGTCAACAACGAGATCGGCGTGATCCAGGACATCGCCGCGATCGGCGAGATGTGCCGCGAGCGCAAGATCATCTTCCACGTCGATGCCGCGCAGGCGACCGGCAAGGTCGTGATCGACCTCGCCAAGCTGCCGGTCGACCTGATGAGCCTGGCGTCGCACAAGACGTATGGTCCTAAGGGCATCGGCGCACTCTACGTGCGGCGCAAGCCGCGGGTCCGGATCGAGGCCCAGATGCACGGCGGCGGGCATGAGCGCGGCATGCGCTCGGGCACCCTGCCGACGCACCAGATCGTCGGGATGGGCGAGGCGTTCCGCATCGCCCGCGAAGAGATGGGCACCGAGAGCGAGCGCATCCGCATGCTGCATCGGCGGCTGCTGACCGGCTTGCAGGACATCGAGCAGACCTTCCTGAACGGCGATCTCGAGCGGCGCGTTCCGCACAACCTCAACATGTCGTTCAACTTCGTCGAGGGCGAGTCGCTGATCATGGGGATCAAGGGGATCGCCGTGTCGTCGGGCTCGGCCTGCACCTCGGCGAGCCTGGAGCCGAGCTACGTGCTGCGCGCGCTCGGCCGCAGCGACGAGCTCGCGCACTCGAGCCTGCGCATGACGATCGGTCGCTTCACGACGGAGGAAGAGATCGACTACGTGATCACGACGTTGAAGGAGCGTGTCGCGAAGCTGCGCGATCTGTCGCCGTTGTGGGACATGTACAAGGAAGGCATCGACATCAGCACCATCCAATGGGCCGCGCACTGAGCGCACGCCTCTGCAGAATCAGGGAGAGTTGACATGGCATACAGCGAAAAAGTTGTCGAGCACTACGAGAATCCGCGCAACGTCGGTTCGTTCGAGAAGGGCGACGAGACCGTCGGCACCGGCATGGTCGGCGCGCCGGCCTGCGGCGACGTGATGAAGCTGCAGATCAAGGTGAATCCGCAGACCGGGTTGATCGAGGATGCGAAGTTCAAGACCTACGGTTGCGGCTCGGCGATCGCATCAAGCTCGCTCGTCACCGAGTGGGTCAAAGGCAAGTCGCTCGACGAAGCCCTGACCATCAAGAACACGCACATCGCGCAGGAGCTGGCGTTGCCGCCGGTCAAGATCCACTGCTCCATCCTCGCCGAGGATGCGATCAAGGCCGCCGTCGACGACTACCGGGCCAAGAAGCCCAGCCCGGCGACCCATTGACCCATGGCCGTCACCCTGACTGAAGCGGCGGCCCGCCACGTGACCCGTTATCTCGGCAAGCGCGGGAAGGGCGTCGGCGTGCGCCTCGGCGTCAAGACGACCGGTTGCTCGGGCCTGGCCTACAAGCTCGAGTATGCCGACGAGCTGGCGCCCGAGGACCTCGTGTTCGAGGGGCACGGTGTCAAGGTGCTGGTCGATCCGAAGAGCCTGCCGTACATCGACGGCACCGAGCTTGATTTCGTGCGCGAGGGGCTGAACGAAGGCTTCAAGTTCCACAACCCGCGCGAGAAGGACCGCTGCGGCTGCGGCGAATCGTTCCGCGTCTGACGCGGATTTTTGGATCGAGGCGCGGCTGCTGGCCGCGCCTTGTCGTTTCAGGCCACCTCCGGCTTCATGCCCCGATGAGACTCGACAGCGACGACTTCGAACTGTTCGCGACGGAGCGCCGCTTCGCGCAGAGTCGTCCGGCGCTCGATGCGCGCTGGAAGACTCTGCAGGGCGAGGTCCATCCGGATCGGTTTGCATCGGAGGGGCCGGCGGCGAAGCGCGTAGCGCTGCAATGGGCGATGCGCGTCAACGAGGCCTACGAGCGCTTGAAGGATCCGCTGAAGCGCGCCGCCTACCTGTGTGAACTCCATGGCGCACCGATCTCAGCCGAGGACAACACGGCGATGCCGCCCGGATTTCTGGTTCAACAGCTCGAGTGGCGTGAGGCGCTCGACGAGGCGAGCTCGAAGGCGAAACTGGAAGCGCTCGCCGACGAGGTCGCGGGTCATCGGCAGGCTGCTTTGCACCGTCTCGAGACGCTGCTCGACATCGATCGCGACTTTCCGCGTGCGGCCCAGGAAGTGCGCGTCCTGATGTTCATCGAACGCTTTGTCCATGACGTCGATCGGCGTCTGGACGCACTGGAACAATAAGCGGATGGTCCTGCTGCAGATCTCCGAACCGGGTGGTGCGCCCGACCCGCATCAGCGCCGCATCGCGGTCGGCATCGACCTCGGCACGACGCATTCGCTGGTGGCGGCGGTGCGCCACGGCGTCGCCGAGTGCCTGCCCGACGACGCCGGCCGTGTCATCCTGCCGTCGGCGGTCCGTTATCTGGTCGGTGGCCGGCGCGAGATCGGCCGTTCGGCGCTGGCCGAGGCGGCAAACGATCCGACCAACACGATCTTGTCGGTCAAGCGGCTGATGGGTCGCGGGCTTGCCGACATCGAGGGTCGCGATCGACTGCCGTATGCGTTCGTCGATGCGCCGGGCATGGTGCAGATCGAAACCGTCGACGGCGTCAAGTCGCCGGTCGAGGTCTCGGCCGAGATCCTCGCCAAGCTGCGTCAGCGCGCCGAGGACACGTTCGACGACGACGTCTTCGGCGCGGTGATCACGGTGCCCGCGTATTTCGACGAGGCCCAGCGCCAGGCCACAAAGGATGCGGCGCGGCTCGCGAACCTGAACGTGCTGCGCCTGATCAGCGAGCCGACCGCCGCGGCGATCGCCTATGGGCTCGAGAACGGCGCCGAGGGTCTGTACGCCATCTATGACCTCGGCGGCGGCACGTTCGACATCTCGCTGCTTCGGCTGTCGAGCGGCGTCTTCGAAGTCGTCGCGACGGGCGGCGATTCGGCGCTCGGCGGCGATGATTTCGATGCGGCTCTCGCGGCGTGGGCGCTCGATGTAGCCGGCTTGTCGGTCGAGACGCCGCAGGACAAGCGGGCCGTGCTGGTGGCGGCCCGCGCCACGAAGGAAAAGCTGACCGGCCACGATCACGCCGAGCTCGCGTGCCCGCTCGCCCATGGTGAATTGGCCGTGCGGGTCTCGCGCGAGCGCTTCGAGTCGATCGTGCGGCCGCTCGTCGATCGGACGATCGCCGCGATCGGCCGCGTGCTTCGCGATGCGAAGGCGGCGAAGACCGAGGTGAAGGGCGTCGTCATGGTCGGCGGCTCGACGCGCGTGCCGATGGTGCAGGCCGCGGTCGGCGGCTACTTCGGCCAGACGCCGTTGACGAATCTCAATCCTGACGAGGTGGTCGCGCTCGGTGCCGCCATCCAGGCGAACGCGCTGGCCGGCAATGCGGGCGCCGACGAGATGCTGCTGCTCGACGTCATCCCGTTGTCGCTCGGGCTCGAGACGATGGGCGGGCTCGTCGAACGCATCATTCCGCGCAATAGCACGATCCCGACCGCGCGCGCCCAGGACTTCACCACCTTCGCCGACGGCCAGACGGCGATGTCCATTCACGTTCTGCAAGGCGAGCGCGAGCTGGTGACCGATTGCCGATCGCTCGGCAACTTCGAGCTGCGTGGCATCCCGCCGATGGTGGCGGGCGCTGCGCGCATTCGCGTCAGCTTCGAAGTTGACGCCGATGGGCTGTTGAGCGTCAGCGCGAAAGAGCAGGCGTCGAACGTCGAGGCGTCGATCACGGTCAAGCCGAGCTACGGCCTGTCGGACGACGAGATCGCGCGCATGCTGACCGAAAGCTTCAGCAGCGCCGAGCAGGACATGGTCGAGCGCAGCCTGCGCGAGTCACGCGTCGACGCCGAGCGGATGGTGCTGGCCACGCGTTCCGCCCTAGATGCCGACGGCGACCTGCTCGATCCGGACGAGCGCGCTTCGATCGACGCATTGATGGCGCGGGTCGAAGCGCTGCGCGAAAGCACCGACCACCACGCGATCGACGATGCGGTCGAGGCGCTCGGCAAAGGCACCGAAGGCTTTGCGGCCGAGCGCATGAATCGTGGCATCCGGCGCGCGCTGTCCGGCCGGCGCGTCGAGGACGTCTGACGTGCCGATCATCAAGGTGATGCCGCACGCCGAATACGCACCGCAAGGCGCGACGATCGAGGCGCCAACCGGCACGTCGGTCTGCGAGGCCTTGCTCGAGCACGGCGTGCCGATCGAGCATGCTTGCGAGATGAGTTGCGCCTGCACGACCTGCCATGTCGTCGTGCGCGCCGGCTACGAGTCGCTCGGCGAGCCGGACGAGAACGAGGAGGATCTGCTGGATCGGGCTTGGGGCCTCGAGCCGACGTCACGGCTCTCGTGTCAGGCGATCCTGGCTCAGCAGGACGTGACCGTCGAGATCCCGAAGTACTCGATCAACCACGCCAAGGAAAAGCACTGACCGACGGCTGGGGTGGTCAGGGTCCTCCCTGGACCGCGACCATTGCCCGCCGCAGCCAGTCGCGCACCTGGCGCATCAGACGCGGCAAGCGCGGCTCGATCTCCGCGATGCGCTCCGTGACATGACCGCCGGCCTCCAGGAACTCGATGAAATGGATGACTTCCATGCGCCTCAGCCCGCTGCTGTCGCCCAATTGCGCGAGCGTCATGTGCCGTTGCGACATGTCGCTGAGGATCCGCCGGTGGCCTGCGTGTCGAAAGTGCGCAGGCAGTTCGGGCCAGGAGGCGAGGCGGTACTCTTTCATGGGATCCGAGGGGTAGGGTGCCGAGGGCGCCGAGAGTGGCAACGACGCGGGCGTAGCGTAGACGGACGACGTTCCGCACGGTGTGCCGTTCGATCGGACGTTCGGATCGTGCGTGACATTGTCGAGAACGACCTGAAGCCGGCCACCGAACGTTCGGACACGTTTGGCACACCGCACCACGTCCGGTTCGGCAGCTCGCAATTGATGCGCCGGACATGTCGCACACGAGGGCGAATGAAGCCCAAGGCACGACGGTGTATGGCGACGCCTAGACTCATCGCATGAACGTGCTCGGCATCGAATCATCGTGCGACGAGACCGGCGTCGCACTGGTCCGCGTCGATGGCGGCGATCCGCCGCGCCTCCTCGCGCAAGCGCTCCACAGTCAGATCGACATGCACCGCGCTTACGGTGGCGTCGTCCCGGAACTCGCCTCGCGCGATCACATCCGCCGCGTCATCCCGCTGACGCGGCAGATCCTCGATGCGGCCGGCCTGCCGCTCGGCGCGATCGACGCCGTTGCGTACACCCGCGGGCCCGGATTGGCCGGCGCGTTGCTCGTGGGCGCCGGCGTGGCCTGCTCGCTCGCCGCCGCGCTGGCGCGTCCGGTAAGCGGCATTCACCATCTCGAGGGGCACTTGCTCTCGCCGTTCCTGTCGGGCGACCCGCCGCGCTTTCCGTTCGTCGCGCTGCTCGTGTCGGGCGGTCATACCCAGCTGATGCGGGTCGACGACGTGGGCCGGTATGCATTGCTCGGCGAGACCATCGACGACGCCGCCGGTGAAGCGTTCGACAAGTCGGCCAAGCTGCTCGGCCTCGGCTATCCGGGCGGCCCGGCACTGGCCCGCCTGGCAGATTTCGGCGATCCGCTCGCCTACGCGTTGCCGAGGCCGCTGCTGCGCAGCGGCAATCTCGACTTCTCGTTTGCGGGGCTGAAGACCGCCGTTCGCACTCAGGTCGCGAAGCTCGGCAGCAATGTCTGCGAGCAGGACCGGGCGAACCTCGCCGCATCGACGCAGGCTGCGATCGTCGAGGTCCTGGTCCGCAAGTCGATCGCGGCGCTTCAGGAGACCGGCCTCGACCGCCTGGTCGTCGCTGGCGGCGTCGGCGCCAATTCGCGTTTGCGCGACGATCTCGCTGCCGAGGCGCGGCAACGTGGGTTCACGGTGCATCACCCGGAGCTGGCGCTTTGCACCGACAACGGCGCCATGATTGCGCTCGCCGCTGCGATGCGCGCTCAGCGCGGGCGTCTGACGCCGCAAGTCGACTACGGCTTCAACGTGCTGCCGCGCTGGTCATTGAGCGACGTCCGAGACTGAGAAGCGAGAAAAAGGGCGAGCCGTTGCCGGACCCGCCCTTCGTCTTGGGGACCCGAACTCAGCTGACGCTGATCTGCAGCGCGCCGGTTGGCACCTTCTTCGCGAGTGTCAGTGTCAGGACGCCGTTGTCGACCTTGGCTTGCGACGTGGCTTGATCCACTTCGGCCGGCAGGACGATCGTGCGCTCATAGCGCGGCAGGCCGCGCTCGCGATAGAGCACGCGTTCCTTGGCCGTTTCGGCCGTCTTTGCGTCGGCCTCCGCGACCGGAGCGGCGGTCTCGGCGACCGGCGTCTCGACATGGAGGCGGCGGCCTTCGATCGTGACCTTCAGCTGGTCACGCGTCACGCCGGGAACGTCGAGCGTCACGACATAGGTGGTGTCGGTTTCAACCACGTCGAGCGCCGGCGTGCGTGTGGCCGAACCGGCCTTGGCCCCGCCGAACAGACGGTCGGTCGAGTCGTCGAACAGGCGCTCGATCGCGCGGCCGAAGTGACGAGCGGTCGCGGCACGGTGAGCAGCCAGATGAGCAGAACGGGTCACGGGATAAACGAACATGGGAGGCTCCTACAATTGAGTGGTCTCCGCACGTCGCGTTGACCTTGCCGCTGAAGTTGGAGCGGCATTTTTGTTTTCAAGGGCCTTGAAATGGACGGACACCGCCTGCCGTGCACCTTGTCATGAGAGCCCTCATCGAAAGCCTTCCGGGCTCCAAGATCCGCGAGGTCGCGAACGCAGGGCTCGGTCGCGACGACGTGCTGCCGTTCTGGTTCGGCGAGAGCGACGAGACGACGCCGGAGTTCATCCGTGATGCGGCGATCCATTCGCTGCGCGACGGTGAAACCTTCTACGCCCACAACCTTGGGCTGCCCGAACTGCGGGCCGCGATCGCCGGCTATGTCGGCGCGCTGCACAACCCGATCGGGCCGGAGCGCATCGCGGTCACGTCATCCGGCGTCAACGCGCTGATGCTGGCGATGCAGACCCTGGTCGGAGCCGGTGACGAGGTCGTCGCGGTCGTTCCGGTCTGGCCGAACCTGACGGCGCAGCCCGAGATTCTCGGCGCCCGCGTGACGCGAGTGCCGCTGAAACCGGAGGCTGGCGCGTGGCAGCTCGAGCTCGAGAAGTTGCTCACGGCGGTGACACCCGACACGCGCGTCCTGCTCGTCAACTCACCGAACAACCCGACCGGCTGGACCCTGACGCGCGATGAACAGCAGGCGATCGTCGCGCATTGCCGGCGAACCGGCACGTGGATCGTCGCCGACGAGGTCTACGAGCGCATCTACTTTTCCGGCGAGCGAGCGCTGGCCCCGAGCTTTCTCGACGTCGCTGCACCGGACGATCGGCTGATCGTGATTCACAGCTTCTCGAAGAGCTTCCTGATGACGGGCTGGCGGCTCGGCTGGATGGTGCTGCCCGCAGCGATCACCGAATCGGTCGGCAAGCTGATCGAATTCAATACGTCGTGTGCGCCGGTCTTCGTTCAGCGCGCCGGTCTGGCCGCGCTGGCCCGCGCCGATGATTTTGTGTCAGGTCTCGTGCAGCGCCTGAAGGGATGCCGCGACACGTTGCTGCCGCTGCTCAAGGCACTGCCCTCCGTGACGGTCGCGTCGCCGGCCGGCGGGCTGTATGCCTTCCTTCAGATCGAAGGTCGTTCTGATTCGCTCGCACTCGCGAAGCAGTTGGTCGTCGAGGCCGGTCTCGGCCTTGCGCCGGGTGTGGCCTTCGGGCCGGAAGCCGAGGGCTGGCTGCGCTGGTGCTTCGCGTCGCGCGACCCCGCGCGCCTGGTCGATGGGGTCCAACGGCTGGAACGCTTCCTCAAGCTATAATCTCAGGGTTTTGCCGAGTACGGGGACGTTCCCGTCGCGGTAGATCAGGCACGGCGCAGGTAGGTTTCACCGGCGACCGCAAGTGACAACATCGAAACCGTGGCGCACCGGCTCAGCGAGTCGGACTGGCTCGGTTTCATTCCATGGAAACAGAATGCCCGCCACCCGAGAACACGTCGCCGAGATCGTCAAGGCGAACGCCCGCAGCACCACCGACACCGGCTCGCCCGAAGTCCAGGTCGCCCTGCTGACCGACCGCATCAACGAACTGACGCCGCACTTCAAGACCCATTTGAAGGATCACCACGGCCGCCGCGGCCTGCTGAAGATGGTGAACCGGCGCAAGAGCCTGCTGACCTACCTGAAGGGCAAGGATGCAGACCGCTATACCGCGCTGATCCAGAAACTGGGCCTGCGCAAGTAGTCGGAGAACGGCAACGAAAGCCTGTCTGGAAGATCCAGCACAGGCTTTCTGCCTTTCCGACCCACACAGGGAGCAAGAAGGCCGGCGCCGCTGTGTCATTCCACCGACGTTCCGCGAGGAGCAGCGTTGGAATGGCATCGCGCCCACGAGGTCTCTGCATCCGGGTCGACAGCGCCACCCTGAAGGCGCTCACCACATCACCGGAGTCAACGCATGAGCATGTTCAACAAAGTGACCAAGACGTTCCAATGGGGCGATCACGCCGTCACGCTGGAGACCGGCGAGATCGCCCGCCAGGCCGGCGGCGCAGTCATCGTCAGCATCGACGGAACCATGGTGCTGGCGACCGTCGTCGCCGCCAAGAATCCGAAGCCCGGCCAGGACTTCTTTCCGCTGACCGTCGACTACATCGAGAAAACCTACGCGGCCGGAAAGATCCCGGGCAGCTTTTTCAAGCGTGAAGGGCGTCCGAGCGAGCTCGAGACGCTGACGTCGCGGCTGATCGACCGGCCGCTGCGGCCGCTGTTCCCGGAGGGCTTCTACAACGAAGTCCAGGTCGTCATCCACGTGCTGTCGCTGAACCCGGAAGTGTCGGCTGACATCCCGGCCTTGATCGGTGCGAGCGCCGCGCTGGCGATCTCCGGCATTCCGTTCAACGGCCCGATCGGCGCAGCGCGCGTCGGCTACGTCAACGGTCGCTACGTCTTGAACCCCGGCAAGACCGCGCTCCTCGACTCGCAGATGGACCTGATCGTCGCCGGCACCGAAGCCGCGGTGCTCATGGTCGAGAGCGAGGCCAAGCAGCTCAGCGAAGAGATCATGCTCGGCGGCGTCGTGTTCGGCCATGAGCAGGGCAACGTCGCGATCAACGCGATCCACGACCTCGTGCGCGATGCCGGCAAGCCGGCTTGGGAATGGACGGCCGCCGCGAAGGACGAGGCGTTCATCGGCAAGGTCGCCTCGCTCGCCGAGCAGCCGCTGCGCGAGGCCTACCAGATCCGCTCGAAGCAGGCCCGCACGCAGGCGACCCGCGGCGTCACCTCGGCGGCCATCGCAGCGCTGCAGAACGAGATCGCCGATTTCGACAAGGTCAAGCTCGAGAACGTGCTGTTCGACATCGAGGCAAAGATCGTGCGCAGCCAGATCCTGTCGGGCGAGCCGCGCATCGACGGCCGCGACACCCGCACCGTGCGCCCGATCGAGATCCGGAGCGGCGTGCTGCCGCGCGCCCACGGCTCGGCGCTGTTCACGCGCGGCGAGACGCAGGCGCTGGTCGCCGCGACGCTCGGCACTGAGCGCGACTCGCAGCGCATCGATGCACTGGCCGGCGAGTTCACCGAGCACTTCATGCTCCACTACAACATGCCGCCGTTCGCGACCGGCGAGACCGGCCGCGTCGGCACGCCGAAGCGACGCGAGATCGGCCACGGCCGACTCGCCAAGCGCGCGCTGGTTGCGGTGCTGCCGGACCGCGGTGACTTCCCGTACTCGATGCGAGTCGTCTCGGAGATCACCGAGTCGAACGGCTCGTCGTCGATGGCCTCGGTGTGCGGCGGCTGCCTCGCGCTGATGGACGCCGGCGTGCCGCTGAAGGCGCACGTCGCCGGCATCGCGATGGGCTTGATCAAGGAAGGCAACCGCTTTGCGGTGCTGACCGACATCCTCGGCGACGAGGATCACCTCGGCGACATGGACTTCAAGGTGGCCGGCACGACGACCGGCATCACCGCGCTGCAGATGGACATCAAGATCCAGGGCATCACGAAGGAAATCATGCAGGTCGCGCTGGCGCAGGCGAAGGAGGCCCGCCTGCACATCCTCAGCAAGATGACCGAGGCGATGGGCGGCGCGAAGACCGAGGTTTCGCAGTTCGCGCCGCGCCTCTACACGATGAAGATCAACCCGGAGAAGATCCGCGACGTCATCGGCAAGGGCGGCTCGACGATCCGCGCGCTGACCGAGGAGACCGGCTGCACGATCGACATCGGCGAGGACGGCACGATCACGATCGCATCGACCGATGCGGACAAGGCCGCTCATGCGAAGAAGCGCATCGAGGAGATCACCGCGGAAGTCGAGGTCGGCAAGATCTACGAAGGCCCGATCACGAAGATCCTCGACTTCGGCGCACTCGTGAACCTGATGCCGGGCAAGGACGGTCTGCTGCACATCAGCCAGATCGCGCACCAGCGGGTCGAGAAGGTCACCGACTATCTGAAGGAAGGCCAGATCGTGAAGGTCAAGGTCCTCGAGACCGACGAGAAGGGCCGCGTCAAGCTGTCGATGAAGGCATTGCTCGACCGCGACCAGCAGCAACCGATGGCGCATCACGACTGAGCGGCGCGCCGGTGCGCGGTCGCGCACCGGCAACCGTCATTGGAGGTGACATCCATGCGAGCAGTCGAAATTTCCACCTACGGCAAGCCCGAGGTGCTGCGTCTCACCGAGCGGCCGCAACCGGCGCCCGGGCCCGACGAGGTGCTCATCCGCGTCGCCGCGTCCGGCGTCAACCGGCCGGACGTGCTGCAGCGCAAAGGCATGTACCCGGTTCCGCCGGGTGCTTCGGACCTGCCGGGGCTCGAAGTCGCCGGCGTGATCGTCGAGGGCGATGCGAAGGCGCTGGCCGCTGCCGGCTTGAAGGTCGGCGACCGGGTCTGCGCGCTGGTCGCCGGCGGCGGTTACGCGGAGTTCTGCGTCGCGCCGATCGGCCAGTGCCTGCCGGTTCCGGCCGGACTGAGCGACATCGAGGCGGCAAGCCTGCCGGAAACGTTCTTCACGGTCTGGTCTAACGTGTTCGACCGAGGCCGGCTGCAGGCCGGGCAGACGTTCCTGGTGCAGGGCGGAACCAGCGGCATCGGCGTCACCGCGATCCAGATGGCGCGGGCGGCCGGCGCCACCGTGATCGCAACCGCCGGCAGCGCCGAGAAGGCGGCCGCCTGCACGGCGCTCGGCGCGCATCACGCGATCAATTACCGCGAGCAGGACTTCGTCGCCGAAGTCGACCGGATCACCGGCGGCAAAGGGGTCGACGTGATCCTCGACATGGTCGCCGGCTCGTACATCGCACGCGAGCTGAAGTGCATGGCCGAGGACGGCCGCCTCGTCATCATCGCGGTGCAGGGCGGGATCGACGCGCAGATCGATGCTGGCGCCGTGCTGCGCAGGCGCCTGACGATCACCGGCTCGACCTTGCGCCCGCGCCCGGTGGCGTTCAAAACTGCAATCGCCGCGGCACTGCGCAGCAAAGTCTGGCCATGGCTCGAGACCGGCATCGTCAAGCCGGTAATCCACCAAGTCTTTCCGGCCGCGCAGGCGGCCCAGGCGCATGCGCTGATGGAGTCGAACCAGCACATCGGCAAGCTGGTCCTGCAGTGGTGACGGGCTCGGGAGCAACGAACATGCGGCGCAAGCTGGTCGTCGGCAACTGGAAGATGAACGGCAGCCACGCGAGCAACGCGGAGCTGCTCGCCGGCCTGAAGGCGCAGGGGCCGTGGGTTGGCGAAGTGGCGGTCTGCGCGCCGTTTCCGTACCTGGCCGAAGTGGCTTTGTCGCTGCAAGGCAGCGCGATCGGCTGGGGCGCGCAGGACTGCTCGGCGCATGACTCCGGCGCGTACACCGGCGAGGTCAGCGCGGCGATGCTGGCGGAGTTCGGTTGCCGCTATGTGATCGTCGGCCACTCCGAGCGCCGGGCTTTCCATCGCGAAAGCGATCAGCTGGTCGCCGACAAGGCGAAGGCAGCGCTGGCGCATCGGCTGACCCCGATCGTCTGCGTCGGCGAGACGCTCGACGAGCGCGAAGCCGGACAGACGGCGGCCATCGTCAAGCGCCAGATGTCGGCGGTGATCCACACGCTGGCGCATTGCATCTCGCAGATCGTCGTGGCCTACGAGCCGGTCTGGGCGATCGGCACCGGCAAGACGGCGACGCCGGACGAGGCGCAATCGGTCCATGCGTTGCTGCGCGCGCAGCTGCACGCCGCGACCGAGCACGCCGGCGACATGAAGATCCTCTATGGCGGCAGCGTCAAGTCCGACAACGCCGGCGCGCTGTTCGGGCAGGCTGATATTGACGGTGGCTTGATTGGCGGCGCGTCCTTGAAGGCTGGCGACTTTGCCGCCATCTGCCGGGCAGCGTCCTGACACCCGCAACGACGCGTTGCCCCGCTCGAAGAAAAGAACACGGAGTCTGGAAGCATGAACTTGTTGTTGAACCTGATGGTAGCGCTGCAGATCATCGCCGCCCTGGTGATGATCGGGCTTGTGCTGATCCAGCACGGCAAGGGTGCCGACATGGGCGCGTCGTTCGGCAGCGGGGCGTCGGGGAGCCTGTTCGGCGCGACCGGCAGCGCGAACTTCCTGTCGCGCTCGACGGCGGCCTGTGCCGCCGTCTTCTTCATCAGCACCTTGGCGCTCGCGTTCTTCTCGAACGATCGCTCCCGGCCGTCGTCCGGCAGCGTGCTCGATCGGCCGGTGCTCAGCGCGCCGGCCGCCAGCGTGCCGGCGACCGGATCGGCGCAGATCCCGGGCCCGGCCTCGGGGCCCGCGATCGCTCCGGCGGCTGCGCCGGCCTCGGCGGCCTTCGCACCGCCGGCGGCTTCCGGCGCCGCCGCGATCCCGAAGTAGATCGCCCGCGTTGCGACAGGTGGTGGCGCCGTTGGCGAGGCGCCATCTACCGCATGCGCGCAGGCCCGCACGGGGGATCGGCGCCTGCCTTCGGGTTAGAATTTCATGTTGTCCGGGAGGCGCGTCCTCATGCTTTTCGGACTCTGTTTCGTGAGCCGCCGACGTGGTGAAATTGGTAGACACGCTATCTTGAGGGGGTAGTGGCGAAAGCTGTGCGAGTTCGAGTCTCGCCGTCGGCACCAAACTTGCTCGAAGCGCTGTCGAGCCGCAAGGCGGCAGCGATCCATCAGTCTCAAGCGCGCTCCGCGGGCGCGCAGGACCATGAATCTCGAACCCTACCTACCCGTCATCCTGTTCATCCTGATCGGCGTGGCGGTCGGTGTTGCGCCCCAGGTGCTCGGCTTCCTGCTCGGGCCCCATCGTCCCGACAAGGCGAAGAACTCGCCGTACGAATGCGGCTTCGAAGCGTTCGAGGACGCGCGCATGAAGTTCGACGTGCGCTACTACCTTGTCGCGATCCTGTTCATCCTGTTCGACCTCGAGATCGCGTTTCTCTTCCCGTGGGCGGTCGCACTGAAGGAGATCGGCATGCCGGGCTTCCTCGCGATGATGCTGTTCCTCGGCATCCTCGTCGTCGGCTTCGTCTACGAATGGAAGAAAGGTGCGCTCGATTGGGAGTGAGACGGTCCAGCCCCGCGATGAACCCAGACAGGCAGTCACATGAGCGTTGAAGGCGTCCTCAAGGAAGGCTTCGTCACGACGAGCCTCGACACGTTGATCAACTGGTCGAAGACCGGTTCGTTGTGGCCGATGACGTTCGGCCTGGCCTGCTGCGCGGTCGAGATGATGCACGCCGGCGCCGCCCGCTACGACATCGACCGCTTCGGCATGCTGTTCCGGCCGAGCCCGCGCCAGAGCGACCTGATGATCGTCGCCGGCACGCTGTGCAACAAGATGGCGCCGGCCTTGCGCAAGGTCTACGACCAGATGGCCGAGCCGCGCTGGGTGCTCTCGATGGGCTCTTGCGCGAACGGCGGCGGCTACTACCACTACAGCTATTCGGTCGTGCGCGGCTGCGACCGGATTGTGCCGGTCGACGTCTACGTGCCGGGCTGTCCGCCGACCGCGGAGGCGCTGCTCTACGGCATCCTTCAGCTGCAGGCCAAGATCCGTCGCGAAACGACGATTGCGCGGTGAAGGCGAGATGAGCAAGCTCGACACCCTGCAGGCAGCGCTCCAGACCGTGCTTGGCACGCGCGTCAAGTCGCTGGTTCGCGACCGCGAAGAGCTGACCCTCACCGTGTCGGCCGCCGACTACCACGACGCGGCGCTCGCGCTGCGCGATCACACCGACCTCGCCTTCGAGCAGCTGGTCGATCTGTGCGGCGTCGACTATTCGTCCTACCGCGACACCGACTGGGACGGGCTGCGCTACTGCGTCGTCTCGCACCTGCTCTCGATCAGCAAGAACTGGCGCGTGCGCCTCAAGGTGTTCTGCACCGACGACGACGTGCCGATGATCCCGACATTGACCGATGTCTGGAGCTCGGCCAACTGGTTCGAGCGCGAGGCGTTCGATCTGTTCGGGATCATCTTCGACGGCCACCTCGACCTGCGCCGCATCCTCACCGACTACGGCTTCATCGGTCATCCGTTCCGCAAGGATTTCCCGGTGACCGGCGACGTCGAGATGCGCTACGACCCCGAGCAGAAACGCGTGATCTATCAGCCGGTCACGATCGAACCGCGCGAGATCATTCCGCGCGTGATCCGCGAAGAGAACTACGGCGGCCTGAAGTAATCGACGCTCGTTATGGCCGACATCAAGAACTACACCCTGAACTTTGGCTGCGGCCGCTCGCTCCGCGAGCTTGACTTTGCGGATGCAAAGTCAGCCTTCGCCGAAGTTCAGCGGACCGCCGCACCGGCACCAGGGGCGCGTCGTGGCTGACATCAAGAACTACACGCTGAACTTTGGACCGCAGCATCCGGCGGCGCACGGGGTGCTGCGCCTCGTGCTCGAGCTCGACGGCGAAGTGATCCAGCGCGCCGATCCGCACATCGGCCTCCTGCACCGTGCGACCGAGAAGCTCGCCGAGACGCGCACCTACATCCAGTCGCTGCCATACATGGACCGGCTCGACTACGTGTCGATGATGTGCAACGAGCACGCCTACTGTCTCGCCATCGAGAAGCTGATGGGCGTCGACGTGCCGATCCGCGCCCAGTACATCCGCGTGATGTTCAGCGAGATCACGCGCCTGATGAACCACCTGATGTGGCTCGGCGCGCACGGCCTCGACTGCGGCGCGATGAACATCTTCATCTACTGCTTCCGCGAGCGCGAAGACCTGTTCGACATGTACGAAGCGGCCTCCGGCGCCCGCATGCACGCGGCCTACTTTCGACCCGGCGGCGTGTACCGCGACCTGCCCGATTCGATGCCGCAGTACAAGGAATCGAAGATCCGCAACACCAAGGCGACCGGCGCGCTGAACGAAAACCGCCAGGGTTCGCTGCTGGACTTCATCGACGATTTCGTGACCCGCTTTCCGAAGATCGTCGACGAGTACGAGACCCTGCTGACCGACAACCGGATCTGGAAACAGCGCACCGTCGGCATCGGCATCGTCACGCCGGAGCGCGCGCTGAACCTCGGCTTCACCGGCCCGATGCTGCGTGGCTCGGGAATCCTCTGGGACCTCCGCAAGCACCAGCCGTACGAGGTCTACGAGCACATGGATTTCGACATCCCGCTCGGCGTCAACGGCGACACCTACGACCGCTACCTCGTGCGCGTCGAGGAGATGCGGCAGGCCAACCGGATCATCAAGCAGTGCGTTGACTGGCTGCGCAAGAACCCGGGGCCGGTGATCACCGGCAACCACAAGGTCGCGCCGCCGTCCCGCCTCGAGATGAAGTCGGGGATGGAAGACCTGATCCACCACTTCAAGCTGTTTTCCGAGGGCTTCCGGGTTCCGGAAGGCGAGGCGTATGCGGCGGTCGAGCACCCGAAGGGCGAGTTCGGCATCTACATCGTCAGCGACGGCGCCAACAAGCCGTACCGCCTGAAGATCCGCGCACCGGGCTTCCCGCACCTCGCCGCACTCGACGAGATGGCGCGCGGCCACATGATCGCTGACGCGGTTGCGGTGATCGGCACGATGGACATTGTCTTTGGAGAGATCGACCGGTGAGCGAACCTGTGCAGCCCACGATCCCAGGGAGTGCTTCACCTGCCACGCCGGGTGGCGCGGCGCCCGGCACACCGGCCGGAACGCCGCGCGCGGCGCCGGCGACGACGGTGGTTCCGCCGTTGCCGGTCTCCGAAGCCGGCATGAAGGCGTTCGCGCGCGAAGTCGCCAAGTACCCGCCCGAGCAGAAGGCATCGGCGGTGATCGCCTGCCTCGCGATCGTGCAGCGAGAACGCGGCTGGGTTTCGAACGAGAGCGAGGCCTTCGTCGCCAAGTACCTCGGCATGCCCGAGATCGCGGTGCACGAGGTCACGACCTTCTACAACATGTTCAACCAGCATCCGGTCGGCCGCTTCAAGCTGAACGTCTGCACCAACCTGCCGTGCCAGCTGCGTGAGGGCCAGGTCGCGCTCGAGCACCTGTGCACCCGCCTCGGCGTGGAGGAGGGTGGCACCACCGCCGACGGCCTCTTCACCGTACAGAAGGCCGAGTGCCTCGGCGCCTGCGCCGACGCGCCCGTGATGCTCGTCAACGACCGGCAGATGTGCAGCTTCATGACACCCGAACGCCTCGACGAGCTGGTCGCGATGCTGGCGTCGCACGCCGTGATCGAGAGGGCAGCCTGATGCTCGACCTATCCAAGTTCCAGGCCACCGGCGACGAGACCTGCTTCCATGGCCGCCACATCGGCGCGCAGATCTACGACGGCCTCGACGGCTCCAACTGGCGCTTGAAGGACCACGAGGCGCGCGGCGGCTACAAGGCGCTGCGCAAGATCCTCGACGCCGCCGGCGGTGCGACGATGACGCCGGAGCAGGTCATCGCCGAGGTCAAGGCATCGGGCTTGCGCGGCCGTGGCGGCGCCGGCTTTCCGACCGGACTGAAGTGGAGCTTCATGCCGCGCATGTACCCGGGTCCGAAGTACCTGGTCTGCAATTCGGACGAAGGCGAGCCGGGCACCTGCAAGGACCGCGACCTCCTGATGTTCAACCCGCACATGGTCATCGAGGGCATGGCGATCGCGGCGTACGCGATGGGCATCAAGGTGGGCTACAACTACATCCACGGCGAGATCTTCGAGGTCTACGACCGCTTCGAAGAGGCGCTCGAGGAAGCGCGTGCAGCCGGCTACCTCGGCGACGACCTGTTCGGTTCGGGCTACTCGTTCCAGCTCCACGCGAGCCACGGCTTCGGCGCCTACATCTGCGGCGAGGAGACTGCGCTGCTCGAATCGCTCGAAGGCAAGAAGGGCCAGCCGCGCTTCAAGCCGCCGTTCCCGGCGAGCTACGGCCTGTACGGCAAGCCGACGACGATCAACAACACCGAGACGTTCGCTGCGGTGCCGTGGATCATCAACAACGGCGGCCCGAAGTACCTCGAGATCGGCAAGCCGAACAACGGCGGCACGAAGATCTTCTCGGTCGTCGGCGACGTCGAGAAGCCAGGCAACTTCGAGGTGCCGCTGGGCACGCCGTTCCCGAAGCTGCTCGAGCTCGCCGGCGGCGTGCGCAAGGGCCGCACCTTGAAGGCCGTGATCCCTGGTGGCTCGTCGGCCCCGGTGCTGACCGGCGCCGTGATGATGGACACGACGATGGACTACGACGCCATCGCGAAGGCCGGCTCGATGCTCGGCTCCGGTGCGGTCATCGTGATGGACGACAGCCGCTGCATGGTGCGCAGCCTGCTGCGCCTGTCCTACTTCTACATGCACGAGAGCTGCGGCCAGTGCACGCCGTGCCGCGAAGGCACCGGGTGGCTGTTTCGGATGGTCGACCGCATCGAGCACGGCCACGGTCGCATGGCCGACATCGAGCTGCTGAACTCGGTCGCCGACAACATTCAGGGCCGCACCATCTGCGCGCTCGGCGATGCCGCGGCGATGCCGGTGCGCGCGATGATCAAGAACTTCCGCGACGAGTTCATCCACCACATCGAGCACAAGACCTGCCTGGTCGGCGCGCCGGTTCACACGACGGCCTGACCTGACGGCACTGACATGATCGAAATCAATCTCGACGGCAAGACGGTCGCGGTGCCCGAAGGCAGCATGGTGATGCATGCGGCCGACGAGGCCGGCACCTACATCCCGCACTTCTGCTATCACAAGAAGCTGACCATCGCGGCGAACTGCCGCATGTGCCTGGTCGAGATCGAGAAGGCGCCGAAGCCGATGCCGGCCTGCGCGACCCCGGTCACGCAGGGCATGATCGTCCGCACGAAGAGTGACAAGGCCATCAACGCGCAGCAGGGCGTGATGGAGTTCCTGCTGATCAACCACCCGCTCGACTGCCCGATCTGCGACCAGGGCGGCGAGTGCCAGTTGCAAGACCTCGCGGTCGGCTACGGCGCGTCGTCATCGCGCTATGCCGAGGACAAGCGCGTCATCTTTCCGAAGGACATCGGACCGCTGATCTCGGCGCGGGAAATGAACCGCTGCATCCACTGCACGCGCTGCGTCCGCTTCGGCCAGGAGATCGCCGGCGTGATGGAGCTCGGCATGATCCACCGCGGCGAGCACTCCGAGATCACGACGGTCGACGGCGACACGGTCGACTCCGAGCTGTCGGGCAACATGATCGACCTGTGCCCGGTCGGCGCGTTGACCAGCAAGCCGTTCCGCTACAGCGCGCGGCCCTGGGAGCTGTCGCGCCGCAAGAGCGTGAGCCCGCACGACAGCACCGGCACGAACCTGATCGTGCAGGTTAAGGGCGGTCACGTGATGCGCGTGCTGCCGCTCGAGAACGAGGGCGTCAACGAGTGCTGGATCGCCGACCGCGACCGCTTCTCGTACGAGGCGCTGAATGGCTCCGACCGCCTGACCGCGCCGATGATCAAGCAGGGCGGCACCTGGCGCGAGGTCGACTGGACCACCGCGCTGGAATACGTCGCCCGCGGCCTGACGCAGATCTCGGTCGACCACGGCGCGCAGAGCATCGGCGCCGTCGCGTCGCCGGCCAGCCCGATCGAGGAACTGCACCTGCTCGGCAAGCTGGTGCGCGGACTCGGCAGCCAGAACATCGACCATCGGGTGCGCCATGCCGATTTCGGCAACGTGGCGGCGGCCGACGGCGGCAAGCCGTCCGCGCGCTGGCTCGGCACCCCGATCGCCGCGCTGTCGACCTTGCAGAGCGCGCTTGTCGTCGGTTCGTTCCTGCGCAAGGACCATCCGCTTTTCGCTTCCCGGCTTCGCGCGGCGACCAAGAAGGGCTGCAAGGTCCACAGCGTGCATGCGCTGCAGGACGACTGGCTGATGCCGATGGCCGCCGTCCTTACCGTGGCGCCGAGCGCATGGCCGCAAGCGCTGGCTGATATCGCATCAGCGATCGCGACGACGCAAGGCGTCGAGGCGCCTCAGCAGGCCGAGCCCGGCGATGCGGCGAAAGCGATCGCGGCGTCTCTGCTCGCCGGCGAGCGCAAGGCCGTGCTGCTCGGCAACGCAGCGCTCCATCACCCCGAAGCCAACAAGCTGTTGAAACTCGCCACCTGGATTGGCGAGCGGACCGGTGCCAGCGTCGGCTACCTCGGCGACGCAGCGAACAGCGTCGGCGCCCAGCTGATCAGTGCGATGCCCGGGCCGGGCGGCCTGCATGCCGGGCAGATGCTCGGCGCGACTGGCGAGGCGCCGCTGAAGGCGATCGTCCTGCTCAATGTCGAGCCGGCCCTCGACACCGCCAACGGCGCGGCCGCGGTTGTGGCGTGCCACTCCGCCGAGATGGTCGTGGTGATGTCGCCGTTCAAGGATGCCGGCGCCGATGTCGCCGACGTGATGTTGCCGATTGCGCCGTTCACCGAGACGTCCGGCACCTATGTCAGCGCTGAAGGGCGCGTGCAAGGCGTGCATGGCGTCGTCAAGCCGCTGCGTGACACGCGGCCGGCGTGGAAGGTGCTGCGCGTCCTCGGCAATTTGCTCGGCCTCGAAGGCTTCACGTTCGAGTCGCCGGAAGAAGTGCGCGACGAGGCGCTCGGCAGCGTCGATGCGATTCCGGGTCGCTTGAACAACCGGCCAGCGCAAACAACCGGCGCTGGCCAGGGAAGCGGCAACTCGTCGTCCGGCGGACTCGAGCGCATCGCCGACGTGCCGATCTACGCGACTGACAGCATCGTGCGTCGCGCGCCGTCGCTGCAGCTCACGGCCGATGCGCGTCCGCCGCTCGCGCACCTGTCGCGCGACCTGTGGCAGCGTCTCGGCCTCGCGCCTGGCGATGCGGTCCGGGTTACGCAGGGCAGCGCCGAAGCGGTGTTGCCTGCGGTGATCGATTCGACCCTGGCCGCCACCGCGGTGCGTGTCGCGGCCGGGCATCCCACGACCGCGGGGCTCGGCGCAATGTTCGGCCCGATCACGGTCGAGAAGGCTTCCGCTGCGATGTCGACTTTGGTCGACGAGCGTGCGGCGACCGCCGCGCTCGGCAGCGGCACGGCCTGAAGGACGCGGCGATGTTCGAATCCGTCAACACGTTCGGATCGTCCCTGCTCGGCGGCTTCTGGCCGACGACCTGGAGCGTCGTCAAGATCCTCGCGCTGGTCGTGCCGCTGATGCTGTGCGTCGCTTACCTGACCTTGTGGGAGCGCAAGGCGATCGGCTGGAGCCAGATTCGCCCCGGCCCGAATCGGGTCGGCCCGCTCGGCCTGCTGCAACCGATCGCCGATGCGGTGAAGCTCCTGTTCAAGGAGATCATCGTGCCGACCGCGGCGAACCGCGGCCTGTTCTTCCTCGGCCCGGTGATGACGATCATGCCGGCGCTCGCGGCCTGGGCCGTGGTGCCCTTCGGTCCGAACGCCGCCGTCTCGAACATCAACGCCGGCCTGCTGTTCGTGATGGCGATCACCTCGATGGAGGTCTACGGCGTCATCATCGCCGGCTGGGCTTCGAACTCGAAGTACGCCTTCCTCGGAGCGCTGCGTGCGTCGGCGCAGATGGTCAGCTACGAGATCGCGATGGGCTTTGCGCTCGTCATCGTGCTGATGGTCTCGGCCAGCCTGAACCTGACCGACATCGTGCTGGGTCAGGCGAAGGGCATCTTCGCCGACCGCGGACTGACCTTCCTGAGCTGGAACTGGCTGCCGCTGCTGCCGATCTTCGGTGTGTACCTGATCGCCGGCATCGCCGAGACCAACCGCGCGCCGTTCGACGTCGTCGAGGGTGAGTCGGAGATCGTCGCGGGCCACATGGTCGAGTACTCCGGCATGGCGTTCGCGATGTTCTTCCTCGCCGAATACGCCAACATCATCCTGGTCTCGACCTTGGCCTCGTTGATGTTCCTCGGCGGCTGGACGGCGCCGATCTCGCTGTCGCTGTTCGGCATCCAGTCGCCCGGCTGGCTCACCGATTCGATGTGGTTCTGGAACTGGTTCTGGCTGTTTGCGAAGACCTTCGCACTCGCCACCGTGTTCCTCTGGGTTCGCGCGACCTTCCCACGCTTTCGCTACGACCAGATCATGCGTCTGGGCTGGAAGATCTTCATCCCGGTCACGTTGGTGTGGCTGGTCGTCGTGGGCGTGTGGATCATGTCTCCCTGGAACATCTGGAAGTAAGCCGATCATGGCGACCGCAACTCCGATCCGCGATTTCCTCTCGAGCTTCATGCTCACCGAGCTCTTCAAGGGCATGCGCCTGACCGGCCGCCATTTCCTGTCGCGCAAGATCACCGTGCAGTACCCGGAAGAGAAGACGCCGCTCAGCCCGCGCTTCCGCGGCCTGCATGCGCTGCGCCGCTATGAGAACGGCGAGGAGCGCTGCATCGCCTGCAAGCTTTGCGAGGCGGTCTGCCCGGCACTTGCGATCACGATCGAGAGCGACGTGCGCGACGACGGCACGCGCCGCACGACGCGCTACGACATCGACCTGACCAAGTGCATCTTCTGCGGCTTCTGCGAAGAGAGCTGCCCGGTCGACTCGATCGTCGAGACCCACATCCTCGAGTACCACGGCGAGAAGCGCGGCGATCTGTACTTCACGAAGGACATGCTGCTGGCGGTCGGCGACCGTTACGAGAAGGACATCGCCGCGGCGCGCGCTGCCGACGGAAAGTACCGCTGAGCATGGACAACACCACCGCGCTGTTCTATGTGTTCTCGGCGGTCCTCCTGTTCGCGTCATTCCGCGTGATTACGGCTCGGAGTCCGGTCTACGCCGCGCTTTACCTGGTGCTCGCGTTCTTCAGCGCGGCCTGCGTCTGGATTCTGCTGCGCGCCGAGTTCTTGGCGATCGCGCTGGTGCTCGTATACGTCGGCGCGGTGATGGTGCTGTTCTTGTTCGTCGTGATGATGCTCGACATCGATGTCGGCTCGCTGCGCGCCGGCTTTTGGAAGCACTTCCCGGTCGCCGCACTGGTCGGCGTCGTCATCGCGCTCGAGATGGCCGCGGTGCTGCTGCCCGGCTTCCGCCTGACCGATGCGCCCGTCGCCGACGCCGCGGCGCTGAAGCTCGGCAACACCAAGCTGCTCGGCATCGAGGTCTACACGCACTACCTGTATCCGCTGCAGATCGCCGCGGTTTTGCTGCTCGTCGCGATCATCGCGGCGATCGCACTGACCTTGCGCGCCCGCAAGGATTCGAAGCACACCGATCCATCGCAGCAGGTCCGCGCGAAGAAGGCTGACCGCGTGCGCATTGTGAGGATGAAGGCCGAGGTCGAGTCGACCGGACCTTCCGATACAAACGTCGTGCCGGTGGGAGATCGGCGATGAGCCTTGGCGCCATTACGCTCGGGCATTACCTGACGCTCGGCGCGATCCTGTTCGCGATGTCGGTAATCGGGATCTTCCTGAATCGCAAGAACTTGATCGTGCTGCTGATGGCGATCGAGCTGATGCTGCTCGCCGTCAACCTGAACTTCGTCGCGTTCTCGTATTACCTCGGCGACATGGCCGGGCAGGTCTTCGTGTTCTTCATCCTGACCGTTGCTGCCGCCGAATCGGCGATCGGCCTGGCGATCCTTGTCGTGCTGTTCCGGACCCGCTCGACGATCGCCGTCGACGAGCTCGACACGCTGAAGGGCTGACGCCGCGAGGCGGCAAAGAACAACAACATGGCAACAGAGCTCTCGCAGAACCTCCTCCTCGCAGTGCCGCTCGCGCCGCTGGCCGGCTCGCTGGTGGCCGGTCTGGCCGGCAAGGCGGTCGGGCGGCGCGGCGCGCACTGGGCCGCGATCCTCGGCGTCGGCATTGCGTTCGCGATCTCGGCGCTGGTGCTGCGCGACGTGATCGGCGGCGCCCGCTTCAACCGCACGATCTACGAGTGGATGCAGCTCGGCGGCCTGAAGATGGAGATCGGCTTCCTGGTCGACGGCCTGACCGCCATGATGATGGTCGTCGTGACCTTCGTGTCGCTGATGGTCCATATCTACACGATTGGCTACATGGCCGACGACCCAGGCTACCAGCGCTTCTTCTCGTACATCTCGCTGTTCACGTTCTCGATGCTCATGCTCGTCATGAGCAACAACTTCCTGCAGCTCTTCTTCGGCTGGGAAGCGGTCGGCCTGGTCTCGTACCTGCTGATCGGCTTCTGGTACACACGGCCGACCGCAATCTTCGCAAACCTGAAGGCCTTTCTCGTCAACCGGGTCGGCGACTTCGGCTTCATCCTCGGCATCGGCCTGATCGTCGCGTTCGCCGGCACCTTGAACTACGGCGAGGCGTTCGCGAAGGGCGCCGATCTCGCGAAGCTGACGTTCCCGGGCAGCGAGTGGATGCTGATCACGGTGATCTGCATCTGCCTCTTCATCGGCGCGATGGGCAAGAGCGCGCAGTTCCCGCTCCACGTCTGGCTGCCCGATTCGATGGAGGGCCCGACCCCGATCTCGGCGCTGATCCACGCGGCCACCATGGTGACCGCCGGCATCTTCATGGTCGCGCGCATGTCGCCGCTGTTTGAGCTGTCCGACACCGCGCTGTCGTTCGTGATGGTGATCGGCGCGATCACCGCGCTGTTCATGGGCTTTCTCGGCATCATCCAGAACGACATCAAGCGCGTCGTCGCCTACTCGACCTTGTCGCAGCTCGGCTACATGACGGTCGCCCTCGGCGCCTCGGCGTACTCCATCGCGGTGTTCCACCTGATGACGCACGCGTTCTTCAAGGCGCTGCTGTTCCTCGCCGCCGGCTCCGTGATCATCGGCATGCACCACGACCAGGACATCCGCAACATGGGCGGCCTGCGCAAGTACATGCCGATCACGTGGATCACGTCGCTGCTCGGCTCGCTCGCGCTGATCGGCACGCCGCTGTTCTCGGGCTTCTACTCGAAGGACTCGATCATCGAGGCGGTGCACGAAAGCCACCTGCCCGGCGCCGGGTTCGCCTACTTCGCGGTCGCGGCCGGCGTCTTTGTCACCGCGTTCTATTCGTTCCGGATGTACTTTCTCGTCTTCCACGGCCCGGAGCGCTTCCATGACAAGCCGTTCCCGCCGCCAGCCCACGATGATCACGCAGCCGCGCATGACGCCCACGGCGCAACCGGCCAGGACGAGCACGCGACCCACGCCGAGCCGGACGCCCATCACGACGACGGCCACGGCCACGCGCCGCACGAGTCGCCGTGGGTCGTCACCTTGCCGCTGATCCTGCTCGCGATTCCGTCGGTGGTCATCGGCGCGATGACGATCGGCCCGATGCTGTACGGCGACTTCTTCAAGGACGCGATCACTGTCCTTGGCGAGCGGCACCCGGCGATGGAGGAACTCGCGAAGGAGTTCCATGGACCGCTTGCGATGGCGACGCATTCGCTGACCAGTCCGATCCTCTGGCTCGCGATCGCCGGCGTCGTCGCGGCCTACTTCTTCTACATGGTGCGACCGGGCATCCCGGCGGCGATCCAGCAGCGCTTCGGCTTCATCTACCGGTTGCTCGACAACAAGTACTACATGGACTGGTTCAACGAGCATGTGCTGGCGCGTGCGGCGCGCGGCACCGGCCGCGGCCTCTGGCGCGGCGGCGATGTCGGCTTCATCGACAACATCCTGATCGACGGCTCGGCGCGCACGATCGGCGGCATCTCGGCGCTGACCCGCCAAATCCAGAGCGGCTACCTGTACTGGTATGCGCTGGTCATGATCGTCGGCGTGATCGGGCTGATGACCTGGCAGCTCTGGCCATTCCTCGGCGCGTTGCTGATGCGTCCGTAGCGCCACCGGCTCCCATCCGTGCATAGAAAGAAAACGACAACATGGGGTTGCTGAGCCTGGCCATCTGGCTGCCGATCCTCGCGGGCGTCGTCCTGCTCGCCGTCGGTCGCGACGAGCAGGCGACCGCCGTGCGCTGGGGCGCGTTGATCGCGTCGCTGGTGAGCTTCGTCGTAACCCTGCCGCTCGTGACCGGGTTTGACAAGGGCACGGCGGCGATGCAGTTCCAGGAGAAGGCGCCCTGGATCGAGCGCTTCAACGTCAATTACCACCTCGGCGTCGACGGCCTCTCGGTCTGGTTCGTGCTGCTGACGGCGTTCATCACCGTGATCGTCGTGATCTCGGCCTGGCAGGTCATCACCGAGCGCGTCAACCAGTACATGGGCGCGTTCCTGATCCTGTCGGGTCTTCTCGTCGGCGTGTTCTGCGCGGTCGATGGCCTGCTGTTCTACGTGTTCTTCGAGGCGACACTGATTCCGATGTATCTGATCATCGGTGTCTGGGGTGGGCCGCGCCGGGTCTACGCGGCATTCAAGTTCTTCCTCTACACGCTGGCCGGCTCGCTGCTGATGCTGGTCGCGCTGATCTACCTTTACTACAAGTCGGGCGGCAGCTTCGACATCCTGACCTGGCACCGCCTGCCGCTCACGGCGCATGTCCAGACGCTGCTGTTCTTCGCCTTCTTCTTCGCCTTCGCGGTCAAGGTGCCGATGTGGCCGGTTCACACCTGGCTGCCCGACGCGCACGTCGAAGCGCCGACCGGGGGCTCGGTCGTGCTGGCCGCGATTATGCTGAAGCTCGGCGCCTACGGCTTCATCCGCTTCTCGATGCCGATCGCGCCGGATGCGAGCCACGAGTGGGCCTGGTTCATGATCGCGCTGTCGCTGATCGCGGTGGTCTACATCGGCCTCGTCGCGCTGGTCCAGCAGGACATGAAGAAGCTGGTCGCCTATTCGTCGATCGCGCACATGGGCTTCGTCACGCTCGGCTTCTTCATCTTCAGCGAGCTCGGCATGTCGGGCGGCATCGTCCAGATGGTGTCGCACGGCTTCGTCTCGGGCGCGATGTTCCTCTGCATCGGCGTCCTCTACGACCGCGTTCACTCGCGTGAGATCGCGGCCTACGGCGGCGTCACCAACACGATGCCGAAGTTCGCGGCGTTCGCGGTGCTCTTTGCGATGGCCAACTGCGGCTTGCCGGGCACGGCCGGCTTCGTCGGCGAATGGATGGTGATCCTCGGCGCGGTCAAGTTCAACTTCTGGATCGCGGCGCTCGCCGCGACGACCTTGATCTGGGGCGCCGGCTACACGCTGTGGATGGTCAAGCGCGTCTACTTCGGCCCGATCGCCAACGCGCACGTCCGTGAGCTCAAGGACCTCGACAGCCGCGAGTTCGCGATGCTCGGCTTGCTCGCGATCGCCGTGCTGGTCATGGGCCTCTATCCGAAGCCGTTCACCGACATCATGCACACGTCGGTGACCGAACTGCTGAGGCACCTGTCGGTGTCGAAGCTGCCGAGCTGAGGCACTGGCCTCGCGTTCCCTGTTGCTGCAGCACCTGACATGAACCTCGACCCCTGGCTGAAGGCGGCTCCGAACAGCCTGGCGCTGGCACCGATGACGGTGCTGCTGGCGCTGGCCTGCGTGGTGGCGATCGTCGACCTCTTCGTCGACGATCCCAAGAAGACCGTCACCTACTGGCTCTCGCAGGCCTCGCTTGCGGTCGTCGCGCTGCTGAGCGGCTTCTGCTTCGACAACGGCTTCACGATCTACGCGATGGACCGGATGATCGTCGCCGACCCGATGGGACACCTGCTCGGGATGTTCGCGGCCCTCGCCGCGATGGTCACCCTGGTCTACGCGCGGCCGTATGCGGCGCACCGCGAGCTGCTGAAGGGCGAGCTGTTCACGCTCGCGATGTTCTCGCTGCTCGGCATCCTCGTGATGGTCAGCGCGAACAACTTCCTGGTCGTCTACC
>Ga0070672_100000236_pt1 | contig 30867 bp, 32 predicted proteins | sample KBSM13metaG_FD_66151 | JGI IMG/M metagenome (GOLD analysis project Ga0070672, IMG submission 66151) | Miscanthus rhizosphere microbial communities from Kellogg Biological Station, Michigan, USA - KBS M1-3 metaG | ecosystem: Host-associated > Plants > Roots > Rhizosphere > Soil ... | reverse complement strand
CTCATGAAACCCACCATCGTCACCGTTGTCTGCGCCGCGTTGCTGGCCCTCGGAGCTGCCAAGCCGCCGTATCCCAAGGCCACACCGCCGCCACCGCCGTCGCCGGATTTCACGCCTTCACCGGAACGTGCGCCGACGGAAAAGGAAATCGACAAGGCCTCACGCGAGCACTACGCGGTGCTGGCAATGGTAATCGAGCGGGCGCTGGTGGCGAGCAGTCCGGAACAGCGCGAAACGGCGTTCACTTTCCTGCTGCCCGAGCTGCTGCAGGTGGAGCCGACGCGCGTGATTGAGATGGTGAAAAAGCAGAAGCCGGGCGAGGCGCGCGATGCGCTGCGAAATGAAGTCGCGCGACAATGGGTCATGCGCGACCGCGAGGCGGCGGTTGCCTGGATCAAGTCACTCGAGAACAACACGGAGCGGCACGACTCCGCGGAAGTCGCCGTTTCCACGCTGGCGCCGGTCGCGCCCGACCAGGCCATCGAGGTGGCTGACCAGTTTGGCATCGGGCGCGACAATGGTTATCTCGAGCAGCTGGTTCAGAACTGGGCCGAGTCGGACCTCGAGGCGGCGACGCGTTGGGCCGAGTCGCAGTCCGACAATGCGCAAAGCGCATCACTGCGTGCGCGCATCGATCAGGTTCGCGCGGCCCAATCCAGTCAAGGAGAGGCCAGCCAGGGAGAGTCCGGGCACAACGACGCGCAATAGCCAGACGCATCGCGGGCGCATACCCGAGGGTCGCGCGCGAGGTTAGACTGCGCGCGCCATGAACAAAACCCATTCGCTCGTATTGTTAGCGCTGAGCGCCGCGCTCGCGCTCGTTGCACCCGCCCGTGCGCAGGTCAAACCGGATGCCGGTGCGCCGGCGTCACGGGCCGGAAAACAGTCCGGCTTCGTGTCGGTGAAAGGCCGGCATTTTCAGCTCGACGGCAAACCTTACTATTACGCGGGCGCCAATCTCTGGTACGGCATGTACCTGGGCTCGCCCGGCGTCACCGGCGACCGTGCGCGGCTGGTGCGCGAGCTCGACGACCTGGCGGGCAAGGGCGTGCGCAACCTGCGCGTGCTGGCGATCTCCGAGACGAGCACCCTCAAGCGCGCGGTGAGGCCCGCGGTCATGCAGTCGCCTGACACCGTCGACGAGACGCTGTGGAAGGGACTCGACTTCCTGCTCGACGAAATGGCGAAGCGCGACATGAAAGCCGTGCTGTACCTCAACAATTTCTGGCAGTGGTCGGGCGGCATGTCGCAGTACATGGCCTGGATCAACGGCAAACCGGTCATGGACCCGGACGTCACCGGAGACTGGAATGCCTTCATGGACAACTCGGCGTCGTTCTATCGCGAGCCGAAGGCGCAGCAGGCATTCCGCCAGGTGGTCGACAAACTTCTCAGGCGCAGGAACTCGGTGAACGGGCGCGCCTACAACAACGACTCGACCATCATGTCCTGGCAGCTCGCCAACGAGCCGCGCCCGGGCAGCGATGCCAACGCGAGTCCGCACTTCGACGTGTTCATCAAGTGGATCGACGAGACCGCGGGCTACATCAAGACGCGAGCCCCGAAGCAGCTCGTGAGCACCGGCAACGAGGGGTGGATGGGCACGGCGGGATCTCGCGAGCTTTACCAGGGTGCTCACATCACGCCGCACGTCGACTACCTGACCTATCACATGTGGGCGCCGAACTGGCAGTGGTTCGATCCGAAGAATGCCGCGGCCACCTACGACGCCGCGTGGAAGAAGATGCAGGAGTACCTGGACTGGCACATCGACGCGGCCAACAAGATGGGTAAGCCCATCGTGCTCGAAGAGTTCGGTATCAATCGCGACGAGGGTTCGTTCAGTCCTTCTGCCACGACCGTGTATCGCGACAGGTTCTATCAGAGGATCTACGCGCTGATCGAGCGTCGCGCGGCGGCGGGTGACGCGATCGCCGGATCCAACTTCTGGGCCTGGGGCGGCGCAGGACGCACGGCCAACCCGGATTTCATGTGGAAGACAGGCGACAGCTTCGTCGGTGACCCGCCGCAGGAACCGCAGGGCCTTTACTGTGTGTTTGATTCGGATGCGACGACCATCGCGATCATTGCGGGTCACGCGGTCCTGATGTCACAGGTGCGCGAGCCCTGAATCGCGAGTCAGACCTGGCGCGCGGCGCTGCTGGTGGGGACGGCGGTGGCTGGGCCGGTCCAGCGATCGAGAATGTTGCGAAGCGCGGATAGCGAGAAGGGCTTGGCGAGATAGTCGTCCATGCCCGCCGCGACACAGGCTTCGCGGTCGCCGGGCATGGCATTTCCCGTGAGCGCGATGATGGGCACGCGCCTGCCGTTACTTTCGACCGAGCGGATGGTGCGCGCTGCGGCCAGGCCGTCCATGATAGGCATCTGGCAGTCCATGAGAATGACCACCAGCCCGTCGTTCGCGGCGGCCGCGGCGACACCTTCCCGGCCATTCGATGCGGTCACCACATCGAAGCCCAGCATGTCGAGCATGGCGCGCGCCATTTCCTGGTTGACCGCATTGTCCTCGACCACCAGCGCACGGCCGCGTGAGCCGCTCGTGGGCAGTGCGCGCATGCGGGTGCTGAGCGCGGTGTCGACGGGTGCCGCGCAGGCGATGAGATCGCCCGTGCACAGTGGCTTGACGATACATCGGTCGACACCGGTGAGTGGCGCGGAATCGGTATCCGGCGGCAGCAGCGCGACCACGTTGACCTGCCGCGGACTGGCCGCGGCGCGCACGCCGCTCGCGGCGTGTTCGACCTTCTTGACCGCGCAGGCATCGATGAAAACCTGTATCCGCGAAATCTGCGGTCCGAAATCCTGCAGCGCTTCGATGGCTTCGACAGCCGAGGCGACGCTGATCACATGAGCGCTGAGCGTCGACACGGTGTCGCAGACGGCGGTGCGAATCACCGGGTGCACGCCGATCACCAGTGTGCCGAAGTTGCCTGCGGGCTCCAATGGCGCCAGGTCGGGCTGCGCCACGTTGGCGGGAATCACGAACGAGAAGCGGCTGCCGCGGCCCTGTTCACTCACCAGCGTCATGCTTCCGTGCATGAGCCCGATGATCTGGCGGCAGATCGCGAGGCCGAGCCCGGTGCCCCCGAAGCGGCGCGTGACGCTGTCATCGGCCTGTTCGAAAGCGTCGAAGATGCGCTGCTGTTCTTCGGCGGCCACGCCAACGCCGGTATCGGTGACCGAGAACTCGATCATGAACTCGCCGTCGCGAGCCGGCGCGGGCGTCACGGCCAGCAATACTGCGCCGTTCTCGGTGAACTTCACGGCATTGTTCACCAGGTTCGTGAGTACCTGTCGCAGCCGGATCGGATCGCCCTGGATCGTGGGCGGAACACCGCGCGCAATGTGCGCGGCGATTTCGATGCTCTTGTCATGTGCGCGTCCGCTGAACAGGCCCACCACCTGTTCGAGTTCACGCCGCAGCTCGATCGGCGCGTGCGCCAGTTCCAGCTTACCGGCCTCGGCCTTGGAGAGATCCAGCACATCGTTGATGAGCGTGATCAGCGCCTCGGCCGAGGTCCGCAACGTGCGCACGTAGCGGCGTTGTCTGGCGTCGAGCGCCGTGTTCGCGAGTAGCGAGGCCATGCCCACGACGCCGTTCAGCGGCGTGCGCAGCTCGTGGCTCATGTTGGCGAGGAAGCGCGACTTGGCTTGCACCGCGGCTTCGGCGGACTGCCGCGCGCGTTCGAGCAACTCGGACGTGCGCTTCTGCTCGGAGATGTCCGTGACCACCGAGGCGATGCCGGTCATGGTGCCGTCCTCGGCCAGCAGCGGTGTCTTGGCGACCAGCACGTTGTAGACAGTGCCATCGCGCGCCCGCACCGTGGTTTCGTAGCGCAGCGGCTTGCGCGTCTCGAACACCTGGTCGTCGCTGTCGCGATGTTCCTTGTTGGGTGGCCGGTTTGGCGCGCTCGAGAGGAAATTGCCGACGGCTGCCTCGCGCGACACGCCGATCATCTGCTCCCAGGCGGCATTCACCAGTGTCACGCGCCGGTCGGCGTCACGCAGGATCACCGGCAGGGGCAGTGTCTCGAGCAATGCCTTCATGACACGCAGCGTGTTCGAGAGTGCGCGCTCCATCTGTTTGCGCGCGGTGATGTCGGCGTGCGTGCCGGTCATGCGCAGTGCCCGGCCGCCGGCGTCGCGCTCAGTGACGTTGCCGTGGGTTTCGATCCATACCCAGCGTCCATCGGCGTGACGCGCGCGATGACAGATTGCGAGCGTGGGTGCGGCGCCGCGCAGGGCAGCGCGCGTCGCTGCGGAGAATGCGGCGCGATCCTCTTCGTGCACCAGCGTCATGACTTCTTCGATGCGCACGATCTGGGTCTGTTCGCCCAGCCCGAGGAATCTCAGCACATTGCGGTCGGCGTAAATGTTTCCGGTGGCGAGGTCCCACTCCCACAACCCCAGGTCTGCCGCCTGCAGGGCCGTTTCCAGGCGTTCGTCGCTTACGAGGCAGGGTCTGCGGTGGTCGGCGAGACGGTCGACCAGCGCAAGACATCCGCGGCGCAGGATCTCGATATCAACCGCTTTTCCCGAACGCAGGTCCTCGACGAGCCCGTGCACGTCGGACTCCGGCCCGAGCCCGAAGGCCCGTGCCAGTTGATCTTTCAACTCGCGATTCACTTGATCAATGCGCTGGTGGGCGCCACCCCGGATCGTGCGACTCCTGTAACAGGTGTCGGCAGCGGCGGGGATTACTGAGGCTTCCGCGGCACGACATTCGTGCCCGGGCGCACCGGAGTGTGCGCCAAATCACAGGGTCGCCTCACATGACGACCATGGCTGGGTGGAGCGCCGGCGCGACGCTCCACCCTGTCTTATTACTCGACCTTGAAGGCGACCACCGTGTTCTTGAAGAACGTCGGCACGTAGGCTGTGCTGGTCTTGGGATCCCAGCCGAGGTCGGCGGTCTTGGTGTCGACGGCCTTGCCGTCGAACAGCAGGTCCTTTGATCCGTCGGCATGCACGTACCACACGGCGCCGCTCCAGACGGTGACCAGGAAGTCGTCGCCCTTGACGTTCTCGAGGCCATCCGCGCCGCCGGGCATGCCGGAGGCAACTACCTTGAGCGACTTGTCCTTCTCGACACGATTGAGACTGTCGTTGTCGAGCACGTAGAGAGCGCCCTTGTGAACCTGAAGTCCGTTCGGTCCCTTGAGCACTTTGTCGTCGAGCAACACGCTGGCCTTGCCGTCCTTGAACTCGTAGACCTTCTTGCCATTGGTGTCCGACGCGTAAATCGTGCCCTTATCGTTCACGACGTCGTTCAACAGGCCACCCTCAACCGCGATCTTCTTGCTGATCTTGCCGGCCCCGACGTCGATGACCACGAGGCCTCCGCAATCGCCGACATACAGCGACTTGCCGTCATCAGACAGCGCCATGCCCTTCGGGCAGTCGAGGCCCGTGACCCATTCGGTGGCGATCACCTTGCCGTCGAGACCCACCTTGCCAATGGACCCTTTGCCGTCCGCGGCCCATGGTTCGCCGTCGATATTGGAGACGTACAGCACCTTGCGCCTGGCATCGAAGTACACGGATTCCGGTGTCTTGAGCGTCGCGTCGCTCTCCCAGACCTTGCTCACTTTGTGTTCCCCGGCCTGCGCGGCGGTGGCGACAATCAGCGCCCCTAACGTCACGAATAACTTCTTCATGGATCGCGTCCTTGTTGTAAGGGACGCGAAGTATAGTCGCGCGGCTTTGCTGCTCGCCAGCCGCCAACTAAGATCACGCCATGCCAGTCAGATCCCTGTTTCCGACCCGCGTCTACACCGCGAAACTCGCGTCAGGCGCGTCTAACAGTCTGAATACGCGGCTGTTGCGCGAGTGCCGCCAGCTCACCATGGACGACAGCGCGGGACGCGCGTGGTCGAAGACTAACTATCCCGGCGGCTACACCTCCTACAGTTCCGCGTCGCGGTTGCATCAGATGTCTCCTACGTTCGGGCAGCTGCAGAAGCGCATCGACGTGCACGTGCGCCGTTTCGCCGCGTCGCTGGACTTCGATCTCGCCGGCCGCAGGCTCACGATGACGGACTGCTGGGTGAATGTCATGAACCGGCAGGTGGTGCACGGCCTGCACCTGCATCCGCTGGCGAGCGTCAGCGGCACGTACTACGTGCGCACACCGCATGGCTGTTCAGGTCTCAAGTTCGAGGATCCGAGGCTCGATCGCTACATGGGGGCGCCGCCACGCAAGATCCGCGCGCGGCGCGACAACCAGGTGTGGGTCACGATCCCCGCCGAGCAGGGCAACCTGGTGCTGTTCGAAAGCTGGCTGCGCCACGAGGTGGCGCCGAACCTTACCGAGGCGGAGCGGATCTCGGTGTCGTTCAACTATTCGTGGTTCTGATCGCGGGTGGTTCTGATCACGGGCGCGGGCGTCAGCCGCCGAACGCGGCGAACACGGTCTGGAAGGCGTGGCGCCACACGCCGAAGTCGGTGAGCCCGACGAACACCAGGCCGGTGATCGCGCCGTCGAGATGCGCATCGTGGTTGATGCGGTCGCGCGAATGCTTCGACGCCCATATCGAGTACGCGAGGTATCCCACGGCAAACAGGGCCGCCGGAATCGGCACCGCGAAGTACAGCAGGATGGACGCGGTGGGGTAATAGACGATGTATGCGAACAGCACACCGTTGATGGCGCCCGACGCTCCGAGCGAAGCGTAGTCCGGGTTACGGCGATGTTTGATCACCGTGCCGAGGCTGCTGACGAGCAGCGCGATGAAATACAGCGCGACGAAGCGCGGCGTGCCGATGGTCAACTCGAGATCGGGGCCGAAGAAATACAGCGTGACCACATTGAAAAGCAGGTGCCAGAAGTCCCCGTGCACGAAACCACAGGTGATGAGGGTGCTGTACTCACCGTGCTTCGCGACGCGGTATGGCCGCAGCAGGTTGCGCTCGATGATGCTGGGCACGGCCATGAGACCGAGCGCGCTTACCGCGATGATGAGAATCAGGATGGCATAGGAAGCCGGCGGAAAACCGAACTGCATCACGGGGCACCACGCGTGTAGCCACGGTCCTGCAGCCATTCGGCCAGCCGCTGTGGCCAGTTGCGAATGCTCACGTAGTCTGACCTCTGGCCCATGTTGAAGGCATGTTTTCCCTGCGTGTAGATGTGCGTTTCGATTGAGGCGCCGGCGGCGTGGTACTTGCGCGTGAGATCGAACAACACACCGGCGACGTATTCATCGTCGGCCGCCCCCAGCAGGAACAGCGGCGGCGCATCGCGTGGCACGGTGTCGGGGATGCCGAGAGGACCCGGGTAGATCAGGATCTGGAAATCCGGACGCGCACTCACGCGCTCGACGGGATCCTTCGATGAAGGATTGCCCGGCACGGGTGGATAGGCCACCAGCGCGGCGACTTCGCCGCCCGCCGACCAGCCCATGACGCCAATGCGCTTCGGGTCGACGCCCCATTCGGCCGCACGCGCGCGCACGGTGCGCATGGCGCGGCGGATGTCTTCGGCGGTGTTATCGATGGTGTATTTCGAACCGGGCTCCCGGAACAGCCGGTATTTCAGCGCGAACGCGGTGATCCCAAGGCTCGCCAGGTACTGCGCGGGCTCGACACCTTCGGGATTGAAGACGAGCTCGCGGTGTCCGCCGCCAGCGGCGACGATGACGGCTGTGCCGCTGTTCCTGCCGGCTGGCGGCAGGAATACCGTGAGCGACGGGTTGTGAATGTTCTTGTACCACCAGTCCTGGTGCTGCTCGGGTTCGGCACGGCGTGATTCGAAACCGGGGGCGCCTGCCTGCCAGAGCGGGATGACTTGTTGGGCGCCGGCGCTGGCGTTGATGGCGAAAAATACGGCGAATAGCGCCATTGTGCGTGCTGGCATGGCCGCGCAACATGCCACAACCGTGCACGAGTGTGTCTACTTCTTTGGTGGGTACTGGTAACCGGTGCCGCCATCCTCGAGGCAACGGTCCACCGGCGTGGACCTGCGGTGGTGAGGCGCCTCGAGCAGCCGGTCGATGTTCTCGGTAATGTTGACAGGCAGGTCTCTGGAGCCATCGACGTCAACCAGTCGCGCCTGCTCGCCGAATTTTTCGAACGTGAATACCTGGTAGACGCGCTCCGGTCCACCTGCGCCGTGGCTGACACCCTCCAGTTCCAGGTTCCACCGGTTCTCGTTGTCCGGATCCGGCGCGCTCCAGGTGCGCGTGGCGCTCCCGAACACACCGTTGGCGACGAGGACGGTGCTCAACGAATAGCAGGTGCCGGTGTGATCGTCGTCATCGGCCGCGAGCTCCAGCTCGAGGAAGGCACGCGATGGCGCGGGTTCTTTCGACATCGCCTTGTAGATGGTGAAGCCGCCGACGATGACCAGCAGCATGGCCGGCCCTGCAAGTGCCTTCATGGAGACTGCCTCGACTCTGCGCGTTGTTCAGTCATACGGGATATCGACGCTCTCCTTCGACACCAGCGATTGATGCGCCTGGCTGTTCGTGCTCAGGAACACCAGGTCGCCGTCCTCGATGCCCACCAGCGATTCGTCGAGGATTTCCACCACCTGGAAATGCCGGAAGTCGTCGGGGGTCACGGGAATGCGATCTGGCTCGTAGTACGGCATCGTTTCGATGTAGTCGGCGGTGACCTTCGCCGTCCTGCGATCCTTCGCCAGCTCGATGCTGATGGAGTTTCGCTCCAGCCGGTACTGGCGCAACTGCGAGAAGCTGCCGGCCTCGCGGCAGTAGAGCTTGCGCGTCATGTCGAGCTCGGTGGGCTCGTCGGCGTCGTGACCTTGGAAGGTCACGTGCACTTCGAAGTTCTTGCCGCGCAGCGCGCAGATTTCCGGTGCAAAACGCTTGCGCGCGGCATCGTCGGCGCGATCGATGAATTCCTTCACCTGCACGCGATCGAGTTGGCGCGAGCAGCCGCCGAGCAGCAGAGCGCATGACAATATTGCCGCGAGGGTCCGGTGCATCGCGCAAGAGTCTAGCTAGACGGGCAGCGGCGGAACCGGCGGTAATCCACATTTCGCCGCTCGCGGCGGCAGCCCCAAAAAAAAAGCCCCGCGAGGCGGGGCTTGTTAGTTTGGTCGTCGTCGACTTAGGTAATCGCTGTCAGCCGAGCAAGTCGACTACACGGACAATAAATTTTGCGGCTGAAACGTTGGTGGCCTCCTGGCCTCCGGCTAAACACTCAAGCCCGCGTGTCAGTTCACGCCTCGTTCGTTTCCACCAGTAGCCGAAATCAAGGCTACCGATTGCACCCGTGCCCGTGAGCAAATCCTAGTTTCTATATCGTCAGAATCGATGCCCAAAACCGTTGTGTTCTCCGCGCATCAGTTTCTGATGCAGTGCACGAAAACTTCTCTTCGCAACTCTGCAGCGCCGGCTTGGGTGTCTGGAATTCAGCCACTTAGCGGCGTTGCACGGACTACACGATGCCAGATCATACGCCGAAACGTTTTCACGACAATGTCTCGATCACGCGACAGACGGCATCCTGTGATCAGTTTATCGGCACAAGACGCGTCGGCTGAATGAGACCTTGTGCCCGGTCTCGATCGGTGGCAGTAGTCCTTAGCGAAGCATGCGAATGGTGAATACCGCCCCCGAATCATCGGGGAGGTTGGCCGCTTGGGCGGAGCCGCCGTGGAATTCGGCAATCAGCCGGACGATGTACAGGCCGAGCCCGAAATGCGGGCGTTTGTCCGGTTCGGATCGCGACTGCCAGAGCGACTCGAACAGCCTTGTGGCCGTTTCGGGCGGCAGCCGTGGGCCAGGGTTGGCCACTGAGAGCTCGACATGGGTGTCGCCGGAGCGGACAACAATGGTGATCGTGTTGCCATCAGCGCTGAAATCGACCGCATTATCGACCAGCTTGTCGAGCATCTGAACGATCAGCTCAGGAGCGCCGTTGATTTGCAGCGGTTCTTCGGGGATCTCGCAGACAAACCGCCGGCTCGGGAATGCCCCACGGTAGGCATCCGTGCTGGCGCGTACCAGGGCGCCCAGATCAAACCGGTGACGCTCGCTGTGGGCAATGGCTTCCTCTACCCGGGTGGCCGCCCCCATGGCCGTGAGGATGGCGCCAAGGCGCTCGCTGCCCTCGCGGGCGCGTGCGATGTACACCTTGGCGTTCTCGCCCATTCCAGCCGAAGCCTCCGATTCCAGGTTCTCGAGCGAGGAACGGATGATGGTGAGCGGTGTGCGGATCTCGTGGGCCAGCTTGCCGGCCAGCGTGCGCAGATACCCGGTGTACTCGTCCAGGCGGCCCAGCAATGAGGAGAAGCTGCGCGACAGATCGCCCAGTTCGTCCGGGGCATCTGCCTCCGGCAATACCCGCGAGACACTTCCTTCGCGGCCCAGGGCCGTTTCACTGGCTGCGCCCAGCCGGGTAATTCGCAGGGTCATGCGGCCGGCAAACCAGAAGGCGGCGCCGACCGCGAACAGCGTGACGAACAGCGTGAGATTGAGCAGCCGCGTGAGCGCGCGGTCGCGCAGCGTGAGCCAGCGATCCGCAGTCTGCGCGAGCTGGATGACGCCGATGACGCGCTTGCCATCCGCGGAGTAGATCGGCGCCGCCGCGGCAACGATGACGCTGTTTTCATAACGCCCACCGAACAGTGCCGTCACCGGCGCGCCGCGTGCCGCGCGACCCGTGAGAGTCTCGGCGGCGTGCTCGCGTTCGGCCTGCGATACGCTGCGCGGAATGGCGCCGCCGTCCAGGAACAGGCGATACATGCGTGGCAGGAAGCCACGCATGCGGGTGTAGTCGCCGGGCAGGGCGGGGGCATCCAGGCGGGTGAGCACGGCGCCCGTGGAGGAGGCGACGGTGAGTTCGACACCGGGTTGAGCGAATTGTCTCAGGTGGTCATTGAGGTCCGGCGATGCCGCAATGAGCCGCCCGACGGCGCGCAGGTCGGATATCTCGAGAGTGCCGTAACTCGCGCGCGCAGCGCCCCGGCGATCACGGTCGTCGACGAGCACACCGAGATGCTGGCCGACCATTGACAGCGGCACGCCGATTTCCAGCACCCAGCCATCGCGCGCGCGCTGCCACTCGGCCTGGATGCGCGGTTCTTCGACCGCGGCTTCACGGCCGTATTCCAGGGTCTCGATGCGCCGGGCGTGCACCGGGCCGGGTCCGATATTGCCGAAGAACAGGCGCTGCTGGCCGCCGCGCTTGTCGTCGAAGGCCAGCCAGACGCGGTCGCCGATCCCGTTCGTGTCCAGCGGCGTCAAGACCGAGGCGTCGAAGACCCAGTGGTTGTCGCGCACCAGCAGGGCGAGATACAGGCGCCGCTCGTGGGTGGCGGCGAGCAGCCGCAGCGCGTCGCCGCCCGGACCCGCGACGCGCACCAGGTTGCGCGCATCGGGATCCCAGTCGTCGGCGCGGCCATCGATGAGCGGCGCGCCGGACAGCACCACGGGAGTGATGTCCCGCGGATCGTTGGCCTGTTCCGAGCCCGGCAGTGAATCGGCGCGAAACAGCAGCTCCTGGCGGCCCTTGAGCGATCCGGCAATCGTGGTGGTCACCGCCAGCAGTGACTGCTGTTCGTTCTCGCGCAGCACGGATTCCATCTCGCGCGCGTACTGGCAACCGGCCCAGGGCAGCGCCAGCGTGGTCAGCGCCAGCAAAAGTAGTTTGGTACGGAGCCTGAACCCGGAGATCGGCCCGGTCTTCAACAGGTCTGCGAAGCGGCCCACGGCTGGTGCTACTCGACCCAGCGATATCCCATGCCGTACACCGTGTGCACGGCGTCGAACGCGGGATCGACGACCTGGAACTTGCGCCGGATGCGCTTGATGTGTGACGTGATGGTGTTGTCATCGAGCACCACGTTGGCCGCATCCATGAGTTGCTGGCGGTTCTTCACGTGACCGGGATGCTTGGTCAATGCGTAGACGATCCAGAATTCGGTGAGTGACAACAACACGACCTCGCTATTCCAGGTCACCGACATGCGTTCGCTGTCGAGCGTGAGCGCGCCACGGCGAATCACCTGCTTTTCCTCTGGCGGCCGGCGCAGCGCGTCGACGCGGCGGAACAGCGCATTCACGCGCGCGATCAGGTGCGCGAGCGACAGGTCCTTGGTGAGGAAATCGTCGGCTCCCAGCCGCAGCCCCGACACCGCGTCGAGCTCCGTGTCGCGGGCCGTCAGGAAAATGATCGGCAGCTCCGCCGACATGCCGCGCAGGTCGCGGCACAATTCGAAGCCGCCCTCGGGTTCGTCCTCGAGTGAGATGTCGATGACGGCCAGATCCGGCAGGCGCGCGGCGAAGGCCGCCATGGCCTCGCGGCGGTTTGGATAGCCGCGCACCGCGTAGCCCTCGCGCGAAAACGCCGCGGCGTAGTTGTCGCGGATGGCGCGTTCGTCTTCGACGATGGCGATGGTCTTCTTCATGGCAGCGCAGTGTAAGCGAGGGCCAAGGCCTGCGTCCGTGCCGGCCACATTTGGTCACTTTCTACCCGCGCTGCGCCATCAAGGCGTCATGGAGTGGACGGCAGCAGCGCGCGAAATGTCACCCAGGCCAGCAGGAGAAAGCCATGGGTGAAGCAAGCAGCATGAATAGGACATATGCCAGTTCGCGGTTCGGAGCGCAGCCAGGTGAACGCTGGCGCCGGTATCTCGAGCGAATCGGCACGCGCAGCAACGACTTTGCCGCACGCCTGTCGCGTGCGCGCTTCGTCTACCTGCACAGGCGCGACGCCGGCTCGCACTGGTTGCCGTTATGAGCGCGGTTCGCGACGGCCGCGAAGCATCAACGGCGCATACGGATGCAGGGCAGGAAACGCGCACCGCTACGTGGCAATGGCTGTTCATCGGCATACTGCTCGCGTGCTGGCTGGCCGAAGCAACGCTGTGCGCTGCGACGGGTTACTGACAGCCGGCCCCCACGGGGCCCCGGCTGGCCGCGGGGTTCAGTCAGTAATGGGGCTGACAGCGAGTCTCGTCACCTTTGCGCGCTGCGCGGCGGCAAGAACCTGCGCGACGCGCTCGTAGGGCGCCATCCTTTCGGGCATCACCTGCAGCAGCGGGGGACTTGTCTGACTGGCGATCGCGGCAAATCTGGGGGCAAGGTCTTCCAGCGATTCGACGTGTTGTCCATTCCAGTAAATCTCTCCCCGATAGAAAATCTCCAGTCGTACGGTGGTTGACGGCGGCTTTCCCGGACCGCCTGGCAATTCGAGTTTGACGGCATGGGTAGCGATGGGCACCGTGAATATGAGCATTGTCAGCAACACCAGCAGCACGTCGATGAGCGGCGTCGCATTGAGCGCGGGTTCCGCGGGTTGAGGCGTAACGGACATGAATCACCTCCTTGAAGGGCTAACGCATCGCCGCATCGCGCGGGGTTGCCTGCCGGCGGATCGATGAGAGCCGATCCGCGTTACAAGCCACTGCCGCCCGAGCCGGCCACGTTGCTCAACGAGGGCCGGGTGCACGAGGCGGTGAAGGTGCTGCGCGAGTCGCACAATCTCGGATCGCGGGAGGCTCGCAAGTGGGTCGACTCGCACATCTCCGACGATCCCATGCTGCGCGTGCAGCTCGAGACGCAGCGGCGCACGCGGCGCCGCAAATTTTTTCTCTGGCTTCTCCCCATCGACATCCTCATTGCAGCTGGCATCATCTACTACCTGTTCTATCTGCCACGCTGACTAATAAGAAGGCCGGGAGGCCGCCGGATGCTGTTGATCGGGATGTTCGACTCGCCCTTCGTGCGTCGCGTCGCCGTGACGATGAAGCTGCTGGAGATGCCGTTCGAACATGCGAACTGGTCGATCGGGCGCGACTTCGACCGAATCCGTGAATACAACCCGCTGGGCCGCGTGCCCACTCTCGTGACCCGGGAAGGTGAAAAGCTCATGGAGTCGAGCGCCATCCTCGACTACCTGGATGAGCGCGCCGGATCGGAGCGCGCGCTGCTGCCGCGATCAGGGCCCGAGCGCCGCCGGGCGCTGAATCTCATCGCGATGGCCACTGGAGCCGCGGAAAAGGGCGTGCTGCAGGTTTACGAGCGCGCCTTTCGACCGGAGGACAAGCGTCACCAACCGTGGGTGGACCGCTGCCGCACACAGATGAGCGGCTCGCTGGCGGCAATCGATCGCTATCTCGGCGAGCGCGGCGTTTCGCAATGGCTGGTCGGCAAGCGCATGACGCAGGCCGACATCACCGCGGTGTGCGTGTTCACCTTTCTGAATGACGCGCTGAGAGTGGCGGCCGACCCGGTGATGTTCCAGTCGCTCGCCACGCTGGCCGCGCGCTGCGAATCACTGCCGCCATTCCAGGAAACCCGCGTCCCGTTCTTCGTACCCAATAGCTAGAACGCACTGATGCCGGTCAGCTCACGGCCGATCGTGAGCTGGTGGATCGTCTCCGTGCCTTCGTAGGTGATCACGCTCTCGAGGTTTAGAGCGTGGCGAATGGGCACGTACTCCGCGCTGATTCCCGATCCGCCCAGCATGTCGCGGCAGTCGCGCGCAATATCGAGCGCCATGCGGCAGTTGTTCCACTTGGCGAGCGATACCTGCGATGGCTGCATCTTGCCCAGGTCCTTGAGCCGGCCGAGCTGGTGAGACAGCAGCTGTGCGGTGGTGATCTTGCGCGCCATCTCTGCGAGCCTGAGCTGAATGGCCTGCGTGGCCGCGAGCGGCCGGCCGAACATCTCGCGGGTCTTGGTGTAGTCGATGAGTTGCGCGAGACAGGCCTGCGCCGCGCCGATCACTCCCCAGGTGATGCCGTAGCGCGCCTGCGTGAGACAGGACAGGGGCCCTTTCAGGCCCTTCACACCCGGCAGCAGGTTCGACTCCGGCACCACGACGTTGTCGAAGAACAGCGCCGACGTCACCGAGGCACGCAGGCTGAACTTTCTTTCGATCTCCGGCGCCGAAAAACCCTTCATTCCTTTCTCGACGATGAACCCGCGGATGCCGTCGTCGGTCATCGCCCAGCAAATGCACAGATCCGCGATGGCGCCGTTGGTGATCCACATCTTGGCGCCGTTGATGACCCAGTCCCCGCCCCTCTTTTTCGCGTGCGTCTTCATGTTGGCCGGGTCCGATCCGCCGTGCGGCTCGGTCAGGCCGAAGCAGCCAATCTTCCTGCCGCGCGCCATGTCCGGCAGCCAGCGCTGTTTCTGCTCTTCGCTGCCGAATGCGTAGATCGGATACATGCAAAGCGAGCTCTGCACCGAGACGAAACTGCGGATGCCGGAGTCGCCGCGTTCCAGCTCCTGGCAGATCAACCCGTAGCTCACGGCATTGAGGCCGGCGCAGTCGTAGCCGTGGATGGACGAGCCTAACAACCCGAGGTCGGCGATCTCCGGGATGATTTCCTTCGGGAAGTGATGCTTCTCGAAGCACTCCTGGATGATGGGCAGGACTTTCTCATCGACGAAGCGGCCGACGGAGTCCTGGATCATGCGCTCGTCATCGGTGAGCAGGCCGCGCAGGTCGTACAAATCGAGGGGATTCAGCATCGCGCGATGATACAGCTACGGCGCGGGCTTATCCCTTGACACTTGCCCCTTGACGATGACCGCCACCTTGCCGACCGTGCGGCCGGTCTCGACCTGGCGGTGCGCGTCCGCCAGTCGTTCCAGCGGGAAGCGATGGCGCACTTCCGGATGCAGCGCACCGGCATCGACGAGCTTCGCGATGGTCGCAAGGATCTCCCCGGGTCGCCCGGGATCGATTTCGTGTGCGGTGGGAATTCCCATGAACTCGTAGCTGATGGTCACATTGCGATACAGCAGGCTCTGTCCACGCTGCTTGAGGTCGGTGCTGCCACCCAGGATGGTGACGACATGGCCGTTGACCCGGACGCAGTCGAGGCATTGCACGAAGACCTCAGCGCCGACGGTGTCGAACGCCACCGGCACTCCCTGTCCATCGGTCAGACGCTTCACCGCCTCCACGACGTCCTGGCTTCGATAGTCGATGACCTCATCGGCGCGCAACACGTCGCGGCAGAATGCCAGCGATTCCGCGCGGCCCGCGGTGGTGATTACCCGGCAGCCATGTAGTTTGGCGAGCTGAACCGCGATGTGTCCGACGCCGCCGGCGCCGGCATGGATGAGTACCGTCTGCCCGGCTTGCATACGCGCGCGCAGATGAAGTGCTTCCCAGGCCGTCTGTGACACCAGGGGCAGCGCAGCGGCCAAAGCATGATCGAGCGCCGCCGGCTTGCGCGCGGCGCTGCGTGCATCCACCGCCACATACTCGGCGTTCGCGCCGGGCCGGAACAGATTGGGCGCGGCGATGAGTTCGTCCCCCACCTTCCATTGCGTGACACGCGAGCCGCAGCGCACGACGCTGCCACTGACGTCGTAACCCAGCACCAGCGGCCATTCGCGCGGCACAGTCGCGCGGGCGCGGACCTTGGTATCGACCGGATTCACCGAGGTGGCGTGTACTTCCAGCAGCACGTCAGTGTCGCGCAGCGCCGGCTCCGGCAGCTCTTCCAGCTGCAAGACGTCGGGTGCGCCGTGTTCGCGCTGAACCATCGCGCGCATCGACATCAGCCGGTTCAGTAGGAAACGCCGAGACGGCGATAAACGTGCGATACCAGCCAGATGGGGCCGATGAGCAGGAACTGCACGTCCTTGAAGAACGACGGCCGCTTGCCTTCGATGGAGTGTCCGACGAACTGGCCGATCCAGGCGACGACGAACACCACCAGGCTGATGAGCCACAGCGGCCACGCGAGCGTGTCGAGCCAGCTGACAACGAAGAGCAATGCGACCAGGCACACGGCGGCGCCCACGCCGAGCGAAGGCGAGAGCAGGAAGTAGTAGGAGACCGCGCCCGCCACGACGATCGCGGCCCAGTTGAGCCAGGGAGACAGATCCGCAAAGGCCTGCGGAACCGGAATGGCCCACAGAAATCCCACCACGGTCATCACGATGGTGGGTACACAGATCCAGTGAATCAGTTCATTGGTCGAATTTCGGTGGCTCGCGCCGTATTCATCGAGCCATTGATGCAGGGTGCGCATGGGCGGAAAGCTACGCCGCGGGACTCGCGTCTGCAAGAATGTGCCGTCCCGGGGAGTGCTGATGACATTGATGTCGAAGTTCATGAGGTTTGTCACACGTAGCGGCATCCTGTCTGATGCCCGGCTGCTCGAGATGTATCCGCCGTTCGTGCCGATGCGCATCAAGGTGCTGGAGATCACCGAGCGCTGGCGCAGCGTGCGCATACTGCTGCCATTGAACGCGCGGTCGCGCAATCCTGGTGGCGTGATGTTTGGTGGCTACCAGGCGGCGCTGGCCGATCCGATCGCCGCACTGGCCTGCGCGCGGATATTTCCGGGGTATTCGGTGTGGACGCGCGCCATGGCGATCTCGTTCGACCACGGCGGAAACTCCGATCTGGAGATGCGATTTTCTCTTACGCCGGAACAGGAAGCGGACATCAGGTGCGAACTCGAGCGCGAGGGTCGCTCGACGCCGTCGTTCGAATACGGCTATTTCCGCAGGGATGGGGTTCGCTGCACGGTGGTTCGCAACACGGTTGCGATACGGCCGCGTGGCTATAAACGCGCGACCACACCGCCAGCTTCCCCGGAAGCTGTCGACTGAGAACTGGCGCACAGAAAATGAGTTCATTCGGCGTTCAGATGCTCGCCGTTATGTTTGCCCGCACGGAGGATTGCATGAAAACATCGACTCTTGTTCGCAGCACATTGTTAGTTATGGCCGCGGCCCTGGCTGGCGCGGGCTGCACGACCACGGACGCCTACACGGGCGAAAAGAAGGTCAATAACGCCTCGAAGGGCGCAGGCATTGGCGCAGCCGCCGGTGCGGTGCTCGGCGCATTGACAGGCGACAATGCCAAGGAGCGCCGCGAACGTGCGCTCATCGGCGCGGGTGTCGGTGCCCTGACAGGCGCCGGCGTGGGCGCCTACATGGACAAGCAGGAAGCAAAACTCCGTGCGCAGTTGCAGGGCACCGGGGTATCGGTCACGCGCAGTGGCGATAACCTCATCCTCAACATGCCAGGCAACGTCACGTTCAAGACCGCGAGCGCGGACCTGAACTCGAACTTCTACAAAGTGCTCGATTCGGTCGCCCTGGTGCTCAAGGAATTCGACAAGACCTTGATCGACGTCGAGGGGCACACGGACAGCGACGGCAGCGACGATTACAACCAGCAGCTGTCCATGCAGCGCGCCACTTCCGTGGGCGCCTACCTGCAGTCACATGGCGTGAACAGCCAGCGCGTCGTGGCGCTGGGCGCGGGCGAAACCCGCCCGATTGCAAACAACGGCACGCCCGAGGGCAAGCAGCAGAACCGACGAGTGGAGCTCAAGCTTCAGCCCATCGTTCGCGGCTGATCGAGGGTCCGGGAACCAAGGCGGTGGACTTTGCAGTCCACCGCTTTTTGCTTTTCAGGGTTTCATTCCTGAAACAATCGGCACATGCCAGACCGCATAGTGATCCGGATTCAATATTGAACTGATGATCTCGTTGAAGTGCTGTCGCACCACGGCGGCGGGCCATTCCGGCGTCGCGAGCGCGTCTACGTACCCGTCGCGCCAGGCCGTGATGATGTCCGCGAAAATGCGGCGCGGCACCCGCACCGTATCGACGATCACGTAGTCGACGCGCACCTCGACGAGTCCGGCGGCACGCATCAGGCTCCAGGCACGACGACCGATGCGCGAGTCGGTGCCGGTGCGTTCGGAGAACTCCACCGGTCCCTTGCGCCAGAACACGTCCGGGTCGAGCGGCCCGGACATCATGTGCAGCATGGTGTAGTCCTCGGCCAGCACGTGCACGTGCCCGCCGGGCTTGGTGACGCGCACCAGCTCGGCCAGGATCTTTTCGACGTGCGGCACGGCCTGGACCATGTGGCGGCTGGCCACGAGATCGAAGGTGTTGTCGGGCTGCGCGAGCGCAAATGCGTTACCGACTTCGAAAGCGAGCCGCGGGGCGAGGGCGGCGTGTCTCTGCCGGGCGTATTCCACCGACTCCGGCAGCAATTCCACGCCCACCACGCGCGCTTCGGGCCAGGCATCGGCGACGCGCGCGCTGAATTCGCCGGTCCCCGAACCCACGTCGAGAACCCGCGCATTGCGCGGCAGCCGGTAAAAATTGAGCAGCGCCCTTTCCTGGGGCCAGATAGCTTCGATCTGGGCAGCCAGCGTACGAATCATGGATTCGTCCGCCATCTGCTCGCCCTGGGGGTTCAAATTCAGGTTTGTCGAGGTCATGAACGCCTGATTTATTCACGGCGCCCACCCGACTACAACCCGCAAAAACTTAACGGATCATTAGATCAATCCACCACGGCGCCAAAAAAAAGCCCCGGCGGGTAGCCGGGGCTTTGAGGCAGCTGGGAGCCCTTCGTTCGGGCCACCCGGTCGGAGCTGGAGACGTTTCCCGACTCCTTACCCTTCAACCATCAAACCTCGCAGTTTCTTGATCGCGTGGGCCTCGATCTGCCGGATGCGCTCGGCCGACACGCCGTACTTGTCGGCGAGGTCGTGCAGCGTGGCCTTGGCCTCTCCGGTCCAGCGATTCACCAGGATGTCGCGCGCCCGCGCATCCAGCGTCTTCATGGCCGCGGCCAGCCGGTCCCCGGTGGTGTCTTCCCACTCGGCGTTCTCGATCTGCAACGCCGGATCGGCGTCAGGCGCGGGTAGATAGGCAGCCGGCGAGTAGGTCTCGTCGCCGTCCTCGCTCGAATCGGGCACCGGGTCGAAGGAGAGATCGCGCGCCGCGAGGCGCTTTTCCATCTCGGTCACTTCCTCCGGCGACACCTTGAGATCGCGGGCCACGGCCAGCGTTTCCTCGTGCGACAGCCACGCCAGGTTCTTCTTCAGCTTGCGCAGGTTGAAGAACAGCTTGCGCTGCGCCTTGGTGGTGGCGACCTTGACCAGGCGCCAGTTGCGCAGCACGTATTCGTGGATCTCGGCACGGATCCAGTGAACCGCGAAGGACACGAGGCGCACGCCCACACCGGGGTCGAACCTCTTCACGGCCTTCATGAGGCCCACATTGCCTTCCTGGACGACGTCGCCCAGCGGCAGGCCGTAACCGGAATAACCGCGCGCGATGTGCACGACGAAGCGCAGGTGCGACAACACCAGCTGCCGCGCAGCCTCGAGGTCACCTTCGTTGCGAAAGCGTTGGGCAAGCGCCGCCTCGTCCTCGCGCGATAGCACGGGGATCTTGCTCACCTTGTCCATGTAAGCATCGAAGCTGCCGACCGGGCCGGCGAGGACAAAATCGTTCTTGCGGGTGATTAGTCCGTTGGCAGTGGGCGCAATGGCGGTCATCAGTACGAACCTCCTGGGGCGATCGACTTGAGGCTTTGGTGGGCCGAGATATTAGCAGTCAGGGGTATAGAGTGCTAATGACCCGAGGAGTTCCCTCTTAGACCTGCAAGTTATTGATCAGGCAGGAGAGAAGCGGCCCTTGCCGGGCATATAAGTGCCCGGGAAATGGCAGGTTTTTGGCCTCAGCCGGTCAGGCGCGGGGCTCGATCTGGCGCAGGTGCCGGCCGGTGGAAATCAACGCGCCCAGCCAGCCGAGGACCGCACCGACCCCGGCAAGCACGCCTGCACCCTCAGGGCCCAGGCCGGCCATCCGGTAGCTCCCGCCGTACTGGGCCGAAAGCTCACGCACCGCCTGGTCGAGGTAGGCCAGGCCTCCCATGACGATCAGTCCAGCCAGCAAAGCCCCGCCCAAGCCGTAGAAGAGGCCGGTGTAGAGGAACGGCCGCCGCACGAATGCGTTTGAGCCGCCGACCAGCTTGGTGACCTCGATCTCGGCGCGACGGTGCTGAATCTCGAGGCGGATGGTGTTGCCAATGACCGCAAGAACCCCCAGGCCGAGCACGGTCATGACCACCCACAGTGAGCGCTTGAGCAGGTCGAGCAGCGAATGCAGGCGCCGAACCCAGTCCAGGTCCAGCTGCACGATCTCGACCTCGGGAAACGCCGCGAAGTAGCGCCGCAGTGTCTCAACCTCCGTGGGGCCACTCGCGTTCTTTGCGGGCCGAACCGTGAGGTGATGGGGCAGGGGGTTGTCTTCGAGCGCCGTCAGCGCATCACCAAAACCCGAGGCTTCCTTGAATTCCGCCAGGGCCTGGTCCGACGTCGTCACCGTCACCGACTCGATGCCGGGCCGCTCCCGGGCATTCTTCGCAAGTTGCTCGACCCGCCCGATCGGCGTGCCGAGCTTGAAATGCACGGTGAAGTCCACGGCATTGCTCAGGTCGCCGGTCGCAAGGCGCAGGTTATTGACCACCAGCGCGAGGCCGGCAGGCAGGGCGAGCGCAACGCCAATGACGATGAGCGTGAGCAGGGTGGCAAGCGGGGCGCGGCTCAGCCGACCCAGCGCACCGAACAGCGCCTGCAGATGCCGGGTGCCATAGGAGGAAACCGCGCCGCTCATGTGTGCAGATCGATGTTGATGTTGGGAAGATCGGCGAGTTTCGGCGCCACCGCGGTCATGCGCGCCGCGGCGCGCGCGTGCAGCGTGTCGGCGGTGATGTGGCCGGCGTCCAGCACGATTTCGCGCTGGCCGAATTGCTCGACCAGGTGCGGGTCGTGCGAGGCGACAATGACGGTCACGCCCACATCCTGGAAGCGCTTGAAGACCCGCATGACCTCGATAGCCAGCCCGGGATCGAGGTTTCCCGTGGGTTCGTCGGCGATCAGCAGCCGCGGCTTGCTGATCACCGCGCGCGCAATGCCGACGCGCTGCTGCTCACCCACCGAGAGCTCGGTGGGCGAAGAATGCTCGCGTCCTAACAATCCGACCTGGTCCAGCGCTGCGCGCACGCGCCGGTCCACTTCCCTGAGCGGTGTACCCGCCACCACCAGCGGCAGCGCCACGTTGTCGTAGATCGGCCGGTCCAGCAGCAGCTTGTGATCCTGGAACACCACGCCGATGGCGCGGCGGTATGCCGGGATCTTGCCGGACTTGAGTTTGCCGGTGTTCTGTCCACCAACCGTGACCGTGCCACGCGTGGGGCGTTCCAGCAGCGCGATGAGCTTGAGCACGCTGCTCTTGCCCGCGCCGGAGCGCCCGGTGAGGAACACGAACTCACCCGGTTGAATGGCGAACGACACGCCGGCCAGCGCTTCTCTGCCATTCGGATATCGCTTCGCGACGTTTTCGAAAACGATCATGGCGGAGATTCTAGAGTAACTTCACCTTGCTTTCGTGCCTGCGCGCCGTGAACATCGGCGGCGCCCATGAATGCCGCACGAGTCATGACGCTGGGAGCCGCGCTCGTGCCATATCTCGCGCTGGTGTCGGTGGATACATGGATGCACGAGAAGTCGCGGCGGGTGGCGCGCGCCGAGCAGTTCTTTCATGCCGCGGCCGCCGTGCTGTTCATCGCATTCGTGAGCGCCGTCTTCATGGGTTCCCGGGCGGCATTGCCGGTGCTGATCGTATTCGTGGCATGCGCGGCGACGGACGAATTCGGCTTTCACCGTCACTTGCTGGCCACTGAGCGCAGAGTACATTTCATGTCGTACGCCGCACTCGCTGTGTTCGTCGTCGCCTGGCGACTGGCTGGATGAACTTCTCGTTTGACCTGCATCTTGGCTATGCACTCATGGTGGTGCTGGGCTTCGCGCTGACCCTCACCTTTCCGCTCACCCGCCACTTCCAGGATGCACGCGACCGGCGTCGTTATTACGCGATGCAGGCCATCACGGCGGTATGCGCCCTGCTGGGCGCAAAACTTGCGGTGCTGCTCGGTGATGCACTGTGGCCGCTCGAGGAATTTCACCACTGGGGTGCCTTGCTCGGTGGCGGGCGCTCACTGGCCGGCGCCTTGCTGTTCGGCTTCCTCGGCGCGGAAGCGGCCAAGCCCCTGTTGCGATATGACATTCCGCCCAACGATCGCTTCGCCATCGTCCTGCCGTTTTCGATCGGCATCGGGCGCATCGGCTGCCTGATCGTCGGTTGCTGTCGCGGCGTGCCGTTCGACGGCCCGTGGGCCATCACCTATGGCGACGGCATACCGCGTCATCCCATACCCGTATACGAAATGCTGTTCCACTGGATCATGGGGTTCGTGTTGATCGCGCTCTGGCGCCGGCAGATCCTTTTCGGCCGCCTGTTCGCGCTGTACCTGGGGAGTTACGGCGTATTCCGCTTCTTCAGCGAATTCCTGCGCGAAACGCCCAAGGCCTATGGCGACCTGTCTGCCTACCAACTCATGAGCCTGGCGATGATTTTGGCTGGCGGTATCGCAATCGCATCGCGCACGCGGCATCAGCCCGCGTCCTGGGATCGATGGAAACTGGCTGGCAAGGGGGCTTCGTGAAAGAAACCGATGGACCTCCGGAACTGCCGCAGCCACCCATGGAGAATGGCTCCCATGACGCGGAAGCTGGCAGCGGCGGCCTGGGTGCGAAGATCCTGCGAGGCTGCGCCGTCGCCGCCGGTATCGCCGCCCTGATCCTGGTGTTCGTGCTCGGCGCCTGTTTCATCTCGATGTCCCGATGATCGTCGACGGCATCAAGGCGCGCCTGCACCGCGACATCGTCGCAGACCCGGTACTGCATGGCCTGGTGTTGAATCTCTATCTGAACGGTGAACAGTATCCACACCGTGTCACCGACTATTTCCCGCTGGCGGCGGTCGAAGACCCACAGCTCCTGGCCGCCATGCAGAGCCACATGGTGGACGAGGACAAACACATCGCGCTGTATACGCGCGCCATCGAAAAACTCGGCCAGCCGGTGCTGGTGCAGCCGCTCGAGAGCATCTTCAATTCGGTGATTCGCCGGCACACGCCCGCGAGTTTTGCGCTCGAAGCCGGCGAGGATCGCGATGCATTGCGGCTCAAGTTGGCGCATTTTTTCGCGCACCTGCATTTTCTCGAGAAGCGCGTCGCACGTTCTCTCGAATATCACGTCGACGCCTGCGCACATGCCGCGTCGGACTATCCGGGAAAGGTGATCGACGCCGTGCTGCGCGATGAAACGCGCCACGTGCGATACACGCGCGAGAGCGTTACGCAATTGCTGCCGGCGCGGGTCGCGGCGCAGGTGTTGTCGTTGCACGCGCGCGCCGAGAGTCGGGCCAATCTGGATTTCTCGGCGAACGAACTCGGGCGGCTGGTGCGCGAACAGGCGGCACGCTTTCCGCGCCTGCGCGGCTGCGCCTATCGCGCCTGTGCGGGGTTGCTTCAGGGGGTGCTGGCGCTTGCGTAAATCCATTCCCATCAGTGTGCGGGTCGAGGCACGCCCCCCGGCGGATGCGTTGCAGGCCCGTCTCGAAGCGCTGGCGGCCCCGCTGCGCGCCATGAGCACTGACGACGTGCGCCGCGAGCACGAGCTTCCCGCCGGTGCCGAACTTCTCAAGACCACGCTGAGCCTGTGCGCCGATTGCCTCGCGCACGTGCCGGCGGCGGTGTACGTGGCGCAGGACCGCGTGTTCATGAGCAAGCGCTGCGTCACGCACGGTCTCGCGCGCGTACTGCTCGAGAACGACCAGCGCTTTTACCGGCTTTCCAACAAGGATCGCTGGGGCCGCGCTTTCGTCACCGATCGCACCGAGCGCGTGCCGGAGTTCGAAGGCGCGTGTTGCGGACCGGCGGAGAGTTGCGGGCCGGCGAGCGTGAACCCCGCGCCGTGGACTCACGACGCCACTGACCAGCGTTCCAATAAAACCTGCACGGTGCTGATCGAGATCACCGACGCCTGCAATCTCGCCTGCCACGTGTGTTATGCGGACTCGAAGGGCGATCGCATCCTGTCGCTGGAGGGTTTCAGGCAACACGTCAGCGCGCTGCTGGATGAGAAGGGTACCCTCGATTCGGTGCAACTCATCGGCGGTGAGCCGACTATTCATCCCGATTTCTGGGAGATGCTGGCCTGGCTGCACGCCGAGCCGCGCGTTTCAAAGATCTACGTCGCGACCAACGGTATCGCGCTGGAAAAGCCCGGTGCCGCCGAAAAGCTGGTTCCGTACCGCGACAAGACGCTGGTGCTGCTGCAGTTCGACGGTCTCGAAGCGAAGACCAACAAGGCATTGCGCCAGGCGAATCCCGAGAAAGTTCGCATGCGCCTGCTGGCGCGCCTCGACCGGCTCAACGTGCCCATGCAGCTCACCATGACGCTGGCGCGGGGGGTGAGCGAACGCGAGATCGCGTGGGTGGTGCGGCAGGGCGTCCGACATCGCAATGTGCGGCTGGTCGCCATGCTGCCGGCGTTTTTCTCGGGCCGTTTCTCAATCGAGCACGACCCGCTCGACCGCATCACGCTGTCCGACGTGGTCAAGGGTGTGACGGCCGGACTCGGGCCGCGTTCCCGCGATGAGGATTTCCTGCCGATTCCCTGCAGCCATCCCAATTGCGGCTGGGTGACGCTGTTCGCGCGGCGCTTCGGGATCTTCGCCAATATCGCGCGGCACGTGGATCTGAATGCCGTCATGAACGACGTGGCGTACAAGACCGTGCTCGACAGGCGCAGCATGCAGGACATCGTGGGCACGCGCCGCGAGGGCTTCTTCACGCGCATGCTGGCGCGGCTGGCGCGCAAGCTCATCCGTCCGCGCGACGTGTTCGGCATCGTGGTGAAGCCCTTCATGGATCGTTTCAACTACGACCAGGATCGCGTCTCCGCCTGTTGCCACCACGTGCTCGATACCCAGGGCCGGCTCGAGTCCTTTTGCGAGTACAACGCGCGGCATCGCACGGCGGACTCCTGGCAGTCGCTGCCACAGCTGCCGCGCAGGGTGGAACTGGCGGAAATCGCACGCGGAGCGGGGGCGTGATCGCCGATTGGCACCTCGCGCTCGGTGGCGCGATCGCGCTCTGCATCGGCGTCGGGGCCGCGCTCGCTATCGAGGAACTGCTGTGGCTGAAGCGCCGTGGCCGGCTCACGCGCGCAGTATGGCGGGAAATGCTGATGAGCCTGAGCCCGTTGCCGCCCAACGTGCTCGTGTCCATCGCACTGTCGGGCTGGTGGGTGTTCGTCTATTCGGAAGCGTCACGCTTCGCGTTCATGTCGCTCCGCACTTCGCTGGTCATGCTGCTGCCGGCGCTGCTGCTTGCGGACCTGTGTTACTACGTCGAGCACCGCGCCGCGCATCACCTGCGGCCCCTGTGGATGCTGTATCACGCCGTGCACCACAGCTCGCCGGACTACACGGTCGCCACGGCCTATCGCGTGTCCTTCGTGAACCAGTTCGTCGCGCCGCTGTTCTATCTACCCTGCGTGCTGGTCGGCTTCGAGCCGTTGCTGGTGGTCGGACTGCAGGTGTTCACGATTCACTACCAGGCCTGGGTGCATACCCGCGCCATCGGGCGCCTGCGGGTGCTCGATGGCTTTCTCAACACCCCGGCCAATCACCGCATGCACCATGACGTCTCAATGCCGGCCAGGGGCGTGAATTTTGGCGGGATTCTCGTGATCTGGGACCGGCTGTTCGGAACCTACATCGCGCCGCGCGGTGTGCGCGCGTTCGGGATTGCCGGTCAGCCGGCGCCGCGCAACTGGCGCGAGCTGTACACGCTGCCCTTTCTTCGTTGACAAGTCTTCGCTGAAAGGGCGCGCCGGGCCGCGTCAGGTTGCGCTGCCGGACACCAGCGCGGTGGCGAAGGCGCGCGCGTCGAATTCGCCGAAATCTTCCGCCGTCTCGCCGATGCCGATGAATCGGATGGGAATGCCGAGTTTGCGCGCGATGGCGATCACGATGCCGCCCTTGGCCGTGCCATCCAGCTTGGTCAGGACCAGACCGGTCACGCCCACCGCCTGGTGAAACTGCGTCGCCTGCGTGAGGGCGTTCTGCCCCTGGTTGGCATCGAGAACCAGCAATACCTCGTGCGGCGCCGAAGGCTCGACTCGCTGGATCACGCGCTTCACCTTCTTGAGTTCGTCCATGAGATGCGCCTGGCTGTGCAGGCGTCCGGCGGTGTCGATGATCACCACGTCCGCGCGCCGCGATCGGGCCGCGGTCATCGCGTCGAACACGACCGCGCCGGGATCGGCGCCTGCCTGCTGCTGGATGATGGCCGCGCCGCTACGGGTCGCCCAGATACCAAGCTGTTCGATGGCGGCGGCGCGGAAGGTGTCGCCCGCGGCCAGCACCACCTGCTTGCCGGCGTCTGCGTAACGCCGCGCCAGTTTTCCGATGGTCGTGGTCTTGCCCGAGCCGTTCACACCCACCACCAGCAGCACGAACGGGCGCTGCGATGAGATCTCGAGCGGTCGCTGAACCGGCAGCAGTGCGGCCGTGATGGCGTCCGTGAGCGCCGCGATCAGCTTGTCGACGTCGTCGAGTTCCTTGCGCGCGACCTTCTTGCGCAACTCTTCGAGGATCTGCTCCGTGGCATCAACCCCCACATCCGCGGTGAGCAGGCGTGTCTCGAGTTCTTCGAGGACTTCGGCGTCGATCTCGCGACCCGGCACCAGGTTCGCCAGATCGTAGGAGAGCCAGGATCCGGGCCGGTTGATCTTGGCGCGCATGCGCGCGAAGAACCCGGACTTGGCGGGTGGGTCGGATGACATCCAGTGACTACCTGAAAAAGAAAGAGCGGCCCGAAGGCCGCTCTCTGCCGCGATCCCGAGCGTCCTTATTGGGGCGCGAGTATCGCCGAGTTGGCGATCGAAATCTGCAAGCCGCCGGAGCCCAGGAACGAGGCGAGCTCCGTGCGGGCCTCGATGTACGACGCCAGCGTCTCCAGGCCACTGGAGGACGCGGGCAGCGCGATGGTGCCATGGCCACCTTCCGTGAATCGCGTGAGGCCATGGACGCCGGCGGGATTCACCGTCGTGGTGGTGATGGTCGGTACGCCGAGCAGTTCCGCGAGGCGCAGGGTGGACGAATTCGGTACCGCTCGATCCGAGGGCTTGGTCGCAACACCCGGCGTGCCCTGGATCATCTGCAGCAGCGTGGGCTTGGCCGCCCAGTTCGCCGCGTAGTTGCAGCCATCGCCCGAATCGACCGCCGCCTGCGCGGCGTGTACGAATTCGAAGTAGATGGAGCTGTTGGTGGGGATGCCAGCGGCCGCGAGACCATTGTTGAGAATGGGCGAGTAGCCCGGCGACTGGCGCAGCGTCTCCATGACTCCACAGCCGGCCGCGAACAGCGCCACCGACTTGATGGGCGCCGCACCCGGCGTGCCGGCGAACGCGCTGCCGACGATGCCGCCCAGCGACCATCCGAAGAATCGAATGTTCGTTTCATCGATGTCGTCGGTGGCCGGATTGCCATCGAGGTCGAGCGTCGGCACCGCGCGCGTGAGCGCGATCAGGTTGGCCACCGCCTGGCGGATGTTGTCGCGCGAGGTCAGCGTGCTGGTGAGATTGATGAAGTGCTGACCGGAAGGATCGGGTATGCCATCCGGACCCGCGGCCAGCGTGGTGTTGTTGATGTAGTCGACGTTGAACGTCGGCTCGGGCACGCGGAACGGCGCCGGCAAGGCGGCATTCGCAGGGTTGGTGGGTGACAGCGCGTACAACGGATCGTTCGGCATGACTCCGTGCAACGGCAGGTCGATGCCGACGATGACGTAACCCGCGGCGGCAGTGGCATCGGCAATCAGCGCCAGCGTGGCGCGATCCTCGGTGATGCCGTGCTGGTAGATCACGACTGGCCAGCCCGCGGCGGGCTTGGTGGCCGGCGCACGCGGAATGCCGATGAGCATCGGTACCGTGAGCTGCGTCGTCATCGCCGGGAACGGATTGAAGCGCGTGAGATTGCGCTCGTTCTTCGGGTCCTGCAGGCCGGCGGCGGCGGGCGGCGGATTCGCGGCGCGCCAGAAATTCGTCAGCGGCTCGAGGCCGGTTCCGGCCGGCGGCGCTACCGGTGTGCTCAGGTAGTACGGCAGCGTGATCGTGGCCATGTGCAGATTGGCGAGATTGGGACCCGCCGGTCCGGTGATCGCGCCGGTGGTGGCGACCGGAACGGGTAGCACCAGGGTGGCAGGCGGTGGGCTCGCCGCGACCGTGCCCGAGATCACGCGCAACACCGTGTCCACGGATTGCGTGGTGAAGCTGCTCGAGACGATCACGGTGGTGGGATCGACGCCCGCGGCCACGGCGGCGCCGAAGTGAGCGCGCGCGAGTCCACAAAGCGCGCTCAGCCGCGGGTCGGTAATCGTGGCGCAGGTGTTGGTCAGCGCGGCGCTCTTGATGGTCGCGTAGTCGGCGTCGGCCGCGAACGCGTTGCCATTCGTGGCATGCAGCGAGTTGGTGACGAGCACCATGTAACCGATATCGCGCGGGCGGGTCGCGCCGGGCGCATCGTTGTTGGCCAGCAGCGGACGGATGGGCACGAGCTGAACCAGCGCACCGCCCGCGTCGATGTTCGGCGCGATCTCGGCCCGGTAGTCGACGTCCTGCGTGAGCACGCGGCGCACCGGGCTCGATGTCACCGGGAAGCCGACCGTGGCCTTGGTGGCGGGATCGACGTGTACCTCGACGAGCCGGATGCCGGCTGCCGCGGTGGTGATATCGACCGCGCTCGAGAAGCGCAGCTTGATGGGTGCCTGCGTCGAGAATCCATCGAGAGCATTGACCACCGGCTCGGTGGTGGTGGTGCCCGGTATGCGTACCGTGGCGGGGAAGAATGCGCTGGACGGCAGGTTGAGAGTGCCGTCCGTCGGTACACCGGGAGTCGGCGTGAAGTAGGCGTCGTGCGGATAGGGCAGCACACCCTGGTTCGGCGAGAACAGGGCGCGGTCGGGAGACAACGAGCCGCCGGACGGCGGAAGGCCGTTGCCCATGGTCGGATCGGTGGGTCCTACGTCGGGCGGGTTGTCCACGGAGCTCGAGCAGCCGGCGGCCAATAGCGCGGTCGCGAAGATCACCACGGCTGCAGATAGCCTCATCATGAGATCGCTCCTCGGAATTCGGTTGCGAAGGGTCAGTGCGGTCGCATTGCCTCGTCGTTCAGAACGATGCGCCGAACTTGTCGTATTGGGGCGGTAGCGTACGCTTGGGCCCCAAAAGGTGGCAAGCCAAGGCAGTGGCGCAGACATTGGCGAAGGGCAAGAAAAGCGGAAAGAGTCACACTGCCTCGCGCGTGCATGACGCGGATCGTGGTGCACGCGTGTCCCAGGGCCGATCACGGATTCTGCGCATTATTGGTGGTCGCCATCGTGGCCGACGATTGCGCTTTCCCGCCGGCGTGGAAATTCGACCGACACCGGATCGCGTGCGCGAAACCCTGTTCAACTGGCTGCAGCCGCGCATCGCGGGAGCACGCGTGCTGGACCTGTTTGCCGGCAGTGGCGCACTCGGGCTCGAGGCGCTGTCGCGCGGCGCGGCACATGTGAGCTTCGTGGAAAAGGATCGCGCCGCTGCCGCGGCCATCGTCGCGCTGGCGCGTGAATGGCACGAGGAATCCATTTCGGTGGACTGTTCGGATGTGCTTGGCTGGCTGGCGCGCAGCCCTGGCGAGGCGAAATTCGAGGTCGTTTTCGTGGATCCGCCCTACGACGCCAACCTGCTGGCCGCGACGCTCGAGGCGCTTGCGGTGCGGCAGGCGCTGGCGCCGGATGCGCGCATTTACGTGGAACACCGCGCGCGCGAGGCTCTGCCGGAGCTGCCCGCGGGATGGCGGAACGTTCGCGAAGGGCGGGCCGGCGAGGTCGGGTATCATCTGCTCGCCACATGAAGCGCAGCGCCGTATATCCGGGGACCTTCGATCCCATCACCAATGGCCACCAGGACCTGGTGCGCCGCGCCGCGGGCATTTTCGAACGCGTGATCGTCGCGATCGCGTCGAATCCTAACAAGGCGCCGATGTTTCCGCTGGAGAAGCGGGTCGACCTGGCGCGCCAGGTGCTGTCGGACGTCCCGGGCGTCGAAGTCATGGGCTACCAGGGTCTCACCGTGGACTTCGCCCGCAAACACGATGTGCAGGTCGTGGTGCGCGGCCTGCGCGCGGTGTC
>Ga0070672_100000232_pt1 | contig 31200 bp, 28 predicted proteins | sample KBSM13metaG_FD_66151 | JGI IMG/M metagenome (GOLD analysis project Ga0070672, IMG submission 66151) | Miscanthus rhizosphere microbial communities from Kellogg Biological Station, Michigan, USA - KBS M1-3 metaG | ecosystem: Host-associated > Plants > Roots > Rhizosphere > Soil ... | reverse complement strand
CATGCGCGTAATAAGCCAGGATCTCGCTCGCACCAGCTAGCTCGTAGAACCCTGCATTCGTCCCAGTCAGATCGAGGGCGTCATTCCCAAGTGGCACCGAGCTGACCCCATAGAAGGCGGACGGCTGGTGGAGCCGAACGTAGGGGTAGGCGTCCACCCAGTGTCCACCAGGGGTGTGGCGACGATCGACCATCGTCACCGTCGTCCCATCTGAATGCGTGAGCAGTGCGTCGGTAAACGCCATACCCGCGGCGCCGGAGCCGATCACAAGGTAGTCGCTTTCGAGTTCCTCATCCATAAATTCGCAGCGACCGTTGCAACGGTCGCTCAAAAACTAGCCCGCCACGGTGCTGCCCCTGTGCGCGGCTGTGCGTTGAGCGACCACCCCTCTTCACTTCCTGCATGAGTAATCTTCAGCAGTCACGTCGGCTGCAAACGGGATCTGCTGCCCAAAGTGGCTATTGATTGGGGCACACAAGCAGATACTAGAGTAGCAATCGGCAGTCTTGAGCGACCAATTGTCAGGAGCGGAGCGAGGCCCACAGGTTGCGTCAACGTGGGTTCTCGGGCTATGCCACCCAGTCACTGCCGCTCCGCACGCCAAGATGGGAAGCAAGGTGCGCGCTGAGATCTCGTGCATCGTCGCCGACCCCGTCGATGAGAGTCGACTTGCGGCGCCGCAGGAACGGCAGGCCCATCACGTACAGGCCCGGCGCTTCCGTCACCACGCCGCCGTCATGACGCATGTTGCCCTTGGCGTCGAGCACCGGAAGTTGAAGCCAGGAGTAGTCCGGCCGAAACCCGGTCGCCCAGACGATCGTCTTGATCCCCGCGCGGCGCAGATCGAGCCCGAGCGGCGGCGATGCATCAATGCGCGTTGGTTCCGGGCGATGCGGCGGTTCGACCCCATCGCTCATGCCGTTAGCCGCTGCCCACTCGTCGATCGTGTTCAGGAGCCGGTACTGTTTGAGATCGGCGAGTTCGCACAGGTTGCGCAGGGATCCGGAGAACTGGGCCTTGCCATCGCGAATGACGGCCAACCGGCCGACGATCGAAACCCCGAGCGATGTGAGCGCATTTAAATCGATGTTGCGCCGGTCGCGATAGCCCGCGATTTGGAACGACGACAGGGCGCGGGCGCGTCGCAGATTTTCAACACGGTCGTAGCGCTCGTCATTTAGGCCAGTTACGTCCATCCACCATTGAATGTCACGGCCGCGGTACATCCGGGGTGCCCGCACGTGCTCGCCCACTGCCAGCGTCACGGGACGTCCCGAGCGGTGGATCTCGTCGGCAATTTGCGCACCGGATGCAGCCGCGCCGACAACCATGACGCCGCCCGGTTCCAGGCTCCCAGGGTTGCGGTACTCGGCAGTGGTTAGTTGGGCAATACGGGAGGGGATCTCTTGGGAGAGCTTCGGCACCTGCGCGATGTTGAACGCGCCGCTGGCCAGCACAACACCCTTGCATTGCCAAGTGCCCTGCTCAGTCACGACCTGATAGCCGTCGCTGTCAATTGCGACGGAAGTTACAGGGCAGTGAGTTCGCAGCGGAGGCGACACAATCTTCGCGTAGCGCTCGATGAACGAGATCGTCTCGTCCATCGTCCGGAAGCCGTCCGGATCGTCACCCTCGTAGCCATGGCCGGGCAGCCGGCTTTGCCAGCTCGGCGTGAGCAACGTGAGCGAATCCCAGCGCTGGGTACGCCAGGTGTTTGCGACCTCGCCTCGCTCGAGAACGACATGGTCGATCGAGCGCTTGGCGAGCCACCAGCTCATGGCCAGCCCGGCTTGGCCCGCACCGATGACGACGACAGTCGTGCGCACCGGCGCGGCTCGATGCCGAAAGGCGGCGCTACGCCACCTCGACGGTGACGTTGGTCGGGTTGGTGATGATGTCGTAGACCGCGGAGCGCTTCTGCGACTGCGCGACGATTGCCTTGATGTCCGCGGGCGAGGCGTCGGCGTCGATCTTGTAGGTGACCTTGATGCCGTCGAAGCCGTTGCGGACGTCCTCGTCGACGCCAAGGATGCCGCGTATGTCCATCCCGGCCTCGAGCGTCGCCGACACGGAACGCAACTGGACTTTACGCGCTTGGGCGACGGCTGCAACACCGGCAGTGAGGCAGCTGGCCAGACCGGCCAAGACAATTTCCACCGGGGTAGCAGCCGCGTCCTGGGCTGCGAACACCTCAGGATGGTCCGCCTCGAAAACGAACGGCTTCTTGTGCTTCTGCTCGGCGCCCAGGCCGTAGAAGCCTTCGATCGTGGATCGGCTGTGCGTGCCGTTGATCCACTCGACCGTCGAACGCCACTTGAACCTGGCCGCCTCGGGCGTCTTGGAAAGCGCCGCCTGTGCGCCGAAGAGTGCTTCGACGTTGACGCCGTTGTCGACGGGCTTGTCGGCTTGTGGGGTCGTCATGACTATTTCCTCAAAAGGTTCAGGGCCGAAGAGTCTAGCGCCACGACAACGCCTCATGTACATGCCGTCAATCTAAATCGCCTGGTTTAGCCGAGGCTTCCAGAACGGTCGGAACAGCTCGATCTTCGGGCAGCGGTTCATGACCACCTTCAGCCCCGCCGCCTCTGCCAGTAGGGCTGACTTATCGTCGCGCACGCCGAGCTGCGTCCACAGCACCTTTGCGCCGATAGCGATCGCCTCACGAGTGATCTCGGGCAGCGCATCGGAGCTTCGGAAAACCTGCACCATGTCCACCGGCCGCTTGATGGCTGCGAGCGATTCGTACACCCGAAGACCGCGAATCTCGCCCCCAGGCAGCTTAGGGTTGACAGGAATCATGTCGTAGCCCGTTTCATGCAGGACCCTGAGGACGCCATAGCTGAACTTGGTGGGGTCCGGGCTCGCGCCCACCATCGCGATGGTCTTTACCTCTTTGAGGATAGTGGCGAGATAGTCCGGAGGGTATTCCTGGTCGTGGTCCAGGTGGGTAATCGACGCCGTCATAGCGCATCTCTCATGGCGTCAGAAACTGGTGGCTTCAGCTCGTGCGACGCCAGCGGGCTAGCGAAAGGGTTGCGGTAAAGCCGGTCGTGGCTCTCGACGCCGACATCGAACGTGCAGTCGCCCAGCGGTCGCGCAACGCAGAGGAGGACATAGCCATCCGCGAGCTGGCGCCCGTTCAGCGCAACGCCCGAGCGCTGGTCGACTTCGCCCGACAACAGCTTCGCGGCACAGGAGATGCAACCGCCATAACGACAGCCGTACGGCAGTGACAGGCCTTGCGCCTCAAGCGCATCGAGCAGCGGCATGCGCCCGTCGACCCGGAACGACGCTCCGCTGCGGTTGGCGACCGTGATCGTGACTTCCATCTGCGCAGTTGAGACCGCCTAGACCCAAATGTCGGAGGTGCAGTCGCCGCCCGGGTACCGGGTCTCGTGACAACGTGCGGGGCCGTTCGGCTCCTTCCCAAAGTCGACGAAAAAATCGGGGTTGATTGACATGCCGCCGTTCTCGGCGTCGCAGTCCACCATCAGCATGCAGCCGCCGTTTTGCCGGATGTCCGGGTAGAACTGGTTGTCCCAGGTCGAGAAGAGTGAGGTGGTGACGTATAGCCGCTTGCCGTCGAGCGAGAGCTGGATCATCTGCGGGCCGCCTGTCATGCGGCGGCCGTTGACTAACGGGGCCTTGTTCAGCAGGCCGCCCATCCACACTTGGCCGGTAAATCTCGGCTTCGAGGGATCCGAAATGTCGTACTGACGGATGTCGCCGTGCAGCCAGTTGCAGAAGTAGAGGAAGCGGTCGTCCATCGAGATCAGGATGACGCTGATGAGGCCGGGCACCGGAATGGGCCACTCGGGGTGACGGACGTTCTCGACGTCGATGATCTTTTCCCAGATCCACTCGCCGTCCCGTTTGTACCAATGGATGATGTTGGACGAGAGCGCGGCGCCGACGAAGCCGTGGCTCGAATCCGGGTTGTGATGGAAACGGACCTCGAGCGGCACAAGCCCGTCCTCTCCGAGGTACATGGTCTTCTCGACGCGCTTGTTCTTGAAATCCCAGAAATGGATCTCGCGGCCGTACTTGAGCTGGCCAACCTCTTCCAGATCGAAGCCCGGCATGAAGGTGTTCGGCGCTGCCCATTCCGACGAGACCATCACGTTGTGGCGAGGCTGGTACCAGAAGTCGTAGTTGAACTTCATGCCGCCCAGGTCGTTCTCCCACCGGCCGAGGATCTCGAAATTCTCGTTCAGGTGCAGGAAGCCGCCAGGCGCGTTCCCGCTCGCGTCGCCAAGCATCGAGATGATGATGTCAGAGCCGAGGCAGTGCACCGTGTGCGGGGCCGAGAGATTCGTCTTGGCCTTGATCTCTGCGCCGTCGATCACCTTGTGAAGGCGCGGCGCTTTTTGGTCGACGCCGCAGTCGACTATGTGCAGGTTCGACGAGCGGACACCGGGCACGATAAGGTAGCGCCGTTGCTTGGTCGAATCGTGATGGCACGATGAGCAGGCATTCCAACCCATGTGATGCAGCTCGTCTCCAATGCCCGGCATTTCTAGCCGGCTGATCACCTCGCTGTAGGTGGGGCTCTCTGGGTCTGCGTCGATGGTCGCCAGATAGTCCGGCTTCTGAATACCGGTGCCGATGTAGAGGGCGACGGTGTAGAGAATCTTCTCGCGCGGGGCCTTCATCGCCTCGGCCGGCGAGGCGTAGCCAGGGCCGCAGCAATGCGATGCACCCTTCTCAATCATCTAGTTCTGTCCGGTTCGCGTGATTGGCCCGGCGTCCATTGAGCGCTGGGAGCTTGTGCGCATGCCAAGAGTGCAGTTCGAGGTGATCTTGCGCTCGTGATTGCCCAGCGTCAATCGAGGTTTCTGTCTCCGCTCGCTGGCCGAATTGATCTCGTGCGCGGGGCCGCTCACAATCCTGCGGATCATGAAGCAGGCGGTGCACGACTTTGTGTTGAAGAACCGATCGGCTACCTGATCAGATGCAGACACCGATCCGGTGGGACGGCATAAACTGGATCGAGCTCACCCGCGGTGTCCAACGACGGAGTCGACACCGAGCCCGCACCCCCGACGATGCCTATTCGCAACCAGGCCGAACTGACGCAGGCTGTGCTGGCCGAGGCGGCGCGCACGCCCGACCCGCGCATGCGGCGCATCCTCGCCGCCGCCGTGCAGCATCTGCACGACTTCGTGCGCGACGCTGCGCTGACCGAGGCCGAATTCCGGCAGATCTGCGCGGCGATCGCGCGCTGCGGCCAGCTGACCACGCCCTCGCACAACGAGGTGGTGCTGGCGGCCGGCTCTCTCGGGGTGTCGGCGCTCGTCTGCCTGCTGAACAACGGCGACGGTGGCGGCGCAATCACAGCCAACTTGATGGGGCCTTTCTGGCGCGAGGACGCGCCCGCCACGCCGAACGGCGGATCAATCGTGCGGTCGCCGACCCCTGGCGGCCCCGTGTTCGTGACCGCGTGTGTTCGCGATGATTCCGGTGGTCCCGTGGAGGGTGCGGACGTCGATGTCTGGCAGGCGTCGGGCGAAGGCTATTACGAGAACCAGGATCCGCTGCAGGCCGACATGAACCTGCGCGGCCGGTTCACGACCGATGCCAAGGGCGCCATCCGGTTTCGCACCGTGAAGCCTTCCGGCTATCCGATACCGGTCAACGGCCCGGTCGGCGCGCTGATCAAGGCGCAGGGGCGCCACAACCTGCGGCCGGCCCACATCCACTTCCTGATCCACAAGGCCGGCTACAAGACGCAGTTCTCGCAGCTCTACTCGGCCGACGACCCGCACCTCGAGACCGACGTGCAGTTCGGCGTGACCGAGGCGCTGGTCGGCCGCTACGTGCTGCACGAGGACGAACCGGCGCCCCACGCCGACGTGCACGGCCGCTGGTACTCGCTCGAGCACCGCCTCGTCATCATCCGTGGCGACCCCGCCCTGCCCCTACCACCGATCACCGCGAAGAGCACCGGACCGCGCCCTCCGCTGGTAGTGCTCGACCGGACGCCTGAGCCGTAGCGCCCGCGAGCGTCTCCCGGGTTTTTGCCGGTAGGCGAATTTCGGAATTTCCTTCCATCATTGGGGCATGTCAGCTTCGGAGGAGACGCACCGATGATCTCGCGCCGCGCCACGCTCGGCGCGCTGATCGGCGCAACCGCCCCGCTGGCGCACCGATCCTTCGCGCAGGACAACACGATCAAGCTGCTGGTCGGCGCCTCGTCGGGCACCGACTTCACCGCACGCCTGATCGCCGAGAAGCTGCGCGATGCGCTCGGCAAGACGGTGGTCGTGATCCCGCGGCTCGGGGCAGGACAACGGCTCGCGCTGGGCGAGTTGCAACGCGCCGCGCCCGACGGCCGCACCCTGATGCTGGCCACCAGCGCGCCGTTCTCGATCTACCCGCACATCTACGCGAAGCTGGACTACGAGCCGATCAAGGACTTCACACCGATCGCCGGTGTCTCGTCGTTCGACGTCGGCATCGCGACCGGCCCGATGACGGGCGCGAAGGACATGAAGCAGCTCGTGGCCTGGCTCACCGCGAACCGTAACAACGCGCTCTATGGGTCCTCGCCCGGCACCGGATCGCTGTCGCACTTCTCGGGTATCGCGCTGAGCCTGGCGATCAACCAGCCGCTGACGCACGTGCCGTACAAGGAGACCGGCGTCGGCGTGGTCGACCTGTCGACTGGCCGCCTGCCAATCCTGATCACCGGCCTGAGCGGCATGCTCGAGCTGCACCGCGCCGGCAAGATCACGGTCATCGGCTCGTCCGGCAACGCGCGGGCGCCGTTGCTGCCCGACGTGCCGACGCTCTCGGAATCGGGCATCAACGTCAACAGCACCGCGACGGTCGGCATCTTCGGCCCCGCGAAGATGCCCCCTGAGGTCGTTGCGCCGCTGACCGAGGCGATCCTCGCGATCTGCCGCACGCCGGAGTACCGCGACAAGATCGGCGTCTACAACGTGCTGCCGAAGCCGCTGACGCCGGCCCAGCTGAGCACGGTCCTGGCCGACGAGTACAAGCAGTTCGCGATGCTGGTGAAGGCCAGCGGCTACGTCCCCGAGTGAGTCAACGCGGAGCCGTTTGAATGGAAACGACGAGTCGTCAACCGACACCGACCGAGCAGCTGACGCGGGTCGGCACGGGCACGGTCATGGGCGACTTGATGCGCCAGTACTGGATTCCGGCGCTTGCGTCGAAGGAACTGGTCGCCGACGGCGAGCCGCGCCGCCTGGTGCTGCTCGGCGAGAAGCTGATGGCGTTCCGCGATTCGAGCGGACGCGCCGGCGTGATGGACCATCGCTGTCCGCATCGGCTGGCGTCGCTCTTCTTCGGCCGCAACGAGCAGGACGGGATCCGCTGCGTCTACCACGGCTGGAAGTTCGATGTCACCGGCCGCTGCGTCGACATGCCCAACGTGCCGGCCTGCGAAGGCGTCAAGGACAGGGTCCGGGCGAAGGCTTACCCCACCGCAGAGCGCGGCGGCCTCGTCTGGGTCTTCATGGGCGACCCGGCGAAGGTTCCGCCGCTGCCGATGCTCGAAGCCGCGCTGATCCCCGAGGGCGAGGCCAGCATCCGCTTCGTGCAGCGCGAGTGCAACTGGCTGCAGGCCCTCGAAGGCGACATCGACACCTCGCACTTCGGCTTCCTGCATGCCGGCAGTGCACGGCCCGAGGATTTCCAGGACGACCATCCGATGCGCCACACGGTCACGAACCGGGCACCGGAATACAAGGTCAGCGACACCGGCTGGGGCACCAGCTACGGCGCCTACCGCGAAGAAGGCGATGGCACGATGTCGTGGCGGGTCGCCAACTTCGCGTTCCCGTTCTGGACGCAGGCCCCGAACTCGGACTTCATGACCAACGTCGGCGTGCGCGGCTGGGTGCCGATGGACGACACGCACACGATGGTGGTGATGATCGGCTGGACCCGGAGCCCCGGCGCCTACACCGGGATGCCGCTGAAGAACGGCAAGCCGATTCCGGGCTTCGCGCCGAGCGTCGACTACTTGCCCGACACGACCGACTGGTACGGCCGCGCCCGCCCGCGCGCCCGTGCCGAGAACGACTACGAGATCGACCGCGCCGCGCAGCGCAACAACGAGATCTACACGGGCATCCGCATGGTGTTCATGCAGGACCAGGCGGTGACCGAGTCGATGGGTGGCATCACCGACCACGCGCTGGAGCACCTGGTGGCCAGCGACCAGATGGTGGCCCGCACGCGACGCCGGCTCTTGAAGGCAGCTCAGGCGCTGCGCGATCAGGGCACGCCGCCGCCCGGCGTGACGGACCCGGAGGTGATGTGGCAGGCCCGCAGCGGTTCGTTCCACACCGCGATCCACGCCGACTGGCAGGAAGCCTACGCGGAGAAGCTGGAGCAAGCGGTGCGCGTGCCGGTCACACCGACGGTCGCATAGCGGACGCCATTCGCGGGTCCGGCTTCACGCCGCTGGGAGTCGCCGTCACGCAGGCGAAGCGACTCCCGCGTGTCGGCGCCTTTCAGCCGCCCGCCTCGGGCGCGTAGCCGCTAGCCTTCACCAGGACCGCGAAGCGCTTGTGGTCCGCGGCAATCTCGGCCGCCAGCGCTTCCGGTGTCGAGTGCGCCGGCAGGAACAGCACGCGCTCGAGCTTGATGCGAGCGTCGGGCGTCTCGGTCGCGCCGTTGATCGCCGCATGGAGCCGCCGCACGAGGTCAGGCGCCATCCCCGCCGGGCCGAAGATGCCCACCGTGGTCGCGCTCGTCAGGTTGATGCCGGCCTGCTGCAGGGTCGGCACATCGGGGATCGCCGGCGTCCGCTCGGCGCCCGACACCGCGACGATGCGGATGCGGCCCTGCCGGTGCGACTCGATCAGGTTGCTGGTGCCGGTGATGACGATCGGCAGGCGCCCCGCGGCGAGGTCGATCGACAAGGTGCCGGTGTCCTTGTACGGCACGTGGGTCAAGTCGAGCTTGGCGTTCAGCGCCAGCGCGATGCCGACGAAGTGCGACAGCGAGCCGTTGCCGGGCGAACCGAAGATCGCGTTGTCCGGATTCGCGCGCGCCGCGTCGACCAGCTCGGCGACCGTCTTCGCCTGCGTCTTCGATCCGCTGGCGATGCCGACGTCGAACGACGCGACGGCGCAGAGCGGCGTGAAGTCGCGGAACGGGTCGTAGTCGAGCTTGGTGTAGATGTGCGGATAGATCGCGAACGGGCCGGTCGTCGCGAGCGCCAAGGTTCGGCCGTCGGGCGGTGCACGGCGCAGCTCGTTCAGGGTGAGCCGCTGCGCCGCGCCCGGCTTGTTCTCGACGTTGATCGGCCGGCCGAGCACCTCCTTCATGCGGTCGGCCACGATGCGCGCGGTCAGGTCGTTGCCGGTGCCCGCCGCGAGGCCGCACAGCAGCCGCACCGGTGAGCGGTCGTCCTGTGCGAAGGCAGGGCAGCCGATCGCCGCGGCAAGGCCTCCCATCGTGAGCAGTGCGCCGCGCCGCGTCGTCGGCCGCCGCGCGAGCATGTCGGCATCGAGGCGCTTCACGACGCGACCGCCGCTTCGTCCGCGTGCCGCATCGGCGAGGCCGGCCGCAGACACTGCTGCAGCGCCTGGTCGTAGAGCGACTGCCAGTCCGAGCCGCTCGCATCGACGAAGTAGCCGCTGCGCGACGACAGGAAGAGCTCGGGCGTGTCGACGCCGGGCGGTGCCTGGCCCGTCTCGCGGAAGGCGCGCGCGGCCTGCAGCGCGCGGCGGCGCGTGCGGGCGATCATCAGGTCGCCCGGGCCGAGGTGCTCCCATGCATGGTCGGTGATCGGGCCCATGCTCTCGGTCACCGCCTGGTCCTGCAGGTGGACATTGTCGATGCCCGAGAAGATGCGGTTGCTCCGCTGCGCCGCCCGGTCGATCAGCCAGTCGTTGCCCTCGTCGGCGACGACCCGGAAGCGGTCGAACCAGCCGGTGCCGGGCGGCCGGAAGTCGAGGCTGGGCTTGCTGCCGGCAAGCGGCAGTCCGTCGTGCAGCGGGTCAAGCAGGTTCTTCATGCCGGAGTCGACGAGGCGCCAGCGCAGATGGATGAACATCGTGTGCTCGTCGTCCATCGGCACCCAGGCCCGCGCGTGCACGTGGCGCGGGAACTCGCCCTGCGGCGTCTGCGTCCAGAACGGGAACATGTAGTTCGCGAAGCGCCAGTAGGTCGTGTCGCGGCCGGCTTCGTCGCGCACCGCGCGATAGGCGCCGTAGCTCGTGCCCCAGGGCACGTCGCGCACGTGGTACTGCGGCGCGCGCTCTTCCGAGGTGTGCTCGAGCGGATGGCCGCTCGGCACCAGCGACGGGTCGAGATGGCCGACGTGCAGAAACCCGAAGTGCGAGGTGTCGATGTCGCCTTCCAGCGCCTGCATCCAGTTGCAGCGGCGCTGAATGAAGAAGATGTCGGTCTGCGCCTCCGCCAGCATCGTCACCTCCACCATCGGCAGCGGCGGCGGCTCGGTGCGCGGGCCCATGTAGACCCAGACGAGGCCGTTGCGCTCGGCCACCTTGTAGGCCTTGGCCTTGACCTTGTCCTTGAAGTCCTGCGCCGGCGGCACGCTCGGCATGTCGACGCAGTTGCCCTCGACGTCGAACTTCCAGCCGTGGTACGTGCAGCGGATCCCGCCCTGCTCGTTGCGGCCAAGGAAGAGCGACGCGCAGCGATGCGGGCACTGGTGCTGCATCACGCCGATGCGCCCCTGGGTGTCGCGGAATGCGAGCAGCTTCTCGCCCAGCAGCATCAGCCGCAACGGGTCGCCGTCGCGCTGCAGTTCGCCCGACTTCAGCGCCGGGATCCAGTACTGGCGCATGAAGTCGCCCATCACCGTGCCCGCGCCGACGCGCGTCAGGTCTTCGCTGTCCTTGCCGTTCTTCATTCCACCGTCCTCGACATCGTCACGACCTGACCAGACAGATCGGATCGATCTGCCCCTTAGGGCCGACGCCGGCCCAGCCCTCGACCCGGTCGAGGTCGACCACCACGGCCGCGCCGAGCATCGCGAAGTCGTGCGCCCGCTCGGCCGGCGCCGATGCATCGAAGATGCGTTGACGCTCGGCCGGCTCGTCGACGACACGCGCCCGGCCCTGGAACTGGTAGGTCGACCGCTGCTCTTCGTTGCGGTACATCAGCGACACCCGCGGGTTGGCGCGGATCGCGCGGATGAAGGCGCCCTCCGGGTTGCGCACCCACATCGCGAGGCGGTCGTCGCCATGCACCTGCGTCGAGCCGCGAAAGCTCAGCACCGGCTGGCCGTCCGGCCCGACGTAGGCCAGCAGCATCGGGTGCTTCTCGAGCAGGTTCGCATCGATGGCCTGGCGCAGCGCCGGCGGCAGCACCAGCGGCTGCGCCGCCGGCGGTGGCGGCGGGATGCGCTGAACCATGACGCGTTCGATGCGCTCCTGCGCGAACCGCACGCTGACGATGGCGCCGCGCTCGCCGTGCTTCGGATCGCGCTCGCCGACGAGCCGAACCGCGTCGGCCAACGCCTGCGGCGCTTGCCAGCGCAACGCGTTCCAGCTGGCCCGCGTGGCGTCGCTGGTCAGCTCGGTGCCGACGGCGTCGGCGCCGGTGATGGTCTTGCCGAGCGCCATGTACACCGCATCCGGCGCGAGCAGCGCGCGGACCTCGTCGCCTTGTCCCGCCAGCACGGCGGTCTGCAAGCGCGCCGCGCGGTCCAGCGCTCCTTGCACAACCGCGCTCACCCGGCCTCCGGCACGTAGCCGCTCTGCTTGACCAGCCGCTCGAAGTAGCGCCGGTCGGTGGCGAGCGAGGCCGCGAGCTGCGTCTGCGTCATCGGCATCGGCGTCATCGACATCGCGATCAGCCGAGTGCGGAAGTCCTCGCGCGCCTGCATCTGCTGCAGCGCGCCGTGCAGGCGGGCGACGATCTCCGCCGGCAGCTTCGGCGGCCCGTAGAGACCGGCGGTGTTGACGACGACGACGTCAAAGCCCGCGTCCTTGAAAGTGGGGATGTCGGTGAGGATCAGGGAGCGCTGGCTGCCGGACGTCGCGATCAGGCGAAGGCGCCCAGCCTTGTGCAGTTCGATCAGCGCGCCGGTGCCGGTGATCAGCAGCGGCAGGCGGCCGGTGGCCACGTCGGCCATCGCGACGTTGCTGTCCTTGTACGGCACCATGTTCAGCGGCAGGTTCGCCGCCAGCGCGAGGCCGATGCCGGCGAAGTGCGAGGCCGACCCGTTGCCAGGCGCCGCGCCGTACATCGCCTCTCCTGGCTTCGCCGCGCGCGCCCACTCGACGACGCCCTTCAGGTCGGTGGCCGGCACGGAAGCGCCGGTCGCGAGGCCGACGTCGAACGCGCAGACGCCGCTGATCGGCGTGAAATCGGCGACCGGGTCGTAGTCGAGCTTGGTGTAGATGTTCGGATAGATCGCGAACGGGCTGCTGGTCGAGAACATCAACGTGCGGCCGTCGGGCGGTGCGCGCCGCAGCTCGTTGAGCGCGAGGCGGCCGCCCGCGCCGAGCTTGCTGACGGTGATGACCGGCCGGCCCAGCGCTTCGCGCAGGTGCTCCGAAATCAGCCGCGCCGTCGCGTCCATCGTCGTCGCCGCACCGACCAGCACGGTGACGGTGGACTTGTCGTCCTGGGCGAACAGGCGCGGCGCGCCGATGCTCGCGGCACCGGCCACGAGGGTCCGCATCACGCTGCGGCGGTTGGCCATCTTGTTGCCTCCTCTCACGCTTGTAGGTATGGGTGCGTCGACGCGCCTATTTCGCGGCCACCGCCTCCATCTGCGACTGCGCGGCGCGGTGCGCCTTCTCGATCTGGGTCTCGTAGGCGGCCTGCCACTCGACGCTGCTCGGCATCTCGAAGAAGCCGCTGCGTGCACCGAAGTACACCTGCGGCTCGTCGACCCCGGGCGCCGGCTTGCCGTCGCGATAGCCGCGCGCCGCTTGCAGCGCCCGGCGCCGCGTGCGGGCGATCATCAGATCGCCCGGCCCGAGGTGCTCGAAGGCGTGGTCGGTGATCGGACCCATGCTTTCGGTGACCGCCTGATCTTGCAACGCGATGTGGTCGATGCCGGAATAGATGCGGTTGGTGCGCTGCGCCTCGCGGTCGATCAGCCAGTCGTTGCTCGCGTCGGCGACCGGACGGTGCCGCCCCAGCCACTCGGTCGAGACCGGCTGCCAGTCGGGCGCGGGGCGCGAGCCGCCCAGCGGCCGGCCCGTCTTCAGCGGCGCGCTGGTGCCGGGGTCACCGTTGTTGCGCTGCTTCCAGAAGATCATCATCGTGTGCTCGTCGTCGAGCGGCACCCAGGCGCGGGCCTGGATGTTGCGGCCGAACGCGCCCTGCGGCGTCTGCGTCCAGAACGGGAACATGTAGTTCGCGAAGCGCCAGTAGGTCGTCTCCGGCCGCACGCTGCGGTACGCGCCGTACGACGTGCCCCAGGGCGTGTCGCGCACGTGGTAGAGCGGCGCACGCTCGGTCGCGGTGTGGGACAGCGGATGGCCGTCGGGCACCTCGTCCGGGTCGAGGTGGCCGACGTGCAGGAAGCCGAAGTGCGAGGTGTCGATGTCGCCCTCGAGCGCCTGCATCCAGTTGCACTGGCGTTGCATGAAGCTGATCGACACCTCGGCGTCGCCGAGCATCGTGGCCTCGACCATCGGCAGCGCCGGCGGCCGCTCGCGCGTGCCCATGTAGACCCAGACGATGCCGTTGCGCTCGGTCACCTTGTAGGCCTTGGCATGCACCTTGTCCTTGAAGTCCTGCGCGGCGGGCACGCTCGGCATGTCGACGCACTTGCCCTCGACGTCGAACTTCCAGCCGTGGTAGATGCAGCGGATGCCGTCCTGCTCGTTGCGCCCGAGGAACAGCGACGCGCAGCGGTGCGGGCAGCGGTGGTCCATCACGCCGACCCGTCCGTGCGTGTCGCGAAACGCGATCAGCTTCTCGCCGAGCAGCATCAGCCGCAGCGGGTCGCCGTCAGCCTTCACCTCGCCGGACGCCAGCGCCGGGATCCAGTACTGGCGCATGAAGTCGCCCATCACCGTGCCGGGGCCGACACGCGTGAGATCGATGCTGTCCTGATTCGGGTTCATGGATTCGGTCCTGTGGATTCAAGAAGGAAGAGGAATCGCCGCACGCATTGCCCGCACGGCTCGACAACCATCAGCCGGCTTCCGGCACCATCCCGCTGGCCTTGACCAGGGCTTCGAAGCGCTTGCGCTCCTCGACCAGCGAGGCGGCGAGCTGCGCGCCGGTTCGTTGCCACGGCACCATGCCCTGCTGCGCCAGCTTCTCTTGCGTCGCCGCGTTGCTGAAGATCGGCTGCAAAGCGGCGTGGATCCGCTGCACCAGCTCCGGGGCCATGCGCGGCGGACCGAACAGCCCGGTCGAGGTGCTGCTGCTGAGATTGAGGCCGGCTTCCTTCAGCGTCGGCACGTCGGGCACCAGCGGCGAGCGCTGCTCGCCCGAGACCGCGAGCAACCTGATCTTGCCGGCCTTGTGCAGCTCGACCTGAGGCGACAGGCCGGTGATCATCATCGGCAGGCGCGCGCTTGCCAGATCGATCAGGCCGACGCCGCTGTCCTTGTACGGCACGTGCGTCATCTTCAGGTCGGCCGCGAGGTTGACGGAGATGCCGAGGAAGTGCGAAAGCGAGCCGTTGCCGGGCGCCGAGCCAAACACCGCCTGGGGACCCTGCGCCCGGGCCCACGCGATCATCTCCTTGAGCGTGGTGGCGCCGGTCATCGGGCCGGTCGAGATCGCGACGTCGAACGTTGAGATCCCGGCGATCGGCGTGAAGTCGCGGTCGGGGTCGTAGTCGAGCTTGGTATAGACGTGCGGGTAGATCGCGAACGGCCCGCTGGTCGCATACACCAGCGTGCGTCCGTCCGGCGCGGCGCGGCGCACCTCGCCGAGCGCCAGCCGCTGCCCCGCACCGAGCTTGGCCTGCATGATGACCGGGCGGCCGAGCGACGTCTGCAGCTGCTCGGCAATGACCCGGGCGGTGAAGTCCATCGACGACGCGGCACCGACAAAGACGGTGATGACCTGCCTGTCCTCCTGAGCGGCGGCACGCTGGGCCGCCAGCGCAATCGGCGTGCCGGCCATGGCCCTCAGCACTTCGCGGCGTGTGATCATCGTCTCGTCTCCAGGTTCGGTACGCAGTGCTCTGGCGGCACGAAAAATGGAATTTACTTCCGAAACTTGATTGACGTCAAACCGTGGGCTTTTCGACTGCGCATGCCGGCCGAAGCTTCAGGCCGCTCTCAGAATGGGGCGTCGAGCACCCGCAGCGCGGGCCACCCGCGGTCGATGTCGAACAGCAGCGCAGGCGCGTCGGCGCACGGCCATTCGATGCCAAGCTCAGGGTCGTTCCACTGCAGGCCCCGCAGCAGATCGGTCGTGTTGAAGTCGCTCAGCGCGAACACAACCTCCGTGTCGGGTTCCAAGGTGCAAAAGCCATGCGCAAAGCCCGGCGGCACGACGAGCCGGCGCCAGCCCGCAACCAGTTCCACGGCGACATGCCGGCCGAAGGTGGGCGAGGCGCGCCGCACGTCGACCACCACGTCGTGGATGCGCCCGTGCGCGACACCGACGATCTTGGTCTGCGCATGCGGCACGGTCTGGAAATGCAGGCCGCGCACCGTGTGGCGCGGCGCGTAGCGCGACGCGTGCTGCTGCACGATGCGCGGCAAGCCGAGCGCGTCGAAGGCGCGTTCGTCATGAAAATAGCTGAAGCGGGCATGCGGCGCCGACTCGGTGACGGCGGGCTCGAGCAGACACAGGCCCTCGAGCGGCAGCGGGGTGGCCCTGATCGCGGCAGGTTCGTTCATCTGCGAAATATAATTCCAAAATTCAACGATAAGGACAAAGACGCATGGCACGCATCGTCCTGGGCATCGGCACCTCGCACACGCCGATGCTTAACGCCCGGCTCGAAGACTGGCCGCGATTCATCGAGCTCGACCGCTTGCGCCAGCACCTCGACAAGCAGGGTCGGCCGGTCGACTACGCGCAGCTGCTGGGGCTGGCCGGTGACGGCTTGCAGCGCGAGCTGCAGCCGGAGGTGCTCGCGCAACGCTGGGAAGCCGCGCTCGGCCACGTGGCCGCGCTCGGCAAGGTGTTGCGCCGTGCCGAGCTGGACACGCTGGTCATCGTCGGCGACGACCAGAAGGAGCTGTACCAGACCGACAACCAGCCCTCGATCCTGGTCTACCACGGCGCGACCATCCGCAACGTGCCGCTGAAGGATCGATCGGGCCCGCGCCCGCCATGGGCGCATGCGGCCTCGGCACGCTACTACGAGCCCGACACCGTGAAGGACTACCCGGTCGATGCGGCGCTCGCGCTGCACCTGGTGAATCACCTTGTGGAGCACGACTTCGATGTCTCGGTCGCCGACCATCTGCCCGACGAGCTCGGCGAGGGCCACGCGTTCGGCTTCGTGCACCGCCGGCTGCTCGACGGCGCCGATCTGCCGGTGTTGCCGATCTTCCTGAACACCTACTACCCGCCGAACCAGCCGACCCCGCGGCGCTGCTTCACGCTCGGCCAGCATGTCAAGCAGGCGATCGAGCGCTGGCCCGATGAGCGACGGGTCGGCGTCGTCGCCTCCGGAGGGCTGAGCCACTTCACGGTCGACGAAGCGCTGGACCGGCGCGTCATCGACGCGCTACGCGAGCGCGATGCCGAAGCGCTGTGCACGCTGCCACGCGAGCTGTTGAACTCGGGCAACTCCGAGATCCGCAACTGGATCTGCATGGCCGGCGCGACCGAGCACCTCGCCCTGCGCTCGCTCGACTACATCCCGGCCTACCGAACCCCGGCGGGCACCGGCACGGGCTTGTGCTTCGCGGTCTGGGACTGAGGTGCCGCAGAAGCTCCGCCTCGTGCGCGTCGAGTACGCCGCCGCGGGCATCCACCTCTACGAGTTCCGCGATCCGGCGGGTCAACCGCTGCCCGCGTTCGAAGCCGGCGCGCATGTCGACCTGCAGCTCGGCAACGGGCAGATGCGACAGTACTCGCTGCTCAACGCGCCGGGCGAGCGCCACCGCTACGTTGTCGGCATCAAGCGCGACCCGGCCAGCCGCGGCGGCTCGGCCTGGGTGCACGACGAGCTGCGGGTCGGCGACCTGCTGCCGGTGAGCGCGCCGCGCTGCCACTTTCCGCTCGACGAGACACGGGCCCACACGCTGCTGATCGGCGGCGGCATCGGCATCACGCCGCTGGCCTGCATGGCCCAACGCCTGCGCGCGCTCGGCCGTCCCTACACGCTGCACTACAGCGTGCGTCGGCGCGACGAGGCGGCGTTGCTCGACCTGCTGGCAGGACCCGAGCTGCACTTGCACGTCGACGAGGAGCGCGGCGGCCTGCTAGACATCCCAACACTGGTTGCGGGAGCGGCGTCGGACACGGCGCTGTACTGCTGCGGGCCGGGCCCGATGCTCGACGCCTTCGAGGCCGCCGCGCGCACACGCCCCGAGCTGACCTGGCGCGTCGAACGGTTCACCGCCACGGCTGAAGCCGCCAGCGCCGGCGGCTACCAGGTCCGCCTGGCAGCGTCGGGCAAGGTGCTGTTCGTGCCGGAAGGCCGCACCCTGCTCGACACGCTGCGCGAGGCCGGCATGGACGTGCCGACCTCCTGCGAGCAAGGCATCTGCGGCACCTGCGAAACGCGTGTGATCTCCGGTCGGCCCGACCATCGCGACGCGCTGCTCTCCGACGAGGAGAAGCGCAGCAACCGCACGATGATGATCTGCTGTTCCGGCTCGCTCGACGACGAGCTGGTGCTCGACCTGTAGGGCCTGATCGCGATGACGGGCACCGTAGAATCCGCCGCCACACTCGCAAGGCCAGCCTTCAGGAGGAGTACCGTGGGGCGTCCGCGCCAGAGCGACAAGGTCGTGGTGCCGGACTATTCCGAAGGCATCCAGATCAAGACCGCGGACGACGATCCGCGCTTCAACAACGCGCTGGCGCGCGGGCTGGCGTTGCTCCGGGCGTTCCAGGTCGACCGCAAGCTGCTCGGCAACCTCGAGCTTGCGAAAATCACGGGCCTGGCCAAGCCGACGGTCTCGCGCCTCTCGCACACGCTGACCCAGCTCGGCTACCTGCGCTACCGCGAGGAGTTCGGCAAGTACGAGCTCGCGGCCGGCGTGGTGGGCCTGGCCTACCCTTACCTCGCGAACCAGGCGGTGCCGCCGATCGCACGACCGCTGATGGTCGAGCTGGCGCAGAAGACCGGCACCAACGTCGGTCTCGGCGTGCAGGAAGATCTCAGCGTCTTCTACCTCGAGTACGCGCTCGGCGAGGTGCATCCGAGCCGGCTCCATCGCGCGGGCTTTCGCGTGCCGGTGGCGCGCACGGCGATGGGTCGCGCCTGCATCGCCGGCCTGCGGGCCGACCAGCGCGAGCAGCTCTACGAGCACATGCGGCTCTACTACAAGAGCGAGTGGGCCGCGCTGCGCAAGCAGCTCGACGCCGCGGTGTCGCAGGTGCAGATGGACGGATACTGCATCGCCGCCAGCACCTTCAACGCGACGACCAACGCGGTCGCGGTGCCCTTTGTCGCCGACGATGGTCATACGACGATGGCCTTCAATTCTCTCGGTCACACGCAGCGCCAGACCGCGCCCGTGCTGGCTCGCAACGGACGCCGGCTGCTCGAGCTGGTCCAGACCGTGCGCCGCCGTCTGGCCGAGACACCACCCGGGCCGTCGCTGGGGCATCACTGATGCAGGATGTCGCCACCGCGACCGGCCGCGTGCGCGGCTCGGAGGCGCTGTCGGGGGTCCATGTGTGGAGAGGCATCCCGTATGCCGCGCCACCGGTCGGACTGCTGCGCTGGCGCGCGCCGCAGCCGGTGCGTCCGTGGGGCGGCACGCGCGACGCCCTGCACTTCGGACCCGACTTTCCGCAGGTCCCCAACCCTGCCTCGCGGGCGGACTCGATGTCGGAAGACTGCCTGTATCTGAACCTCTGGGCTCCCGCCGACGCGACATCGGGCAGCCTGCCGGTGATGCTGTGGTTCCACGGTGGCGGCTTCGTCGCGGGGAGCGGTGCAGACGCGCGTTGCGACGGCGCCTTGCTGGCGCAGCGCGAGCAGGTCGTCGTCGTGAGCTTCAACTACCGCTCGGGCGTGTTCGGCTATCTCGCCCACCCGATGCTGAGCCGCGAGAGCGCACAAGGCGTCAGCGGCAACTACGGCCTGCTGGACCAGCTCGCTGCGCTTCGATGGGTCGCCGACAACATCGCCGGATTCGGCGGCGATCCGTCCTGCGTGACGACCTTCGGCGTGTCGGCGGGGTCCGCGTCGATCGCGCTGCTGCTGACTGCGCCGGCCGCCGAAGGCCTCTTTCAACGCGCGATCCTGCACAGCCCGGGCACCGCGCGGCCGCTCGCCTCGCTCGAGGCGGCCGAAGCGGCCGGTGCGGCGGTGAACCCCGACCTCGATGCGCTGCGCGCGCTGAGCGCCGACGACGTGCTCGCGCTGACGCCGCGCCTGAACCCGACCGTGCGCAGCCTGACCGGCCCGCGCGTTCTTCGGCCGATCCGCGACGGCGTCGTGATCCGCGAGGACGAACGCCCGGTGTTTCTCGAAGGCCGACTGCATCGGATGCCGTTGATCATCGGCACGAACCTCGACGAAGGGAGCCTGCTGACTCGGGCGTGGCCTGTCAAAACGGCCGCCGACAATCTGGCACTGTTGCAAGCCAACTTCCCGCGTGAGTTGGAGAGAGCCGCGGCCCTGTACGGGGCCGCCAACCATGCCGACGCGAAGACCGGCATTGCCGCAGCGTTCGCGGATACGCAGTTCAACTACGGTGCGCGGTTGCTGCTGCGGGCGATGACCGGAGTGGGAATGCCGTGCTGGCGCTACCTGTTCACCCGGCGTCGGCCAGGCCGCTCGCGCGGGCCGGACCACGGCGACGAGATGGGCTACCCGTTCGGCGAAATAGCGCAAGGCCGGAATCGCGAGCCCGAGCCGTTCGACGACACTGATCGCAAAGTGTCGGAGGCGATGATGAGCACCTGGGCGGCCTTTGCGAAGACTGCCGATCCGAACCCACCCACATGCAAACGCTGGCCCCACTACGACGCAAAGCCGCCCGGTGTGCACCTGGAATTCGGCGACGACATTCGCATCGGGACGGAGGCGCTAGCAGATAGGCTCGACTTCCTTGAGTACTACTACGCGGGAGCGCCTGGCGCATCGAACGTTGAGGACGAGCCCGCGTGATCGCTGGCTGTGGGCCGTGCTCCACGGGCACCTTGGCGTGCCGCATGTGCAGCGACATGCCCAGCGCCGCCATGTGGTTGTCATCACGCCCGAGGATCTTTTCGGCCAGCGGAAGGAAGACCCGCTCCTCAAAGTTCGCGTGCTGAAAATAGAGCGCCACCAGCGCATTCACTGCGTCTGCGTCGAGGTGCGCCGGCTTACCGTGGGCCGCATCCTTCACGGTCCGATGCAGCGCCTTCCAGGACCGCTCCACACTGCGGTGCTCATGGATGAGTCGCGCGATGATCGCCGCGACCCGTTCGGCTTCCTCGCCCGGCTCCGCGCCGCGCTGGACAACCGGAAACAGCGCGCTTTCCTCGTCGGCATGGTGCTCCGCCACCGTCTGATCAAGCAGCCGGAGAGACAGATCGGCAACGGCACGAGCGCGCTTCGCCTGATCCAGCAATCGAGGCAGCTCGCTCAGTTCCTGTAAATGAGCCTTGATGCCAGCATGGCAGGCAGAAAACTTCTCAATCGGTTGTTCCACTTCTCTTCTTCCTTCCGCGCGGCTTCGCTTTGGGGCTACCCCAATTAGAAGATTCGTTGCCCATCCGAGATTGATCTACATCACGTTCTCACGTCGTCAGCAGCCGCCATGACCAACCAGCGTGCGCATGCTCTGCACAGCATGTCGTCTAGCCACCATGGGAAGAAGCCCGGTAAAGACGGCGAAAGCCGGTGTCCATCAGGGAACAAAAGAGGCCCCGTCAGTTGCCTCGACGGAGCCGAACGAGAGGAGCAAGCAGCCGGGTACCCCGTCTAGCGCAGCGCCAACAGGCGGCGCAGCTTGACGAACGCCAGCCCGGCCATGACGGCGTCGTTGAGCGCATCGTGCGCATCGCGCAGCGGCAGTTCGAGGTCGTTCATCATCGTCGCGAAGCGCAGGTCGATGGTTCCACCCCGCTCATGCGCGGGCAACTGCCGGTTCTTGAAGTCGTAGTACAGCGCCGAAACCTCGATTTTCGGCTGCGGAAGGCGGACGCCAAGCAGCGGCCAGATCTCATGGTTCAGCATGGCGACGTCGAACTCGAGAAAATAGCCGACAAGCGGGCGGCTCCCGACAAACTCGAGGAGCAAGCGCATGGCCTCCGCCGGGTCCAAACCCTGCGCGACATCGCTCTCGCGCAACCGATGGACGCGTACGCTGTCGGCCTTCAAGGCACGTTCAGACCGAACCAGCAGCTCCAGTCGCTGGCTGGTCAGCAGCCGGTTGCCGGCAATTCGTACCGCGCCAATCGAGATGATCTGATCGCGGCGCACATCCAGCCCGGTCGTCTCGCAATCCAGAGCCACCCATTCGCCCTCGGGGGGCGGGTCGTACAGAAACGAAAAATGAGGATCGGCCAAGTGATACAAGAGCCAAACACGGCGGACCTGGTCGAACCATCGCGGACGCATGCTGGGACAGGCCCTCAGGCCGACTCCAGGTAGAACTGGTGCCTCACCAGCGCCTTGAATCGCTTGACCACCGCCAGCGCGTCCTTCAGCAGGTCACGCTCCAGACTGCTCAGCCGATCCGTTGCCACGCCCCCGCTGACCGCGCGGCCGGTGTCGAGTTCGGCCAGGCCCGCCTTCAGCTTCAAGGTCATCAGGAAGTGCAGGCTGTCGACCAAGTCGGTCGCGGCCTCGCCTGTCAGTCTGCCCTTGGCGACCAGTGCGTCGAGCCGTGCCGCTGTGTTGGTCGCAGGCAGATGATCCCGCAGCGCGAGGCTGCGCACGCCGTGCACGATCGGGAAGATGCCAGCCTTCTTCAGGTCCAGCATGGGCTTGCCGGGCTCGCCGATCAACAGCAGGCGGTTCCACCAGCCGCTCGATTCACCGGGGAACGAGTCGATGGCGGCGGCGAAGCGACCCAGGAGTGCGTCATCGGCTGCGATGACGCCGTCCGCCTCGGCACGCACTGCGGCCAGGAGTTGCGCATCGCCAGCCACCGCATGGGCGTCGACAAAGATGGCCAGCGCCATCAGCCCCTCGGGGTCGGGACGCAACAGCCAGCGCCGCACAGTGCTGGCGAATTCGCTGGCGCTTCGCCGCCACATCGGGTTGCTGATCATGATGCCGCCCGGACAATCCGGGTAGCCATAGTCCCGCAAAGTGGCCGAGAAGCGCTCGCACGCGCGCGCGACTTCGGACGGGTCCAGCGCGGCGCCGTCGCGCAGGATCAGTCCGTTGTCCTGGTCGGTCTTCAGCAACTGCTCGCCGCGCCCTTCACTGCCCATCACGAACAGGCAGCTGTCGGAAAACAGCGCCGGCGATGCGACCAGCTTCCAGGTGCGCTCGAACAACTTGGCGTTCAACGCTTGCACGAGCTTGGCGATCTGGCCCACACGCGTGCCGCCGCGGTACAGCAAGGTCACCAGCCGCGGAATCTGCTTGGCCGCGGCACGCAAATCGGCCAGGTTCTGTGACCGCGCGATCTGCACGGTGATCAGGTACGAATGGTTCGACAGGAAGCTCAGCAGGTCGAGCTGTTCCAGCAGACCGGCGATGCGTTTGCCATCGTCGACTACCAGCCGGTGCACCTGGTGCTGGATCATCAGCGCCAGTGCATCGAACAGCGGAGCGTCGGGCGAGATCGTCACCAGCTCGAAAGTCGCCAGCTCGCGCACCGGCAGCGTCGCCAGCGGCCGGCCATCGACGATGGCGCGCTGCAGGCCGGTGTTGGTGAAGATGCCCAGCCGTTCGCCGTCGCGCACCAGCACACTGCTGCTGCGTTGCGCGTGCATCAACGCGGCCACGCCGACGATGTCGGTGTCGCCCTCGACGAAATGCGCCGGGCGCAGGAACGCCTCGGCCACGCGCGACTGCGTCAGCGCCTGCATCTCGCGCTGGCTGTGGCGTTGCGCCAGCGCGCCGAGCTTGATCGACAGGTCCGAGAACAGCAGCGCGCCGAAGGTGGCATTGCGGGAGATCAGCTCGTTCACCGCCGCCTTCGCCAGCTGGTAGGCCACCACCTCCTCGGCGGCGACGAAGCGGCTGCTGGCGCGCCCAGCCACCAATGAGCGGCCATCGAAGCTGTCGTTGGGCCCGAAGGTGGACACCAGCTCGGCGCCATCGAACTGCGCCACGTGGCCTTTGATGATGACGAACAGGTGCGAGGGCTCGATGCTCGGGTCGAGCACCGTCTCGTCAGCAGGGAAGTAGGCAATATCGACGCTGTCGCGCACGACACGCTGCTCGGCAGCGTCAAGGCAGTCGAACGGCGAGGCGGTGAAATCGAAGGCGTTGGGCATGGCGCATCGCGAAGCAGCTGCCGAGAATAGCGAATGACCCGACCCGACGAAGGCACATCGATGCCCGCCGCGCACCGCAAGGTGATCGTCGCATCGAACCTGGGCGCGATCTTCGAGTGGTACGACTTCTACCTCTACGGGGTGCTGGCGCCGGTCTTTGCGCTCCACTTCTTTGCAAGTGCCGGCGGGGCCAGCGCACTCATGGCCACGCTGCTGGCCTTTGCCGCCGGCTTTTTGGTGCGCCCGGTCGGCGCGCTGCTCTTCGGCCGGTTGGGCGACCTGATCGGGCGCAGGTACACGTTCCTGCTCACGCTGGTGCTGATGGGCGTGGCGACCTTCGCGATCGGCCTCCTGCCGGGGCGCGAGACCATTGGCATCGCCGCACCGATCGGGCTGGTGGTGCTGAGGGTGCTGCAGGGATTGGCCATCGGCGGCGAATATGGCGGCGTCGCCACCTATGTCGCCGAGCATGCACCGCGAGGCCGGCGCGGGTTGTACACCGGCTGGATCCAGACCACCGCGTCGCTTGGCCTGCTGCTAGCATTGCTGGTCATCGTCGGGCTGCGCAGCCTGCTGGGTGCCGACGCGTTCGCCGCCTGGGGTTGGCGCGTGCCGTTTCTGATGTCGTTCGTTTTGCTGGCTCTCTGTGTCTGGGTGCGCCTGAGCCTGGAGGAATCGCCGCTCTTCCGGCGCCTCAAGCAATCGGGGGGTTCTTCGCGTGCACCGCTGACCGAGGCCTTCTCACGCTGGCAAAACCTGCGGCTGGTGCTGATCGCACTGTTCGGTCTGGTCGCTGGCCAGGCGGTGGTCTGGTACAACGGCCAATTCCAGGCGCTGTTCTTCCTGACCTTGCAGTTGAAGGTCGACACGACGCGCGCGAGCTTGATGATGTGCGCGGCGCTTGCGTTGGCGGCGCCGCTGTTCGTTGTCTTCGGTGCGCTGTCCGACCGCATCGGCCGCAAGCCGATCATCCTGACCGGCATCGTCCTGTCCGCGCTGGCCACCATGCCGTTGTTCGGCGCGCTTACCGTCGCCGCCAACCCCGCACTTGCCGAGGCGCAAAAGCGCGTGGTCGTCACGCTCACCGCCGATCCCGCCGAGTGCGCCTGGCAGCTCGATCTTCTCGGCGCTGCACGCGGCACCCGCGACGCGAGCGGCTGCGACCTGGCCAGGCGCTGGCTGTCGGAAAGGACGGTGCGCTACACAACCCGTCCCGGCAGCGGCCCGGCGCTCGTCAGCGTAGGAGCCGAACGCCTCCAGATCCGCAGCGACGACGGATCGACCCGCCCTCGGCTCGACGCCATGCTGGATGCCGCCGGTTACCCGGCCGACGCGGATCCGGCGCGCATCGAGCATTGGCAGGTGATCGGCATCCTGTGCGTGCTGATGGTCTTCGTGACGATGGTCTATGGCCCGATCGCGGCGCTGCTGGTCGAAATGTTTCCGACCCGGGTGCGTTGTTCGTCGGTCAGCCTGCCGTATCACATCGGGAACGGCTGGTTCGGCGGTCTGCTGCCCAGCGCGGCGTTCGCGATCGCCGCGACGACCGGCGACATGACCAGCGGCCTTTGGTACTCGATCGTGATTGCGCTGGCCAGCGCAGCGATCGGGCTTGTGTTCGTGCGCGAAACAAGGAACGTCGACCTCGAAATGGTCGGGCGCTGACGCCGAGGCGCCAAATCGAAGTCGTCATGGCGCGACAGCACACCGACGCAAAGCTTGCGCGTGATCAAGCTCTCCGCCTGAAGGCGGCACCACACTGCGGTCCGACGATGGCGGCCCCGATCGCAGGGGTGACATCGACTCTTCAGACGGAGAACCGCGTGAGCAGCAACAGTCCATACCTTCCGCCGGCGAGCATCGAGAAGGGTGCGTTCGTGTCCGGCATGGCCGCCTATCGGAAACTGGTGGCAGAAGCCGACGCCGATTACAGCGGCTACTGGTCGCGCCTAGCCCGCGAATTCGTCAGCTGGAAGACACCCTTCACGATGGGGCTGAACGACAGCGAGGCGCCGTTCTTCAAATGGTTCGAGGACGGCACGCTGAACGTGTCGTACAACTGCCTCGACCGTCAGGTCGAGCGCGGCCTGGGCGACAAGACCGCGATCATCTTCGAAGCCGATGACGGCCAGGTGACACGGGTCGGCTATGCCGATCTGCTCGCGCGCACCTGCCGCCTGGCCAATGCGCTGCGGGCGCGTGGCGTGAAGAAGGGTGACCGGGTGGTCATCTACATGTCGATGAGCGTCGAGGGCATCGTGGCGATGCAGGCATGCGCACGCATCGGCGCGCCGCACTCCGTGGTCTTCGGCGGCTTTTCGGCGCAGAGCCTGCGCGATCGCATCGAGGGTGCAGGTGCCGTCATGGTCATCACCACCGACGAGCAGGTGCGCGGTGGCAAGCAGTTGCCGCTGAAGGCGATCGTCGACGAGGCGATCGCACTCGGCGGCTGCGACACGGTGAAGAACGTGGTCGTCTACCGCCGCACCGGCGGAACGATCGCCTGGAACCCATCGCGCGACCGCTGGCTGCATGAGGAAATGCAGGCGCAGGCTCCGACCTGCGAACCCGAGTGGGTCGGCGCGGAGCACCCGCTGTTCCTGCTCTACACCTCGGGGTCGACCGGCAAGCCCAAGGGTGTTCAACACTCGACCGGGGGCTATCTTCTGCATGCGGCGCTGACGACGCAGTGGACCTTCGACCTGAAGCCGGACGATGTGTTCTGGTGCACCGCCGACATCGGCTGGGTCACCGGTCACACCTATATCGCCTATGGCCCGTTGGCATTGGGCGCGACCCAAGTGATGTTCGAGGGCGTGCCCACCTACCCGGATGGCGGGCGCTTCTGGAAAACCATCGAGAAGCACAAGGTGAGCGTGTTCTACACCGCACCCACTGCAATCCGCTCACTGATCAAGGTGGCCGAGAGCCAAGCGCCGGCGCACCCGGACAGGTACGACCTGAGCAGCCTGCGCATCCTCGGTACCGTCGGCGAGCCGATCAATCCGGCCGCCTGGGAGTGGTACCACAAGCACATCGGCGGCGGGCGCTGTCCAATCGTCGATACCTTCTGGCAGACCGAATCCGGCGGCCACATGATCACGCCGCTGCCCGGCGCCACACCGCTGGTGCCCGGTTCATGCACCCTGCCCTTTCCGGGCATCGCGGCGGCCATCGTTGATGAGACCGGACACGATGTGCCCGATGGCCAGGGCGGCATCCTGGTGGTGAAGAAGCCCTGGCCCAGCATGATCCGCACCATCTGGGGCGAACCCGAGCGCTTCAAGTCGAGCTACTTTCCCGACGAGCTCAAGGGCTACTACCTGGCAGGTGACGGCGCGATCCGCGACCAGGAGACCGGCTACTTCACGATCACCGGGCGCATCGACGACGTGCTCAACGTCAGCGGCCACCGCATGGGCACGATGGAGATCGAATCCGCGCTCGTGTCGTGCACCGACTGGGTGGCCGAAGCCGCGGTCGTCGCCCGACCCGACGAGACCACTGGCGAGGCGATCTGTGCCTTCGTCGTGCTGAAGCGCTCGCGGCCGACCGGCGATGAGGCGAAGCAGATCGCCAACGAGTTGCGCAACTGGGTCGCGAAGGAGATCGGCCCGATCGCCAAACCGAAGGACATCCGCTTCGGCGACAACCTGCCGAAGACGCGCAGCGGCAAGATCATGCGGCGTCTGCTGCGCTCGATCGCCAAGGGAGAGGCTGTCACGCAGGACACCTCGACGCTGGAGAACCCCGCGATCCTGGATCAACTTGCCGAGAGGAACTAAGTGGCCACCGACCTGACAGCTCGCATCGCGAACAATCCGAAGTACCAGGAGCTGAAGGCCAAGCGTTCGCGCCTGGGGTGGTGGCTGGCGCTTGCGATGATGATCGTGTACTACGGCTTCATCCTGCTCGTGGCTTTCGACAAGCCTTTCCTGGCGACGCGAATCGGCACGGGCGTGACCACCATCGGCATGCCAATCGGCCTCGGCGTCATCGTCTTCACCATCGTCATCACCGCCATCTACGTGCGCCGCGCGAACAGCGAATACGACACGTTGACTGAACAGATCGCCAAGGAGGCGCTCAAATGAAGCGGCTCCCCGATCTGACGCGCCAGTTGGTCACGCTGGCCGCCTTGTTCTGTGTGAGCGCGGCGGTCTGGGCAGCGGGCGCCGATCTGGGACAAGCCGACAAGCAGGCCACCAACTGGACCGCGATCAGCATGTTCGCCGTGTTCGTCGTCGGCACCCTGTTCATCACCAAATGGGCTGCGGCCAAGACAAAATCCGCAGCCGACTTCTACACCGCCGGCGGCGGCATCACCGGCTTCCAGAACGGGTTGGCGATTGCCGGCGACTACATGTCGGCGGCATCGTTCCTGGGCATCTCCGCCGCGGTGATGGTCGGCGGCTTCGACGGGCTGATTTATTCGATCGGCTTCCTTGTCGGCTGGCCGGTGGTCACGTTCTTGCTGGCCGAGCGGCTCCGCAATCTCGGCAAGTTCACGTTCGCCGACGTGGCGGCGTTCCGCTTTTCGCAGACGCCGGTGCGAGTATTCGCCGCGTCCGGAACACTCGTCGTCGTCGCCTTCTACCTGATCGCTCAGATGGTCGGCGCGGGCCAGTTGATCAAGCTGCTGTTCGGACTGGAGTATTGGATCGCGGTGGTCATCGTCGGCGCGCTGATGATGGTCTACGTGCTGTTCGGTGGGATGACCGCGACCACCTGGGTGCAGATCATCAAGGCCTGCCTACTGTTGGCCGGCGCATCGTTCATGGCCTTCATGGTGCTGTACAACTTCGGCTTCAGCACCGAGGCCATGTTCGCGAAGGCGGTCGAGGTGAAGACCGGCATCGCCACGGCGGCCGGCAAGACACCCGCAGAAGCTGCTGCACAGGGCTTCTCGATCATGGGCCCCGGCGGCTTCATCAAGGACCCGATCTCCGCGATCAGCTTCGGCATGGCGCTGATGTTCGGCACCGCCGGCCTGCCGCACATCCTTATGCGCTTCTTCACCGTGCCCAACGCCAAGGAAGCGCGCAAGTCGGTGCTGTGGGCCACCACCTGGATCGGCTACTTCTACGTGCTGACCTTCATCATCGGCTTCGGCGCGATCACCTTCGTGCTCACGAACCCGCAGTTCGTCGATGCGAAAGGCGGACTGTTCGGTGGCGGCAACATGGCGGCGATCCACCTTGCCAACGCGGTTGGCGGCAACGTCTTCCTCGGCTTCATCTCGGCGGTGGCGTTCGCGACCATCCTGGCGGTGGTGGCAGGACTGACGTTGTCAGGTGCCTCAGCCGTGTCGCACGACCTGTACGCCACGGTCATCAAGAAGGGCCACGCCGACAGCGCCGCCGAGTTGAAGGTGTCGCGCCTGACGACGGTCGGGCTCGGCCTTGTCGCGGTCGTGCTCGGCGTCGTCTTCGAAAAGCAGAACATCGCATTCATGGTCAGCCTGGCCTTTGCCATCGCGGCATCGGCCAACTTCCCGGTGCTGCTGATGTCGGTGCTGTGGAAGGACTGCACGACGCGCGGTGCGGTGATCGGCGGCTTCCTCGGATTGATCTCGTCGGTGCTGCTGACCATCGTGTCGCCGCCGGTGTGGGAGGCCACGCTCGGCAATCCGAAAGGCTCCGCGCTGTTCCCGTACGCGTCACCGGCACTCTTTTCAATGACCATCGGCTTCGTCGGCATCTGGCTGTTCTCGATCCTCGACAGGAGCGCGCGCGCAGCACAGGACCGCGGTGGCTTCCTCGCACAGCAGGTGCGATCTGAAACGGGTATCGGCGCTTCAGGAGCTTCGGGTCACTGAACCACACTTCGCTCTAGCCACAGCATCGTCACTTGCCCAGCTGGCCGGCTTCCTTCGGGTCCAGTGGCACGCCTGTGCCAACCACCTTTCCCGCGTTGTCGAAGGCCACGGAAAACACCTTGATCTCCTGACCATCGGCGTGCGACGGTCATGATTTGTCCTCTGAAGGTTGAACAAGCGGAAAGATGCAGTCTGCGCCTTCGCTGACTGCGCGGGCAAGCACTATTGAAGCCGGCGCCTCCTCGTTCGCTTGACCGTTGTCAAGCCAGTGAGGAGGCAGAGCGCCTAAAGTCAATTGCACCAACCGTCGGCCCGAAATTCGATGCCACACACGGTCGAACGTCACGTTCCGGCAGGCGGTCGATGAGGGCCGTCATGAATACCTTTACCAACCGTTCCCTCGTTTCAAGCTCGTCTGGCGGGACGGCTTCGACGTTCTGGATGTCTGCCATCGGCAAACGGTGTTCGCGCTGGGCAAGCTTGCGGCGTTGGTCTCCGGGCTTGCAACGCGCGGGCCGGACGCGCAAGCACGCGAGCTCGCCGCCGACATCCTCCACCACTTCTGTGGGACGGCTCGCGAACACCACGAAGACGAGGAGCGCCATGTCTTCCCGCAGTTGTTGATCAGCGACGACGCTGACCTGGTGCAAGCGGTCCAGAGGCTGCAACAGGACCATGGCTGGCTGGCGGAGGACTGGATGGCGCTTTCGCCGCATATCGATGCTGTCGCTTGCGGCCACGCGGGCTATGACCTCGACGTGCTGCGAGAAGGTGCCGCCGTCTTCACCGCGCTGTATCACGATCACATCGCGTTGGAGGAGTCGATTGCCTACCCGCAAGCCCGCGCGCGGCTGCATCCGAGCGACAAGCGCGAGATGGCTTTGGAAATGGCCGCTCGGCGTCGCTCTCGTCTGAAGCTGGAGAAACGTCGGCATCGTCAACCCGCCGGGCCAGCCGAAGGCCAACTACCGGGTCCGCACCTGGCAGGCGGGCAACCGCCTGCTGACACCGGATTAGTGGCTTGCCGCCACGACCTTCGAGTCAGGCTCCTGGTGGACGCTGTGGAGTGCCTGGCTGCCTCGCCACTCGAGCGGGCGCGTGGCACCGCCGGCGATGAGCGCTGCTGCACACGGGTTCGCGCCACAGGATGCCGCGCCCGGCCGGTACGTGCACGCGCGTTGACCGGCCAGCGCTCCGCATCGATTGGCGCCGGCGTGAAGGACAACCGCCGGATCGCGCGGACGCTGCTGAGGCTGGCCGCCGGTCCCGGATCCGATCGCGTGTCGGTCGCCGAGCTGCTGCGCGCGTTCGGCCCGCATGCGCCGGCGGTGCTGACGCTGCTGTTCGCCGAACGTGCTGCCGATGCCACCGGGCACATCGGCGATCCTCGGTACCCCGTTGCTGTTCATGACGGTGCAGCTCGCGCTGGGCACGCCGCCCTGGGTCCCGCGCGCGATCGGTGACCGCTCGTTGTCGAAGGCGACGATCGGACCGGCGATGCGTCGCATCGCGGCCGGGCTGATCGCGCGCCACCCGCTGCTCCGACAGCGTCTGCAGTCCATGGTGGCGCCGCCGGCCGTGCGATTCACCGGCGTGATCAGCAGCCTCCTCGCGCTGATCCCTCTTCTTACCGATTCCATTCGGCAACATGCTGCCGGCCTTGGCGATCAGCCTGCTGGCGCTCGGCATCCTGTGCCGTGACGGTCTCTGCGTACTTGTCGGCCTCTGCTTGGCAGCCGTCGCCGTCGGACTGATCTGGGCTTTTGCAGCGACGTTCAGTCGAGCCGCCCTCGAGACGCTGTGGCGCTGGTTGGACTGAGCCGCCCCATCTCCCTTACGCAGCGTCTAGGCTGCGCATCCAGCCACCGCCGGGCCACCGACTCGAGGTCGAGCGTCACGCCGGCATCGACGACGACGGCTCGCAGGGCCTC
>Ga0070672_100000228_pt1 | contig 31347 bp, 26 predicted proteins | sample KBSM13metaG_FD_66151 | JGI IMG/M metagenome (GOLD analysis project Ga0070672, IMG submission 66151) | Miscanthus rhizosphere microbial communities from Kellogg Biological Station, Michigan, USA - KBS M1-3 metaG | ecosystem: Host-associated > Plants > Roots > Rhizosphere > Soil ... | reverse complement strand
CTATTGCCCGCCGCCGAAGCGCGCATCGAGTTGCCGAGGGGGGTGCCCGAATGGCTCTCACCGATAGTCGCGGTGGTGGCCGGGCAGCTGTTGGCGGCGGCGCTTGCTTTGTCGTCTGGGCGGAACCCGGATCGCCCGCGAGGCCTGTCGAAGATAACGCTGACGCGCTGAATACAAACCAACAATAGCGGGCGCCCCGCCCCTATACCGGGACATTGTCTCAAAACGAGTGTATGCGGGCGCGCGCCCCCGCTGACCTGACGGAATCCGCCAGGCCCCCCAATCAGCTCGACAAAAAGACTACCCAAAGGGGACGGGGGTTGTACTATCCGCCCACTCGAACGCGGGGACTGCGCGGGGGCGTGCGGGAAGTAAGAAGCGAACGGGTTGTGCGCGGATTTGAAAGTAGGCCGAAAGGCGGCCGAGCTGTCGGGCTGGCTTGACGGAATCTTCTGCCACAAGCTATGTTGGAGTGTTCGGGAATTACATGGAAATCAGTTCCGATAGCTGCCCGCGCTCAAGCAAGGTACGAGGCTTGTGGGCACCCGTCCAAGGCCCAACCGGCTAGGATTTCCGACTCTGCTGAAGTTGCGCGCGAGAGGCCGCGTTCGTGAGCGAATACGACGAAAAAACCAGAGTCACCCAGGTGGTTCAGGCACCCCCGCCTGACGACGCGCCCAGCAACGACTGCTTGGTGGTGATCTACACGGCCGAGCCGGGCCTTCTGGGAAAGCGATTCGTGCTCGACCGGAGCCCGCTGCGCGTGGGGCGCGGCGCGGACAATCACATCGTGCTGGAAGGGGACTCGGTTTCGCGAAGACACGCACATTTCGAACGGCGCACGAGCGCTTGGTACGCGGTGGACGACGGCTCGACCAACGGGACCTACTTGAACGAGGAGCAGATCGCACGCGAGGCGCTGCTGACCAACGGCGACCGCATCAAGGTCGGCCCCTCGATTTTGAAGTTCTTGTCCGGTGCCGACGCGGAAGCCAAATACCACGAAGAAATCTATCGCATGACGATCGTGGATGGGCTGACCCAAATCCACAACAAGCGTTACTTGTTCGAGGCGCTGGAAAAAGAACTGATTCGCGCGCGGCGCTACGAGCGCGATCTGAGCGTGCTCATGTTCGACATCGATTTCTTCAAGCGCATCAACGATCAATACGGGCACTTGGCTGGCGATCACGTGCTGCGTGAGCTCGCGCGCATCGTGCAGGATCGCATCCGCCGAGACGAAGTGTTCGCGCGCTACGGCGGTGAAGAATTCGTGATCGTGTTGCCGGAGACGTCGCTCGCAGGCGCGGTCGCGCTGGCCGAAAATCTGCGCACCCGCGTCGGCAGCCACGGCTTCAGCTTCCAAGGCGAACAAATCCCGGTCACGATCAGCATCGGCTGCGCTCTGCTCCAAGACGACAAGGCGGCGACGGATTTGATCCAACGCGCGGACGAGAAGCTCTACCAGGCGAAGCGCAGCGGACGTAACCGCGTTTGCTCCTGACCCTGCTCACACGGGTTGGGCCCGTCGTGCTGGGCGGCGCGCTTCGAGTCCAAAGTGAGGTCGCCTGTCCCGACCCCGAAGAGGTGTCGGCCAAGGTCCAAAAGATCGTGGACCTTTCGGATGAGTCGGCGAAGGCCGTGCACGCGACGGTTCGGCGCGACGGCAACTGGCTGGTGCTCGGCTTGGCAGGCTCCGATGGGACGTCGCTCGGCGAGCGCCGCTTGGCCTACGAAGGCGATTGCGCGATGCTGGCCCGCGCTGCCGCCGTGGTGTTTGCCGCCTGGCTATCCAACGAGCACCCCGAGTTTCTGGTGGGTCTGCCCGCGGAGGGCTGGGAGTCGCAACCCGAAATGCCGCCCGCTCCCGCGCCTGGGCCGAGCCCACCCAGCACGGCTCCGGTCGTGCCCTCGCTTTCAGTGCCGATCCAGACTCCGAAAGCGCCCACCTCGAGCGCGCCGCCTCCCCCGGTCGAATCCGCCAGGCGGCGCTTCGTGCTAGGCGCCGGCGTCGGCGGCGCTGCCGGCAGCACGGCCTTCGCGCCCGGGGTGGGACTCAGCGCGGCCTGGGATCCGGCTGGGCGTGGTTGGGGTGCGCGCGTCGGCATTGCTTGGCTGGGCGCCCGAAGCGAGCCGCTTGGCGCGCGCGAGGTGAGCTGGACTCGCTGGCCGCTCGTGGCGGGGCCATTCCTACGTTTGCGCGCCGGGCGCTCGAGCTTCGATCTCGAGGCAGGAGGCGCTTTGGGCTGGGCCCGCCTACGCGGCCACGGCTTCCAGTCGGATACGACCGACTCGGGGCTGACCGTCGGCGGCTATGCCGGGTTGCGCTTCGTCGCCAATGACTCGCCACCCCAGCTGTTCGTAATGGCCGCACCCCTGTACTGGTTTCACGACGCCACCGCGGTCGCCACGGACGCGACTTCCGCCACGATCAGCAGCCGGCTGCCCTCCTTCGAAGTCTTGCTCTCACTGGGCGCACAGTTGCCGCTCTGAGTGGCCCGCCTCTCGCTACGACCGCACGATTTTTGTGTAAGGTTTCTCGACCGGGCAGCACCAATGGGGGGAAGGGTGACACCTCGCATGAAATTCGCGCAGCAGGCCGGGTCAATCGCAGTCATCGGGTTGGCCGCTTGTTCGGGAGAGTATCGCGTGGGCAGCGATACCGCGAAGGCTAGTGCCCAGAATGATGGAGGCAGGTCCTCGAGCTTCGCTGGAGCGCCGTCGGCAGCGACGGACGCAGGCGTGAGCGGTGGCTACGCACTCGCCGGGGCGAGCAGCGCCTCGACCGTCCAGACGTTCTGCGGCGTCCCGTGGACAAGCGCCTCGAGCGTTGAATTCGCTCCGCCGGACGTCGTGGCCCCGCGGCTGGGCAGGTTCCTGTTCGGGGCCAATCTCGTGCCTCGGACCCTACCTGCCGAGACCACCCGGCAATGGGCTGGAACCTTGGCCGTTTCCAGCATCACCTCGTCCGACCTGACGGGCTTGCTGGGCCTGCACCGCTTCGTGAACGACTGGTGGCCGGGAACGTACTCACCCGAAACTTGGGCCGCCTACTTCATTAGTGAACAAGCCACCCTGAGCGATCTGCTCACGACCGGTGACCAGTTATCCCATGGCGCCGGCATGCTCACCGATCGCGCGGTGCTCGGGCGCGGAGGAATTTCAGAGCGCGGCAATTTCATCGTTGGCCACCTGCTATGCCTCGAGATCCCGCCGGAGCCCGACAGTGTCACCGAGCCGCCGCTGAAGGTCGGCCAGACGCGCCGCTCGCAAATCGAAGCGGCCACCGGAATTCAACCGTGCCTTGGCTGCCACTCCTTCTTCGATCCGCTGGGCTATGCGCTGGGCAACTTCGCACTCGACGGCAGCTATCAGACCCGCGAAAACGACTTGCCGATCGACACGCGGGCCACGCTCACCATGTTGAGAAGCTCGGGCCCCAAGACGGTGCTCGATGCGGTTAGCCTGGGCAGCACCCTTTCGAACAGCTGCGAAGCGGTGCTGTGCTTGACCCGTCAGCTGCTCCGGTATGCCGTGGACAGCGCCGGTCTCCCGGCTCCAGCCAGCGATCAGGAAGCTGCCGCAATTGCTGCACAATTTAGCGCGAGCGGCTTCCGCCTGCGCGAGCTCGTGCGGTTGGTCGTGGAAAGTGATGTCTTTCTCCGGGCCAACTAGCAGCGAGACGATGGCCTCGGGAAGCGTGCCCCAGTCGATTTCGATCGTGAACCACGCCCAAGTTCTCGACCTCGACCGCGTGTATCGCGAGCATGCGGCGACCGTTTCTCGTTGGCTGCGCCGGCTCACGGGTAAGAACGACGCCAGCGACGCGCTGCAGGAGGTCTTCGAGGTCGTTCAGAAGCGCCTGCCGAGCTTTCGTGGCGACGCACAGCTCGGGACGTGGCTGTACGCGATCACGCTGCGGGTGGTGATCGCGCAAAGGCGCAAGGCGCGCATTCGCCGGCTCCTGTTCGCGCAGGCTCGAGCGCAGTTCGACCTCGACAGCGAGCCAGCCGAATCACCCGCCGACCACTTGATGCGCCGCCAGGCGACGCAGATCGTCTACACCGTCTTGGAGCAGCTGCGCGAGCGTGATCGCGCATTGCTCATCCTATTCGAGCTGGAGGCCCTACCGATCGCGGAGATCGCCGACATTTTTCGGATGACCGAGAACAACGTGGCCGTCAGCTTGCATCGCGCGCGCGAGCGTTTTCGCGCGCGCTTTCAGCAGCAATTTCCGGAAGCAGCACCAGGATTGAATCATGGCCAAAGCAAGCGCTGATCCCCCGCGTCGTTGGTCAGAAGAGTCGGATGCCGGCGACGACGCTCGCCTGACCGAGCTGTTCCGTGCCGTAGGCGATCCCGAGCCTCTGCCGAGCGCCGCGCTCGCTCGAGTCCACGAGCGACTCGAGTCCAAGCGCCGCACGTCGCAGCTATCGCGACGCATGCGAGAGCTCGTCATGGCAGGCAGCATGTTGCTGCTCGGCTCGTCGCTGGCCTTGGCCGGTTGGGGCGCGAGCGAATGGCTGATTGGGCGCTCGCAGCGCGCTCCGCAGCCCGCGCCCGAAACTGCAGCAGGCAAGGCCGCCCGCACGCTGAACGGCCATCGCGGGCCCAAGGGCAAGCAGCCGGCGCACGCCCCGCCCGAGCCCGAAGCCAGCGCGCCCGTCAGCAGCAGCGAAAGCGACGCTCCCGTTGCGCCCAATGCAGCCAATGCCAAAGCGAAAGCGAGCAGCGAGCGCCACGACCAACTGCTCGCCCCTGCGGATTCGAGCCAACTGGCCGCTGAAGCGCTGGCGCTCGAGCGAGCCCTGGTGAAGCTTCGCCGCGAGCACGACGCCCAGGGCGCCTTGGCCGTCTTGGATGAGTCGCAGCCACTGTTCAGCAAGGGCTCACTCGCGCTCGAAGCCCAGGTCGCGCGCGTGGATGCCCTGCTCGTGCTCGGTCGCCGCGCCGAAGCGTTGGCAATTTTGGAACAGTTGCCACTCGCTCAACTGGGTCGTGGCGGCGAGCTCGAGCTGGTGCGGGCCGAGCTTCGTGCGGTTGGCGACTGCGGGCGGGCACTGAAGGACTTCGACGTGCTCGTGACGCGAGCGCTGGCGGCGCCGCTGATGGAACGCGCGCTGTACGGCCGCGCCGCATGCGAGCTCTCGGTCGGTGACCGGACCCACGCCGAGCAGGATTTGAAGCAGTACTTGGCGCGCTTTCCCGAGGGACGCTTCGCCGACCGAGTTCGCGTCCAGCTGGGCAAAGCCAGCGGCAAGGCCCAATAGCGCCTAGTTCAGAGGCGATCCGTCGCGCTTCGCCTGTAGCGGCAATTTTCGTGGTAGTCCGCGAAAAGTAGGCATGAGCTTCAGCGAGATCCCCCCTCCGATCGAGGTCGAGGCAGGCCAGGACGAACCCGAGATCCTGAGCCGCCCGCCCGGACCGTCGTCACGCAGTTGGCTCGTGCGCCACGCGCACCGCGCGGCGCCCATGGGCCCCAAGCCCGCGCATGAGCCAGGCGATCTGCGCGCTCCGCCCGCGGGCATCGTGTACGCGAGTGCCAAGGGCTGCAACGTGCTCGACGTGGATTCCAACCGCTACCTGGACCTTGCCGCGGGTTTCGGCGCCATGCTGCTCGGTCACTCGCACCCGAGCGTGCTGCGCATGCTCGACTTTCAGTCGCGTCGCTTGCTGATGGCGCTCGGCGATGTATTTCCCGCAGATGACAAGATCGCTCTGCTCGAGCGCCTGGCCGCCTTGCACCCCGATCCCAGCGCGCGGGTGATCCTCGGTCAATCGGGCGCGGACGCGGTGACCGCAGCGCTGAAGAGCGCGCTCTTGTTCACGGGCAAGCCTGGCGTGCTCGCGTTCGGCGGCGCCTACCACGGGCTCAGCCACGCGCCGCTGGCTGCGTGCGGCTTGCGCGAGAGCTACCGAGCGCCCTTTGCCGCACAGCTCAACCCACACGTTCGTTTCGCCGACTATCCCGCGCAGGCAGCAGATCTGGATCGAGTGCTCACGCAAGTGCGGGCGGCGCTCGCGGACGGTGCGGTCGGCGCGATCTTGGTCGAACCCATCTTGGGGCGCGGCGGCGTGGTCGTGCCGCCGCCGGACTTCTTGCCCGAGCTGGGCAAGCTTTCGCGAGAGCTGGGCGCGTTGTGCATCGCGGACGAGATTTGGACTGGCCTCGGACGCTCGGGGAAAATGCTGTATTCGCTGAGCGCAGAGTTCACGCCGGATTTGCTGTGCCTGGGTAAAGGCCTGGGTGGCGGCCTGCCGATCAGCGCCGTGGTCGGGCGCGGCGCGGTGCTCGAGGCGTGGCGACGTGAAGCCGAGGTCGTGCATACCTCGACCTTCGCGGGCAACGCCCTCGCTTGCGGCACGGCTCTCGCGACCTTGGATGTGATTTCACGTGAGCATTTGCCAGAGCGTGCCACGACGCTCGGGGAGCAACTGCTCACGACCTTGAAGACGCGGCTCGCGCGCTTCTCCAAAGCCACGGTGCGCGGCTCGGGCTTGATGATCGCGATCGATCTCGGTGATCGCCCCGGCCGCGCGACGCGACTCGCCACACGCCTGCTCGAGCGTGGCTACATCACTTCCACCGGCGGCGGGCGGCGCGAGATCTTGGTGCTGACACCGCCGCTGACACTCGCACAGTCGTTGCTCGGCGGCTTCGTGGACGCCTTGGAGCTCAGCCTGGGAACGCTCGACGCATGACTCGCAATGCTCGCTCGGACGGCTTGCATCGAGCCGTGCGAAGCTTCGCAGCCGGTGATCGAAGCCGCTCGTTTGGCGATTTGGCGCTGGAAATTGCCGAATTCCAGCGAGCATTTTCAGCGGGCTTCGCCCGGCTGTGGGCCAGCCGAGGCGGGCACGGCCAAAGCGTGGACGACATCCCGGGCGTGCCGTGCGATGCATTTCGCCTGGCGCGGGTGGCCGTGCACCCCGCTGACGAAGATCAGCTGCGTTTCTACACCAGCGGCACGACGAGCGGCGCACGCGGCATGCACGCCATGCGCGTGACCGAGACCTACCAGGAGCTGGCACTCGCCTTTGGTCGCGCTGCGTTGCTCTCGACGGCCGGACCGCACCACGTCGTGGCGCTCGCGCCGTTGCTCGATGATCCGCCGAGCTCTTCTCTCGGACACATGATGGCGCGCTTCATGGTCGATTTCGAAGGCCGCGGCGCGTTCGATGTGCGCTCGCCCGAGCGTTGGCTGATCGACGAGCGAGGCGTGAATCTGACTGGACTGGAACAGGCCGCCGCCCGAGCCAGTGAGCGCGGGGAAACGCTGCTGGTGCTCGCCACCTCCTTCGCGTTGGTCGGTATGCTGGATACGCTCGAAGGTCGAACCCTGCCGCTGCCGGAAGACGCGGTGGTCATGCAGACCGGCGGGTTCAAGGGGAAAACCCGAGAAATTGCGCCCGCTGAGCTGCGCGCGGCCATCGCCCGCACGTTCGCCATCGCCGAAGCGCAAATAGTCAGCGAGTACGGCATGACCGAGCTGACCAGCCAAATGTACGAAGCCAGCCTGCCCGGCTCCGTGCTGGAACGAGAGCGGCACGGCGCTCCCGGCGTGTACTCGGAGCCGCCCTGGCTACGCGTCGTGCCCGTCGATCCCACGACGCTCGAGCCGGTGCCCAGCGGCGAAATCGGCATCGCGCGCATCGTCGATCTCGGCAACGTCGACTCTGCGGTCGCCATCCAGACTCAAGATCGCGTGCGCCGGGTGGAAGGCGGGTTCGTCCTGCTCGGGCGAGCCGCGGGTGCGACGCCCCGCGGCTGCTCCTTGGCGATCGAAGAATTTTTGTCCCAAGGCGCCCCGTGAGCGATTTCCAATCCGAAGCTCGCCGCGCGCGGTTGGAGCCGCTGTTCGCATCCGCGCGCTCACTCGCGGACGCCGCAAGCGAACGCGGAAAGCAGGCGCGCGAGCGGCTCGCAGCTTCGAGCGGGCTTTCACCCCAAGGCGTCGATTTCGCGTTGTTGCGCTGCCTCGAGACCGCGCCCGATGAAGCGGAAATCGCGACCTTGATCCGCGCAACGCCCAGCGCCCAGGTCGCTCACGTGTTGCTCTCGGCCAACGTGTTCGTGGCCGCACATCGCGCCATTGCCATCGCGCTCGCAGCCTCGGAGCAGGTGCGCGTACGAGCCTCGCGCCGCGAGCCCGAAATGGCAGAGCTGCTCTTGGCCGGCGCCCCGGGCTCATTTCAATTGGTCGATGAGCTGTCACCGCGCCCAGGCGACAGGTTGTGGGCCTACGGCAGCGACCAAACCATGGACGAGGTGGCGGTTACGTTACCAGCCGGGGTCGCGCTCCACGCACACGGCTCGGGTTTCGGCGTAGCAGTCCTGGCTGGCACACACAGCGACTCGGAGCTGAGCGCGTTGCTGCGCGCCCTGGCCGAAGACATCGTCCTATTCGATCAACGCGGCTGTCTCAGCCCGCGTGTCGTCTTGCTGCAAGCGGAGCCCGCGGTTGCAGGCGGCCTGGCGCGCGAGCTCGCGCGTGAGCTCGCCCACGCACTCGCCGAGCTCGAACAACGCGTCCCACGTGGGCAGCTCACCGTTCAGGAGCTGAGCGAGATCGCCAAGTATCGCGACGCCGCCTACTTCACGGGTGAGGTCTTGGAGGCGGGTCTCGGCTTCGTAACTGTGGCGGACACGGCGCACTCCGGCAGCTGGCTCTTGCCGCCCACCGGCAGAAATATCCACGTGCTGACGAGCGCGAACGCGCGCGCCTCGTTGGACCCGCACCGACCCTTGCTGACCAGCTGCGCCTTTGCTGGCGACCCTGGGCTGCGCGAAGCGCTACGACGGGCCCTGCCCGGCGCGCGTCTGTGCCGCTTCGGAGAGATGCAGCGACCGCCCTTCGACGGCCCCGTGGACCGCCGCGAGCTGTAACGGGTCGAAATCAGGCGTGGCTGGGCGAGGCGAGCGGATTCGTCGGCGAGCTCGGCTCTTGCGAGACTGCCTCGGTCGGCTGGTAGCCGGCGAGTAGCACGCGCAACACGCCGGGCAGCACGAACAGCGTCAAGAAGGTGCTGATGGCCATGCCGATGACGACCGCAGTCGCCAAAGGTCGCTGCACTTCGGCCCCCGCGCTGCTGGCGGTCGCCATGGGCAGGAAGCCGAGCGCGGCCACGGTCGCGGTCGTGAGTACGGCGCGCAGCGTATTGGCGCAGCCATCGGTCACGGCCTGATCGAGGGGCACGCCTTTGTCGAGCCGCGCACGGACGTCACTGGCCATCACCACGCCGTTCAACACCGCGATGCCACCGAGAGCGATGAAACCGACGGCCGCCGGCAGGCTGAACGACATACCGCGCATGACCAGACCCAGCATGCCACCCGCGAGTGACAGCGGCACCAGCGCAAACACCGCCAGGCTCAGGCGCAAGTTCTGGAACATCCCGAGCAGCATGCCGAAAATGAGCAGGATCACGATCGGCACGACGATCGCCAGACGCGCTTGGGCGCGCTCGAAGTTCTCGAATTGGCCGCCCCACTCGATGCGGTAGTTGGTCGGGAGCTTGACGCCGTCCTTGATCACGCTTTGAGCTTCGGATACCCACGAAACCAGGTCCCGGCCGCGCAAGTTCACGTCCACGCGCACGGCACGCTGGCGATTTTCGCGACGGATCGCCGTCGGTCCCTCGCCTTCGGACAGCGTCACGACCTCGCGCAGCGGGATGTTTTCGTCATTGCGCGTGGTCACGAACAAATCCCCGATGCCCTCGGCGCTGGGTCGCGACGGCGGCTCGAGCACCCGAATTTCGAAGCGCCGCTCGTCTTCGTAGACGTGCCCGACCGGCACACCCTCGCGCGACGCAGCCAGCACCGCGAACGCGTCTTCGACACGCACGCCGTAGCTGGCGAGCCGCGCTCGATCCACCACGGCACTGATGGTGGGCGCGCCGAGCACGCGTTCGACGCGCACGTCGCCCGTGCCAGGCACCTTGCGCACGCGTTGGCCCACGGCTTCTGCCAGGCTCTTCAAGCGATCTAGGTCATCGCCGTAGATCTGGATCTGCACGTCCGCGCGCGAACCGCTGATCAGCTCGTTGGTGCGATCTTCGATCGGCTGCGAGACCGAAACGAACGTGCCGGGCACACGGTTTTCGATTTGGGTCTTGAAGCGCTCCGAAAGGTCGTCGAAGTCGTCCGCCGTCTTCCACTGCTCCAGGGGCCGCAGGCGCACGAAGAGATCGGTGTTGTCGTTGCCTACCGGATCGACAGCGACCTCGGCGCGGCCCGTCATGCCGAGCGTGGTCAATACCTCGGGGAAAGTGTGCAGGACCTTCTCTGCCCCGAGGTCGAGCTCGCGCGCCTCATTGAGCGAAATGCTGGGCGCGCGGCGAATGGTGACCACGGCGTCGCCCTCGAAAATGCGCGGCACGAACTCCGCGCCTTGCTTGGTGAACAGCCACACCGACACCGCGAAAATGCCGACCGCGGCCAGCGCGAAGGCCGCCCGAAAGCGCACGATGGCGCCGAGCATCCCCTCGTACGCGTGCGCGATGCGGCCGAGCCAAGCCGGCCCATGACCTTTGGCCGGCGGCACCAAGGCCACGAGCACCGCGGGAAAGAACAGCACGGCGTACACCAGCGCGCCGAACAGCGCGCAGGCCATGGTGATGGCCATGGGTCGAAACATCTTGCCCTCGACACCCTCGAGCGCGAGTAGCGGAATGTAGACCAACATGATGATCGCGACCGCAAACGCCACCGGGCGCGCCACCGCGCCAGCGATTTCGGCGTAGGCGCGCCCGCGCGCCGCGCCTATCAATTGCCGCCCAGCCGTGGCCGCGATCACCGCTTCCAAGATCACGATTGGACCGTCGACCAGGAAGCCGAAGTCGATGGCACCGAGTGACATCAGATCGCCGGTCACGTGGAAGAGGTGCATGCCGAGCAGCGCCACGCTCATTGCACACGGAATGCCCAGCACGACCGCCACGGCACCGCGCCAGCTGCCCAAGAAGACGATCAGCACGATGGTGACGATGGCAATGCCTTCGGCCAGGTTCTTCATCACCGTCGACAGCGTGCGACCGACGAAGTCACTGCGATCGTAGATGACCTCGATTTTCACGCCCGGGGGCAGCTTGGGCTGGATCTCCTGCACGCGCTTGGCTACGGCGGTGACGACGTTCCGGCTATTTTCGCCGAGCAACATCATCACCACACCCGTGACCGCCTCGCCCTTGCCGTTGTGCGTAATCACGCCCTGGCGCAAAGCCGGGCCCACCTTCACGTCGGCGATATGGTGGACCAAGACCGCGGGGCTGCCGTTCGAGGCGCGCACCAAGACTTTGCCGATCTCGTCGGGACTCGCGAGCATACCCTGCCCACGCACGGTGAACGACTCTTCACGGCGGTCGATGTAACCGCCGCCGGCGTTCAGATTTGCGGCGCGCAGCGCGTCGACCACATCGCCCAACGACAGCCCCTGCGCTTTCAAGCGCGCGCGATCGGCGATGACTTGAAACTGCTTGAGCTCGCCGCCCATCGTGTTCACTTCCACGACGCCGGGCACGTTGCGCAACTTGGGCACGATTTCCCAATCGAGCAGGGTGCGCAGCTGCATCGCCGAGTGGTTATCGCTGCGGACGACGAACTGGAAAATCTCACCCAGACCCGAGGAAACCGGGGCCAGCTCGGGCGCCGACGCCGCCGCCGGTAGCTCGACGCCGCGCAAGCGCTCGAGCACCAGTTGGCGCGCGAACCAGATGTCCATCGTCTCGCGGAAAATCACGGTGACCGCGGACAAGCCGGAGCGCGACACGCTGCGCTGATCGATGGCACCGGGCACGCCGTTCAGTGCATTTTCGAGCGGCATCGTCACAGTTCGCTCGATTTCGACCGGGGACAGGCCCGAGGCCGAAGTGAGCACCGATACCTGCACGGTAGACACGTCGGGCAGAGCATCGATCGGCAACGTGCGCGCCGCCCACACCCCGACCAGCAGCAACAACACGAGCGCAGCGATCACCGCGCCACGCGCCTTGATCGAAGCGGCTACCAGATAATTCAACATGGGAAAAACTCGACGCTCAGCGGAATAGCTCGCTCTTCAACGCAAACACGCCCTCGCTCACGACTTCGTCGCCCGGGCTCACACCGTTCGTCACTTCCGTGTCTTGACCGTTCGTGATCCCCAGCTCGACCTTGACCACCCGCACGGCGTTTTCGCCGCTCTTCACGAACAAGGTCGACTTTCCGTCGACGAACGTGATCGCGCTCGACGGCACGAGCGTGGTTGGTTGCTCCCCGCCGCTGGCGGCGTGGATGCGCGCGTTGACTGCTTGGCCGGCGCGCAGCTTTCGATCGCGATTGTCGACCTCGATGCGGATCGGTGCGCTGCGTGACTCGGCGTCGATCACCGCACCGACCAGCGCCACGCGCCCCTCGAAGACGTCCTTGGGGGCCGCGAGCGGGCTGAGCTCGACGCGATCGCCCACGCGGATCTTGGACAAATTGCGCTCGAACACGTCGAGCTCGACCCATAGGTGGTCGATGTCTGCGATGCGAAAAGCCACCAGTTGCCCCTCCACCGACTGGCCTGGCGAGATGTGGCGCTCGACGATCGTGCCTTTCATGGGCGAGCGCAGCTCGTGCGCGCCCAGGCGGCCAGACGAGCGACTGCCCACACCACCCGAAAGTGCGGCCACTTTTTGCTTGGCGGCTCCGAGCATCAGTTGCGAGCGCTCTGCTTCCACGGCGGCCACTTCGGCTTCACGCTGCGTGGTCAGGTTCTTCTGCGCCAGCGCCTTCTCGCGCTGATAGTTCATGTCGGTGGCGCGCCTCTCGGCTTCGAGCATGCTGACCGCAGCCTGCGCCTCACCCAGCTCCGCACTCTCGATCACCGCGAGCACGGTGCCCGAATCGACCGTATCGCCCTCGAACTTGGTCACGCGGCTGACGAGCCCACGCAAGCGCGTACCCACGGCTGCCACGTGCGTGGGATTGAAGGCGACCGTACCCACCGCAGTCACGACCGGCACCAGGGATGCGCGCGCGACGGGCGCGAACTTGAGCTTGGCGCGCTCGACGAAGCCACGCGAAAAGGTGATGCGCTCGCCGTCGACGTGCGGCGTGTCAGCGACCTCACGTGGCGCGTGCGAGGCCTGCGCGTTGCTCGAGCTGCGCGCGACCCACAACGCGCCGCCGCCGCCGAGCAGGACCACAGCCGCAGCCAAGGCGATGAAACGCCGCCTCTTTGCGGAAGGGGCGACCGCGGGTACCGAGGCCGCCGGCGTCATGACGGGCGGGTGGCCCGGATTCGATGAACTCATGGCAGCTCTCCGGTAATCTCAACCAAATCGCCGAGCAACAGCCAGCTCTTATCGAGGATCTCCAGGCGGCGCAACGCCATCGCCGAAAAATCCCGCTGGCTCAGCAGCACCGAGTAGAAATCGCTCTTTCCGGAGCGATAGGTTTCGGTGGCGGCGGCTACCGCGCGCTGGGCGGCGGGTAAGGCGCTACGCGTCATGATTTCGAAGGCCCGCCCCAGCTCGGCGAGCTCGCTGGTGAGCAGCACGGCTCGGCGCGCAAAGAGCTCACGGCGCAGCGCGAGCTCTTCGAGCGCGCGCACGCGCTCGGCGTCGGCGCGAGCTCGCTCGCCTTGGTTGACGCGTACTGGAAATGCGTAGCCCAGCCCGCCGCCAAAGCGCGTCTCGCCGAAATCGCCGCGGCCGAGCAGGAGCCCGATGTTGAGCGCGCTCCGGCCCTCACTTTGCAAGCGATCGCGCGCCGACCCGTAGTATTGGGCCTGCGCAGAAAGAACGTGAAAAGTCGGCGATCGCTCGACATGCGGGGTCGTGATCGGGGTGCCGGAAAGGCCTGGCGGAAAAGTTTCGACGACGCTTTCCGGACCCACGTCGCGACCGGTCAGCTCGTACAGGTCAGCCACGACGCGGAGCAGGTCGCTCTTGGTCTCGCTGAGCGACAGTTGATGACGTGAGGCCTCCACGGCAGACAGCGCCGCGTCGCGCTCGGTGGCATCCCCCAGCGCCATGCGGTCAGCGTAGTAGCGGGCCTCCGCTTGAGCGACAGTTGCGAGCTCGGTGAGCACGTGAAAGCGCGTGGCCCCCACCACCAGCGCCCCATACGCGCGCACCGTGCGACTGCTGGCCAAGGCGCGCGCCTGCTCGAGCAAGGCTTCATGCAGCTGCACGTAGTCATCCGCTTCACGCCCGCGACGCGATTTCTGCCCGGCAATCTCAATCGGGAGCCAGAGCGCGGAGTCGATGTTGACGTCCTTCACGACGTCTTTCGTCGCCCCTTGAAACTTCACCTCGAGAAAGGGGTTGCCGATCGGCGCCAAGCGAGCGCTCGCGTAGCTGGAGCGGCTCGCGGTCAGCGCCGAGCGTCCGAGCGCGACTTCGGGCGCTCGCTCTCGGGCGAGCTTCACGAGCTCACGCAGCTCGGGCGCGGCCCCAGGCGCAGACACAGACGCAGGCGCGGCCCCAGGCGCAGACGCAGACGCAGGCGCGGCCCTAGGCGCAGACGCAGGCGCGGCCCTAGGCGCAGACGCAGGCGCGGCCCTAGGCGCAGACGTAGGCGCGGCCCCAGGCGCAGGCGCAGGCGCGGCGCCAGGCGCGGGCGCCTCGGCCCATGAAGGCGTTTGTAGGAGGAAGAGCGCGGCAGCAAGCGCGAGGCAGGCGGATCTCGGCGTGGGCATCGGCTGAACTCCGATGACCATTAGCACCAGCCGACGAGTGGGGGAACAAGCCACCCCAGTGCACATTCGGTCACATGCAAATTCAGCAGACTTACAGCCTGATGCCGCAACCGAAGCCGGTCTTTGATGCGCGCCGGCGGGCGATGGTTCAGTGAATCGAGACGGTCAGCGAAAGCCGGCTACGACACGAGGCGCAAGCGCTTTCGGCCGTCAGCGAAGGGCGATGCGGGCGGAGCGTGCTCGCGCGCGATCACCGTCAGCGGGTCGTCGGGCAACGGCAAGTGTTGGTTCTTCGCATAAACGGGGTGCCGACCGCGGGTTTTGTACCATTCGGCGACCGTGGCGGTTCGCTTCATCTTCTCGATGATCTGGCGGAAGCCGACTCCGGTGTTGTAGGCACAAAAAGAGATCTCTCCCATCTGCGTGCCGTACGGAATGATGCACATCTCCGTGCGCCGGAAGTCGTAATTGAACAGGTCCTGAAACCACATTCCGGCCACGAACAGGAAGCGCCACTCGAACTTGTGCGCGTCTCCTTCGCTTTCGCCCACCTTCGAGCCGTTGGCGCCAATCTGACTCAGGAACTGCCGCGCGAATTCGGTGAAGCTGTAGCCTGGGGGCGCCTTCTCGGGCCTGAAGTTGCGCAGCAGGGAGAGCGCGATACCGGTGATGGTTTGCGCCTTGGGTTGACCTGCGTCGGCAATGCCCTGCAGATCGAGCAGCACTTGGTCCAGATTCAGGAACTCGGACACGGGCACCATCTGCTTGGTGCGCTTGTTCACGAGCAGCGCTGTGCCAATGCCACAATTGGGGTGGCAGCCGCACTTGAGCGCACCGAACTCGGCACTTTGCCCGAGCAGCAGGTCGACCACGTCGCTGAACGGATTCATGGCCGAGAGCGGAAACCAATCCCGCATCGGCTCGGTCACGCCCAGCTGATCGTGAAGGTCCTTCACCAGGTGGCTGAGTGTGTAACGCTCGCGCTTTCGACGCGCGTCGTCGATGTCTTCATCGCGACCGGTAAAGCTGACCGGCTGAAACGAAACGACCGTCACCTTGTCGGCGTTGTCGATCGCAAACTGCACGATTGGCCCGACCTGTTCGTTGTTCACGCCGTTCACGACCGTGACCACCAGCACGACGTCGATGCCCGCCGCGGCCAAATTCTCGATCGCCCGCAGCTTCACGTCGAACAGATTGCCGACCTTTCGATGGCTGTTGGCTTCGTTGGTGACGCCGTCGAATTGCAGGTAGCAAAGCCTGAGGCCTGCGCGCTTGGCGGCGTGGCAAAACTCCAGATCTTGCGCGAACATGATGCCATTGCTGGCGCACTGCACGCAGAAATAGCCGACTTTGCGCGCGTACTCGATCGACTGGAGAAAGTACGGGCTCAGCGTCGGCTCACCGCCGGAAAATTGCACGCTGAGCTGGCGGCGCGGCTTGATGTTCAAGCTATCGTCCAAGATCTGCTTGATGTCGGTCCACTCGAGCTCGTGCACGAAGCCGACCTGATTGGCGTCCATGAAACAGGGATCGCACATCATGTTGCAGCGGTTGGTCAGATCGACCGTGAGCACCGAGCCGCGCCCGTACTTGATGGTCGAGCTGCCGTGATTGCGAAGGTTGCTCTTCGGGGCTTCGAAATCACGGCCCGGGAACAGGCCCTCGATGCGGGCCATGAACGCTGGATCGACACTGATCACGTCCGTGAAATCACCGTGCTTGGGGCAGGTCTTCTGCATCACGATCTGGCCGTCGCGCTCGACGATGTCCGCCTTGATTTCGCCCGGATTGCCCTCCACGAATTCGCGCAGATCTTCCGCGCCAGAGAGCACCGCGTCACGCACTTCTTTCACGCAACGGGGGCACAGTGAATCGGTGCGACGTGGCCAGCCGAGTTGGGGAGCCGTCCGTTCCTTTTTCCTGAGCAGCGGCGCTGGCGCCCATTTGGGCTGCAAGCGACCACCGGGGAAATGCTCGTTGTACTTCTGGTACAACGGCCAGACACGATTGACGGCTTTGCCCACGAGCTTTTCGGTCTCGAGGGTAATGCGTTCCAAAGCCTTCTGCATGATGGCCTGAGCATACACGTCCCGGCTCCTCCACCAAGTGCCTTTTGAGTCGGGTCGGCTCGCCGCGGGGCCAGGTTTCGATGGCAATTTGCCTCGCATTTGGCCGCGCTCACCGGGCCGTGGCGAAGCCCTCGGGCGCTGCGCGAGACGATGCTAGGCTGGCTGTGCTTGCGTCGCTTGCGTCGCCGCTCGGTCAATGAAGCCCATCATCGTCATCAGCGATTTGCACTTGTCGGGCGATGCTTCCGTCGGCACCGTGCGTGATCTCGCGCGGTTGATACGAGAAAATCCCGGGCACGAGTTGATGCTGGCCGGCGACGTGTTCAACCTTTCCTGGGAAGCGCCTGGCCGCACCGCAGTGGACGCCGTGCTGGCCCTGCTCGCGGCGCTGCCCGAGCTCGCGAGCGCGTTGCGAGCGCACTTGGCGGCCGGCGCGCCGCTCACGCTATTGGCAGGAAACCACGACGCAGGCTTAATCTCCTCGGAAATTCGTGACGCGCTGCTTCGAGGGCTGGAGCTATCGCCCACGGCGGCACTCGAGGTCGCCCCCTGGTTCGTGCGTCGCGGCGGCGTGCACATCGAGCACGGACACTTTTACGACCCCGACAACGCGCCGGCTCACCCGCTCGCCGAGTGGAGCCCCGAGACCGAACCGCTCGGCATCGCCATCACGCGTCGCTTCGTCCGGCCCAGCGGTGCGCAGCACTTTTTGCACGCGCACGACACCACGCCTCTGGCCGGCATTGCCAAAGCTTTCCGCATGTACGGCGCGCGCACACCGCTGATCATCGCCGAGTGGTTCCGCGTGGCCGGGAGGCTGTGCCTGGAGACTCGCCACACGGACCGCTTCGACGCCGAGCACAACGCTGGGGAGGCTGCGCTTTCGGAGTTCGCGCGCTTGGTCGAGCTCGATCCGGAGGTTTTGCGCACACTGCTTTCGAGCGGCGCCGTGCCGACCCACCGCGATTTTCAAAAGACCTTCATGCGCCTGTACTTCGACCGCGTCTTCGCCAGCATGGGGCTGCTCCTGAGTGGCGCCGCTTACCTGGCCTGGAAGAGCCGTGCCGCGGGCATCGCCGGCCTACTCGGGGGACTGTACTTGATTCAGTCCGTGCAGCGCACGGGCAACCGCTACGAAGATCTACCGGTCGAACGGCTACGCGCCGCCGCCCTGCGCGTGCGCGAGCTGACCCGCGCCGAGACCGTGATCTTCGGGCACACCCACCAGGTCGATGAAGGGCCTGGCTACGCGAATTCAGGCTCGTTCGGCTACTCCCGATTCGGTCGTCCGTACGTGCGCGTGGACGAGACCGGTTTCGCGCGTGTCGAACGCCTGTGACAGGCTGCCGCAGCAGCCGGAGCCGTCAGCAACGGCGCACCGACGTCGAGCCGACTAGGGGCGGATGACCTGCGTGCCCGGTGGTGGCGTGAAGTTGAATTCGCCGCTGGGCGTCTTGGTGTTGATCTCGGGGTTCAGGAAATCGAAGCGATTGCGATTGCCCTGGGAATCGAGCAGCAGCACGCGCCGCACTTGGTAAGTGTTGGCGTCGACGTACAAGAGGATCGACTGATACGACGGCGTTGCCTCGAGCGGGTCGCCGGAGATCACGTAGCCGCCTTCGAAGTTCATTTGCTTGGCATCCTGCTTGGTGAACTTGAAAGAGGTCTTCAAGTTGCCACCGCCGACCAAGAACGAGAGCGCCGCGGGATATTGGCTCTTGTCGAGCGGCTGCTCGTACATCTGCTTGTTGTCTTTTTCGTAGACCTTGACCAGCTTGCCGTCGGAAACGACGCGATTGCCGTTGTTCGTGTAGCGCCAGCTCATTTTGCCGGGCTTTTCGAAGACGACCGAGCCTTGGCTGTTGATGACCTTGTCGTACGCGTGCACGCGGTACTGCTGCTTGAAGCCGGCACGAAAGGTGCGCGAACGATCGTAGAACCCTTGCACGCGTTCGGCGATCTGCTCAGCGCTCAGCGCGGCGGCCGCGGGCTTGGCGGGGGCGGGCGCCGGGGTGTCCGCAAACGCAGCAGTGACCGGCAGGGTGGTCGCCAAAAGACCGAAGAAACCGAGCAAAATTGAGCGGCGAATCATGACGATGGACCTTGCTTCCGAACCGTTGGCCTTGCAATCCTTCAGACGTTCCATACGCCTTCGGCCCTACGAAGCTTTCTAGCGCACGAACTTTCGATGCGCGCCGGTCGCTATCTTTACACGAACACTGTAAGCGAGAATGCCTCGGGACCCGCGCCTGCAGGTCCCAAGCCCAGGCGCTAGCGGATCTTGCTGAGCTTGGGGAGCTTCGGGCCAGTCGCACGAGTGCGGCGCTTTTTTCCGAGCAGCGCGCGCAAGCCGTTGTCGCTGAGCTTGCGCGCGGGCAAGCCGACTTTGGGACGTAGCGCCTGAATCAAGCTGCCAATGCGTAAATGCGTAATGGCCAGAGCCAGCGCGTCCGCGGCGTCCGCGGCCGGTAGCCGGTCGAGCGCGAGCAGCGCCCGGACCATCATCGCCACCTGAGATTTGTCTGCCTGGCCCGAGCCAGCGATCGTCTTCTTCACTCGGGCCGGCGGATACTCGGCGATCTCGACGCCCGCGCGGGCGAGCAAGAGCAGCACGACGCCACGCGCGTGGCCGAGCTTGGAGGCCGCCTGGGCGTCCTTGTGAAAGAACAGATTTTCGACCGAGCCCACCTCGGGCCGATGCTGTTCGATCACGGCGCCCAGCTCGATCTCGATGCGCGCCAGGCGGTCGGCAATGGCGGTCTTGCCGTCCAGGTGAATCACGCCGTGCGCGATATGACGTAGGCGATTGCCCTCACGCGACACCACACCCCAACCGAGGTGAAGCGTACCGGGGTCGACACCGAGCGCGAGCACATCCAGCACATAGCGCGTCTGAGCGCGAATGGAAAGCGGCGCGGATAGCGTTCGGTGTAGGCTCGGGCTCGTGCGCGACCCGGACGTGATCGTGGTGGGCTCGGGCCCAAACGGGTTGGTCGCGGCCAACGTCCTCTCACGCCGCGGCTTTCGGGTGCTAGTGCTGGAGGCCAACCCACGCCGCCCCGGCGGAGCACTGGGCTCGGAAGAGCTGACTCTGCCCGGCTTCGTGCACGACGTGGGGGCTGCGTTTTTCCCATTCGCCAAGAGCAGCCCCGCGTTTCGCGAGCTCGATCTGACTCAGGCGGGCGTAAAATGGCTGCACCTGCCGTTCGAGAGTTGCCACCCAGCCTTGGACGGCAGCTACGCGTGCATCGCGCGCGATGTCGAGCTCGGCAAGGCGCACTTCGGCTCACCGCGCGACGGCGAAGCCTGGCAGAAGCTTTCAGCATCCCACGCGCGTATGGAACCCGAGCTACTGCGGCTGCTACTCGGTCCGTTTCCAGCGCTCGCGCCGGCACTGAAGCTCGGCCTGGGCAATCTGAGCAAGATCTTGTGGCGCTTTGCGCGCAGCAGCGGAAATCTTTCGCGCTCACTTTTCAGGAGCGAAGCGGCCAGGCGTGTGTTGCCGAGTCTGGGTCTGCATGTGGATGTCGGGCCAGAGGATTGGTTCGGCTCGGGCTTGAGCTACATGCTCGGTATGACCGCCTCGACCGGCGGCTATGCCGTGCCGGCTGGTGGCGCGCAAAGCATCACCAATGCGCTCGTGACGTTGTTCGAGAGCTGCAGCGGACGCCTGCGGTTGGGTGCGCGGGTCACCAAAGTCCTGGTCTCCGAGGGGCGCGCCCGAGCCGTACGACTCGAAGACGGTGAAGAGCTGCGCGCTCGGCTGGGCGTGATCGCCGACACGGCGGCGCCCACACTGTATCTGAAGCTGCTCGATGAAGCGCACGTGCCCGCGTGGCTGGTCCGGCGCATGCGGCATTTTCGCCAGGGTTTTGGCACGTTCAAGCTGGACTTTGCCTTGTCTTCGGCCGTGCCCTGGACGAACCCGCAAGCCTCGCAGAGCGCGGTCGTGCACGTGGGCGAGAGCCTCTCCGATCTGGCTCGCTTCACGCGCGAGGTCCGCACCGGCAAAGTTCCGGAGGCGCCTTACTTGGTGGTGGGCCAGCAGAGCCTGGCCGACCCGTTTCGTGCGCCGCGAGCCCAGCACACGCTGTATTGCTATACCCACGTGCCCTCCCACGTCGACGGCGGCTGGGCGAGTCGAAGCGAAAGCTTCGCTGACCGCATCACACAAAGGCTCGAAGGGCTCGCACCCGGCTTTTCGCAGACGGTGCTCGCTCGACGGATTTCCGCGCCTCCGGACTTGGAGGCCGCAAACGCCAACTTGATCGGCGGCGATCTGGGCGGCGGCGGCAACGCCTGGCACCAGCAACTGCTATTTCGCCCTGTTTTCCCGTATTTTCGCTATCGAACGCCGATCCGGGGTCTGTACTTGTGCTCCAGCTACACGCACCCGGGTGGCGGCGTGCACGGCATGTGCGGCTACAACGCGGCAACGGCGGCCGCGCGCGACTTCGAGTGAGTCGAGCTTCAGTCGTCGAGCAGGTATTTGCCAGGCGCTTCGGCGTCCAACACCACCGGTCGTGATTCAGCGCGTTCGACGCGCTGAATCAGCTCATCGACGCAGGCGAACAGACTCGAGTTGTCTCGCGATGGGTAGCTCTGCAGCGTCTCCTGATACACGTCGACCTTGTCCAAAAACTGCAGCAAGGGCTCGAGCTCCAGCCGCCGTGCCCAGGCGCCGTAGCCGAGCTTCTCCAGGTAGCGCGCGTTCAGCTCTTGTTCGTACTGATGGGCGACGGGCACCGACAGCAGCGGCACTTTCAAGCTCACGGCCTCGCTCAACAGGCTGAAGCCGCCGCCCGCGACGGCAGCTCGCGCGGTGCGCAAATCATCGAGGAAGCCCTGCTCGGAGAAGCCGCACAAGGTGACGTTGCCCTCCTGCCCTTCGCGCCCCATGCCATACACGCGGAAGCGATAGGGCAGCTTCTTGAGCGTCGGGATCAGGCTCATATTGGTGGGCGAGGTCTGATACACCAGCACATGCGCGCCGGGCTCGCGTTTGGCAGCGATCACTTCCGGTCGCAAAATCGGCGGGATGAGCGTGGTGTACTTCTTTCGCACCTCGGGGAAGAAGAAGCTCGTGACCAGGTAGTGGTAGGCGCCCGGCATTTTGATCTTCACCGCGAGTCGGGCGAGGTCGAAGTCGAAGCCTTTGCCGCGTGTCACGCTGGCATCGTGCTTGCACCGGTTGATCACCTGCATGTTGTCGATGCTGACCACTGGGACCCGGTGGTTGAGGCCGTACAACGCTGCCCAAGACTCGAAGTCACTAATCACCAGCTCCGGCACGAAGCCGCTCTCGGCAACCTCGCGATAGACGGCGATATTTTTCTTGATGCCCTTGGGTGCCTTGCGCAAATTCTCGAACAGGCTCCGCGAGCGATCCAGAGAATTGCCGAAGTAGCTCAGGCTGAGGCCGTGAATTTCTTGGATGCTCAGCTTCTGATAGCCGGCGAGCCGCTCGGTCAGGAAGCGGTGCGCGCGCCCGGAGACGACGACGCGCAGCTCGTGCCCGGCGCGCAGTAAATGCTCCAGCACGACACGACTCCGTGTGGCATGCCCCATCCCTTCGCCCACGACTCCGTACAAAATTCGCACTGCTATTGCTCCAACGCTGAGCATGCCACAGCTTGCCCGTCACAGGCCTGTCCAGAAACTCTGGCAATTACCCGCATAATTCCGGGCTAGCTCAGGCAAGTCGGGGCGCCTTGGAGTAGGATGCGCCGGTGATTCAGAAAGTGACGGCCGGCCCGGCCCCGCTGACGGGCAAACAACGAAGCTTCTTGCGCGCGCTCGCGCACCCACTCAAACCCGTGGTCCAAATCGGACACGGCGGTTTGACCGACTCGGTACTCGCTGCCATCGACGGAGCGCTTACGACCCACGAGCTGATCAAGGTGCGCATCACCGGTAAGGAAGACGCATCTGCCGCAGAGCTCGCGCTCGAGGTCGAAACGGGCACGCGCTCGAGCGTCGCGCAGGTCATCGGCAAGACGCTGGTCGTCTACCGCGCACGCAAGAAAGACCCAGTGATCGTCTTGCCCAAGGAGGGCGCGAAGACGAGCAAGACCGCCAAGGCGAGCAAGACCGCCAAGGCGAGCAAGTAGGACATCATGGCCGAACGCATACTGCGCGCCCAAAAGGACGGAAACCTAGCCTGGCTCGACCTGGAGATGACTGGGCTCGACGCACAGAACGACGTCATCCTGCAAGCGGCGCTGATCATCACCGATTCGAACTTGATGCCGCTCGAAGAGTTCGTGTGTGACATCTGGCAACCGGAAGAGGCGCTTCTGCGCATGACACCGTTCGTGCGTGACATGCACGAAACCACGGGCCTGACTCGGCGCGTACGCGCGTCCAAGCTCGATCTCGGCGCCGCGGAGCGCAAGCTATTGGAACGCGTGACGGGTTGGTGCGGTTTCGGCGCGGTTTTGTGTGGGAACAGCATCGGTCAAGACAAGCGCTTCGTCGATCGCTGGTGGCCGGGTTTGAGCGGCTATTTGAGCTATCGCACGGTCGACGTCACGTCGTTCAAGATCCTGGCCAAGCTCTGGTACGGCGACGCTGCGGTTTTTTCCAAGCCCACGCAGGGCGAGCACGACGCGTTGGTCGACATCAAGAACTCGATCGCCGAACTTTCACACTACCGAAGCTTGCTCTTCAAAGCCAAGCTCTGAGCTTCACGGGGCGCGCGTGGCGACGGTCGCGCTGGTGGGAGCCAGCGCGCGAGCCTTGGCCAAGAGCGAGATGAACTCGTGACGGTCGCCAGTGACGTCGGAGCCGAGCGCGCCTTGTGCCAAGCTGCGCGCGGCGTCGAGCGAGGCAAAAGACATGTCTGGAGCACCGCGCAGTACCAACGCGGCTTCCGCAACGGCAGCGCTGAAGCGAAAATCAGCGGAGGTTTGCTCGAGCGGCAGCCCGGCGTCGACTACCACTCGCGAGAACTTGCTACTCACCTCCGATGCCGGCTGCTTGTAGCGAATGTTGACCGTGAGCAGCTCGTTGCTGGCGGCAGCTGCGGCGACCGTCGGCGCAGTCTGATACTTGAGCGGGTCGACGCTCGGTCGCGCCGCCTGGGCTTTTCCGCCCTTCGGCACGATTTCGTACAGCGCGGTCACGGCGTGCCCGGCGCCGATTTCGCCGGCGTCCTTCTTGTCGTCGTTGAAGTCCTCTTTTGCCAGCAGGCGGTTCTCGTAGCCGACGAGCTTGTAGCTCGAGACCTGGTTCGGGTTGAACTCGACCTGCAGTTTGACGTCCTTGGCGATCGTGATCAAAGTCGAGCCGGCTTCGCGGACCAACACCTTGCGCGCCTCGGCAATCGAGTCGATGTACGCGTAGTTGCCGTTGCCCTTGTCGGCCAGCATCTCCATCGTGCTGTCCTTGACGTTGCCTTCCCCGAAGCCGAGCACGGTCAAGAACACACCCGATTTTCGCTCGTCTTCGATCAAGCGCTGCAGCTCACCTTCGCTCGAAGTGCCGACGTTGAAATCACCGTCGGTGGCCAGCAGCACGCGATTGATGCCACCCTTCACGAAGTGTTGCCGCGCCGTCGCGTAAGCGAGGCGAATACCATCTCCGCCGTTGGTCGAGCCGCCCGCTTCGAGCCGCCCCAGCGCATCGAGCACGCGCGCACGCTCGGCGCCACTGGTCGCGGGCAACGCCAGACCCGAAGCTCCCGCGTAAACCACGATCGAAATCGTGTCTTTCGCACGCAGATTTTCGGCCAACAACGAGAGTCCCCGTTTCAACAGCGGGAGCTTGTTCTCGGGCATCATCGAGCCCGACACATCGAGCAAGAAGACCAAGTTGCGCGCGGGCGTTTCGGCTTGCGAAATCTGCTGACTCTTCAGGCCCAAGCGCACCAAGCGATGTGAGCCATTCCAAGGACAGGCGGAGACTTCACTGGTCACCGAGAACGGTTCCTTGGCGATCGGCTCGGGGTAGTCGTAGCTGAAATAGTTCAGCCATTCCTCGACGCGAATCGCGTCTTTCGGGGGCAGCGCACCGTCGTTCAGAAAGCGCCGCGCGTTGCTGTACGAGGCGGTATCGACGTCGACCGAGAACGTGGAGAGCGGCTGATCGGCCACGTTCAAAAAGGCATTTTCTGCGACATGCGCGTAGTTCTCGCTGCTCGGCTGCGCGGGCGGCGGCGGCAGCATGTTCGGCGAACGCGTCTGGTGCACCGCACCGAGTCGCCCGCGGGCTACGCCGATCCCCTGGTCAGCCCTGCGCCCGCCTCCGCCGGAGCCGATTCCACTCAGGCCTACGATACCGTTTTGGACTTGTTTCGCCGGCACAGGGCGCGCCACGCTGACAGGCGCCGGCGCTGCGGTCGCTGCCACGGCATGGTGTGGGGCGGGCGCTTCCTCGGGGACAGCGGAAACTGTCTCGGGTTGTAGTTCTTTCAGCGAATCGACCTTGGCCTCACCCTCTGCGCGGGGGCCTGGAGCCTCGGGCTCGTGCGCCGTCTGCGGAGCCTTGGGCTCGTCATGCAGGGGCGTGGTCTGCGAGCAGCCACTAGCGAGCGCGCACAGCAGCGCACTCGCGCAGCCGAGAACCCGACGATTGAGCAAACGGCGCGCCGAGCGCGAAGCATTGACGACGATCATGGCTGTTGTGACGCCACAGCCAGGGAAAAGTTCTCCGCTACTTGACGATTCCCGCAATTTCCGAAAAAGACTGGGTAAATCCGGATAGTGCCGCGCGTCGGGGAAGCTTTCGCGGGGCGCCGGCGTAAGTCGTGAGCCCGCGTTACTCAATTGATTCACGTCTGCGCTTCACGGTCTCGCTCGCGCAGCCGATCTAGCCCTCGCAATGGCCGGGTCGAGAGCCCGGAGGTTCGAATCGCCCCCGCGCAACGACTGATGTTCTCGATCGGGAGGCCCCCGGACAGGGGGCTTCGTCGTTTCTAGGGTCCGATCGGTGAGGGCGACCAGCGGGAGGAACCGTCCCTCCGCCACATAGTAGCCCTCGGCGGTCGGCGGGCACGCCGATGCGCCCGTCTACGAAGTAGCGCCGCAGCGCTTCCCGAACGTCGTATCCGTTCAGGCAACCGCGTCGTGACGAAGCACCGCGCGCTGCGGCAAGCTCGCGTGCATGGACGAGCCAGTGCAGAGGGTGCAGAAGCGGGCGCGGGTTGAGCGGGAGGAGTGGGCGAAACGTGTCGAGCGGTGGCGTGACAGCGGCTTGACGACGGCCGAGTTCGCGACCGAGCTCGGGATCAATCCGCGGACGCTAACGTATTGGGCATGGACGCTCAAGCGTGAGGCGAGCGGCAAAAAGCGGATCTGGTCAACCAAGACTCAGAAGCCGGTGGCGACACGGAAGGCGCCTGTGTCGCGCGCGGCGGGCGTCGCTAGCTTGCCGTTCGTGGAGATCAAGAGTCGTGCTTCGCACGCGCGCTTCGAGCTCGAGGTCCGCGGCCGTCGCTTGCACATCCCCGACGGCTTTGATGCGCAGCAGCTGCGTTCGCTACTCGCTATCCTGGAGAAAGCATGATTCCGGCAGCAGTTCGCATCTTCGTGTGCACTGAGTTCATCGACATGCGCCAGGGGTTTGACCGGTTGGCGCAGCTGGTGAAGGGCAAGCTCGGTGAGGATCCGCAGGCAGGCTCGATCTTTGTTTTCGCCAATCGCAACGCGACCAGGCTCAAGGCGCTGTGGTTTGACGGCAACGGTTACTGCCTGCTCTACAAGCGGCTTCACCGCGCAGTGTTCGACTTGCCTCCGTCCGGCGGCGGTGTGTCTGTGCAGCTCGATGCGCGGCAGTTGGCGGAGTTGCTGCGAGGCAGTGCGCGCACGCGGCGTCGGAAAAATGTTCGCGATGCGCTCGTCGCGGCTTGACAGCTGATCTGCGATTCGGCATTCGTTGCTCGTGAGCGAGCGCGTGGCTTCATCGATTGTCGAGTCGTTGGCTCGGCTCGAAGCGTTGCAGAAAGCGCAGCGCGAGCGCGACGAGTACAAGAAGCTGTACACGCACCTGCGTGAAGAAAATGAGCGCCTCAAGCGCGGGCTTTTGGGCAAGAAAGCCGAAAAGCTGCCACAGAATGACGCCCAACTGTCGCTCGCCATCCTCGGCTTGATGCTCGGCGGTGGCGACGAGCCGGCACCGCCGCCCGGGGACGAAGAGCCGACGCGCGTCATCCCCGAGCACACGCGCAAGGTGCCGAAGCGTCGAGGCCCGAGCGATGACTGGCCGCGCGTCTACATCGAGCTCATTCCGCCGGAGGTCGAGCGTGAAGGTCTCGATGCGTTCGACATCATCGGGCAAGAATCGCGCGGCGTGCTCGAGCGGCGGCCAGCTTCGTGCGTGTTGGTCGAAGTGGTGCGCAAGAAGTTCGTGCGCAAGGCCGACAAGCAGGCGACCGAGACGCCCGTCTTCATCGCCGAGCCGCTCCCATTGCCGATCCCCAAGGGCATGGCCGGTCCGGGCCTGCTCGCCGAGACCATCGTCAAGCGCTGGTGCGATCATCTGCCGCTGCACCGACAGGAAGGCATCTTCGCTCGTGACGGGCTTGAGCTCGCCCGCTCCACCCTGTCTGAATGGCACATGACGCTGGCTGCGCTCGCGGCGCCGCTCATCCAGGCGATGAAGACCGATGCGTTCCAGTCGCCGTATCTGTGCACCGACGCCACGGGCGTGCTCGTGCAGGCCCCCGAGCGCTGCAAAAATGGCCATTTCTGGGTTCTGGTCGCGCCCGAAAAGCACGTCTTGTTCGAGTTCTCGCAGTCCCACGACTCCGATGCCACCGCCAAGCTGCTCGATGGCTATCGCGGCTACCTCGTCGCTGACGCGCACATCGTCTACGATCATCTCTATCGTGGCGGGCAGGTCATCGAGGTTGGATGCTGGGCGCATTGCCGCCGATATTTTTTCAAGGCGCTCGCTTCAGACCCCGACCGAGCCAAGATCGCACTCGCGTATTTGTCGGCGCTGTTCCAAATCGAGCGGACCATCGCGAATGAGACCCGAAAAAAGAAGGAGGCGATGCGCGACAAGAAGTCGCGCCCCATTGTTCGCGACTTCTTCGCTTGGTGCCGGACCGAGCAGGACCTCGTCCTCGACGACTCGCCGATGGATACCGCCATTGGCTACGCCATCAACCAGCAAAAGGCGCTCGAGCGTTTCCTCGACGACGGTCGCTTGCCGATGACGAACAACATCTCCGAGCGAAACCTGCGAAAAGAAGCGGTGGGTCGCAAAAACTGGCTCTTTGTAGGATCCGAAGACGGCGCCACCGCCAACACCACCTTCATCTCTCTGATCGCCAGCTGCGAACTCCATGGCATCGAGCCCTGGCGCTACTTGCGCGATCTCTTCTACCTGCTCCCCGACTGGCCCAAGTCCCGCGTTCTTGAGCTCGCCCCCGCCTACTTCGAGCAAACCCTGCAGCAAGACGAAGCTAAGCGGCGGCTCGACGAAAATCCCCTCCGCCGCGCTCTCTTGGCTTTCGCTCGCTGACCCACACATCACTCAGGCGTTGTACGTCGCCGGGGCCTCGCGCGTCAGGACGCCGTTGCCCGAACGGATACCGAACGTCGAACGTCGATGGCGTTGCCTTCTAACGGGCGTTTGAGGTTCAGGCCCGCGCCGCTACCTCAGCCGGCGTTGGCAGCGCGATCGGCGTCGCGCCGCGAGCCTCGAGCGCGGCAATGGCTGCCTTTTCTGTGCGAGCCTGGGATTGAAGCCGCGCCCTCCGAATTGGCGCTGAGTCGGTTTGACGCCGAGGAGTTCGCTGCGCGTTCCTCGTCGCGTTGGCAACAAGGCAACCACGATCCAGCGGCTCAGGAAGGGCAATTCCAACGCTTCGGACGTCCCGGGCGGCGTTCTCCCGGGTTGTTCGGCCGGGCGACATTCCAACGGCGGTTGACCCAATCCCGCCGGCTAGCCCGGCACTCCCATGAACCGCACCATTAGCTCGATTTGAGCTTCCAGCATGGGTAGTCCGGGATGGGTTGGTCGTCCGAGATCTCGCGCTATTTGCAAGAGCGGCGTCATTTCTTGTGCGACCACGCACTCAGCAACTAGCCCGGCTCGCGCGAGCCGATCGCGGCTGAGCGGTGATGGATCGCCAGGCCTCATGCCGCACGAGGTCGCATTGATCACGAGGTCGAATGCTGCCTGCTCCTGACGCTTCGCCGTGACAGCACACTCGGGGAACGCCTTGGCGACTGCGGCTGCGAGCACTTCGGCGCGCTCGCTCGTCCGATTCTCGATGGCCAAGGCAGCGCAGCCATGTCGGGCGAGCGCGATGGCGATGGCGGAAGCAGCGCCACCTGCGCCCAATAGCAGGCACGACTTGCCCCGCACGACGTGCCCGTTTGCACGTAGGCCGGCCACCATCCCTTCGCCGTCCAAACACGTCCCGGCAAAACGGCCGCTCGGCTCTCTGCGAATGACGTTCACCACACCCGTCAGCCGTGCTTCAGCGCTGAGCTCATCGAGCAAGGGCGCAATCGCCGACTTGTGGGGCATCGACACGATGGCGCCGCAGAAGTTATGCACCTCGCGCAGGGCGCTGATCACGTTGCTGAGCGCCAACTTCGGCGTGGCGAGCGGCACGAGCGCGTACTCTCCGAGCTGATTGCGCTGGGCGAGCAGGCTATTCACCAAGAGAGGCGACTTGGCGCTCGCCACCGGATCGGCGATCAAGAGCATCAGCTTGGTGTCACCAGAGAGCACAGTCATTGGCATGACCTCGATTCCTAGTGCGGGCTAGCCGCGCTGACAATTGCGAGCCGGGTGCCTTGCGCGGAAGGCGCGGGACATCGTGCCCCCTGATCGAGCGCGGCACCCGCCGCTAAGTTCCCGGATGGCGTAAGCGATGCGGGCTCGCCCAGCACGCTAAGGCGCTTGAGGCACATCACCATTTCGCCGACTGCGCCGGATCCTCGCGGCACCACTCTTGGCCACGAGCCACCTCTCAAACCCCAATGATATCGCGATATACAGCCCGCGTTGCGCCCCCGCGCAACCAAGAATAAAACGCGGAGTTAGCGAAAGCTGGCTCCGCGTCTTTAGCTAGTGGCGTATCAGCGTTGAGTTGTCGCACCGCGAACAACGCGCACCTTGCGCGGCGTTGCGATCACCATGCAGCGCTCCCAAGTTCTGGCATCGGGATCCGAGAACCAGCCGACGAGGTGATCGCCGACGCGCCATTGTTCGGAGTCCGGCAGCCGCACGATCAAAACACCGGCATGCTGGCCCGGCTCGAACTTCCGCGTGTCTGCGAAGTCCAGATCGTGTGTAACGAGTAGGCGGCCTTCAGCTTGAGCCGCAGCCCACACGTCTTCATCACTTCGACCACCTAGCTGCTCGTCGAGGACGGTGTCGACGTCATAGCCCAGGGCTGCCAATCTCGCGGCCGCTGACTGCGGGATGTTCTCGTCGAGTTTGAGCTTCACGCAACCTGAGCGTTGGGCGGAATGGGGCTCGGCGCGGGCAGGTCTTCGCCCGCCGACGCCGCCGCGAAGGCGATCACGGAACGCACGTCCTCTTCGGAGAGGCTCGGAAATTCGCGGAGAATGTGCTCCGTAGTCTCGCCATGCGCGAGGTAGCCGAGAACGACGCGGACTAGAACGCGCGTTCCGCGAATGACAGGCTGACCGGCACAAATTGCGGGGTCGCGCACGATGCGGTCCAGGTAGGTCACGTTGCAATCTTGCCTTTTGGCGGTCGTCCCAGCAAACCCCGCCCGAAACGCTCTGGTTTCTCGCTGTTTTTCACGCAACGCGCACCTGGATTGGCACCGTAAACCCAGTTGTCCACGTGTGGTTGCGCCCCCGCGCAACGACTGAACCGCGGAATCCAGAACGCCTCGATTCCGCGGCTCGCTCTTGTGCTGTCGTTTGGCGGTATACAGCGCGCGTTGCGCGTTAAGCCCGCTATGCCGACCACTAGTCCTCTCCTCAGGCTCTCCTCACTGGATGGTGGGTGCGCGAAAAGCGTTGTTCGGGCGCAATAGGCAGCGCGCCGGTTGCTCAATTAGGGCCTAGCCCTCGAAATCGGTGCGCATCTGGGGCGCCAAAGGCGAAGCGTGGCCATCGCCCTGCATCACGATGATGCCTCGTCTTCGCGCGCGGACGGACGGAGCATGCCCCGGCCGAGGCGCGCGTACGCGACCACGAGCAGCAAAGCCGCGAGCAAGAGCAGGGCCCTGTTGATAGGGCCGGGGCGGGGGCAGCGGGCTCGCTGAAGAGCTCGGCGCTGCTCAGGTGTTGGCTCCCGTTGTACCCACCGGCAATCAGCACTTTGCCGTTCGCGAGGCGCGTGGCTGTGGCTTCCGTGCGGGCTGCGCTCATCGGGCCCGCGGGTGACCAGGTGTTCGTCGCCGGTTCGTAGAGCTCGGCGCTGGACAGAAACGCGGTCGCGCTGCTACCCCCCGCAACCAGGACTTTGCCGCTTGCAAGCAGCGTCTCTGTCGCGAACCTACGGGGGACCGAGAGCGGGGCCGCGACCGACCAGGTGTTGCTGACTGGGTCGTACAGCTCGGTGTTGCTGAGGATCGTCGAACCGACGCCGCCAACCACCAAAACCTTGCCGTTTGAAAGCGCGATCGCGGTGTGTTGCGCGGGCGCTGTCGCCAACACTCCGGCGGGTGC
>Ga0070672_100000214_pt1 | contig 31887 bp, 31 predicted proteins | sample KBSM13metaG_FD_66151 | JGI IMG/M metagenome (GOLD analysis project Ga0070672, IMG submission 66151) | Miscanthus rhizosphere microbial communities from Kellogg Biological Station, Michigan, USA - KBS M1-3 metaG | ecosystem: Host-associated > Plants > Roots > Rhizosphere > Soil ... | reverse complement strand
GATCTGGAAGTTCTTCGTCGTCCAGAAGCTGTAGACGAACATGATCGCGAGCGGCACCACGAAGAGTGCCAGCTGCACGACGAACATCGGGACCAGTCCCCACAGCAGGGACCGGTCGGCGGCGCGCATGTCTTCCATGGCGCCTCCGGCGCCTAGCGCGTCACGATCGCTTCGCGCACGCGCTCTGCCGGATCAGGCGGCGAGGACCTCGTTCCAGGCCGAGGCGTACTCGTCCTGGTTCGGGGGCGCCTCGATCAGGCGCATCTTCAGCGCGACGTCAGGCTGGTCCATCAGGTTGGCCTTGACCATGTCGGTCAGGCCCTGCTGCTTCATCAGCTCGACGCCGCCGCGGTTGGCGGCACCGCGCTGCAGCCGCTTGAAGTTCATCGCGACGTACTCGGGGCTGTGGATGTGGTTGATCCAGGCCAGTGCGGCGTCGCGGTTCGGCGAGCCCTTGACCAGCATGTCGCCGTCGATCCAGCCGAAGTAGCCTTCCTTCGGCCGCTCCCAGCCCATCGTCGGCCCGCTCGCCGCCTGGATCGTCATCGCGCGCCCTGGCGACGACAGGCCGATCCAGACCGTCTCCTCGACATACAGACGAAGCTGCTCGTTCCAGCCCTTCGAGATCGTCGGCGCATTGCGCTTGATCTTGATTAGGATGTCCTTGGCCTTGTCGAGCTGGGCCTTGTTCATCTTGAACGGCTCCTGGTAGCCGAGCAGGAACGCGGCGACCGGCCACATGAACTCATGCTGGTCGCTGAAGCCGACCCGGCCCTTGTACTTCGGATCGAGCAGCACCTCGTACGACGCCGGCGGCGACGTGACCTTGGCCTTGTTGTAGATCAGCACCGTGGGGTTCCAGCCCCACGGCACGATCAGCATCTTGCCGCCGCCCGCCTGCAGCGCGGGGATGCGCTTGAACTCTGGGTGCAGGTTCTTCGCGACGTTCGGGATCGACTCAAGGTCGATCGGTTCGATCATCCCTTCCTGCTGGTAGCGCACCGGCCAGAGGCCGTCGGCCTCGAACAGGTCGTACTGCGCGGTGCCCGACAGCTTCAGCTTGGCGAACGTCTCGGCGTTGCCGCTCATGCCGATGTGGTTGACGCGGATGCCGGAGGTATCGAAGAACGACTTCAGCCCTTCCGGCTCGACGTGGCCGCCCCAGGCCAGCCAGTTGACCGTGCCGGCCGCGGCGGCGCGCGTCGGCCAGGTGCCGAGCGCGGTCGCGCTGAGACCCGCTCCAGCCGCCCACGCGGCCTGCTTCAAGAAGTCACGTCGATCCGAGTGCACCGTCATGTCGGTCTCCAGAGAGGGCGGACGCGGCCTGCGGCGTCCCAATGGAGTCGATGCGCGTGTTCGCAGGAAACATGCGCCCGTCGGAGTAATCCCACCACAGAAATACGCGCTGGCCTTCCGCGAATATTTCCGAGCCGCTGCCGTCGGGATTGTTGAGTCGAAATACTAGCACCTCGGCTTGGTTCGACAGCTGCACGGTGCAGTGCGTGACGAAGCCGAGCGGCGCGATCTTCTCGAGCGTGCCGGCGAGCGACGGTGCGTTGGCGGCGGGTGCCGTCGCCGACATCCGGATGCGCTCCGGCCGCACCAGCACCGCCACCGCGTCACCGACGGCGGCCGGCGCCTCGGTGTGCGCCGCCATCGGCCCGACGCCCTCGAGCGTGACGGTCGCGCGGCCTGCGCCGATGCTGGCGATGCGGCCTTCGAGCGCGTTGACCGAGCCGATGAATTCCATCACCCCGCGGTTCGCCGGCGCGCCGTAGATCTCGGCCGGCGTGCCGATCTGCAGGATGCGGCCGTGGTCCATCACCGCGATCCGGTCCGACATCGCCAGCGCCTCTTCCTGGTCGTGCGTGACGTAGACGAACGTGATGCCGACCTGCCGCTGCAGCCGCGTGAGCTCCAGCTGCATCTGCTTCCTCAGCTTCAGATCGAGCGCGCCGAGCGGCTCGTCGAGCAGCAGCACCGCAGGCCGGTTGACGAGCGCGCGTGCGAGCGCGACGCGCTGGCGCTGGCCGCCGCTGAGCTGGCTCGGCCGGCGGTCTTCATAGCCGGCGAGCGAGACCATCTTCAGCATCTCGAGCGCGGCACGTCGGCGCTCGGCCTTCGGCACCCCTTTCATGCGCAGCCCGAACTCGACGTTGTCGGCCACGCTCATGTGCGGAAAGAGGGCGTAGCTTTGGAACACCGTGTTGACCGGGCGCGCGTGGGCGGGGATGTCCTGCACCGGCTGGCCGTCGATCAGCAGGGTGCCGCTCGATGTGCTCTCGAAGCCGCCGATCAGATTCAAGGTGGTCGTCTTGCCGCAGCCGCTCGGGCCGAGCAGCGAGAAGAACTCGCCCTTTGCGATCGTCAGGTCGATGCTCTCGAGCGCGGTTGTCGTGCCGAACCGCTTGGTGACGCCGCGCAACTCGACGGCGGGCGGGTCGCCGGCGCGGGCGGCGCTCGGCGCCGCGACACGGCGCTGTACGACGGTCGCGGCGGTCGCGGTGTCGGCCGGCAGCGAAGCGGTCACGATGCGGCGGCCCGCTTCGACTGGCCGCCCTTGCCGCGATCGAGCACCCAAGCGCCGATCAGCAGCAGCACGAACGAGCCGCCGAGCAGCACGCTGGCGAGTGCGTTGACGCGCGGCGCGATGCCGTCCTTCAGCAGGCTCCAGATGTACATCGTCAGGGTGCCCTTCTGGCCGGAGACGAAGTAGGTGATCAGGAATTCGTCCATCGACAACGTGAAGACGAGCAGCGCGGCGCCGACGACGCCGGGCAGGATCAGCGGCAAGGTGACGTGCCAGAACGTGCGCGCCGGATTCGCGCCGAGGTCGCCGGCGGCGCGTTCGAGCGTGCGGTCAAAGCCGTAGAGCCGTGTCGACACGATCAGCACCGCGAACGGCAACGTGAAGACGACGTGGCCGAGGATGATCGTCAGGCGCGACAGCGGCATCTTGACGAACGCGAAGAACAGCAGCAGCGCGACGCCCATCAGGAAGTGCGGAATGATCATCGGCAGGATCACCAGCAACTGACCGGTCTGCTTGAAGCGGAACGTGCAGCGCACGAGCGGAAACGCGGCCAGCGTGCCGAGCACGGTCGAGACGACGGTGGTCCAGGCGGCGATGAACAGGCTGTTGTAGAGCGCTTCGTGGAGCACGAAGTCGTAGCCCAGCTCGCGATACCACTTCAGCGTAAAGCCGCGGAACGGCAACGACGGGATGATGTAGTCGTTGAACGAGAACAGGACCAGGAAGGCGATCGGGAGGTACAGGAACGCGAAGCCGAGGACGCCGTACGTGAGGAGGATGCGCCGTCCCATGGAGCGCGAAGAATATACTGATTCTTCACTCCTGAAGGATCTCTCCGATGCGCAGGACACTGCCGTTGCAAGGCCGTTCGCGGGCCGACGTGATCGCCGAGATGCGGGCGTCGAAGGAGGGCGACGCCGACTGGCAGCACGGCCGCGTGCCGCTCTTCGTGTTCAAGGCGACCGACGAATTGGGCGAGGTCGGTCGCGATGCGTTCCTCGAGTTCTTCTCGGAAAACGCGCTCGGCGGCAAGCGCGCGTTCCCGAGCGTCAAGAAGATGGAGGACGAGGTCGTCGAGATGGCGCTCGACCTCTTTCACGCGCCCGACGCGGCGCAGGGCTTCATGTCGACCGGCGGCACCGAAAGCATCATCCAGGCGGTGCAGACCTGCCGCGACTGGAACCGCAAGCGCCGCGGCGATCAGAAGCACCGCGGCAACCTCGTGCTGCCGGAATCGGTGCATCCGGCGTTCAACAAGGCAGCGAAGTTGATGGACCTCGAGGTCCGGCGCGTGCCGGTCGGGGCCGACTTCCGTGCCGACGTCGCGGCGCTCGACGCCGCGATCGATGCCGACACGATCATGCTGGTCGGCTCGGCGCCGAACTTCCCGTACGGCGGCATCGATCCGATCGCCGAGCTCGGCCAGCTCGCCGAGCGGCGCGACGTCTGGCTGCACGTCGACGCGTGCGTCGGCGGCTACCTCGCGCCCTTCGCGAAGCGGATCGGCCGCGAGATCCCGGACTTCGATTTCACGGTGCCGCAGGTCGCGTCGCTGTCGGCCGACCTGCACAAGTTCGGCTTCTGCCCGAAGCCGGCCTCGACCGTGTTCTACCGCGATGCCGACAAGGCGCAGCACCACCACTTCGATTTCAACGAGTGGCCGAACGGCCGCTTCGTGACCGGCACCCTGGTCGGCACGCGGCCGGCCGGCGGCGTGGCCGGCGCATGGGCCACGTTCCAGTACCTCGGTGTCGAAGGCTATTGCGACATCGCACGCAAGCTGATGGACTTCGTCGACGCCTACAAGCGCGGCTTGGCCGAGATCCCTGGCCTCTACGTACTCGGCGAGCCGCACCTGTCGATCGTCGCGTTCGGCTCGCACGACGCCGACATCTTCCGCGTCGCTGAGGTGATGGAGCAGCGCGGCTGGCTGCCCGGCCTGGTGCAGAAGCCGAAGGCGATTCACCGGATGATGTCGATGATCCAGGCGCCGTCGATGAACGAGTACCTCGCCGACCTGAAGGCCGCGTTGCAGGTCGTGCACGCCGAAGGCAAGAAGTCGTCGCGCCTCGCCGCGACCTACTGATTTGCCGCGGCTGTGAGCGACTCTGGCGCGCTGCCGCTCGACTGGGACGTCGGCCGGATGGCGGCGCGCCGCCAGCGCTTCCTGTCGCCGGTGCTCGGTACCTTCACCGCGTACGCGGCGCCACAGGCCTGGCGGCGCGGCAGCGGCCAGTACCTGTTCGACGTCGCCGGCCGCCAGTACCTCGATTGCATGGCGCAGAACGTCTGCATCAGCGTCGGCTACCGCCATCCGGGGATTGACGCGGCGGTGCGCGCGCAGCTCGACGAGATCCAGCATGTGACGACGGTCTACGACCACGCGCAGCCCGGCCACTACGCCGAGGAACTGGTCGCGCGCCTGCCGGCGGGTCACGACTGGGTCGTCCACCTCGTCAACAGCGGCGCCGAGGCGATCGATCTCGCGGTGCTGGTCGCGCGCCTGCACAGAGGCCACCACGAGGTGCTGACCCTGCGCGACGCGTACCACGGCATGCACTTCACCGCGATGGCGGCGACCGGCATCGGCCATGCGCGCCAGCCGATTGCCGGCGCGCCCGGTTTTGTCAGCGTGATCGCGCCGCATCCGTATCGCGGGCCGTTCGGTGCCGACGCCGATGGCTACCTGCGCGAGCTGGATCGCACGATCGCCAGCGCGACCTCGGGCGCGCTGGCCGCGATGATCGTCGAGCCGATCCAGGGCTACGGCGGCATCGTCGAGATGCCGGCGGGCTACCTCGCCGGCGCGGTCGAGCGCGTGCGCGCTGCCGGCGGCCTGTTCGTCGTCGACGAGGTGCAGACCGGTTTCGGCCGCAGCGGCGCGCATTTCTGGGGCTTCGAGGCGCACGGCGTCGTGCCCGACGTGATCGTGATGTCGAAGGGCATCGGCAACGGCTTTCCGATCGCTGCAATGGTGACGCGGCGCGAGATCGCCGCGTCGATGACGAAGCGCATGTTCTTCAACACCTACGGCGCGAACCCTGTCAGCTGCGCCGCGGCGCGCGCGGTGCTGCGCGCGGTTGACGACGACGGCTTGCAGCAGAACGCGGCGGCTGTCGGCGAAGCGTTTACGCTGGCCTTCGCGGCGCTGCAGGAACGCCATCCGCTGATCGGCGACGTGCGCGGGCGCGGCCTGCTGCGCGGCGTCGAGCTGGTGCGTGATCGCGCATCGCGCGAGCCCGCCGCGGCCGAGGCCGAGCGGATCCAACAGAGCCTGCTCGAGGCGGGTGTCGTCGTCGGCTTGTGCGGCGCCGATCACAACGTGCTGAAGATCAATCCGCCGCTCTGCGCGACGACCGACGATATCGCGCTGCTGGCCGACGCCTGCGACAAGGCGCTCGCGCGCCTGTAGATTTTGAGAGACCGGTTCGTCCGGCTCGGGTCAACGCGGTCGTAGTCCAGGGGTCAGGTCAGCGCAATGGATCAGCGCCCAGCCGCAGAGGCCGCGACGATGCGCCGACAGTGCACGAACGCCGCCTCGATCAGGTTGACGTTCGCTTCCGGCGTGCGGAACGCCGAGTGCGCCGACAAGGTGACGTTCGGCAAGGTCATCAGCACGTGACCGGCGGGCAGCGGCTCGATGTCGAACACGTCGAGGCCGGCGTGCGCCAGGTGGCCCGTGCGCAACGCTTCGACCATCGCCGTTTCGTCGACCAGTGCGCCGCGCGCCGTGTTCACGAGGATCGCGCCCGGCCGCATCGCCGCAATGCGCTCGTGCGACAGGAAGCCGCGCGTCTCGTCGCAGAGCAGCAGGTGCATCGAGACGGCGTCGCTTTCGGTTAGCAGCGCCTCGATCGCGACGAAGCGCACGCCGGGAAATGTCTTCGGCTGGCGATTCCAGGCGACCACGTTCATGCCGATGCCGAGCGCGAGGCGCGCCATCTCGGCGGCGATGCCGCCGAAGCCGATCAGGCCGAGCGTCTTGCCGGTGAGCTGGACGCCTTCGCTGCGCAGCCACTGCCCGGCACGCATTGCGCGGTCCATCGCTGCGTAGCCACGCGCCGCCGCCCACAGCAGGCCCATCGCGCATTCGGCGACCGCGGTATCGCCGTAGCCCTTGATGATGTGCACTTCGATGCCGAGCTCAGCCAGCGCTTCCGGGTTCATGTAGCTTCGCGCGCCGGTGCCGAGGAAGACCACATGGCGCAGACCGGTGCAGCGGCGCGCGATCGCTTCCGGCAGGTTGGTGTGGTCGATGACCGCGATCTCGGCGCCGGCGATCGCATCCGGCAGTTCGTCCGGCGTGATGTCGGCTCGGCCGAGCTCGATCTCGAGACCGGCCGTGGGCACGGCGCCGTGCAGGCGGCTGGCGATCGCGGCCAGCGCCGGGTTGACGTCGACGAATGCGGCGCGCATCACGGCGCTGCGCAACAGAGCAAGCGTCCCGCGGGCCTCTCGCTCACTTCGTTGGCGCGCCCGGCCCTTCACCGGCCGGCGTCATCTGCTTGTCGCGCACGGCCTGACTCGTCTCGGCCTTGCGTTCGGCGCGCGTCTTCGTCGACTTGGGCGGTGCGGCCATCCGCTCGGCCTTCGAAGGCGCCGATCCGGCCGGTTTCAACTCGCCGGCCTTGCGCGCCGCCACCGTCTCGGCTTTGCGTTCAGCGCGCGTCTTGGTTGATTTCGGCGGTGCAGCCATGCGTTCGGCCTGGGTTCCGCCTGGGCCTGCCGGTGCGAGCTGCCCGGCTTTCTGGGCGGCGCGCGTTTCCGCTTTCACTTCCGCGCGCGACGGCGACGAGGCCGCGGCCTGGGCGAACGCCACGCTGCAGAGGCACGTCGCAGCAAGCAGGGCCATCGCGGTTCGGATCGGGTGAAACATCATCCAGTTCCCCGTGAGAAAAGTTGGGTTGCGCGAGCGCGCGAAGCTTCACATTCTGCGGTGAACGAGTGGGTAGCGCAGCGGCTGACCACGTATAACCTGTCGGCGATCGACCGTTGTTGGGGCGCGGCGCGCATCGACTGGATCAAGGCCCGCTCTGATCCTCAAGAAGCGGCTTGCCGCACCCGCGCTTCGTGCGCGAGGCGGATCACGGCGATGCGCACGATCGCGAGCACCGGGATCGCCAGGAAGATGCCGACGATGCCGCCGACCTCCTCGCCCGCGAGCAGGCCGAACAGCACCAGCAGAGGCGGCACCGCGACGCCGCCGCTCATCAGGATCGGGTTCAGCACGTAGTCCTGGAACAGCCGGTAGACGATCAGGAACAGCGCCAGCAGCCACAGGTGGTCGAAGCCGGTGAGCGCGGCAACGACCATCGCGAAGACCGCCGCGGCGAGCGGCCCGGCGACCGGGATGAACTCGAGGCAGCCCGCGACCACCGCCAGCAGCAGCCCGTACGGCATGCCGACGACGCTGAACGCGATCGCGTAGGCGACGCTCGCTGCGAGCGAGAGGATCAGCAGCGAGCGCATGTAACGGCCGAGCATAAGGTCGAGGTCGTCGACCAGATGGCGCCAGAACGGCGCGTGCACGCGGCCGCCGGCCCATTGCAGGTAGCGCTCGCGCATCGTCGCGCCGTCCTTGATCATCAGGAACGCGAGGATCGGAATCAGCACGACGAACAGCATGTTCGCCGCGACGAGGAACAGCACATGCGCGACCTGGCGCGCCAGCGGCACCGCCGCCGCGGTTCCGGTCGCGACGTTCTCGCGCACGAACTCGACGATGCGGTCGCGGTACGGCGCGAGCCACTCCGGCAGCGGCAGGCGGTCGATCACGTTCGAGCCGCGCACCAGCTGCGGTAACTGCTCAGACAGCTTCGACGCCTGGTCGACGATCGGTGGCGCGATCAGCGCGAGCAGCGCCGCGATCACGGCGATCAGCAGGCCGAAGATGATGGCCGTCGAGGCGGTGTGCGAGAGGCGCTTCGGCGCGTGCCGACGCAGCCGCCGCACCAGCGGCGACAGCAGGTACGAGAAGAACACCGCGAGCACGAAGATGAACAGCGTGCGGCGGATCGAATAGGTCGCATAGATCGCGAGGACGACGAGCGCGACTGTCCACGTGGCGCGCGCGGTGCGCACGTCGAAACCCAGCATCTGGCGGTCTCCCCTGACTGAACCGGGGTCAACTATCCTCGATTCCCGGATGAAGACGCTCCTGATCGCGTACCACTCGATGACCGGCGGCACCGAGCAGATGGTGCAGGCGGCGGCCGAGGGCGCCGCCGCGGAGGCCGCGGTCGAGGTTCGCCTGCGGCGTGCTTCGCAGGCCGGACCGCGCGACGTGCTCGAGGCCGACGGCTACCTGTTCGCCACGCCGGAGAACCTGGCGTCGATGGCCGGGCTGATGAAGGACTTCTTCGACCGCTGCTACTACCCGGCGCTCGACCGCATCAACGGCCGTCCGTATGCGGCGCTCGTCTGCGCCGGCAGCGACGGCCAGAACGCGGTGCGCCAGCTCGAACGCATCGCCACCGGCTGGCGGCTGAGAGCGGTGCTGCCGGCGCTGATCGTCTGCACGCATGCACAGACACCGGACGACATCCTGCGGGCGAAGCGGATCGGGGACGCCGATCTCGACCGCTGCCGCGAGATCGGTGCCGGGCTCGCTGCCGGACTTGCGCTCGGCGTTTTCTGACGCGCGACGCCGGGTCAGCGCTGGCCGAAGCTCGCGCCGTCGAACAGGTTCTTGAACTCGCGCGGCTGCGAGCGCCAGTACTGCTTCGGTGCGCGCACCTGGGCGCCGAGCTTCGCGGCCGCATGCCACGGCCAGCGCGGGTCGTACAGCATCGCACGGGCCAGCGACACCGCATCGGCCTCGCCGTTCGCGATGATTGCCTCGGCCTGCTCCGGTTCGGTGATCAGTCCGACCGCGATGGTCGGCAGGCCGACCTCGTGCTTGACGCGCTGCGCGTACGGCACCTGGTAGCCGGGTCCCAGCTTGATCGCCTGCGCCGGCGCGACGCCGCCGCTCGTGACGTGGATCGCGGCGCAGCCACGCGCCTTCAGCGCCTGCGACAGCGCGACCGTGCCGTCGATGTCCCAGCCGTCCGGCACCCAGTCGGTCGCCGAGATCCGCATCCAGACCGGCCGCTCGGCCGGGAAGACCGCGCGCACGCGGTCGAAGACCTCGAGCGGGAAGCGCATCCGGTTCTCGAGGCTGCCGCCGTAACGGTCGGTGCGCTTATTCGCGATCGGCGACAAAAACTGGTGCAGCAGGTAGCCGTGCGCCGCATGGATCTCGAGGCCGTCGAGGCCGAGCCGGGCGGCACGCTGCGCGGTCGCCGCGAAGTCGGCGCGGATGCGCTCGAGCCCGGCCTCGTCGAGCGCGGCCGGCGGGTCTTCGCCGTCGGCGTGCGGCACCGCTGACGGCGCGACCGTCTTCCAGCCGGTCGGCTCAGCGGGCTTTACTTGCGAACCGCCGTCCCACGGCGCGCGGCTCGAGCCCTTGCGGCCGGCGTGCGCGACCTGCATCGCGACCGCGATCGGCGACTGCGCGCGGATCGCCGCGAGCACGCGCGCCAGCCCAGCCTCGTTGGCGTCGTCGTAGAGCCCGAGGTCGCCGGCGGTGATGCGGCCTTCCGCCGACACCGCGGTCGCCTCGAGGATCATCAGGCCGGCGCCCGACAGCGCGAGGTGGCCGAGGTGGATCAGGTGCCAGTCGCCCGGCGTGCCGTCGACGGCCGAGTACTGGCACATCGGCGCGATGACGATCCGGTTGGCAAGCGCCAGGCTGCCGAGTCGCAGCGGGTCGAACAGGTGAGCAGTCATGGAGAAGGGGTCGCAGCGGGCCGAGCGGGCGCCGACGCAGTCGGCCACCGGGCGATCCTATGCGGCGCCGCGCTTTCGCGTCGGCGCCGTGCGCGCAGCGCGGCTCAGGGGAACGTGAAGTTCAGTCCGGGCAGCGCGAAGCCGAGGTCGATCGCGCGCTGCTGCGTCGCCGCGCCGGACGCGGCCTGGATCGTGAATTTCGAAGCAGCGGCCAGATCTGCGACGAAGGCCGGGGTGGACGCATTGACGTCGTACGCGGCCTTCAGCGGCGAGCCGATCGGCAACGTGAATGTGTACGCACCGCTCGTCGCGTCGACCGGCGTGAACGCCGCCTCGACCGTCGGACCGCCGGTGAACGTCTGCAGCGCACGGACGATGCCGCTGGCCGCCGGCGTCACGCTGCCGGACACGGTCGCGGTCGACACGGCGGTCGGGTTGATCGGCGAGCCGGGCCCGTTCAATGTGGTAGTCGCCGTGGTCGTGACCGGCACGCCGGTGACGACCGCGGTGACGCGCGACGGCGACGCGATGACGAGGTCATAGGTGCCGGCCGGTACCGGGTAGAGCACGAAAGCGCCGGTGCCGTCGGGCTTGGTCGACTTGACCGGTACGCCCGCGGTCTGCACCGACACGGTCGTCGTGCCGGCCGCGACCGACGGCACGAGGTAGCCAACGATGCGCAGCCCGACGCTCGAGACGACCGACGTCGCGCTGATCACCGGCTTCAGGTTGTACTGGCCCGAGTTGCCGCGCCGAACCACGGACTTGCAGGCGTCGAAGTCGAGCACGACATCGGCGGTCTGACCCGCCGCGACATCGATGTCGACGTTGATCTTGATGCCGCTCTGCTGCGCGCTCGGCGTCGTCAGTGCCACCTCGCTGCCGCCGCTCGGTCGCACCGAATTGGCGAGCGGCGTCGCCCCGCCGTTGTCCGCGAGGACGAGGCGCAGCTGCGTGTACTTGCCGGGCGGCAAGGTCGTCGAGCCGAGGTCGGCGAGCGCGCCGTTGGTCAGGTCGAGCAGGTTGAAGCGGCGCGCCGGACTGAGGACGACCTCGGACCAGCCGGCGTCGCCATCCACGGCGCTGTCGCTGGCGTGGACCCGCACCCGCTCGATCGTCACGTTGACGGCGTCGAAGCCACACGCAGGCGCGTCGGTCAACGAGAAGTTGACGGTGCCGAGCGTGCTCGGGCTGCCGGTGCCGCCGATCCCGCCGCCGCCTCCGGCACTGCCGCCACCGCCGCAGCTAGCGACGCCGAGCATCAGGAAGCCGAGCGCGAAGGCGCCGAACAGGGAGCGGATGCGGTAGGTCAGAGTGGCCTTCATGGCATCGCTCCTTCGTCGACGGTCGGCTCGAGGGTTTCCTCGAAGTAGTAGATGCCGAGGCCGACGCGCGCGCGCTCCGAAGCCTCGTCCCCCTTGGCAATCGGCGCGACATCGTGCTCGGCGAGCCAGCGGTCGAGCTTCTCGAGCAGCGCCTGCGCCTGCGCTGCGCTCAGCTTCCTGAACGCCGGCAGCGCGTCCGCCGGGATCGCCGCGTACATCACCTTGCGTTGAAAGCGCGGATCGTCCGCCCCGTGCTGCAGGTTGTGGTCGATCGTGTCGATCAGATCGGCGACATCGCGGCCGAGTATGCCGAGCTTGTCGATCGCGCTGTGTTGCGGCACGTAGCCGTGCGTGACCAGTTGCAGGCGCGCATCCTCGAGCCGCTCGACCGCGCCGACCCGGATCAGCTCGTCGAGCACCGCGCGTGCCGGCATGTCGCCGCTGTAGCGCTTGACCAGCATCGCAAAGCTCCCCGGGCCGTCCAGATCGAGCGGGCGCGGCCGGCCGCGCGAATCGAGGAACTCGGCATCGCGGGCCCAGCCGGTCAAAACCCGGGTCGCCCGGTTGTAGCGCTCGAAGCCCTCGGCGCCGTCGAGCACCGGGTCGGCAAGGATCCGGTGCACTTCCTTGCGCGTGAGGCCCGAGAGCACCGCGACCCGCGACTCGGTCGGCTTCTTGCCGGGCAGCGAGAAGTCCTTCAGCGCCACATCGACGTAGACCCGCTTGGCCATGTCGGCGAACGCGTTGAACGACACCGAATGGCGCAGCAGCAACCGACACAACGGACGCAGCAGTTGCTCGAGGGCACCACGCAGGGCGCGACGGTGATCGGAGTCGAATTCCATCAGTCCACTATGGAGCACCGGCAACAGGCGCGACCGCGATCGGCCACCTCTGAGGCGCAGCGCGGTCGCGGCCCGATCACGTGCCGAGCATCCAGCCGATTTTCGGACGAGTCGGGTCCCAACAGGGAGCGGGACACTCCCCATGTCGCGCGCCGGCATACAGGAGAGCCGGCGCGGGCGTCGGGCGGACGGCATTCAATGGAGTCGAGATTGGGAGTGCCTAGGACCCGAGCATCGGGCTGTATCGAAGCCTGCGCGGCCATTACTTGTGGGATATCGCCGACGTGATGCGTAGGTGTCCGCCGCGTAATTGCCGCGACCGCTGGAACGAGGCTGACGCACGCGGCGTGGTCGCTCTCTGCAAACGGCGTGACGGAGTTTGCGATCGGGGGTCGACACGACTCAATGCACGTGCCGACGGGTCGATGCTGCAGAGGGGCCTACTTGGTCTTAAGAAAGTATCCGAATGAAGAGCATCGAAACCCGGCGCCCGTTCCATCCGCATCACCGCATCGGCGAGACCACGGCCCATCGGCGCGTTGCCGCATGAGCCTCCAAAGCGCCATGCCGCGTGCGCTGGCCGAGGCGTTGAGGCATGTCTACGGCTGCACGTTGTGCGGCTGGAAGGGGGCGCTGGTCGATTGCCTCGATGCCGCCGAACACGGACTGCTGTGCCCGCATTGCTTCGCGCTGGCCGGGCGCGTGCTGGATGGCAAGGGTCGTCTCGACATCGCCACCCCGCGCTATCGGCGCGCTTGGCTCAGCCTGCAGGCCGCCGTCAAGGTGCCGGCGCGCGAGCCGCGTGCGCCCGCCGCGATGAAGGTGGTCCGACGCCGTCGATCGGGCTGATGCTCCGAGGACGCGCGCCTTGTGCGCCGAGTCCGTACGACACACGGTGCGCGTTGATTGATGCGAGGACACCACGATTCGACACGTGATCAACGGCTGCAAGCCCGCACCGATCCCATGACAATGCGCGTCGCCATGCGGCTTCGACGGAATCCCGCGAACCACTGCATTGCGCGCATCTCGAGGAGGCTGCCATCGCCCAAGTACCGCTCGTGCTCATCACCTGCGAACACGCTGGCAAGAAGGTGCCGGCCGAGTACGCCGCGTTGTTCCGCGATCAGGACGAACTGCTCGACACCCATCGCGGCTGGGATCCGGGCGCACTGATCCTGGCGCGCGAGATGGCCGCCGCCTTCAAGGCGCCGCTGTTCTACTCCGAGACGACCCGGCTCCTGATCGACCTGAACCGCTCGATCGGCAACCGCGACCTCTATTCCGAGTTCTCGCGGCCGCTGCCGGCGCGCACCCGCCGCGAGATCGTCGAGCGTCACTATCGGCCGCATCACGAACCGATCGAGGTCTGGCTGCGCGATGCCATCGCCACCGGGCGACGCGTGATCCACATCGCGTCGCACAGCTTCACACCCGAGCTGAACGGCCAGGTGCGCACCGCCGACATCGGCTTTCTCTACGATCCGGGCCGGCCTGGCGAGGTCGCGCTGACGAACCACTGGATCGACGCGCTTCGGGTCGCGCGGCCCGATCTCCGCCTGCGCCGCAACTACCCGTACATCGGCAAGAGCGACGGCCTGACGTTCCGGACGCGCCGCGCGTATCCGGACGACCGCTATGTGGGCGTCGAGCTCGAGGTCAACCAGCAGTTCGTGCGGAATGGCGGCCGGCCGTGGCCGCGCCTGCGCGCCGCGCTCATCGAGACGCTGGCGACCGCGCTGAAACAGGCGCGGGCTGCAACCCCGGCGCGGCGAAGCGCGTAGCGCGGCAAGCGCCCATACTCCGCAGATGACGCGGCGTCCCTCGACGTGCGGCGTTCCAACGGGAGCGGTGCCCATGCAGATTCGAGTCGGTTTCGAGATGGCTTATCGGTGCCCGCAGCCGACGCCGATGATCTTGGTGCTGAATATCCACTACTCGCGCGCGTCCGATCTGGTCCGGCCCGACTTGCTGATCACGTCGCCGGCGGTGCCGATCACGATGTATCGCGACCTGTTCGGCAACTGGTGCAGCCGCCTGGTCGCGCCGCCCGGGCGTTTCGTGCTGACGACCGATGCACTCGTCAACGACAGCGGCCAGCCGGACGTCGTGGTGCCGTCTGCGCCGCAGGTGCCGGTCGAACTGCTCCCTGAGCCGACGCTCGTCTTTCTGCTCGGCAGCCGCTATTGCGAGACCGACCAGCTCTCTGACATCGCCTGGCAACGTTTCGGACACGGGCCGACGGGCTGGGCTCGCGTGCAGGCGATCTGCGACTTCGTTCACCATCACATCGAGTTCGGCTATCACCACGCCCGCCGCACTCGCACGGCCTGGGAGGCCTACAACGAAGGCGTTGGCGTGTGCCGCGATTACGCGCACCTCGCGATCGCGCTGTGCCGGTGCATGAATATTCCGGCGCGCTATTGCACCGGCTACCTCGGCGACATGGGCACGCCGCAGCCGTGGGGCACGATGGACTTCGCCGGCTGGTTCGAGGCCTGGCTCGGCGACCGCTGGTACACCTTCGATGCGCGCAACAACACGCCGCGCATCGGCCGCGTGCTGATGGCGCACGGTCGCGATGCGTCGGACGTCGCGCTGTCGAGCACGTTCGGGCCGAACACGCTCGAGGGCTTCCGGGTGTGGGCCGATGAGGTGCAGGCTCAGCCGGCTGTCTGAGTCCTGGCCCGGCAGCACCGGGCACAGCAGCCTGCGCTAGGCTGCGTCCTCTGCCACTCGCGGAGACGCCTCGATGCCGAACGACGGCGCACTCTCCATCGGCCATTCGAGCGCGCCCGAGTGCGTGACCGCACCGAGATGGGCTGGGCCCACCAGCCGCGCGTACTTCTCGAGCACACCGGCCAGGCGTTCGGCGCGTTGCGGTTGGTGCTCGGCGCGCCGACGCCCGATCTCGGCGTCGTCGACCTTCCATTCGAGCGTGCGCGCATGGCCGTCGATGCGGATGATGTCGCCGTCGCGGACCAGCGCGATCGGGCCGCCGAGCGCGGCCTCGGGTCCGATGTAGCCGACCATCATCCCGCGCGTCGCGCCGGAAAACCGGCCGTCGGTCAGCAGCGCGACCTTCTCGCCCATGCCCTGGCCGTAGACCAACGCGGTGACGCCGAGCATTTCGCGCATGCCCGGGCCGCCGCGCGGCCCTTCGTTGCGGATCACCAGCACGTCGCCGGCCGCGTAACGCTGCGCGGTGACCGCGGCGAAGGCGTCTTCCTCACATTCGAAGACGCGGGCCGGACCTTCGTGCACGGCGCTCGCGAGGCCCGCGATCTTGATCAGCGCACCGTCCGGCGCGAGGTTGCCCTTCAGCACGACGACCCCGCCGGTCGGACTCAGCGCCGCCGACGCGCTGCGCACGACCTCACCGTCGGGCGCGGGTAGAGACGCGAGCTCCTCGGCCAGCGTGCGACCCGACAGCGCGAGCGCATCGCCGTGCAGGTGGCCGCCGTCGAGCAGCGCCTTCAAGACCGACGGCACGCCGCCGACCCGGTGCAGATCGACCGCGAGGTACTGGCCGCCGGGCTGCAGATTGCCGATCAGCGGCGTGCGCGCGAAGACCGCGGCGACATCGTCGAGGGTGAAGCGGATGCCGGCCTCGTGGGCGATCGCCGGCAGATGGAGGCCCGCGTTGGTCGAGCCGCCGGTCGCGGCGACCGCAGCGGCGGCGTTCTCGAGCGACTTGCGCGTGACCAGGTCGCGCGGCAATGGCCCGCCGTCGCGCACGATCTCGGCAGCGCGCCGTCCGGCGCGGCGCGCGAGCGCGAGGCGCTCGACATAGACGGCCGGCAGCATCGCCGAGCCGGGAAGCGCGAGGCCGAGCGTCTCCGAGACCATCGCCATCGTGTTCGCAGTGAACTGGCCTGGGCACGAGCCGAGCGTCGGTGCGCAGGCGTGGCCGAGCTCGTTCAGCTCGGTCTCGGTCATGCGTCCGGCCAGCACCGCGCCGACGCTCTCGTAGGTGGTGAGGATCGTGACGTCGCGGCCGCGCCAGGTGCCGGGCAGCATCGCACCGCCGTAGGCAAAGACGCTTGGGCAGTTGAGCCGGACCATCGCCATCATCACGCCGGGCAAGGTCTTGTCGCAGCCGGCGAAGCCGACAAGGCCGTCGTACGCGTGGGCGCGCATGACGGCCTCGATCGAGTCGGCGATCAGCTCGCGCGACACCAGGCTCATCCGCATGCCCTTGTGGTTCATCGAGACGCCGTCGGAAACCGACACGGTCGTGAAAGGCACCGGCAAGGCGCCGCCGGCGGCGACGCCGAGCCGAGCGGCATCGGCCTGTGGGCCGAGCGACATCGAGCACGGTGTGTTCTCGCCGTGCTGGCTGACGATGCCGATGAAGGGCTTGCCGAAGTCGGCCTCGTCGACGCCGGTCGCCCGCAGGAACGCGCGGTGCGGCGCACGGTCGAGGCCTTCGGTGATCAGCGCGGAGCGCAGCGGCTTCGCTGTCGGTTTCGCTGTCGGTTTCGATGTCATCATGCAGTCTCCCGATGGGTCCGGATCACGGCGTCGATCGACGCATCGCAGGTCAGGCCGATCCGGCGACCGCCCTCGAACGCACAGTCGAGCGGCCAGCATCCGAACTGCGCCTCGATCGCGGGTTGCGGGTCGAAGTGGATCCGCGCCGGAGCGGCCGGATCGGCCTTCGCGAGGGCCGCCACGATGTCGGAGATCGAGACCGCAAGCGATGGCGTCGTCAGCGCGCGGCGCGGGCCGAGCATCGCGCCGTCGACCTGCGCGAGGCGGATCAGGTTGGCGATCGCGTGGCCGAGCGAGACGATCCAGATCGTTGCGTCCTTCGACACCGGGCACACGTAATCGCGTCCCGCCAGCGGCTCGCGGATCAGATCGCTGTTGAAGCCCGACAGCGCGCCGTTCGCGAGCGGCGGCCGCACGACGACGCCCGACAGCCGCAGCGCGCGGCCATCAATGAAGCCGCGCCGCGTGCAGTCGTCGATCAGCAGCTCGCAGGCGCGTTTGTGGGCGCCGTAGCTCAAGGTCGGCTCCGGCGGCGTCGCGTCGTCGATGCGGGCCGGCAATGGGGTGCCGAAAACCGCGATCGAGCTAGCGTAGATGACGCGCGCGACCGGTCCGCCGCTCGCGGCCTGCGCGCGGCACCGCTCGAGCAGTGCGATCGTCGCATCGAGGTTCACGCGCTTGCCGAGCGCGTAGTCCGCCTCGGCCGCGCCGCTGACGATGCCGGCAAAGTGGAAGACGACGTCCACCGGTTCGGCGAACAAGCGGTCGTGCAGCGCCCGGTCGCTGATCTCGCCGCGGATCCAAGTCGCACTCGAGGGCAGGCCTGACAGCCGATCGACCCGATCGGTCAGCACGAACGACAAGTCTTGCCACGCCCCTGAGGTCTGCGGCTGCGTCGTGAGCGCTTTGACGAGCGCGCTGCCGATGAAGCCGGCCGCGCCGGTGACGAGCACGCGCATCACGGCTGCCGCACGGCCGTCACGCCTCCGGCGCCGTGATGTCGGTGGCGGTTTGTTGCTCGATCCAGCGCGCCATCGCGCTGACGCTCGCGTCCGGGTCGTTGGCCAGCGCCGCGGCGCGCCAGAGTTGCTGCGTCAGCGCCGAGATCGGCGTCGGCAGCTGCGCCGTTCGGCCGAGCTCGGTGGCGATGCCGATGTCCTTCAACATCAGCGCGAGCTTGAACGGATCGTCGAAGGCGCGGCTGATGATGCGTTTCTTGACGTGGGTCTGCGACACCCACGACATGCCGGTCGACTCGTTCAGCACGTCGGTCATGACCGAAGGATCGAGGCCGTAGCGCTTGCCGATCACGAGGCCTTCGGCCAGCGCGATGAAATTGACCGACGTGATCAGGTTGTTCAGGCACTTCATCGCGTGGCCCGCGCCGAGCGGACCGAGGTGGAACACCGCGCGCCCCATCACGTCGAGCAGCGGCCGCACGCGCGCGACGTCGATCGAGTCGCCACCGACCATGAAGACCAGCTCGGCCTGTTCGGCGCCCCACTGCGCGCCCGAGACCGGTGCGTCGACCATCGCGACGCCGCGCTCGGCGAGCAGGCGCCCGGATTCGTGCGTCAGCCAGGGTTCCGACGACGATGTGTCGAGCAGCAGCGAGCCGGGCCGAAAGCCGGCGAGCAGGCCCTCCGGTCCGGCGACGAGGTCGCGCACCACCTGGCCGTTCGGCACCATCGTGATCACGATGTCGCTGCGCCGCGCAACGTCGGCTGGAGAAGCCGGTGCCGATGCGCCGGGCAGGGTCGATGCGATCCGCGTCGCCTGGCCTGCGCGAACGTCGAACAACGCCAGCGTGTGACCGGCTTTCGCGAGGTGGCCGGCCATCGGTTCGCCCATCACGCCGAGGCCGATGAAACCGACTGAGGGTATGCGTGATGTGGTGGCCATGGGAAGGCGACGATACACTTTTCGGCTGCCCGAGCGGGGCATCACGGGAGACCTGTCATATGAGATCGCTACGCCTTTTCGCCACGTTGACGGCGACCTTTGCATTGGCCGCCGGCGCGACCGGCGCCTACGCGCAAACGACCCTTACGATGTCGAGTTGGGTCGGCCCGACGCACTCGCTGACGCGCGACGTGCTGAGCGTCTGGGCCAAGAACGTCGAGGCGGCGACGCAGGGCCGGGTCAAGTTCGAGATGCTGCCGAAGCACCCGTCGGCACCGCCCGGCACTTTCGATGCCGTGCGCGACGGCTTGGTCGATGTCTCGTTCGTGACGGCCAGCTACACGCCGGCGCGCCATCCGCTGCCGCTGATGGCCGAGCTGCCCGGCGCTGGCGCCACCGCCGAGATCAACTCGGTCGCGTTCTCGCGCGTCCACTGGAAGTACTTTCAGGCGGCCAACGAGTACAAGGGCGTCAAGCTGCTCGGCGTGTTCACGCACGGGCCGGGCCAGATGTTCACGGTCAAGAAGCCGGTCAACTCGGTCGCCGACCTGGCCGGTATGAAGATCCGCAGCGGCGGCGGCATTTCCGAAGCGGCGGCCAAGGCGCTCGGCGCCTCGCCGCTGGTCAAGCCGGCGCCCGAGTCGTATGAGCTGCTGTCGTCCGGCGTCGCCGACGGCACCTTCTTCCCGTCCGAGTCGATCAAGTCGTTCAACCTCGACAAAGTCGTCAAGTACGCGACCTACTTTCCCGGCGGCTTCTATTCGTCATCGTTCGGCTTCTTCATGAACGAGGATAAGTGGAACAAGCTGCCGAAGCAGGACCAGGACGCGATCCTGTCGGTTTCGGGCGAGGCGCTCGCACGGCTTGCCGGCAAGTCGTGGGACGCGGCCGACAAGGGCGGATTCGACGCGCTGAAGGTCGCGAACGTGCAGATCATCGAGGCCAACCCGGCCTTCGTGGCCGACGTTCGCAAGCGCACCGAGCCGCTCGTCCAGGACTGGATCAAGTCGGCGAACGCCAAGGGCGTCGATGGCGCCAAGGCCTGGGCCGAGTACCAGGACGAGCTGAAGAAGGTCGCTGCCGGCAAGTGATGGACAGCTCGATCGCCGACACGGTGGCCGCCGTGCGGCCCGAATCGGCGGCTGCCGTCGCGGATCCGCGCCATGCGCTGACGCGCTGCGCCTGGATCCTCGCCGACGAAGGCCACGAGTCCGGCCTCGCCGGTCAGCTGACCGCACGCGGACCGACGCCGGGCACTTTCTGGACCTTGCCGCTCGGCCTCGCGTTTGACGAGGCCGAAGAAGCGTCGTGGCTGCTGATCGACGACGCGCTTAACGTGCTCGACGGCGCCGGTTCGTTCGGCATCCGCGAGCCGAATCCGGCGACGCGTTTTCATCTGTGGGTCTACCGCGCGCGCAGCGACGTTGCGGCGATCGTCCACACCCATCCGCCGGCGGCCTCGGCGCTCGCGGCCGCGGAACAGCCGCTCATCGTCGCCCACATGGACGCGACCCCGCTGTTCGGCGACACCGCGTTCCTCGGCCACTGGCCCGGGTTGCCGACGGCCGATCGCGAAGGCGAGATCATCGCCGCCAGCCTCGGTGCGAAGCACGCGCTGCTGCTCGCTCATCACGGGTTGCTGACAGCGGGTCGCACGATTCAAGAGGCGGCGTTCCTGGCCGTCTTCATGGAGCGGATGGCGCGCCAGCAGATTGATGCGGCCAAGGTCGGCGGTGCCAAGCCGATCGATGTCGAGGAAGCGCGCCGCGCTCGCGATTTCCTGCGCACCGACCGCATCATGAACATCACGTTCGATGCCTGGGTGCGCAAGACGGAACGGCGGCGGGGCCTGGCGAAAGCCGCCGCACCCTTCGACCGACCAGAACGATGAAATCGCCGCGAGCCTGGCTCGAGGGCGCGCTCGGCGTCACGTCGGCGACGGTGCTGTTCCTGATGATGATGATCACGGCGGTCGACGTGATCGGGCGCTACGTGCTCAACAAGCCGCTGACCGGCGGCTTCGAGATCACCGAAATGCTGCTCGCCGCGCTGATCTACTGCGGACTGCCGTTGGTCTCGCAGCGCCGCGAGCATATCGTGATCGACACCTTCGACCCACTGATGTCAGCGCGCGTGAAGCGCGCGCTCGACGTGGTCGCCGAGATCGTCTGCAGCCTTACGCTCGGCGGCATCGGCTACCTGATCTTCCGGCGCGCCGCGCGTGTCGCCGAGTACGGCGACACCACCAGCGTGCTGAAGTGGCCGCTTGCCCCGGTGGCCTATCTGATGGGCACGATGATCCTGATCGCCTGCCTGATCCACCTGTCGCTGATCTTCGTGCCGCACGGCGAAGACGACGGCAAGAGCATCGTCTGAACGTGGCGATCCCGACCGCGCGGCGGAGCCGCCGATGACCGAAGCGCTGCTCGGACTCGCCGCGATGCTGGCGCTGTCGTTCCTGCGCGTGCCGATCGCGTTTTCGATGGGGCTGATCGGCTTTCTCGGCCTGTGGTGGATGCGCGGCCTCGGCCCGTCGATGGCGTCGGCGACGACCGTGGTCTACGAGTCGGGCTTCCAGTACACGCTGTCGGTGGTGCCGCTCTTCATCCTGATGGGCAACTTCGTCACCCGGGCCGGCATGTCGAAGGAGCTCTACCGCGCGGCGTACGCCTTCGTCGGCCATCTGAAGGGCGGTCTCGCGATGGCAACCGTGATCGCCTGTGCCGGCTTCGGCGCGATCTGCGGATCGTCGATCGCGACCGCGGCGACGATGACGAAGGTCGCCTACCCGTCGATGCGTGACCACGGCTATTCCGACGAGCTCTCCGTCGGCGCGATCTGCTCGGGCGGCACGCTCGGCATCCTGATCCCGCCGTCGACCATCATGATCATCTACGGGATCATGACCGAGACCAGCATCGGCAAGCTGTTCGCCGCCGGCGTCCTGCCGGGATTGCTGGCGACGGCATTGCTCTGCCTTGCGGTCCGCTACATCACGTGGCGCGATCCGAAGGCGGGTCCGCCGGCCGAGCGCACCTCGTGGCGCGAGCGGCTGAGCGCGATCAAGGACGTATGGGCCGTCGCCGCGCTCTTCATCATCGTGATGGGCGGCATCTACGGCGGCATCTTCACGGCGACCGAAGGAGCCGGCATCGGCGCGTTCGGCGCGTTCTGCTTCGCGCTGTTCCGCCGGGTCCTCGACTTCAAGACGCTGCTGCAGGTCCTCGCCGACAGCGCCCGCACGACCGCGATGCTCTTCATGATCCTCGTCGGCGCGCTGGTCTTCGCGAACTTCGTCAACTACACGACGATGCCGGCCGACCTGAAGGGCTTCGTCACCCGCTACGAGATCAGTCCGATCACCGTGATGATCGCGATCTGCGCGATTTACGTGATCCTCGGCACCGCGATGGAAGAGCTGTCGATGATTCTGTTGACGGTGCCGGTCTTCTTCCCGCTCGTCGTCCACCTCGGCTTCGATCCGGTGTGGTTCGGCATCATCATCGTCGTCGTCGTGATGATCGGACTGATCAGTCCGCCGGTCGGCATGAACATGTTCGTCGTCAAGAGCATGCTGCCGGGGGTTGCGACGCGCACCATCTTTCGCGGCGTGACGCCGTTCGTCGTCGCGACGATCGTGCTGCTCGCACTGCTGGTCGCCTTTCCGTCGATCAGCCTGATCCTGCCGAAGCTGATGAAGCTGTAGGCATCGACCCCTGTGCACGCACGCGCGACATAGGGGTTCCTACGGGGATGACCGACGAGTCGCGGTCATACCATTCAGTCGCGCCGGCGCGCTCGCCCGCGCGCATCCCGCCGCTGCGGATTGACAAGACAACAAACAAGGGGAACCCATGGGAATCCAGTTCAACGTGAACGGCAAGGCGGTCGACGTCAAGGCCGAGGACGACACGCCGCTGCTCTGGGTCATCCGCGACGAGATCGGCCTGACCGGCACGAAGTTCGGCTGCGGGATGGCGCTCTGCGGAGCGTGCACGGTCCACCTCGACGGCGCGCCGGTCCGGTCATGCCAGACGCCGCTCTCGGCGGTCTTGGGGAAGAACGTCGTGACGATCGAATCGATGGCGTCGAACCCGGTCGGCAAGAAGCTGCAGGCCGCCTGGATCGCGCACGACGTGCCGCAGTGCGGCTACTGCCAGTCGGGCCAGATCATGAGCGCCGCCGCGCTGCTTACCGCCAAGCCGAATCCGACCGACAGCGACATCGACCAGGCGATGAGCGGCAACATCTGCCGCTGCGGAACCTACCCGCGCATCCGCGCCGCGATCCACACCGCCGCGAAGGGAGCCTGACATGAGCGCCGTTCTGCAAGACCGTTCGCGCCGCCACTTCCTGAAGACCACGGTCGCCGTCAGCGGCGGCCTGTTAGGTAGCGGGCTGATCGTCGGCTGTGCCTCGATGTCGTCCATGTCGACGCCCAAGAGTCTGCCGCCGAGCGCGTTCGCGCCCGGCGCGATGCCGAATGCCTGGGTCAAAATCTCGCCCGACAACCAGGTGACGATCATCAACGCCCGCGTCGAAATGGGTCAGGGCACCTTCACGTCGATGCCGATGCTGGTCGCCGAAGAGCTCGACGTGCCGATCACGATGATCCGCGTCGAGATGGCGCCGGCCAAGGAGCCGTACATCAACACGATGCTCGGCGGCCAACTCACCGGCGGCTCGACCTCGGTGCGCGAGGCCTACGATCCGCTGCGCGTGGCAGGCGCCCAGGCGCGCGCGCTGCTGATGATGGCCGCCGCCGAACAGTGGAAGGTCGATGCGGCGTCGCTGCGTACGGAGAACGCCTTCGTCATCGGACCGGCGGGTCAGCGTGCCTCGTACGGCGAACTTGCCGAAGCGGCTTCGAAGCTGCAGCCGCCGAAGTCGCCGCAGCTGAAGGCCCCGAGCGCGTTCAAGGTGATCGGGAAGCCGGTGAATCGCCTCGACACGCCGTCGAAGGTCGACGGCAGCGCGGAGTTCGGCATCGACGTCAAGCTGCAGGGCATGATGTACGCGGCATTGGCTCAGTGTCCGGTGATCGGCGGCAAGCCGATCAGCTTCAGCGGCGCCGAGGAGGCGATGAAGATGCCGGGCGTCAAGCAGGTGGTCCAGATCTCCGATGGCGTGGCCGTGGTCGCCGACACCTACTGGCATGCCCGCAAGGGACTCAACTTGCTCACGGTCAAGTGGGATGAGGGCGCGCTCGCGGAGATGAATTCCGCCAAGATCGACGCCGCGTTGAAGACCGCTGCCGCCAAGCCGGGCGCGGTGTTCCACAAGTCCGGTGACACCGATGCGGCGCTGCGTTCGGCGGCGAAGAAGGTCGAGGCGACCTATCGCACGCCGTTCCTCTCGCACTCGCCGATGGAGCCGATGAACTACACCGCCGACGTGCGGGCCGATTCTGTGAAGCTCTACGGCCCGTGCCAATTCCCGCAGCTCGCGGTCGGCCTGACCGCGGCTACTGCGGGCGTGAAGCCGGAGCAGGTGACGATCCAGACGACGTTCCTCGGCGGCGGTTTCGGCCGCCGCATCGACGTCGACTATGTGATCCAGGCGGTCGAGATCTCGAAAGCGGTCAGCGCGCCGGTCAAGCTCGTGTGGTCGCGCGAGGACGACATGAAGCACGACTTCTATCGTCCGATCTCGTCGACGACGATGGTCGCGGGCCTCGACGCACAAGGCATGCCGTCGTCGATCTCGCTGCAGGTGACGAGTCCGTCGGTGACCGCGCGCATGTTCCCGGCTTTCGTGAAGGACGGCATGGAGCCGTTCATGCTCGAGGCTGCCGTCACGCCCTACGGGATCCCGAACCAGCGCGGCTCGGTTGTCATCCACGACACCGGCCTGCGCGTCGGCTACTGGCGCTCGGTCTCGCACGTGATGAACGTGTTCGCCAACGAATCGTTCATCGACGAGTTGGCCGCCGAGGCGAAGAAGGACCCGGTCGAGTACCGGCGTGCGCTGCTCGCGAAGGAGCCGCGCTACCTGAACACGCTGAAGATCGCGACCGACAAGTCGGGCTGGGGCAAGGCGGCGCCGGCCGGCCGTTCGCGCGGCGTCGCGGTCATGGAGGGCTATGGCACCTACATCGTGCTCGTCGCAGAAGTTTCGACCGCGAAGAACGAGATCAAGGTGCACAAGGTGACCGTCGCTGCCGACCTCGGCAGCATGGTCAACCCGAACATCGTTCGTCAGCAGATCGAGAGCAGCGTGATCTTCGGGATGTCGGCGGCCCTGTTCGGCGAGATCACGATGAAGGACGGCGTCATCGAGCAGAGCAACTTCCACGATTACCCGGTCGTGCGGATGAACGAGTCGCCGGAGATCGACATCACGCTCGTCGCCAACGGCGAAAAGCCGGGTGGCATCGGCGAGCCGGTCACTGCGCTGATCATGCCGGCGGTGGCCAATGCGGTCTTCGCGGGCACGGGCAAGCGCCTCCGCAATCTGCCGTTGCGACTGGCATGATCGGCGCCGGTTGACCTGAAGAAGAGACCCGCTCCGGCGGGTCTCTGTCACTGGGATATGCGATTCGCCGTCGGCGTTGTGTTGGCTGTCTTCTGCGCGTTTGCCTGTGCGCAGGACCTCGAGCGCGAGGAACGCCTCGCCCAGGAAACATTGGCCACCTTGGTCGTCGGCGACCCGATCCGGCTCGATCAAAAGGGCGGGCATCGCTTCCTCGGCCTCTACACGCGCGCTGCCAACGAGCGCGGCGCCGTCGTCATCGCGCACGGCCGGGGCTGGTCGCCCGACTACGACCTGTACGGCGAGCTGCGCACGCGCCTCGCCGATGTGGGCTACTCGACGCTCGCAATCCAGATGCCGGTCCTGCCCGGCACAGCCAAGATCGGCGACTACCTGTCGACCTTCACCGATTCGGACGAGCGCTTCGCGCTCGCGGTCGCCTGGCTGCGCGCGAAAGGAGGGCGGCGAGTCGCCATCGTCTCGCACAGCCTCGGCGCGACGATGGCCAACCACTACCTCATCTACAACAAGACGCCGGACGTCGATGCCTGGGTGATGATCAGCATCATCAACGGGCTCCAGGACATGTTCCGCATCAAGGTGCCGGTGCTTGACGTGTTCGGCAGCAACGACTGGTCGGTCACGCGCTTCGGCGGCGACGAGCGGCTGGCGCAGATTCGCCGGATCGCCGGCTCGGGCCAGGTCGTCATCGCCGGTGCCGAACATTTCTTCGAGGGCCACCGCGACGAGCTCGTGCAGAGCATCGCTCGCTTTCTCGACGCGGTGCCGGGCGGCAAATAGGGAACAGCGCCGGATGATGGCGCGAAGGTGAAGCGCTGCTGCGTCAGCTGCGCGGGGCCAACGGCAGCGGCTGCGGCGCGCGTGTCACCCGGGTCCTGCCGCCGGTGGTGGTGAGCACGACCGCATCGCCCGGCGCGATCGTCTCGCCGCCGACAGCCTGCACGATGGCGCGACGCTCGCCGTTGCGCAGCTGGATCAGCATCTCGACCGCGTTCTCGCGGGTGCCGGCTCGCTCGGCCGCGTTGCCGATCACGCCGCCGAGCACCGCACCGAGGACGCCGACGGCCAGGCTTTCCCGACTTCCGCCGACCGACGAGCCCGCGACCCCGCCGATCACGCCGCCGGCCACCGCGCCGACGCCGCTCTGGCTGCCGTCGACCGTGACGGGCCGGATCGACAGGACGGTGCCGTCCTGGACCTGCGACAGGGACTGCGCGTCGCCGCGCTGGACCACGTCCGGGCTCGAGGTGGCGCATGCGCCGAGCGCTGCGACGATGGCCGCCATCAGCACATTCTTCATGGATGAATCTCCTGCGTATCCAACGCAATGATGCGCCGAGTCGTTGAACCTCGAGGGCGGAACGGATAGGGAGCCGAAGGCTCCTCTGGCGGAGCGACGAGAAAGGCGGCGCCGGCTCAGCCGTGCAGCCGGCTGCTTCGCGGCACGCTCGCGAGCAGGAACTCCATCTGATCCGCGAGGATGCGGCGGCCGCGCAGGATCATGTCCTCGTGCAGGCTCGGCACGTACGGCAGGTAAAGCAGCGACATGTTGGCCTCTTCCGGCAGCCGGTTGCCCTTGTGGCCGTTGCAGGGGCGACAGGCGCTGATGCAGTTCATCCAGGTGTCGAAACCGCCGCGCGACGTCGGCACGATGTGCTCGCGCGTCATCTCGTCGACGTGGAAACGCCCGCCGCAGTACGCGCAGACCTGGCGGTCGCGTGCGAACAGCTTCGGGTTGCTGAGCGCGGGGGTGCGGCGCCAGGCGCGGCTCGGCACCGAGCCGCGCACCGCGATGATCGGATGCACCTCGATGCGCGACTGCAGGCCGGTGCGGCGCTGGGTGCCGCCGCGCAGCACGTAGAACGCCCGGCCAAGCGTCCAGGCGACGCCGTCGCTGGCATAGAGGATGGCTGCTTCCCGGGCCGAGATCCACGACTGTGGCCGACCGGACATGTCAAGTTGCAGCACTTCCATGGTGCTTCGAGCGTAATCCAAGACCGGTGTTGGACTCAAGCGGGTACACCGCCGGCACCGCCCCGTCGCGGTGCGAATGCCACAGATAGGGGGTCAAGCCGGCGGCGTGAGCGACCGTTCTCGCGGATAGAGGCCGCGCTCGCGCGCCATCAGCCGCGTCAGGCCGAGCAGCGCGCTGATGTTCGGCGTCGCGACACCGACCCGCGCACCGATCTCGGCGACCACCGCGACCAGCGCGTCGATCTCGAGCGGCCGGCCGGCGAGGGCATCCTGCAGCATCGACGTCTTGAAGCTGCCAAGCTGGCGGGTCACCCCCATGCGTTGTTCGCCGGACTGCGCGATCGGGCAGCCGATCGGGGCCCCGACCGCCGCCGCCTCGGCCATCGCGCGCAGCATGAACTCGTGCACGTCGGGGTCATCGAGGATCCGATCGGTCGTCGCGCCAGTCAGCGCAGAGATCGGATTGGTCGTCATGTTGCCCCACAACTTGTACCAGATGTCGGCGCGGATGTTGGTGCTCGGCTCGGCCGTGAAGCCGGCCTTCGCGAGCGCCGCACAGATTTCGGTGGTGCGTGCCGAAGCGCCGCCGCGCGGCTCGCCGACGATCAGCCGGTTGCCGAAGCCGTGCTGGATGACGCCCGGAGACGGGCTCGAGCAGCTCAGGTGGACGACGCAGCCGAGCACCTGATCGAGCGGCAACGCCGCGGCGATCGCGCCGTCGGGGTCGACGCTCGCCAACGATGCGTCCTGATCGGCTGGGCGCTCACCCGCAGACCCCGCGCGGAGGAACCACCACGGCACGCCGTTCATCGCCGGCAGGATGGCGGTGTGCTTGTCCAGCATCGGCTTCAAGGTCGGAGCGACCTCGATCAACGCCGGTCCCTTCAAGGCGAGCACGACGAGATCCTGCGGGCCGAGGTCGCGCGGGTCGGCGCTGGCGGTGACCGGCGCTTGCCACTGCGTGCCGTCGATGCGGACCTGCAAGCCGTCGCGCTGGATCGCGGCCAGCGTCGCGCCGCGCGCCACGCCCGAAACGGCGCAGCCCGCACGCGCGAGGCGACCGGCGATCAGGCCGCCGACCGCTCCGAGTCCGACAACGGCAATCTTCATGGTCAGTGGGTGAGAGTTTTGGGGGTGTCGGTTCGCGCCGTGCGCGATGCTGTCGCGGTGCAGCTGTCGGGTGGCATCGCCTCGCGGGAGGCATGGCGAGAGGCGCTTCTAGAGGGCACGCTCTAGGAATTTTTGCAGAAAGCGCCGTCGCGGCCGGCAGGCTCGGCGCTTTTTCTGCAAAATAGCACGATCGTTCGCTTTCGAGTCCTGCCGTGGCCGAACTGACCTTGAACCGCAACGACGCCGCTGGCACTGCGGGCGCCCCGACCAAGCCGCTGATGAAGGGCCGGCAGACCCGCGCCGCGATCCTCGACGCCGCGCTGAAACTGGCGTCGCACATGGGCCTCGAGGGCCTGTCGATCGGCGCGCTGGCCGAAGTCACCGAGATGAGCAAGTCGGGCGTGTTCGCACATTTCGGCTCGCGCGAGGAACTGCAGATCTCGGTCGTCCGGGAGTACCACAACCGGTTCGAGGACGAGGTCTTCGCGCCGGCGCTGCGCGAGCCGCGCGGGTTGCCGCGCCTGCGCGCGCTGTTCGAGCGCTGGGTCCGCCGCGTCTCGGCCGAGATCGATTCCGGCTGCATCTACATCAGCGGCGCCGTCGAGTTCGACGACCGGCCCGGCCCGGTGCGTGACGCGCTCGTGACGATGGTGCAGACCTGGCAGCAGGCGCTCGGCCGCGCAATCCGCGCGGCCATCGCCGAAGGGCACCTGAGTGCCGACACCGACCCCGACCAGATCCTGTTCGAGCTGCATGGCCTGGTCCTTGCCCTCCACCATGACGCGCGCTTCCTGCGCAACCCGTCCGCGGCGACGCACGCGCGCGCCGGCTTCGAGCGGCTGGTTGCGCACTCGGCGCCGTCAGCTGAACCGAAGCCGCGGCCGCGCGCCGCGCGCAAGCCCCGAACCGCCTCCCCATCCTCGTCCTCAGCCTGAGCCGCACTCCGGAGATCCACACCCATGGCCCACTACAACCCGCCGCTGCGCGACATGCAGTTCGTCCTGCACGAAGTGCTCAACGTCGTCGACGAGCTGAAGCCGCTGCCGGCGCACGCCGAGATCGATGTCGACACGATCAACGCGGTACTCGAGGAGGCCGGCAAGTTCGCGAGCCAGGTGCTCGCACCGTTGAACCTGAGCGGCGACATCGAGGGCTGCACGCTCGACCCGGCGACCCATGCGGTCACCGCGCCGCAGGGCTTCAAGGAGGCCTATGCGCAGTACGTCGAGGCCGGTTGGCCGGCGCTCAGCAGCGATCCGCAGTACGGCGGCCAGGGGCTGCCACACATCGTGAACCAGTGCTTTTTCGAGATGATGAACTCGGCGAACCAGGCCTGGACGATGTACCCGGGCCTCTCGCACGGTGCCTTCGAAGCGCTGCGCGAGCACGGCTCCGACGAGCAGAAGGCGACGTACCTGAAGAAGCTGACGAGCGGCGAGTGGACCGGCACGATGTGCCTGACCGAGCCGCAGTGCGGAACCGACCTCGGCTTGCTGCGCACCAAGGCCATCCCTTTTGAAAGAGAAGGGCAGGTCGACGGCACCTACAAGCTGACCGGCAACAAGATCTTCATCTCCGCGGGCGAGCATGACCTGACGCCGAACATCGTCCACCTCGTGCTGGCGCGCCTGCCGGAAGCACCGGCCGGCTCAAAAGGCATCTCGCTGTTCGTGGTGCCGAAGTTCCTGCCGAAGGCCGACGGCAGTCTGGGCGAGCGCAACGGCATCTACTGCGGCGGGCTCGAGCACAAGATGGGGATCCATGGCAACGCGACCGCGCAGATCGTCCTCGACGGCGCGATCGGCACGCTGGTCGGCGAGCCGAACAAGGGCCTCGCCGCGATGTTCGTGATGATGAACGCGGCTCGCCTCGGCGTCGGCATGCAGGGCCTCGGCCTGACCGAGGTCGCGTACCAGAACGCCGCGATCTACGCGAAGGACCGCCTGCAGATGCGTTCGCTGTCGGGCGTCAAGGCGAAGGACAAGCCGGCCGATCCGATCATCGTTCACCCCGACGTGCGCAAGATGCTGCTGACGGCGCGCGCCTATGCCGAAGGCGGCCGTGCGCTCGCGATGTGGACGACCCTGCAGCTCGACAAGGAGCTGGCGAGCGCTGACGAGGACGAGCGCAAGGAGTGCGCCGATCTGGTCGCGCTGGTCACGCCGATCGTCAAGGCGTTCCTGACCGACAACGCGTGGATCTCGACCTCGGCCTGCCTGCAGGTCTTCGGCGGCCATGGCTACATCCGCGAGTGGGGGATGGAGCAGTTCGTCCGCGATGCCCGCATCAACATGATCTACGAGGGCACCAACACGATCCAGTCGCTCGACCTGCTCGGCCGCAAGGTGCTCGGCGACAACGGTGCCAAGCTGAAGAAGTTCGGCAAGCTGATCGCGCAGTTCGTCGAGGACGAAGGCACCGACGAGGCGATGCAGGAGTTCGTCAACCCGCTCGCCGACCTGGGCGAGAAGGTCACGAAGCTGACGACCGAGATCGGCATGAAGGCGTTCCAGAACGGCGACGAGGTCGGCGCTGCGGCGGTCGACTACCTGCGCATCTGCGGCCACCTCGTGTTCGCGTACTTCTGGGCCCGCATGGCGAAGGTCGCGCTCGCCAAGGTCGATGGCGGCGATCCGTTCTACAAGGCCAAGCTGGTCACCGCGCGCTTCTACTTCGCGAAGCTCCTGCCCGAGACCGCGATGCTGATCCGCACCGCGCGCGCCGGTGCCAAGCCGATGATGGACATGGAAGAGGCGCTGTTCTGATCGCCTTGCGCCATCGCCCATCGACCTGTTTTCTGCCCGGAGACCCGCCAATGATTCGCACGCTGTTTGATGCTTTCGTCGCCGTCGCGCTGGTGCTTGGCACCGGCATCGCGCGCGCCCAGGCCACGCCGGTCGGCGTCTGGAAGACGATCGATGACGAGTCGAAGAAAGAGAAGTCGCTGATCCGCATCACCGAGTCGGGCGGCGTCTTGAGCGGCAAGCTCGAGAAGCTGCTCGATCCGGTGACCGCGCCTGACGCGGTTTGCAAAGAGTGCAGCGACGAGCGCAAGGACAAGCCGGTGCTCGGCATGACCCTGATCCGCAACGTGCGCCAGAACGACAGCGACAAGGGCATGTGGGACGGCGGCGACATCCTCGACCCGAACAATGGCAAGGTGTACCGCGTCCGGCTCAAGCCGATTGACGGCGGCAGCAAGCTCGAGGTGCGCGGCTACATCGGCACGCCGATGCTCGGCCGCACGCAGACCTGGATCCGCAGCGAATGACGGCCTTGAAATCTGAAGGAAACGCGATGAACCGATTCAACGTGCGCAAGGTGGCGGTGCTCGGCGCCGGTGTGATGGGCGCGCAGATCGCCGCCCACCTCGTCAACGTCAAGGTGCCGGTCGTGCTGTTCGACCTGCCCGCCAAGGAAGGGCCGAAGAACGGCATCGTTT
>Ga0070672_100000211_pt1 | contig 32408 bp, 25 predicted proteins | sample KBSM13metaG_FD_66151 | JGI IMG/M metagenome (GOLD analysis project Ga0070672, IMG submission 66151) | Miscanthus rhizosphere microbial communities from Kellogg Biological Station, Michigan, USA - KBS M1-3 metaG | ecosystem: Host-associated > Plants > Roots > Rhizosphere > Soil ... | reverse complement strand
GGCTTGGCGCGACGCTCGGAGGCGTCGTGCACGGCGCGCGCCACGCGCTCTTTGCCGCTGCCACTTTCGCCCGTGATCAGCACCGTCGTGCGCATGTTGGCGATGCGCTGCACGAGATCGAGCACGGCGCGCATGGCGCCGCTGCGACCGAGCAGGTCCGTTTCCTTGAGCTCCGACACACGTGCGCGCAGCCGGCGGTTTTCGAGCGAAAGCTCCTGCTTCTCCAGCGCCTTGCCGACCAGCACCGCCAGCTCCGCGGCGTCGAAGGGCTTGGCCACGAAATCGTAGGCGCCGCTGCGCATGGCCCCGATCGCGTTTTCGACCGTGGAGTGCGCGGTGATCAGGATCACCTCGGTGGCTGGGTTGCGGGCCTTGGCTGCCGCGAGCACCTCCATGCCTGTGCCATCGGGCATGGCCAGATCCGACAGCACCACTGGAAAAGGCTGCGGGTGTTGACTGATCGCTTCCAGCGCCGCGCGGCAACCGGGCGCCGACACGACCGTGTAGCCATGACGCCGAAAGAGGATCTCCAGCATCTGACGCAAGCCCGGCTCGTCTTCGACGATCAGGAGCTTCACGGACGGGGGTACGAGCGAGGCCACCGGCAAAAATCCTAGCATTTTCGGCACGCGCGGAGACCGTGCTTTCGCTTGCGAAAGGTCCGGGACAGCCTACGCTTCAGGAATTCGCTTTGTCCGAGACTTGCTTGACTAATAGACCCTTCGAGCGTGCCCTTTCCGCCTTGCTTTTGGCGTCCAGCGTCCTCTGGTTCGGCGCCTGCGGGAGCTCCACCCCTTCGGATGTTGCTCGAGGGCCGGGAGGAGCCGGAGCCGGAACCGGCGATGCGGGCGCGGACGGCGGGAGCGAGCGGCAGGAGACCGTGATCGAGTTCGTGCCCAGCGGCACCGTGCAGCTGAAGCTGAAACCCAAGGAGAGCCACCTCCTCACGGTGCAAGCGACGCCTGCGGGCTCGTTCCGAATCCGCTTCGCCCTGACCGACAGTGACGCCGCGGCCGACGCCGTGCTCGACGCGAGCGAAGTCGACACCGACGCCGAGGGCATCGCTCACGTCACCTTGATCGCACCGAGCAGGCCGGCAACGTTCAATGTGCGCGCGTCGAGCACGAGCGCCAAGCAGGTCGTGCTCCAAGGTGTCGTGGTCAGCCCGTCGGACGTGACCACGTTGCGCGTCGATCCTTCGTACAATGGCAATCGCACGATCACGGAGTGGACTGCCACGGCGCGGGGTGGCGTGCGCTGCGACGAGCTCGCAGGCAATCCTCCGCCCGACGGCGATCGGACCGGCAAGGCCAAGCTGCACGCGCCGCTCGACATCCGCAACGTGCCGGTGGGCGTCGAGCTGGCGATCACCGTGCGCGCAGGGCACTACGTGGGCGGCTGCGTGAATCTGCCCGCCCTGCGCGAGGGCGAGGGCAATCAGGTCCAGGTCTATGCCAGCGACGTGCCACTCAATTTGGCCGCCACCAGCCTGTCGCTCAGCCTGGGCGCGACCGACGCCCATCCGGCGTTCGACAAGCTGCTGCAGGCCAGCGTGGCTTTGGCGGAAAATGCCCTGCTCGGTAGCGCCACGGACGACGTGGCGGCGCTGCTGGACGGCATGCGCGACGCCACATCGGTGGCCAACCGCGAGGCGTTCAACGTGGCGCGCACGCAGAACGTTTGGGACGGTGCGCTAGCAAACGCATTCGGCAAGAGCGCGGGGCGTCGTATGCGCGATCCGGCCCAGCGCTGGTTGAGCGCTGGGCTGCTCGCGCTGGACGCTCCCGACGCCCTGGTCGGACACTTGAGCGCGCTCGGCGGGGGGGCGCTGCTCACGCCCAGCAGCGTGGGCAAAGCAAGCCCAGGCAACGCGGGCCTGCCCGGTTTTTTCGTGGGCAATTGGTCCGCCGATTCGAACGACATCCTGTTGCTCGGCATCGACCTGAACTGGGAGCCGTCTCGGCTCGTGACCGCGCTGGCGGTGGCGCCCGCGCTGGCCGAGCTGCCCGAAGCCACGAGCATCGAGCGCGCCCTTTCCCTCAGTGTCGACTGCGAGCAGGTCGCCCAAGTGCTTTTGGCCTACGGCGTAATCCCCGACAGCACGGCGTTCGCCACCTGCGACGCGAACTGCGCCGTGAACTTGTGCAACAATGCCGTGGCTGCGGCGTGGGGCATGGCACAGCTCAGCTCAGGCAACGAGATCGCGACCCTGAGCGTCACTGCCAGCGCGCCGGCGACGGTCGGAGACGACGCGCGAGCCACGGCCTTCGAGGGCAGCTGGGTGGGTGAGCTGCGAAGCGGCAATGCTACGGCGCACGTCTCGGGCGTGCTGTCGGCGAGCAGTGCTCAGCCTTGATCAGCCGCGGCTTTGGATGCCTGCACGCGCCAGGCGAACTTCGATGGTCGTGGCGTACGCGCCCAGCGCTTCACCCTCGTTGACGCCGCGACCAGAGCGGACGTCGCGCACCAAGGCGCGGAACTCCAGGTAACGGCGGCCCTCGAGACCGAGCAGCAAGGCCACGGTCGATGGGTCGCGCGGCGTGTCCAAATTACCGCCGAGCAACGCGGCGGCGCTCGCCAAAGCGCGCGCGACCAGCTGATCGGCGAGCGTGATGGCTCGCTCGTAATCGCCCTGAGCCAGCGACGCTTCCAATTCGCGCACGGTGCTTCGTTCCGGAACCGGCCACAGCGTTTCGAAGCTCAGCCCCGATTGCGGATGCAACGCCTCCGGCGGCGGAACGCTCACTACGCGCGGCACCGGCGGCGGTTCACTCATCGGCAGCGCGACCGACGCGCGCTCGAAAGCGGGCACGGGCGCCGGCGGAAGGGCCTCGAGGCGGGGCAGCGCCTGGAGATCCCTGGCCACCGCCTGCGCGGCTTCTTCGCCCATATCGGCCTCGGGGATGTCGGACAGCAAGAGCGCGCCGCTCGGCTGCCGCTGCACGTTGCGCGCGGCGCGCTCCGCGAGCTCATCGCCCCAAGCGTCGCTGTCTTCGGCGCGGCGCAGCGCCTCCATCAGGCCCCCCTCGGGCAGTTCCAGGGAGGTCCCGCCGCCGGCGCGATGCCCCGGCACGCGCCGCTCGAAGTCGTCCAAGACGGCGCGAGTAATCGCCTCCAGCGACTCGTACACGCCCTCTCCGATCGTGGCGGTGGTGGCGAAGGATGGCGCCCCTGCGCGGTTCAGTTGCCGCTCGAGCTCGTCGATCGGCAGCACGTCGAACAAGTCGCGTTTGTTGTACTGGACGACGTGCGGCATCTCGCTCAGCTGCCGACCGTGCGCGGCCAGGTTGTCGCGCAGGTTGTCGAGAGTTTCGAGGTTTGCGTCGCAGCGCGCCGATTGAGAATCGTACACGAGCACCACGCCGTCGGCCCCGGTCAACACCAACTTACGCGTGGCGTTGTAGTGGACTTGCCCGGGCACCGTGAACAGCTGCAGCTTGACGTTCATGCCGCGCACGTTGGGCACGCGGATGGGCAGGAAATCGAAGTACAGAGTTCGATCGACCGGCGTGGCCAGGCTGACCATCTTGCCGCGGTGCTCGGGCTTGGCGGTGGCGTGAATGTACTGAAGACTGGTCGTTTTGCCGCCGAGCCCAGGTCCGTAGTACACGACCTTGAATACGAGTTCCCTCGCCAAGGGATTGACCACGGGCATGACCGCCGGAGGATAGTCGGGCGAGCTAGGTGGCCGCTACTTTTTTGATTGTCACCATTTTCGCCAGGGACCCGGCGAAAGCTCGCGCTTCGGCGGCCAATGCGCGGGAACGGCTAGTACTCGCGGCTCGATTCCTGTCCTTTGACCAGCCGCCAGATCGGCGAGGCGGCCGAGAGCGCGACGCTAGCCAGGGAAAGTACGACCAAGATGGCGGCTACCACGGCAAAGGCCGTGTCCAGGTTCAGCTTGCGCGGCTCCCTGTTGAACAAGAAGCCGAGCAATGCCCCGACCACCAAGCCGCCCACGTGCGCCGCGTTGTTCACGCTGCCCATGAAGCTGAGAACCACGATCCAGACCACGTTTTGCAGCAATACCTGCTTCCAGTTGGGATCGCGCCGCGCGTAAGCGATGCCGATCACCGAACCGAACACACCGAACACCGCGCCGCTCGCACCTGCAGTGGGGCTGCTCATCCCTCCGGCCCACAGATCGCTTGCCACGAAACCGAGCGCGCCCGTCAGCAGGAACAAAAGGACGAAGCGCGCTTTGCCGAGCTCGCGCTCAGCGGTGGCGCCGACGGCCACCAGCACGAAGCAATTCATGCCCGCGTGCAGCAGATTGAAGTGCACGAATATGGCGGAAAAGTAGCGCCAAGGTTGGGCCTGGGCGAGCGTTCCGGCAATCCCGCCGAAACGCAGCACCGTGGACAGCGCGAAGTATTGCTGCCCCCACATCGGCAGTCGGTGCTCGCTCGCGAAGCACAGCGCAAATACCGCGATGCACAGGCCGACGAACAAGCGCGTCATCGCGTTGGGCGCGCCGAGTGTGTTTTTGAACAGGGCGATCACCCCGGAGGCCAGCGGGCCTGGCAGGGCGCGACCGCAGCGGTAGCAGCGCCGCTCACCCGCAGAATTCAGCCCGCGGCAGAACGGACAAAGCGTGGCCTGTGTGGGCATTGAGCGCGTGGTTTTTGGGCCGGGGGCAGCGACATTGCAAGCAATTTCGCCGCTTCCGTAAGCTCCGGGCGCGCACCCGCGTTGTTCGATTCGTGAACGTGAGCTCTAGCCTGCCTTTCGGGCAACCCCCGACCTTCGGGCCGTCCTCTGCGCACGCGACGCGCTGGCTCGCCTTTCGGGCTGCGCCCGAGCACGCGCGGCACTTGTGTAGAGTGCGAACGGTGGACGACTCGGCAGAGCTAGATGCCGAAAGGGCTTTGGTCGAGCGCGCCCAAGCCGGCGAGCGCGACGCCCTGGGTGCGATCTTGCGCAAGCACGGTCCGCGGCTGTATCGGAGCGTGCTCTTGCCCCGCTTGGGTAGCCCTGCCGCAGCCGAGGATGCGCTGTCCCGCACGTACGTCAAGGTCCTGGAACGCTTCGACCAATTCAGCTGGCAGGCGGTGGGCGTGTACCCCTGGCTGCGCGTCGTGGCGTTGCGCGTCGCGCTCGATCTGCTGCGTTCTCGCAAACGTGAGCTCTTGTTCGAGCCCGAGCACGTCGAGCGCGAGCTCGATCAGGCCGAACGGGAGTCGCGCGAGGCGGACGCGCTCGAACGGCACGATCTGCACTGCGCCAAAGAACGGGTCCGTGAGCTACTCTTGCGCATCAACCCACGCTACGCCGATGCCATCCGCATGCGCGTGCTCGAGGAACGCTCACGCGAGGAAGCCGCGCTCGCGCTCGGAGTCAGCGTGGCGACCTTCGACGTGGTACTCCATCGCTCGATGGCAGCGCTGCGCAAGGCACTCTCGGAAGGAGAAAGCCAGGCATGACCCGGGTCGATGAGCGCGACTTGGAGCGCGAGCTGCCCGAGCTCGATGCCGCTGAAGAGCGCCGTCTCGCTGAGCTGCTGCGAAATGCCTGGTCGCCGCGCGCGCTCGACAGCGCGCGCCACGAACGCTTGCTGCAGGCGGCGCTCGAGGACCCATTTGCCGCGCCGAGCGCCGAAGAGCTGGTGGAGAGCGAACGGCTGCGACGAGCGCTCGACGGCCAGGGGGATCACGCCGACCTGCGCCTGGCGCGGGCGCTGTCGGCCGCCTTTGCACCGAAGCTCGCGCCAGCGCTGCCCGCCCCAACGCTTGCCGCGAACGCGCGAGCGAAGCGACCGGGACAGGTGATTTTCTACGGCTTCGCGGCGGTGGGCGCGTCGCTCGCGCTGGCAGCAGCCGTGCTCTTGCAGCTCACTCCCGCAGCGCGCACGAGCTCTGCACCAGAGCCTGACTTGGCGACGCTCGCGCAATCGCGCAGCACCGCCGAGCTCTTCCAAGCGACCTCCGCCGGCGCCCCGTCCGAGCGCATCGATCGCATTGCCAGCGCGCGTGGCCGTGAGCTGCGCGACAATCGTTATGCGCTTTGGGGGGTGCGATGAAGCGCGCGCTCGTCTGCGGCTGCCTGCTGCTGGTCGCGGCCTGTTCGCGCTCGGAACCGAAGCCGCTCGCGGGCTGCCCCGCGCTCGACGCGGGCAGCCCCGTGGATGCGATCCTGCTCGCATTCCTGAGCCGCGCACGCGCAGCCCATCACCTCAGCGACGAGTCGGAAGGCTCGGGGGATCTGAACGCGGCTGCCCAGCCGCTCGAACGCCTGGTCGCGGGGCCCGTGCCGGGCGTCGCTGGCGCTGAGCTGGCTCCCGAGGTGCGCGAGGTGCTGGCCGACACGTTCGCGCGCCTGGCAGACCTACATGGCCGCCAAGGTGCGTTCGAGCGCGCACGAAAAGACATCCAGCTCGGTCTCGGCCATGCGCGCGAGCCGAACTACTTCCAAGGTCACTTACTGGAGACCGCAGGCCTGATCGAAGAACGCCAGGCCAAGGCGCTCGAAACGAGCGATCCGAAGAGCGCCGCCGAGATTCGAAAACGCGCGATTGCGTTGCTCGAGCAAGCCATGGCCGTACAGTCTGCCGTGATCGAGCGCGCGGCCGCGGCGCCTCCTGCCGCAGCCAGCGCACGAACACCGACACCGACACCCGCCGCTGATCGCTGACCCGGCTTCACGCGAACGTGCCAACGTGCCAGAACGCTAACGCGACGCGTTATCACGCATTCGCGGATTGCGGAAAAACCCAGCTGCCAGCTAGACTTGTAAGGATCCATCGGGGACGAAGTGGCCACTACTCCACATAGCCGACTGCCTCGCCTGATCGAGGGCATCGACCTGCGAGAGTTGCCCATCGGCCCAGCAGAGGCGTTCGTGTTGTCACGCGTCGACGGCACCTGTACCGAGCTCGAAATCGCAGACGAGGCGGGCCTCGAGCCGAAGGTCGTCACCGCCACGCTCGAAGCGCTGGTTCGATTGGGCGCTGTTTGGTTCGACCAGCCGGTACCCAACCAAGCTCCGCCGCTGCGACGGACGCCGGCGCGCCTGTCCGGCTCACCGCGAATCGGACCGATCATCGAGTCGAGTCGCGAGCAGGAGCCGCAACACCCGGCCGCGGCCTTGTACGACGTGCGTGATTTGGACGAACCCGTCGAGCTCGAGCTCGAACGCAAGCGTAAGATCCTGGATCTGTTCCATCGTCTCGACAGCCTGACGCACTACCAAGTGCTGGGCGTCGCAGCCAGCGCCGACAAGCGCGTGATCAAGAACGCTTACTTCGAGGTGGTCAACGTCTTCCACCCCGATCGCTACTTCGGCAAAAAGCTGGGCTCGTTCAAGCCCAAGTTGGAACGGGTGTTCGCGCGCCTGACCGAAGCCCACGACACGCTGACACGCGCCGCATCGCGCGCCGAGTACGATACGTACCTCGCTTCGCTCGACAAAACGCGCCAGCTCGATCAAGTCGACGACACGGTGCTGGCGCAAGTGCAGGCGATTCAGCGTCAAATCGAAGAGGAAGCGCGGGCCGTGTCCAGCGCACCGCCGGCGCCGGCTTCCGGTAACGCGCTGCACTCGCAACGGCCGGAGCGTAGCCAGTCCCCGCTGCCCGCGTCGGGTGCGCAACCGCGGGTGCAATCACTGCGCCCAGGCGACCCAGAGGCACGCAAGCGAGCCCTGGCGCGCAAGCTCGGCGGGCGCACCATGTCCGGCAGTCTCCCCGCAGTCACGCCCTCATCGCCGGTGTCGATCGCGCCCCCGACGCCGCAGCGACTCGAAGCACGCGGTCGAGCCGTCGAGGAGCTCAAGCGCAACTACGATCAACGCGTGTCCCAGGCCCGAGTCGAGCGAGCCGAACGCTACTTGCTCAACGCTCGCCAGTCACTTGCGAGCAAGGATCCCATCTCGGCCACCAACGCATTGCGCATCGCCGCCAGCCTCGTGCCCGATCACCCGGAGGTCGGCGCGCGTTTGCAAGAGGCCCAAGCCGAAGCCGAGGCGTTGCTGTCTGGTCATTATTTGACTCAGGCCCAATACGAGGAGCGTGAAGGGCGCCTGGCGGAAGCAGCGCGTTCGTATGCGCGCGCGACCCTCGGAGCACCGAATCTCCGCACTTTCGAGCGAGCCGCCTATTGTGCCTTGATGGCCGGGGGCGACCTTCGACTCGCAGGCGAGCACGCCCGGCGAGCCGTCGCGCTCGGCCCGGATGACGTTCAGGCCCGGGTGACGCTCGCCCGAATCTACGTCACGGCCGGGATGAAGCAGAGCGGGCTGGCCGAATTCGAGCGCGCCGCGACGCTGGCGCCCAAGGATGATACTATCCGCGATTGGATACGGCGACTCAAACGCGGCGAGGCTTGAAGCCAACGCCGCTTGGTGATGGGAAGGGCTCAGTATGGAGCGTGTAATCGGCATCGACCTCGGAACGACGAATTCCTGCGTCGCTATTTTGGAGGGCGACACGCCCGTCGTCATCCCGAACCGAGGTGGATACAAGACCACGCCCAGCGTCGTCGCGGTCACGGAGGCAGGTAAGCGGCTGGTCGGACACATCGCCAAGCGCCAAGCCATCACCAACGCGGAGAACACCGTGTACGCCGCCAAACGCTTGATTGGCAGGAAGTGGAACTCGCCACAGGTCAAAAACGCGATCATGACCTCGAGTTACACGATCGTAGAGGGCCCCCACGCGGACGTGCGCATCAAGCTGCGCGACAAGACCTACTCCGTGCCCGAGATCAGCTCGATGGTCTTGCAAGAGATGAAGATCGTCGCCGAAGACTATCTCGGAGAGCCGGTCAAGAAGGCCGTGGTCACCGTGCCCGCGTACTTCAACGACAATCAGCGGCAGGCCACCAAAGACGCCGGCGCGATCGCCGGGCTGGACGTGATTCGCATCATCAACGAGCCCACGGCGGCTTCGTTGGCTTACGGCTACGGCAAGGACATGGATCGTACGGTCGCGGTCTACGACCTGGGCGGTGGCACGTTCGACATCAGCATCTTGGAGATCGGCTCGCACGGAGTGTTCAAGGTGATCAGCACCACCGGCGATACGTTCCTCGGGGGTGAAGACTTCGATGCACGCATCATCGATTGGCTGGTCAGCGGCTTTCAAGACGAGCACGGCATCGACCTGCGCCAAGATCGCATGGCCCTGCAGCGCCTACGTGACGCGGCCGAAAAGGCCAAATGCGAGCTATCGGGCGTGCGCGAGACCGAAATCAACCTGCCCTTCATCATCTCCACTGGCCGCAACGAGGCTCTGCACCTCCAGCGCACGTTGGCGCGCCCCACTCTGGAAAAGCTGACCGAAGACTTGGTCGAGCGCACCGTCGACATCTGCAAGCAGGCCCTTTCCGACGCCAAGCTGGACGTGGGCGAGATCGAAGACGTGATCTTGGTCGGTGGCATGACGCGTATGCCCGCGGTGCAGACGGCGGTCACCGGCTACTTCCGCCGCGAACCGAACAAGAGCGTGCACCCCGACGAGGTCGTGGCCATGGGCGCCGCCATCCAAGGCGCAGCGCTGGTCCAAGATCGGCACGACATGATCTTGCTCGACGTCACGCCGCACGCGCTCGGCATCATGACCTTCGGCAGCTACTTCGAGGAGCTGATCCCGCAGAACACCACCGTGCCGACCAGCCGCACCAAGGTGTTCACGACCAGCCGCGACGATCAAACCGCCGTCAAAATCTTGGTCATGCAGGGCGAAAGCAAGCGCGCCGACGAGAACGAGCTGCTCGGTGAGTTCATTCTGACCGGGCTGCGGCGCGCGCCCAAAGGGCACGTCGAGATCGAGGTCACCTTCGAGATCAACACGGACGGAATCGTGAGCGTGCACGCCAAGGACATGGAGAACGGGCAAGCCCAGTCCATCCAAGTCACCGCCACCAGTGGTCTCACACAGGACGAGATCAAGAACATGATGAGTACCGCCCAAGACTATTTGGTCGAGCGGCGAGTGGACGAGCACTTCGAAGGCGCCAAGCAAGAGGCCGAGACGCTGATCGCCGACATCGAGCGGCTCTTCCCAGAAATCGAGCGCGTGGTTGGCTCGGCGGACTTCGGCCGCGACGCGATCGCCAAGGCCCGCACCACGGTCGAGCGCACGCGCGCGGCGATCAACGCCAAGGACACTGGCCTGGTGAAGGAACAAGTCGACCAGCTGGCACGCACGCAACGCATGTTCAAAGGGGTCGTGTCGCGCGGCTAACGCTTCGCCGCTCGGCTCCTCGTGAGAACAGGCATGAGCAAGAACGATCGTCCCGGCACGAATTCACCTCCCAGCCCGGCGCCAGCGCGGCCTGCCGAGCTCGAGGCGAATTGGGACGACGAAACGGTGCCGGGGTTGGACCTGGACGACCCGCTGAACGAGTTCGATCGTGTGACGGCCGTGCCCGAGGTGCCCTCGGAGCAATACGTAAAAAGCGTGATGGAGGCGGTGGAGGACAGCCGCGTGCCAGCACCCGGCACACCACCGCCTCGGCCCCCAGCGCCGAGGCCGGCGGCGCCTCAGCCCCCAGCGCCGCTTGCCACGCACTCACCCTCGATCCCGACGCTTTCAGCGGACGAGTATTTCAGCCTGGACAGTGAGCCTCCACTTGGAGCTCGCGGCCCCGACAGCACCGGGCCGTACGCGGCCATTCTGCCCAACAACATGCCCACCGCTCGGCCCTCCGCGCCGCAGGCAGACCCGGCCGAGCTCACCCCTGCCCTGCCGCTGATGATGCCGGCGCTCGCCGACTTCGAGAGCAGCGTCCATGACCCTTCTGCCGGCGCGATGGGCGACCTGAAGGACCGCTATGCGATGGGTGATTTCAGCGGCGCCTTGCTGATCGCGGAGGGCATCCTCGAGGCCAACCCGGCGGACCCCGAAGCGCCTCGCTACGCGCAAAGCTGTCGAGACGTGCTCACCCAAATGTACTCGGCGCGGCTCGGCTCGCTCGATCGAGTCGTGCTGGTCGCGGTGCCGAGCGATCAGATCCGTTGGCTCACGCTCGATCACCGCGCCGGCTTTTTGTTATCCCTGATCGACGGTGGGATTACGGCCGATCAAATCCTCGACATCAGCGGGATGCCCCGCTTGGACGCCCTGCGCATCATGTACCAGCTGCTCGACCAACGTGTGATATCGCTCGCTGGCTGAGCCCCGCAACCTTACCTGCGATGCGACGTGTCACGCAAGATGTGCTGATTGGAGCCGTGTTCTCCCTGCTCTGTGCGCTGCTCTCAAGAGCGCTCTTCTTCAGCACTGGCGCTCCGCCAGCGCCCGCCGCCCAGCCAAAAGCGGCCGAGCCTGCTTGGCCCGAGCTCGCCCAAAGCGCGACCAAAGTCGCATCCTACGAAATCGAAGCCAAGCTCGACACCGAGCACCATCGGATCGCGGGTCGAGAGACGATCCACTTCGTCAATCGTTCCAGCGCGGCCCTGAACGAGCTCTGGTTTCACCTGTATTTGAACGCGTTCAAGAACGACAAGACGCTGTTCTTGCGCTCACCCTTCGGTGCTGGCCGGAGCGGCGACAAGGCGCACGAGTACGGTTATGTCGACGTCAAGAAGCTGACCATTGTCGCTGGCGACGGCCGAGATCTGTGGGCCGAGCGCGACCGCCACAGCCCGGACGATCCCGAGGACGAGACCGACCTGCGCGTCCCGCTGCCGAGCCCGCTCGAGCCCGGGCGAACGCTCGATCTCGAGCTCGAGTTCGAGGACCAGTTGCCGGAGCTGGTCGAGCGCACCGGCTTCGTGGACAACTTTCACTTCATGGGCCAATGGTTCCCCAAGCTCGCGCGTCTGCTACCGAGCGGCGCGTTCGCGCACTTTGCGTTCCACGCCCAGAGCGAGTTTTACGCAGATTTCGGCGACTACGACGTGTCTCTGGATGTCCCGCGCGGGTTCCGAGTGGGCGCAACCGGCAGCCGCGTGCGCGAGAGCGAAACCCCGGATCGCACGCGGCTCAGCTACCACGCCGAGAACGTGCACGACTTCGCTTGGACCGCCTGGGATCGCTTCGAAGCTCGCAGCGAGCGCATCGCCGGCACCCAAGTCAGCGTGCTGTACCCGCCACATCAGCGGCAAAACGCCGAGGCGGAGCTGGCAAGCGTGCGCTACGCCTTGCCCCACTTCAACGCCCTGTACGGGGCCTATCCGTACCCGACCTTGACCCTGGTGCATCCCCCCGAGGCCGCGGCCAATGCGGGCGGGATGGAATACCCGACGCTGATCACTACCGGCGGCCCCTGGTACAGCACCTTCGGCGGCACGCACGTGATCGACGTGGTGACCACGCACGAGCTCGGGCACCAGTGGTTTTACGGCCTTTTGGCCAGCAACGAGCACAGCGAGCCCTTCCTCGACGAAGGCTTCAACAGCTACGCCGAGGCCGAAGCGTTGGAGTCTCGCTTCGGCGCGGGCTCGGTGTTCGGAGCGTTCGGGCTCAGCGTGAGCTCGACCGCGCTCAATCGACTATTTTCCGCCGCGCGCGGTGAAGACGAAAAGGTCAATCAGGGAGCCGCCGAGTTTGCGACCTTTCGCAGCATGGGCGCGCTGGTGTACAGCCGCACCGCGATCGTGCTCGGCACCCTGGCTCGAGTCTATGGCAGCCAGCGCGTCAACCACGCCCTCGGCGTCTACACGCGCAAGTTTCGCTTTCAACACCCGACGACCGCCGATTTTCTGGGCGTCATGCAAAGCGAGCTCGACAGCCAGGCCGTGATCGCGTTGAAACAGGCGCTGACCGAGCGCGGAACGGTCGACTACCTGGTGCGCGAGATTTCGAATGCGCCGATCAGCGCGGCCGCCGGCGTGTTCGACGGCCCGAGCGGACGCGAGCAAAAGAAACCCGAGGCACCGCGACCCGCCGCCGAATTTGCCAGCCGGGTCGTGGTCTACCGCCACGGGAGCCTGCAGTTTCCCGTACAAATCGCGCTGGGCTTCGAAGATGGCACGAAACAGCTGCGGCACTGGGATGGCAGCGGCTTCACCTTCAACGTCGATAACGTTGGTCCCTCCCGGCTAGTCAGCGTGAACGTCGATCCCGAGCAGCGCATTTTGCTCGACGACGATCGCAGCAATAACTGGCTCAGCACCGGGGACAGCTCAGCGCCACTTTCTCGCGAACGCGCGCTGTATGCGGCGCAGCTCTTGCTCGGAGCACTAGGACCGTGAACGACGGCACGACGACTCGGCTCACGTGGCTGTCGTCCGCTGCCGCGGCCGGCATGCTGCTCTGGATTTCACGCACGCTGCTGGGCTTGCTGGTCAGCTACCCGATCGTGCTCGCGATCCGGGCAAGCGCCATGAGCAATGGCCCCGACGGCGACGCTGTGCTGTTTCAGCCAGGTTCGTTGTTGCTCTTGGAGCTCCTGCGCATCGGCGCCCCGTGGCTTGCCTCGGCCTTGCGAGTCGCGCTGCTGCTCGCTCTTCTGTGCGCGATTTCCGAGCTCGTTCCGCTGGCCCTGGCGCTCGACTTGCTGCGACTCCCGGGTCGCCCGCTGCTCGAGCGTACGCGGCGCGCGCTGCGGGTTTTCCCGGGATTTTTGGCGCTGGGCGCGATCGCGCTCTTGGTCCAAGCGGCGCTCTTGCTTGCGCCGAGCTTACTCAGCGCAGCGCTCAAGCCCGCGCTTTCGTCGGCCGACGAGCGGCTGCGCAGCCTCGCGCCGATCGTGCTGATTGGCCTCGGCCTTTTCGCCTGCGCTGGCTTCGGCGCGCTGCTCGACATCGCCCGCGCCACGCTTTTGCAACGCGAGCAGCGCGAGCTCCCCGACCGAGCCGGGCGCGGTGCACGCGCGGCGCTCGCGCATGCGCTGCTTTGCTTCCGAAGGCAGCCGTTCAGAGTGCTAGCGAGCGTATACCCGAGTATCGCCGGCGGCCTGCTCGGCTTCCTGTGCGCCGCTTGGCTGCTGCTGCGCCAGGACCCGATGATGCCTACGGCACGCGCGCTCGCGCTCGCATTCGGCGCGCATCAATTGGCGGTCCTGTTCGCGATCGGCTGGCGCGTGCGTTGGCTCGCAGCGGCGCTCGAGCTGAGCGCCGAGAACGACTGAGCTCAGAGCGGCAGCAACTTGCGGTACAGCTGCGCGTAACGCCGGGCCGGGCGATCCCAGGCCACGTCCAGGCGCATCACCCGCCGACGCAGACGCGCAAAGGCCGGGTTGCCGTAAGCGGAAAAAGCCCGCGAAAGTGCGCCCAAGAGCGCTTCGGCCTCGAGCGCGTCGAACAAGAAACCGGTGCCGGTTTCGAGCTCGACGTCCGCGTCGACGATGGCGTCCACCAGACCGCCGGTCGCAAACGCGATCGGGACGGCGCCGTAGCGCTGAGCGAACAGCTGGCGATTGCCACCCGGGCCGCCCGCCCCCAGCACCAAGGCCAAATCCGCCGCCGCGTACAGCTGACGAGAGAAGCGTTCATCGACGCCGGACACACAGCTCAAGTCGCCGGCATACTCGCGCGCCACGCTTTGAAACCGCTCGGCGGCCGCAGGCTCGCCCGTGTTGGCGATGACGAGCCCGAGATCGAGCTTGAGAATTTCGGGCAACGCTTCGAACAGCGCGTCAGCGCCTGCTTCACGACCGAGATCGCCGAGGCAGACCAGCAGCGGGCGATCCACCGCCAACTCGAGCTCCAGCTTCTTCAGCGCGGCGATCTTCGAGCGGCCCTTGTTCGAGGGATCTTCGGCATCGAAGCGGCTCTCCAGAGCGGTGTCCGTGGCCGGATTGCAGGTGGCGTAGTCGACGCCGCTGGCGATGCCGAGCACCGGCTCGGGCAAGCTCGACAGCACGCTGGCGAGCGCCCCGGAGCGCGCCGGATCCAGGATTTCTTCGGCATAGCGGGCGGAAACCGTGGTCACTGCGGTGGCCAGCTGCACGGCCGAGGCGAGCCCCGATAGCCCGCCCGCGAGCGCCAGCGAGGACAGGTCCGCAAAGCCAAGCACGTCGCGCGCGCCTTCTGGGAACTCGGCCGTGCGCTCGATGTCATGGATGGTGAACACCACCGGCACTTGTTGGCCACGCAGGGCAAGCGGCACCAAGCTTGCCACCGCGTCGTGCGCGTGCACCACCTCGACGGCCTTGCCCTGCTGCGCGCGCTGCTCGACCAACGCCGATACCGCGCGGGCAAACGTGGCGAAGCGCGCCGCGTTGTCCACGTACGGAGCTCCCGCTTCACCGTAGATGCCGTCGCGGTCGAACAAGCCGGGCAAGTCGAACAGGACGAGCTCCGCGCCGGACGCCAGCTGACCGTCGAGCACGTTCACTTCACTGCCGTCCGCGAGCGTGAGTGGCGTCAGCCGACGTGCCGCGAGCAAGCCACCGGCCTCGAAGCCCGGCGAGCGCGGGGCAGCCACCGTGACGCGGTGCCCGAGCTGACGGAGCGCCTTCACGAGGGCCGCTGCCGAATTACAAGCTTCGGTTTCCCGCACGTACGGGGCCAGTTCGGCGAGGGCGAGCAGAATATCCATTGCCCGGCCGTCTACCACGGCCAGTTTGTAGTGGCTATGGGAACACCGGCTGCTACCTTTCGGCCCGAAATGGACGAACTCGTCAGCAAAGCCCAGGTCTTGCACGAAGCGTTGCCCTATATCCGGCGCTTCCAGAACCGCACGTTCGTCGTGAAATACGGCGGTCACGCCATGATCGACGAGACGCTGAAGGAGAGCTTCGCGCGCGATGTGTGCCTGCTGCGCTACGTCGGCATCCGCGTCGTGGTGGTGCACGGCGGCGGCCCGCAAATCAATCAGATGCTCGATCGCGTGGGCATCCACTCCACCTTCAGCGGAGGGCTGCGCGTGACAGACGACGCCACGATGGACGTCGTGGAAATGGTGCTGGGCGGCGGCGTGAACCAAGAGATCGTGGGTATGATTTGCCAGCACGGCGGGCGCGCCGTCGGCTTGTCCGGCAAGGACGACCGTTTCATGCGCGGCAAGCGCCTGGAAAAGGTGGCCGCGAAGGACGAGCAAGGCGAACCGGTGCTGGTGGATCTGGGCCGCGTAGGCGAGGTCTCGCACGTCGAGGCGGGCATCGTCGAAAATCTGATCAGCTCCGGCTTCATTCCCGTGATCGCGCCGATCGCCGTCGACGAGCAAGGCCGTTCCTTGAACGTGAACGCAGACACCGCCGCGGGCAGCATCGCCAGCGCGCTTTCTGCCGCAAAGCTGGTGTTGATGACCGATGTCGACGGGGTGAAGACCGCCAAGGGCGAACGCCTGAGCTCGCTCGGCTCGGCCGAGGCCGAAGAGATGATCGAGAGCGGCGTGATCAGCGGCGGCATGATCCCGAAAGTGCGCTGCGCGCTGGACGCCGTGAACGGCGGCGTGGAGAAAGTGCACATCATCGACGGCCGCCGCTTGCACGCGCTCTTGCTCGAGATTTTCACGGACAGCGGTGTCGGCACGGAAATTCGGCGCGGCAAGGTGTGAATCAAAAGCGGCTCGAAGAAGAACCGCCGATCGTGCGCCCGGAAGGGCTGCCCGAGGACGCCATTCTGCGCGTCCTGCGCGTCCCGGGGGAGCTCGCCGGGATGCGGCTCGACCGCTTCGTGCAATCACAACTGCGCAGCACGAGTCGCACGCGCGCGCGCCTGATCGTCAAAAGTGGCGCGTATTCCGCGGACGGGCGCAGGCGGCGCCCGAGCGAGCGGGTGCGCGCCGAAGAGCGCATCGCGCTTTGGCGCCGTCCCTTCGAAGACACCGAGGGCCAGGCAAAGCTGCCGATCTTGTACGAAGATCCGCATTTGCTGGTGATCGACAAACCACCGCTCGTGACCGTGCACCCGACCGCGCGCTACCATCAAAACACGGTCATCAAGCGCCTGCAGGCCGAGCGCCCCGACGAGTTCCTAGCCCTGATCCACCGCTTGGATCGCGAGACCAGCGGGATCTTACTGCTGGCACGCACGCCGGAGGCGGAGCGCGCCTTCAAGCGCAAGTTGGAAGAGCGCTCACTTTCGCTCGAGAGTGACGAGCAGCGCGGGGTCGAGAAGATCTACCTGGCCCTGACCCACGGAGTGCCCCCGAGCGGCTTGGTCGACGTGCCAATGGAGGCCGACGTCGACAACCCGTTGCGCGTGAAAATGCGCATCGCACAGCCCGGAGCCGGCCTCGAAGCGCGCACCCAGCTGACCGTTCGTGAAACCCGCGCAGGCTACGCCTGGGTCGAGTGCGCGCTGCAAACGGGCCGACAGCACCAAATCCGCCTGCACCTCTCGCATCTGGGCTGCCCAGTCGTGGGCGACAAATTGTATGGCCCCGACGAACGCCTGCTCGCGCGCGCCGCCGACGACGAACTGAGCGAAGAAGACCTCGCCCTGCTCGAGCTGCCGCACCACGCCCTGCACGCCCACATTTACCGGATGCGCCACGCCGTCACCGGCGAACCGCTGGAGGTCATCGCGCCCATGCCCGCAGATCTCATCGAGTTCTGGTCCGCTCTCAGCCCGTAGAAGTGAACGTGCACTCGAGCTCCTTCTGACGACGGCGCGCAGCAAGGAACCGGTCTCATCGCGAAAGACAAAGCGTGTGTACGAACTTTGTTTTTTTCGGGAAGGGTCTCCCCGACGGACTGTCCCCGGCTGCGGTCACTTTTGACCCACCCGCTCTCCCTTTCAACGGCGACGGAATCGATTGACGGGAGGGCCGCTAGGGGATAACCGGCCCCTTGATGCCTATCCGCCGCGCACTCCTCTCCGTGTCCGACAAGTCTGGTTTGGTCGAGTTTGCCCGGGCGCTCGCCGCGCGCGGAGTCACGCTGCTCTCGACCGGTGGCACGTTCGCCGCCCTGCAGAAAGCCGGCATCCCGGTCGAAACCGTGGAGAGCTACACCGGTTCGCCGGAAGTGATGGACGGTCGCGTCAAGACCCTGCATCCGCGCGTGCACGGCGCGCTGCTGTCGCGTGACGGCACGGACGACGCCGACCTGGCGCGGCTCGGCGCCCAGCCGATCGATCTGGTGGTGGTGAACCTGTACCCGTTCGAGCAAACGCTGGTCCGGCCGGGCGTGACTGCCGAGGAATTGATCGAGAACATCGATATCGGCGGTCCAAGCATGCTGCGCTCGGCGGCCAAGAATCACAATCGCGTGACCGTCGTCTGTGATCCGGCGGACTACGCCGGGGTGCTCAAGGAAATCGAGCAAAGTGGCGACGTGAGCCGGCCCACGCGCGAGCGTTTGGCGGGCAAGGTGTTCGCCCATACCTCGGCCTACGACGGCGCGATCGCTGGCTGGTTCACCGCGCGCGGCGAAGCCGACGGCTATCCGCGCCACCTGACCGTCTCGCTCGAGAAAGCATACGGCCTGCGCTACGGCGAGAACCCGCACCAAAGTGGCGCATTCTACCGCGAGCGCAACGCAGTTTCGGGCGCCCTGGCCACGGTCGAGAGCATTGGCAGCGGGGCCAAAGAGCTCAGCTTCAATAACCTAGTCGATCTCGAGGCCGCGCTCGATGCGGTACGCGAGTTCGAGAACCCAGCCGCTGTGGTGGTCAAGCACACGAGCCCCTGCGGCGTTGCCACGGGCCCGACCCTGGCCGACGCCTACCGCGCCGCTCGCGATGCGGACGCCATGAGCGCGTTCGGCGGCATCGTGGCCCTGAACCACGAGGTCGACGACGCCACCGCCGCGATCTTGAGCGAGACTTTCCTCGAATGCATCATCGCGCCCGGCTACGCCGTGGGCGCGCTGGCCAAGCTGCGCACCAAGGCTCAGCTCCGCTTGCTGACGACCAATGGTTGGCTTGGCCGAAACCACAAGGCCCTGCAGTTCAAGCGCGTGGGCGGCGGCTTCGCCGTGCAAGAGCGCGACGCCAGTGGCTTCGGCGAAGTGCAAGCCGGCCGCGTCGTCACCAAGCGCCAGCCGACGGCCCTCGAGCTCTCCGCGCTCGAGTTCGCCTGGGCCGCCTGCAAACACGTCAAGAGCAACGCCATCGTCCTGGCCGGCCCGGGCCACAGCCCCGGGATCTACGCCACGCTCGGCATTGGCGGCGGGCAGACCGCCCGCGTCACCGCCGTGCAAGTCGCCTGCGAAAAAGCGGGTGAGCGCGCCAAAGGCGCCGTGCTCGCCTCCGACGCCTTCTTCCCCTTCGCCGACGGCCTGCAAGCGGCCATCCGCGCCGGCGTCGTGGCCGTCGCCCAACCCGGCGGCAGCAAAAAAGACGACGAAGTCATCAAAGCCGCCGACGACGCCGGCCTCACGATGATCTTCACCAACGTCCGCCACTTCCGCCACTGAGCCGCGGCTCCCAACGAGTCGCTCAGAGCGTCGCTCCGAACGGCTCCCTGAGGGCCGCCAAGATCGCCAAGATTTCCAAGATCGCCAAGTCCTCAGGGCGGCCCATCAGCCGCAGGGCACCGGAGAGCTCGAGGAAATTTTTGGGGTTTGCTGTGCGCGGCGCGCCTCGGCGTTTTGGCGTCGTGAACGTTAGTTTGGTGCGGGGCATGCGATCGGGTTTGTGGTTTGGGCGCTCCCATGTCTCGCAGCGCACCCCTCAGCACGCGCTGAGCCTCGTTGCGTGGCTCTCGGAAGCCCACTTTTCGACGCCGAAGGCTGAGTTGCCCGCGGCGCGGAATCGTGACCATCAAGAAAATAAAATAACTAAGTTAATACGAGAAGTTACGCGATTACGTTTAAAGCGAATTCTACTTCCAATGCGTGTCGCGAATTTGGCCCGGGTTCGCGCTCTATGACATCCGCTGGGACGCACTTCGATAAACAGGAAGCGCGGGTCCTCATGGTTGTCATCAATCGTACTTGCACCACTTGTAACAACGAGTTCGAGTTGCACTTCCGCTATCAGATGGAAGAGCACGTCGAGCGCGACGAACAGGGCGTCGCTCACACTCGGCACACCTTTTACTGCTCGCAGCGCTGCTTGGAGGCGAGCCACCGCGGTCGCACCGACGGCGCGGTGCCTTGCGACGCGTGTGCGACGCGCTTCGAGGTCGAGCTTGCCTCGCAGGTGCTGTTCACCGGCGGGCGCCGTCACTACGCCTGCAGTCCGGAATGCCGGACTCGGATTTTGTCCGGCGTGCGCTCGGTGCGCCTCGGGCAGTTGCTCGATCCGAGCTACCCGATCGAAAGCGAGAGCGAGAGCGACAAACACGGCGGCGAGGGCGATGAGCCTGTGGCGGCGGTCGGTCCTTCCGAGCTCGCATTGTCGGTCAGCGCCGAGCTCGAGCCGAGCAACGACGGAAGCCCGCCTCTGCCCGCGGTCGTGGAGACCCCGGCGCCGCCCATGGCGACCGTGGCCGAGCTGCGCCCGGCCACTCCGGTCACAAGGAGCGCGGAAATCCCCATGCGCAGTCGCTCCGCTTCGACTCCGAAAGTGCTCGCGGTCTTCAATCACAAGGGCGGCACGGGCAAGACTACCACCGCGGTTCACGTCGCGGCGGGCTTGGCTGCGCGGGGCGCCAAGGTGCTCTTGGTCGACGCCGACGGCCAGGGCAACGTGGCGGCCTCGCTCGGGCTGGAGGCCGAGCGCTCGCTCTATCACGTGCTGGTGATGGGCTTGCCGTTCGAGCAGGCGCGCATCGCGGCCCGCCCGAACTTGGACGTGATCGCGGCCAACGAGACGCTGGCAGCGGCCGAGCTGTACATCGCCGGCCAGCGCAATCGCGACCGGGTGATGGCCTCACGCTTGGCGCGCGCCAGAGAGAGCTACGACTACGTGATCGTCGACTGCTCGCCGAGCCTCTCGCTCTTGAACCAGAACGCGTTGGTCTTGGCGGACGCCGTGCTGTGCCCAGTGGCCTGCGACTATCTGTCCTTGATCGGCATTCGGCAGGTCGTGCGCACGGTCAAGCACGTGAACAAGATCCTCAATCATCCCGTGAATTTTTGGGGTGTTTTGCCGACCTTGTTCGACAGTCGCGCGCGCATTTGCAACGAGGCGCTCGATACCCTGAAGAAGAACTTCAAGGACGTGTGCCTCGACCCGATCCATTTCGCGATCAAGGTCAAAGAGGCGCCCTCGATGGGCAAGACCTTGTTCGAGTACGCACCGAATTCGAGCGCTGCCGGCGACTACTGGCGGGTGATCGAACGGTTGATGCAAGTTGAATCAGCTCGCGACGAAGCGGGCCTAGCCGGAGGATTGGGGTGATGAGCGATCGCAACGAACTACGCCAAGCTGCACGAAAAGTTCTGGATGTCGACGAGGTCGAGGGCGTGCTCTCGAATAGCTTCTACGCGCCCAGCTCGGAAGAGCGGCCGAAGGTGCTATTTTCGACCGACCCAGCGCAGGAGAAGCCGACTCACTACAAGGTGATCTGCATCTCCATGTACACCGAGGACCTGAAGCGACTCGACACCATGGTCGATAGCCTGAAGGCCCGCGGCTTGACCAAGGCCAATCGCAGCGCCTTGATCCGTTACGCTTTGAGCAACATCGACCTCGATAGCGTGCCCAAAGGTTTGTGAAATCTTCGGCAGATTGGGCGCGCGAGCTCGGTATCCCGCTTGCGGCCGTCGAGCTGTATCGCGAAAGTGACGTGATCGATCTGCACGTCGATTCGTTCATTTGGCAGCGAACGTTCGGCTACGATCTGACCAAGCGACACCGCGCGCCGCTGTGGGGCGCGTTCCTCGGTCAGGTCGACTTTCCTCGCATCCTCGAGGCAGAGATCAGCGGCGCCACCTGGGTGATCACGACCAACCCGATGCGCGAGCCCGCTGATCGCACGCGCGCGTTCGAAACCAACCTCGAAGTTTTGTGCCAAACGTTCGAGCGCGTGCCCACGCAGTTTCAGGTCGTGCGCAACGCGCGCGAATACGCCGCCGCGCGCGCCGCCGGCAAGCACGCGGCGTTTCTGGGCATCCAGGGCGGCAATGCGCTGGATTTCAGCTTGGCCGAGCTTTCGCGGCTGTGCGACGGTCGCGTGCTGCGCATCACGCTCGTGCACTTGTCGAGCTCTCGTATCGGTTCGACCAGCTCGCCGATGCGGCTCCGCGACACGGGGCTGAGCGCGTTCGGAGCGCAAGTGGTCGAGCTCTTGAACGAGCGAAAAGTGCTGGTCGACTTGGCGCACATCAGCGCGCGTGGCTTCTGGGCTGCCTGCGAGGCGCACGCCAAGCACGTGCCCTTCGTGGTGACGCACACGGGAGTGTCGGGCGTGTATCGCCATTGGCGCAATTTGGACGACGATCAGATCCGCGCGGTCGCACGCTCCGGCGGCGTGGTCGGCATCATGTACCACGCGCCTTTCCTGGGCGATCGCCCATGGGCCGGGCGCGTCGACACGATCGCTCGGCACATCGCCCACGTGCTCGACGTCGCAGGCGAAGACACGCCAGCCCTGGGCAGCGATTGGGACGGCTCGATCATCACCCCGCGCGACATGCCCACCTGCCTCGAATTACCGCGCTTGGTCGCAGCGCTCTTGAAGCGCGGGCTCGCCGAGCGCGTGATTCAAAAGATCTTGGGGCAAAACTTCTTACGTGTGCTGCGCGAAGTTCGCGCTTGAAAGCGAACCCGCGGCCGCGCGCTGGGGGGTGAGTTAAAGTTCGGAGGGGTGTGGGAAAGATGAGACCGAGCTGGAATTGCCGATGCTCTGATGTTCGCGGCTTCCATCGAGGGCGGCTCTGCTAAGCTCGCGGAGCGAGCATGATCCACTTGGGGCAAAGTAGGGCATTTTCGGGCGTAACCCTCGCGGCAATCGTTGCCACCGCTTGCTCGGGCAGAGTCGAGAGGGAGCACCCGGAGCCCAGCGGCGGCGCGGGAGCACCCGTTGCCCGCGTACCGGGCAACTCATCCATCGATGACCCGAGCGACGGGCCCTCCGTCGGCGGCCGCGCCAACAGCCCGAGCAGCGGCGGAGTGAGCGGGACATGGACCGCCGCGGGCGGAGCGCCCGTCGGCGTAGGCGCCGCGGGCGGAGCGCCCGTCGGCGTAGCGGGCGGAGCACCCGTCGGCGTAGGCGCCGCGGGCGGAGCACCCATCGCTGGAGCCCCCGGGTGCGTCGCTTCCTGGGCGGGCGCGGGCGCGGGCGGAGCATGGGCGGGCGGGCTCGGCAGTGGCGGGTTCGGCGCCGCCTGCGTGCCGCCCGTCGCCGCGAATCAGGTGCCGCTGACGCCGGTGGACGGCTGGGTCGACGGTGCCAGCAATCCGCTAGCCATTCAGGGCGCTCTGTATGCCGCTGCGGACCCCCGCTCCGTCGTGAGCAGTGATTTCATGGGCTCGAACGTATGCATGAAAGGCGTGACCGCCAAAGTCGATCCCAACTGCACGCCTATCCCGCCTGCAGCCGATTGCCAAATGACGATCTGGGGCGCCGCCATCTATTTGAATTTGAATCAGCCACTGGATCCGAGCACGATGATGCCCGGGGCGCCTGTCACGTTCGATGCCCGCAAGCTGGGCGGTTTTGCGTTCGAGCTCAGCGGCCCCAACGTGCCCAAGCCCAGCGACCTGCGCTTCACCGTCGAAACGCAGCTGTATCAGGACCAAACCACGATCATCGATTTCTGCAGCGGCTGGGACAAGCAGCTCACGCCCGGCGACAACACCGTGAAGTTCGGGGAGATCTTCCCGCAATGCTTTTTCCTTCCGCACAACCAATCGTCCTTGGGCGGCGACATCTTGGCTGTCGTGAGAAGGCTCGAGTGGCAAGTCTTGACCAACTCCGGCGCTGAGGTTCCGTACGACTTCTGCGTCTCCAACATTCGCGCCATTTACAAGTAACGGTCGATATTCATCGAGTGCGCGCCGATACGAGCGCTGGGCGCGTCCCAGCGCCGTCCACGGGGCCGGCCACGGGGGGCGGGCGCTCAGATTTCGAGCACTGCCACGACGCCGCGGTGCTTCTTCGCGAGCTCGGCTTCTTCCTTCTCGACACTTTCGATTTCGTCCTCTTCAGCGTCGTCGTCGTACTTGGTGCCGACCATGTCGGCCTTCGAGAGTTGCGGCAGGCGACGCTTGCCGACTGGGCCCTCATCGACGAAGTCGCGCAGGAACGACATGTCGCGCAGTGCCTCGAGCTTGGCCAAAGCTTTCACTTCGACTTGGCGAATGCGTTCTCGGGTCAGGTTCATGATTGCTCCCACGTCTTCCAGGGTGGTGCCACCGCGGTCGGCCACGTCCAAGGCGCACGACTCACCGAGCTCCCAGACTTCGAGGTCGGGGAAATTCAGCTTGATCGCGCCCGTGCGCGGCGACACGTCGATGAACAAGTGATGCTTGCACGAGACGTACGGACACGGACGCGGTCCCTCCGCACATTCCGCGCGCTGTTTGGGCTTGAAATAGTCCGTCTCGGGATAGAGCAATTTGCCGATCTCGAGCTCGCGCTTGGTCATGCGCTTGACGCTGATCGTGCGCGCGCGCACGTCACGCTTGCGGCGTGAGCGGCGTTGTTCGCGCGTGATCTCCTCGTCCGGGGAGAGCGCAGTCGCGCCGTCGATGGTCAGCTCGGGTTGTTCGAGCGTCTGAATTTCTACCGTGCCGAGCTTGTTCGACTCCATGGCTGCCTCGCTTGTCCTCTGCCGTCGTTGATGGCCCGCACGAATACCGATCGCGATCGGACCCTGCCTGGCCGCGCGGTATCGCCGTACGCTAAGTTCGTCGTGACTTTCGCCTGCGACAGCCTCGACTGACGATCTGGGCCGTCAGTCGGACTCTAGTGCCGCAAAGCCTCGTGACATCCTCAGGATGCCGCGACGCTCTCGATCCTGTTTCTCTTCGTCAATTTGTCTTCGATGGCGACCAAGCGGGCCATCAAATCTTTGCTGATACCACGCGCATCGAGCATGTCTCGCTGAACTGTTTGCGCGGACCGCTCGAGCTTTCGCTCTTTGAGCACACCGTCGAGCTTTTTGAAGATGCGATTCAGCATCTGCTCCAGTTGCTCGACGTCATTTCGGATGAACAAAAATTCGCGTTGGATTTGCTCGATGGTGTAGCTCTCCGCCATCATCTGCTTGATACGCAGGATCTGACGGATCACGCTCACGGGGTACATCCCTTGTGAGCCCTGATGCTTCCCCTTGCGTCCCACCCGGACACTGCGGGGGAGCAGGCCGAGTTGCACGTATTTGCGGAGCGTCGCTTCACTCAGTGACACATCGTGTGAAGCGAACACGTCCAAGATCTCCACCGACGTCAGGCCCGCCGCGTATTTGCGTTCGAGCTGGCTGAGGGTGGGATCGTCGATCACGGGGTTCCGAGGTGTGGGCGGGTCCTTCACGGCCCCGTTCCCAGCGCGTGCGAATATATTCTATTCAGTGGAGTGCACGAAGGACTTTATGCGCAAATATTTGGGCATGGAACGCCAGGGCTCCATGGAAGCTGTTTGCGATCTCAGCTATGACATTTCCTGTCATGTTCAATGGAATGTCCATGGAGCTGATACGTCGTCCATGCGCACATGGAACCACATGCTTTTGGCTATAAAGCGCGGGCGCGCGCGAAACACGCGCGACACGGCTGCGACCGCCGTGCACGTCACACTTTTGACGAGCCACGAGGCCTCGCGCTATGCGCGAGCCGTGCCAACTCGCCTCGCAGCACAGCGCGGGGGCGCGCATCGGCACTTCAATAACTGGCTGAGCTGCCACACACGTCCGCCAAGTTTTGCCGCAGCTCGTCGATCGCCCGCTGCTCGTCGGTGAAGCCGGAGAACAAGCGCGCTGCGGCGTCTGCGGTGGCGGGACGGTCCGAGCGTTCGGCCGCGAGCAGGCCCGAGATCGCGTCGCTCAGACCGAGCGGAACGGCCGGCCCGAGGCGCGAGAGCGCTGCTCGGCACTCGGCGAGACGAAGCTCGAGCTCGGCGCCGTGCTCGATGATCGGTCGATGGCCGAGCAAGAGCTCGAACGAAATGATGCCAACGGCGAACAAATCGCTGCGCACGTCCAGCGCGTCGCCACGCAGCTGTTCTGGCGAAAAAAAGCCGGTCTTGCCTTTGACCAAGCCGGCGCGCGTCCACTGCTCGCGGTCGAACGCGCGCGCGATGCCGAAGTCTGCCAGCTTGACCTCGCCTTCGCGCGAGACGAGCACGTTGTGCGGGGTCACGTCGCGATGGACCAGGCCGCCCGGAACTGCGCGTTGCGCGGCGGCCAACGCGCGACACAAGTACATGGCGATGGCAGCGACCACTGCTGGGCGTAGCACGCGCCCACGGCAAGCCAATGCGCGCGACAACACTCGTAGATCGACGCCGCGCACCAGCTCGAGCACCAGGAACACTTCACCGTCTTGATCCTCGAAACCGTCCAGCAACTGCACGACGTTCACGTGGCGAACCTGCGCGAGCAAGCGCGCCTCTTCCAACAAGGAACGACGCCCATCACGATCGAGGTAGCGGTGCGAGCGCTTGATGCAGACCTCTTCCGAGAACAGCCCGCCCTCGCGCCGTGCCAGCCAGGTCTCGGCGGTGCCACCGCGCCCGAGCGGGCGCAGCAGCTCGAAGCGATCACGACGGGGGCGTGGAACGATCTCGGTCACCGCTCGCTGATCGGTCGCGCCGCCGGCAGGTTTCGCGCTTTCTGAGGGGTGTTGCGTTTGTGGTAGCGTAGGCGCCGGGATGGTCGGTCCGGTACACCGCGACGTCACCGCAAGCGGCGTTCGCTTGCGGGTCGCCGAAGCAGGCGTAGGCACGCCGGTGATCTTGATTCACGGCCTGTTCGTGGATCACACGAGCTGGGATCTGGTGATGCCGGAGCTGGCCGGCTCGTTCCGCGTGATCGCGCCCGATCTGCCCGGCTTCGGCACGAGCGAGAAGCCGCCACCGAGCCGCTTCCCGTATGGCATCGAGGCCTTCGCGGAAGCGATCGCCGATCTGTACGCTGGCCTGGAGCTCGGACCCGCCGCGGTCGTGGGCCATGCGCTGGGTGGCGCCGTCGCGCTGACGCTGGCTGCGCGTCACCCGGAGCTGGTCTCGAAGCTGGTGTTGATCGATTCGCTTTGCTACGAGAGCGGGACTGGGCGCTACGGGGAGCTTGCGCTCTTGCCCTTCGTGGGCGGCTTGATGTTGAAACAGCTCTGGGGGCGCGGACTATTCCGGCGCCACTTTCAGGAGACGGTATTCGGCCCCACCTCGAGCGCGGCAACACCCAGGATCGACCGCTATTACGACGCATTCAACGCGCCAGCGGCCCGGAGCAGCGCCTTGGCCACACTGCGCGCAACCGTCGACACGCGCCGCGTCGTCGCGCAGACCACCCGGATTCATGCGCCGACCTTGGTCATCTGGGGCCGCCACGATCGCGTCTGGCCTCCGAGCTTCGGGCAACGCCTTTCTCGAGAGATCCGCGGCTCGGGCTTCGAGCTCTTGGACGCCGGGCACTCGCCACACGAGGAGCGGCCGGGCGAGGTCGTGCGCTTGATCCAGCGCTTCCTGAACGACGGGCGGCGCAGTCGCTTTTAGGCGCCCGAACGGCCCACAATTTGGCCAGCGCCCGGAGCTCCGCCTAGCTTACCGGGCATGCGCTCCGCGAATGCCCTGTTCCTGCTGTCGATTGCCCTCACGGCCTGTGCGGGCGGTAGCGCTCACCAAGCAGCGGCTCGGCCGAGCGGTAACGCGGTCACCCGACCAATGAGCCGCGCGGCGTCGCGGCTCGGTCCGCCCAGTCCACTCGGCATCGGCTTGCGGCGCGTGGATCGCCCGACCGCGATCGAAACGCCGCTCGCGCTGTACTGACTGACGGCGCCCGCCGGAGCGCGGGCGCTCAGAGCGCGCACACTCACAGCGCAGACGCTCAGAGCGGAAAGGCGGCGGTCGGGGGCTTGGCCGGGGTACGGGGTTGGCCCGCCTCCGGCGTCGCGGTGGGACGCGAAGCAGCCGCTGGTTTTGCCGGCTTGGACTTCGGCTCAGCCTCGACGGGCGGCGCCGTTGGCTTCTGCGCAGCGGGCGCGACCGCCGCGGGTGGCGCTACCTTCACCGGCTCGGGTGCTTTCACTCGCTCGGGTGCTTTCACCGGCTCGGGTGCTTTCACCGGCTGGGCCGCCTTCGCTGGTCCCGGCGCCACGGCTTCTGGCGCGGGTGGCGCGGGGATCAACGCGGTGACCGCCGGTTCCAACGGACTGGCCGCGGGGCGAGCCAGCTCGCTGTCGGCTTGTGAGGCCGCGGGCGCAAACTCAGCCGCCGATTGCTCGGCGCGATGCGAGCGCCAGAGCGCGACGGACGCGATCGCCAAACCGACGCCGACCAGCCCGGACACCACCTTGATATTGCGTTCACGACGAGCTTCTTGCTCGGGAGTGCGGCGGATGCTGAGGCGCCCCGCCCCGGACAGGTCGTCGAAGTCCTGCTCGTCGCGCTCGTCGAGCACGCCCGGCACCACAGAAACCGGACCGCCCACATAGCTGCCCGCTTCGCCCGCCGAGAAGAATTCGTCGTGAGCGTCCTCGCCAGGAGCGCTTTCTGCGGGTGCGCCGTGCGAGACGGGCTCGGCTGCCGAGGGGGCTGCCGGCTCAGGCTCCTGGCTGGGCGCGGTCGCAACGGGCGACAACGCAACCGATGCCTCGAGCTCTGGCTTTTCGTGGGGCGCTACCTCGGCTGCCGCGGGCGAGCCGCTGATCACCGTGGACGCCAGGTTCACTTCGGACAGCTCCGAGTGACGAGCTACTGCGGACTCACGCTCGCCCGACGTAGGCCCGGAGGTGAGCGTCACCATCCCGGCGAGCAGCGCTGCGGGCGCCGGAGGCCCAGTGTGCGCGAGCTCCGGCGCTGCAACAGGGTCGGCCTGGTCAGCCGCAGCGACAGCGGCCGATTCGCGCACGGCTTCCGTCAAGCTTTGCGCGCTGGCGCGCGCGGTGGGCACTGCTTCCGGTTCCGCTGGCGCCGGCGGCAACACGAACTCGACCGCCTCCGGCGGCTGGACAACGGTTGGCCCAGACGGCTCGTCTTCTTTGCGCGGCGCGGGAAAGGGAATCACCTTGCCCTCGACCACGCGCATGGCGGCCACTTCGCGTGACGTCACGGGCTGGTCCACTTCGCGCGCGGCCACGGCCGCGGTACGTGTGTCCGAGGCCTCGCTGTGGCTACTCGATGATGCCGCGGGACGCGGGGCGTCGGCGCCGACCTCCGGCTTCGGCAGTGAGGGACCGAGCCCCGAATGCGTGCGATACATCGCTCGCGCGTCGAACGACTGAGCCGGCTCCGGGGCGGCTTCCGCGGTCGGTTGCGCGGAGGGCATGACCACCCGAGAACGCGGGTTGCGTTCGGCCGGAGCGAGTGAGCCGAGATCGGCGGCGCGCAGGCCCGGAATGTGGACCGGCGGCTGGTTCAAGCCGGAAAGCGGCGGCGCAGAGGGACGCCAGGAGGGCGCTGCGACGTCACTCACCGGCAGCCTCGGCTCGCTGCTGCGATCCGGAACGACGTCGTCGTAGTCGTACGGCTCACTCTCCGTGTCGGGCGGCAAAGACTCAGCGCGCGCCTCGGCCTCGCTCGGCACCACGTCTTCTTCGGGTGCAGCTTGGCCGATCACGAGCAGGCCCTCGAAGTACAGCTTCGTAATCGTGCTCAGCGTGGATAGATCTTCGAACGGCGACTCGTCGACCACGTGGATCAGCGTGCGCTTGCCATCGAATAGCCGCAAAATGCCGTTGAGCTCGTCCGGGATCTCGTTCAGACGCTCGACCAATTGCTCGTGATCGACCTCGAAGATGGTCTTGAGCGACGGCAGCTGCTCCAGCAATCGCCCCCACTCATCGACCCGGCGCATGCCCTCCATCAGCAGGCCCTGGGTGGAGGTCGGGATGATGTCCTCGCGGGACACCGGGCAGAACTCGACCTCGAACGTGCCGGAGATCCAAATCAGCGCGCGATACACGGCCTCTTCGCCGCGCAACTGGCCGAGCTCGGCGTCGACGACCTTGCCGTCGCGGAAGTAAACGCGCGCTTCGCGACGACCATCGTTGATGCGTGCGATGCCGCTCTTGCGACTGACCTCGAAGGTCTGAAGCAAATCGACGACGCCCATGTCCTCGAGCGAACCGCTCAGCCGGGTGCGCCGGCTGGTGGGCACGCTGGTCGCCATCTTTTCTTGGGTGCGCCGCGCCAAGAGCAAGTTGACGCGCGCGAGCAGCTCGCGCACGAAGATGGGCTTGGTCAGGTAGTCTTCGACGCCCAGCTCGAGCCCGCGCACCTTGTCCTCGACCGACTTCTGGCTGGTCAGGAAGACCACCGGCAGCTGCGCGAATTCTGCGTGCTCTTTCAAGCGGCGCACCAGCTCGTAACCATCGAGCCGAGGCAGGCGCGTGTCGGTCAAGATCAGATCGGGGATCGAAAATTCGATCTTCGACAGCGCGTCGGCGCCATCGCTGGCTGTCGTAACGCTGTAGCCAGCTTTTTTGAGACTGACCTCCAGCACCCGCACGCTTCGGGGATCAGCGTCGACTAGTAGTAGTTGCTTTTTTGCCACGCGAAATCAGCCCACATCGAAGTACGGCGAGTAACCTAAAGAGTCCCGGGGATGGGCAGGGGTGTCAAGCCCGCGCTCGCGTCTCGCACCGCATTCCGGTGCGTGCCTTCGTGATGCTGACGCTGGCGCTAACCCTGACAATGACCTGACGCTCACCCTGAGCCCTCTCTTGAAAGCAGAAGCAGCCGGTTTGCTCCCCCTCCACAGGCATAGCGCACTCGGCGCCCCGCGCCCGTCCCTTTGCATTTTTGCTTACTTGGCCCAAGGGTCGACAATTTCGGAGCTGCCCAGACGGGCAGGCGCTTTTTTTCCCGGTGCCGGCGCAGGGTGTGACACGGCGGTGCGCACGCTGGGTCGGGGCGTCGACGGGGCCCAGGCGCGCGAGTCCGGTGCCGGAGCGCTCGCTGCAGCGGGCGCGGCCGGGGCAGAGGGGGCGATCGCGGAGCCGCTAGGGCCCGCCCGCACTTGCTCGGGCTCGAGCGGCGGCGAAGGCGGGTTGAGAGCGCTGGGCGCGGGCGCGCCCTGCCCGCCGAGCAGCTGCGCGCTGTGCGCCGGGCGCAAGGTCGGTTGGCGCGGAGAAGCCACGAACGAGCGGAAAGACAGCATGCCGGCGATGCCCGCCAGAAACAGACCGCCGACGATGGTGATCGGCCACCACGGCCACGGCTTCAACCAAGACGCCTGCAGTCGAGCCGCCCGCTCTTCGCGAGTCGGGAGCTCCAGCTCATCGGCGAGCAGCGAGCGCAATCTGGCGCGACGTCGACGCGACGCCGCGGGGCGTGGGCCGGTCGGGTTCAGCGCCAGATCGAGATCACGGACCAACTCCCGCAAGGTTTGGTAGCGGTGCTCTGGCTTTTTCTCCAAACAGCGTAAAATGATGTCCTCGAGCACGCCCAGCTTCTCGATGCCGACGAGCTGGCTCGGGGGTGTGGGGGCCATGTACATGTGCTTGGTCAGCACCCCCATGTAACTGTCCGCCTCGAACGGTACGCGACCGGTGAACATTTCGTACATCACGACGCCCAGCGCGTAGACGTCGGCACGATGATCGGTCGGATCCCCCTGGGCCTGTTCGGGGCTCATATAGTGCGGCGTTCCGAAGACCATTCCGGCACGCGTCAAGCGACTCGCGCCGATCACCTTGGCTAGGCCGAAGTCGACGATCGTCACGTGATCCTTGCCCGCTACGGCCGACGAGACGTGAATGTTGTCCGGTTTCAGATCGCGATGCACGATCGAGCGCTCGTGGGCGGAGCCCAGCGCTTCGGCAATTTGGCGTACGATTTCGATCGCGCGCGCCGCGGGCACCGGCCCGCCGCGACGGATCAGTTGCGCCAGCGATTGCCCTTCGAGCAGCTCCATCACGAAGAACGGCTGCCCCGTGGAAAGCTTGCCGAAATCAGTGATCTCCACCAGGCCGGGATGCGAGATCGAAGCGGCGGTGCGCGCCTCCTGCACGAAGCGCGCTGCGATTTCGCGATCCGTTGCCAGATCTTTCCGCAGCGCCTTGAGCGCGAAGCGCTTGCCGAGCGCTCGATGACGGGCGGCATACACGATGCCCATGCCCCCCTCGCCGATCACGCTCGCGATCTCGTAGCGATCGTCGACCACGCTGCCCAGCAAGGCATCGGCGCGGGGATCGTAGCTCGGCGCTGGCCGGAGTGGTTCGCCATCGAACGGACAGAAGCGACCATCGGCTGAAAAGTGCTGCCCGCACTGCGGACAGACGGTCGCACAGGCGCTGGCCTCGCCCTGCCCTGCCCCCAGACCCGCGGCATCGGGGGCGCTGCCGATTTGGGTTACCGTATCGTCCACGATTGGCGCTGAGGCCGAGCGTAGCACCGAGCCCGCCGAGTCTGCGCGCCCGAGCCGGCCTGTAAAGTTCTAGCGGCCAACCTGCCGTCCACATTCCGCACAAAAGCGCGCGGTGGGCGGGTTGCCCGCGCCACACGCCGGACAGCGAGCGGGCGCGCCGGCCGCCGCTTGCGCAGCAGCGGGCGGGCCGTATCCGGCCGCGCTCGGCGCTGGACCGTAGCCGGCGGGCGGCGGCGCATAACCGGGCGGCGGCGCATAGCCGGCTGGCGGCGCATAGCC